>Ga0233430_1000103_pt1 | contig 169792 bp, 122 predicted proteins | sample SI_118_April2016_2_FD_179883 | JGI IMG/M metagenome (GOLD analysis project Ga0233430, IMG submission 179883) | Seawater microbial communities from Saanich Inlet, British Columbia, Canada - SI_118_April2016_150_MG | ecosystem: Environmental > Aquatic > Marine > Inlet | place: Canada: British... | reverse complement strand
AGGATTGAATCTGGCCGATTTCGCGGCGAGCGTATACGGTCCATCATTTACCATCGAGACGGGTATGCGGGCGGATTTTCAGCACCGAGTGCGCACGGCCATACTGGCGGCGCAAACCGCGGTAAAAATTTTCGAAGAGCGCTACGCATGATTAGCAGCCCTTACTCAGGTGTGCTTTGCATTAATGCTTCAATCCGCATCAAGTCGGGATGCTCAATCCCCTTGTCTCTGAACTTCTCAAAGTCTTCAAGCACAACTTCCCCGAAGGTTTGTCTTCCACCGTTGATCTTCACATCCTTGTTTCCATGGTAGATCTCCCTGGCTTTCTCGTACTGATCGGTGAATAGGTAGCCGTGTGCCAGATTGATCTCAATCCACACCTGCGTGGAATCCGATTCGAGCCCTCTTAGCGATGCTGAGATAGCATTGAGATTGTTCCCGTCGAGTAGCTCAAGGAGAGCAAGATCGCCACATGCGATAGCCAGCTCACGCTTTAACGCCTCATTCTGCATATCATCCTCAACCAGATCCCCATAGGCATCCACAGCCCTGCGACACGCAATCAGTGCCCTGTTGTTCTGTCTCAATTCCATATACGAGCGGCAAGCACTCATCTGATTATTGGCCGCGTAGAGTGAAAGCGCTCTTGGATTGCCAGGATCCATATCCAGAGCTTGCGACAAACTGCCACGAGTATTCCTTTCGACCATCAAATCGACGTATTCTGGCACTTCAATGGAGAAACCAGGAGCGATCGTGCGTCGGCTCTTGTCTGCAAAGAACCAGCTGATTATTCCTGCCGCGGGATCGTCCTTTCCCGTACGGACGACCTCTTCTTTGAAGTTACTGATCTTCTCTATCTGGTTTTCCATTCGAACCATCGTCCCCTGCTCATTTAGGCGGTACCCGCCTACTACTTCACCCCATCTTGCCATCAAGGAAGAGGGCTCTACGAAAGAGAAGAATTCCCACAGCCGCGCTGTGCCATCCCACGAAGCGGTTACCACATAGCGACCATCAGGACTGAACGCGGCTGTAACTACTGACCTTTCGTGCATCATCGGTTGTCCCGCGGGCACCCCCGTAGCTGCGTCCCACACCCGCGTCGTGCCATCCCACGAAGCGGTTACCACATAGCGACCATCAGGACTGAATTGGGCTGTAGCCACCGCCCCTTCGTGCATCATCGGCTGTCCCACGGGCACCCCCGTAGCTGCGTCCCACAGTCGTGCCGTGCGATCCACAGAAGCGGTTACCACATACCGACCATCAGGACTGAACGCGGCTGTGGCCCTTTCATCTCCGTGCATCATCGGCTGTCCCACGGGCACTCCCGTAGCTGCGTCCCATAGCCGCGTCGTGCCATCCTCAGAAGCGGTTATCACATAGCGACCATCAGGACTGAACGCGGCTGACCGCACCCTCCCTTTGTGTCTCATCGGTTGTCCCACAACCACACCGGTAATCGCATTCCACATCCGTGCCGTGCGATCCACAGAAGCGGTTACCACATAGCGACCATCAGGACTGAATGCGGCTGTAATCACCACACCTCCGTGCATCATCGGCTGTCCTACAGCGACTCCCGTAGCTGCCTCCCACACCTTCGCCGTGCTATCCCACGAAGCGGTTACCACATAGCGACCATCAGGACTGAATTGGGCTGTAGCCACCACATCTCCGTGCATCATCGACTGCCCTACGGCCATTCCCGTAGCTGCCTCCCACACCCGTGCCGTGCTGTCCCACGAAGCAGTTACCACATAGCGACCATCAGGACTGAATTGGGCTGTAGCCACCAGCTCTTCGTGCATCATCGGCTGTCCCACGGGCACCCCCGTAGCTGCCTCCCACACCCGCGCCGTGCTATCCGACGAAGCGGTTACCACATAGCGACCATCAGGACTGAACGCGGCTGTAGCTACTGCTTTTTCGTGTATCATTGGCTGTCCCACGGCCGCACTCGCTACCATCTCCCACACCCGCGCCGTGCCATCCTCAGAAGCAGTTACCACATAGCGACCATCAGGACTGAACGTCGCTGACCACACCCTTCTATCGTGTATCATTGGCTGTCCCATAGCCACTCCCGTAGTCGCGTTCCACAGCCGCGCCGTGTTATCCACAGAAGCGGTTACTACATAGCGACCATCAGGACTGAATTGGGCTGTAATCACCACACCTCCGTGCATCATCGGCTGTCCCACAGCCACTCCCGTAGCTGCATCCCACACCCGCACACCATCCCACGAAGCGGTTACCACATAGCGACCATCAGGACTGAACGCCGCTGTAGTCACAGTCGAGCCTTTGTGCATCATCGGCTGTCCCACGAGCACTCCCGTAGCCGCGTTCCACAGCCGCGCCGTGTTATCCTCAGAAGCGGTTACCACATAGCGACCACCAGGACTGAACGCGGCTGACCACACCCTTCTTTTGTGTCCCATCGGCTGTCCCACAGCCGCGCTGGTAATCGCATTCCACACTCGTGCCGTGCCATCTTCAGAAGCGGTTACCACATAGTGACCATCAGGACTAAACGCGGCTGTTTCCACCCGTCCTTCGTGCTTCATTGGCTGTCCCACGGCCATTCCCGTAACCGCGTCCCACACCCGCGCCGTGCTATCCCGAGAAGCGGTTACCACATAGTGACCATCAGGACTAAACGCGGCTGTTTCCATCCGTCCTTCGTGCTTCATTGGCTGTCCCACGGCCACTCCCGTAACCGCGTCCCACAGCCGCGCCGTGCCATCTTCAGAAGCGGTTACCACATAGTGACCATCAGGACTAAACGCGGCTGTTTCCACCCGTCCTTCGTGCTTCATCGGCTGTCCCACGGCCATTCCCGTAACCGCGTCCCACACCCGCGCTGTGCTATCTGCAGAAGTCGTTACTACATAGTGACCATCAGGACTAAACGCGGCTGTAGTCACCTCCCCTTCGTGCCTCACAACTGCAACTGGAAGGAATAACGTTTTGTTGATTAACAGATTTGCCAGAAAGACAGCCGATGGTTGGTGACTACCTTGCCGTATGGCGCGAGACAGATAAGCCAGGGCCTGCCCGTCCTTTCCCTCTCGCAGCAGACTATGGGCCTGTGAGAAATCAGACTGGGCAAGCGTTTGCACGGCAATGGCTCTTTGGCTTTCGGCTTCGGTTCGTTCTCTCAAAGCCCAGAATGTGAACCCCAGCAGCGCCAGGAAGACGGCCGCAATACCCGATGCAACCATTCGTATCTTCCGCTTCCGCAGGCGACCTATTTCCCGCCGACTGTCATCCAGGAAAGCCTGCTTCGCACGACTCAAATGCAGCCGGCTCTCATACACCTGCACATCCGCAAGCGTTTGTTCATCCAACAGGGAGTCACGGCTTTCGTATTCCCGATACCGATTGTCCACAATCTGGCGTATCTCCACTAAATCCTTCTCCAGCCCTGTCATCCACGTGTGAATCTGCACTGCCAGGCTGTCGTGACGCAGCTCATACAGGTGGTTGTCCGCATCTTCCCGGAGCACCCGGCTGTCGATCAACTGGTTCAGGATCGTGCGCAGGTCCGCTTCTGGAATCTTTTCCCCGAAATTCTCCGCGCGCTCCGACAGCTCCCTCAAGCCCAGAACTTGCTTCGTTCCTTCCGACGTCACCATTGCCTTCAGCACCTGCCGCACCGGCTCCGGGTCTTCAAATTCAGCCAGCCGACTCTCGATGAACCCCCTCAGGATATCCCGCACCCCCCCCTGGGACCGATACAGTTCCACAGTGATATCCGGAGCGGCTGAATCCACCTTCACGGCCTGCTGGTAGAGCGTGTCCATCACCACCTGGAGATACGGCAACTCGATCCCCCCGCCTTCACGGCCCAGATCCTCTAGCAGGATGCGCGATACATCGCGCTCCACCCGCACACCACACGCCTCGCAGGGCCCTATCACCGCCTCCTCAGCCTGCTCCTGCGACATCCTCCGCACCCAGTAGCGATTGCTCAAGATCTCCGGCACTACGGACTCCAGTTCCGTCAACTGGGCGAGATACTCCTCCCGGACAGCCAGCACCACACCCAGGTCGAGGCGCGCCGTGACCCAGCGCTGCAACTCGCGCGCAAATGTCTGCCGCATTGTGTCGGTTTGCTGAATGAATAGTTCCTCGAACTGGTCGTAGAAAATGACCAGCATCTTCCCCAGGCGATAACAAGCCTCTCGCAGCATCTCTACCGAATCCTCCGGCAGAACGGCTCCCCTAACCCGTCTGGACAGCTCTTCCCTCAGCGCACCCAGCGGATCGACCGCTGCGCGCACGACCACGAATTCAGCCTGCTCCGCTGGTATTTCTGAGCCCAACCCGCACTGCACCAGCGAGGACTTGCCCGATCCAGACTCTCCGTAGACCACCGTCATTCGATGTCCATAAAACCGCGCATATAGCTCTTTTACATCGGCATCCCGACCAAAAAATAGGCCCCGATCCTCCACCGTATACGGGTCCAGGAACTTGAACGGGTTGCGTCGTTCCTGCGGCGCTGTCCTGTCCAAGTCTGTCGTCGCAAATAGATCTTCCAGCGAAGCGTCTTCGGATGCGCCCTCGAACTCACTCATCTCTCTGCCTCTGTATAGTGAACAGCTTCAGAATCAGATCGATCTCTGTCTCGATATCCTCTGCCCGGAGGCAGTCGCTCGACGCAAATAGCCCCCCGTGCTTGCAGCCTGTATAGTGCACCTTGCGGGGAGAGTCATACCCATTGAAGAAGAAGATATCCGGCGCATCACCGGCTTCCGCTTCGAATACTATCAGAGGGTCCAGGTTCAGATTCTGAAGGTTGTCCTCGTACTGGAGAATCACCACGTTCGTATCCCGGTAACTAGAAAACCTGGGCCGGCTCCCCTCAAACTCAGTCGAGGGACCGACTAAATCCATGATCCGGTGCAAGAAAAGGGGATGGGCATTCCGTTTCTTAGTTACCTCGACCGCCGTCACATATCCCAGCGATGCCTCCTGGAGAAACCGCAATTCTTCCAGCAGACTCGTGAGTAACGCGTATGTAGTTTCGCATAGCCTTGTGAAATCTTGAATGCGGAAGGCCTGAATCTTGTCGTGGCTCAAGCCGTTCCGGGTCTCCACTAGCTGGTCCAGACATTCCTTGGCCTGGGTCTCCTTCCCGTCGTCATCGTAGAACAGCGTGCTCAGGGCCGGCACCACAAGTTCGCTCCCCTGCTCCTTTAGCCACCTCAGGCCCTCGCGCCCAAAGTGGATCCACGTTCCGAAAGCCGGCCTCCGGAACTGTTTCTCAAAACCACCCCCCAGGCTTTTCGGAAGGGACAAATCGCTGTCTGCTTCAAGCATCCTTCGGCATTCAGCCAGGGTCACCACGCCCACGAAACGGGCGATTCGCTCTGCGGTTTTCAGAATATATTGCAGCCGAAGCGGCCCAGGGTCCATGCATTCATCTGTCCGCAGTGTCTTGTATACCGATGCAATTGGATAGGGAAAGTAGTCCACTACCTTCCGATTGAATGCTTCTTCCATATCGCCCTCCTTTCACAACTTCACTCTGGGCTCTTCATAATGGCATAGCGGATTGGCTCTGTCAATATCGGGCATTTGCACGGATATCTGTCACTTCGCCGTAAGTGTCCTGTGATCTCACTTATAGCAAATCGTGCGGACGCCCTGAGGCTTTGGTGGTCATCTTGCACATGTGAAAGGCTTGGTTGCGATGGAACGCCGATCCCGATTTGGGGGACGGTTCGGATGGGTAAGACGGGGAAGAAGATCGAGATCCTTCATTCACCATCGAGACCGGGTCGTCGAGCGATGCCACCGGGTGTTCTGAGCTATTCCTATCTACCTATATGTTGCTTGACGCTCCCTGGTAGCGGCTGTACCTTTCCTGCGCATTGGGCACGAGAGATGGTAACCATGCACTGTAGAAGCAAGGAGCGGAAAAATGGCGTTCAGGTGCGGTATCATCGGCACGGGCATCATGGGCAAGGCTGGTGGCAAAATCCTGCAGTTGGTGGAGGAGATCGAGGTAGTGGCGCTGGCGGATGTGTCCGAAAAGAACCTGCAGGAAGCCGCCGGAGAACTCCAGGTCCAGAAGACCTATGCCGCGTATGAAGAGATGTTGGAGCGGGAACAGCTCGATGCGGTGTACGTGGCCACTCCTGACCAGTATCATCGCGACCCCGTCATCAGTTCGCTCGAAGCCGGTTGCCACGTCATCGTCGAGAAGCCGATGACCACAAAACAGGAAGAGGCCGAAGAGATCTGCCGGGTGGTCGAGAAGACGGGGAAGAAATTCCAGATCAATTTCAACCATCGCTGGTTGGCTCCTTATCACAAGATTCGGGCGATGATCGAGGAGGGGGATCTCGGCGAGCCGCTCATCGGCTATGCCCGCAAGAACAACCCGATACACGTGCCGACCAGTATGCTGGCTTCCTGGGCAAAGGACAGCAGTCCCGCGTGGTTCATGTCTTCGCACGACATCGATCTGATGGTCTGGTGGTTCGGCGCCAGCCCGGTGGAAGTCTACGCCCGCGGGATCAAGCGGGTGCTCAAAGCGCAGGGGATGGACACCTATGACGGCATCCAGGCACTGGTGACCTTCGATGGCGGGCAGTTCGCCACCTTCGAGGCGGCCTGGATTTACCCCAATACCAGCCCGTACATGCCCGATTCCTATATGGAGGTGATCGGCACCAAGGGGACCACCCATATCGACCGTCAGGCAGAGGCTATCGATGCCATCCTGGAGGACAAGTTCAACTGCCCGCGGACTTTCCTCAATTACAAAGTTTTCGATCAGTGGGTCGGGGCAATGCCATCGTCCATCACCTCATTCGTCCGTGCCTGCCAGAATGACACGGACACGGTCGCCAATGCGACAGAGGGGTTGAAGAGCACGGCGATCCTCGATGCCATCCACCGCTCGCTGGCCTCCGGAAAGCCGGAGTCGATCAGTCTGAACCTATAGACGAGTCGCTGCCGTGAAGAGGTAGCGCGGGGATCTGCCTGCCCCTAGCGCAGACAGATCGTGGAGGGAAATACAGTATGGCCGCAGCATCGGTAGACCAACAGGACAGCGCTCTCGTCGAACGATATCGCGCGGGCAGTCCGCGCTCACGCGAGCAGTTCGATCGAGATTGCAAGAGTATGCCCGGAGGGGTTAAAGGTGTCTACTTCTACCCTCCGTATCCGCTCACGATGGTGCGCGGTGAGGGGTGCTATCTGGACGACGCTGACGGTCGGCGCTTCGTCGACTGTGTCAGTCATCACACGGCGCTCATTCTCGGGCACAACCATCCAGCCGTCATGGATGCCGTTCATCGACAGCTGGAGCACGGCATTGTGCTGAGTGCACCGACCGGGGGGGAGATGGGACTCGCGGAAGAGATATGCGGGCGGGTGCCCTCCATCGAGGGCTTGCGGTTCTGCTGCTCCGGAACCGAAGCAACTCTGCATGCCATTCGTCTGGCGCGCGGGTTCACGGGGCGTCCCAAGATTGCCAAGTTCGAAGGGGGATACCACGGCAGCCACGATGTCGTCGAGATCAGCGTGGCGCCGCCGCTGGACCGGGTGGGGCCCGAGACCGGACCGCACTCCGTGCCGACGGCCGGAGGAATTTCCCCGCACGCCGCCGAGGAGGTGGTGGTGCTCCCGTACGATGACGAGGAGTCGGTGGAGCGGCTCATCGCCGATAACCGCGACGAACTGGCGTGCCTGATCTGCGATGCCAAAACGGGCATACTGGAGACGCGCAGGGAGTTTATGAAGGGGGTGCGCGAGATTACCCGCGCCCATGATGTGCTGCTGATTATGGACGAGGTGGTGGGCTTCCGATTGGGGACAGGGGGGCAGCAGGAGTATTACGATATCACCCCCGATCTGACTACCTACGGCAAAGTGGTCGGCGGCGGTTTCCCGGTGGGCGCCTTTGGGGGGCGGGCGGATATCATGAATTTGCTGGACAATACCAGGGGCCCCACCGGCTTCTTTCAGAGCGGCACTTTCAGCGCCCACCCGGTGGCCCTGGCCGCCGGCCTGGCCACTCTGCAGCAACTGACGCCCGCTGCATTCGCCCGCCTGAACGGACTGGGAGAGCGCCTGCGGGAGGGGCTGGAGGGGCTGGCCGAGCGCATCGATACACCGCTACAGGCGGTAGTAGCCGGATCGCTGTTCGGACTGCATTTCACGGAGAATGCGGTCACCACTTACCGCGGGATGGCCCGGGCCGACAAGGGAATGGCGCACCGAGTTTTCCTGGCTCTGCTGGAGGAGGGGTACTATCTGAGCCACTGGCTCGGATTCAACGCCCTGTCCCTGGCGATGGACGAAAGCCACGTGGATGGTCTGGTAACAGCGCTGGAGCGCGCCATCGAAAAGGCGAAGCGGGAGGGTTGACAGCGGACTATCGTAGCTGCCGTAGAGATAGTTCGATTCTTATTACGGGCAAAGCGATAAGATCGGTATGGGACCATGCGCAGGGGGATCTCAGGCTCGTTCGTCGGATTGCTCTTCTTCTTCTCGGCAGCCTGGTGCGCCTCCTATCACCTGACTCCCGAGGGAACCGACGAGGGGGACTGTTCGGCCGCGGCTCCATGCGCTACCCTGGGGCGGGTCACCGAACTGCTGGGGGCGCAGGATACTCTGTATGTTCTCGCCGGAGCGGATGCCGCCTCCTGGTTGGACGGCTTGTTCGATGCCGGGGAATTGGCGACTAGCAGGTACGGAGGGCTGGTTTTACAGGACTCGACGGAGCGGCGACAGGTGCGCGGCTTCGTGCGCCTGGCCACGACCTGGGGCACCCACCTGAAGCCGAATTTCCCCAGCGCCGCCCGGGCTATTCCCAATCTGGTGGACGCGCTCAACGCCCAGACGCGGATCTCCGCCAGCGTGGGAGCACACCTCTTCATCGGTTCGCCGGGATTTTTCCGCAGCCCGTTCGTGTACATCACCGCGGCCACCGCCTTCGAGATGACCGAGTCCGAGATCAAGGGACTGGGGCGGTATCTCCGCGAGGGCGGTTTTGTCTTTGCCGACAACGGGCTTTCTGCATTTGAACACAGCCAGACGGAAGCGGCCATGCGCCATCTCTTCCGCGCCGCTCTGGGGCGGGCCGGCCGGCTGCGCCGCATCCCCGACAATCACCCCATATACCACTGTTTCTACGACTTTGATGGTCCGCCACCCGGACTGGACGAAGCGACGCAATCCTACTATCTCGAGGGCATCTTCCTGAACGGCCGTCTGGTAGGCGTGTTCGCCGACCAGGGATACGTGCACTCCTGGGCGCAGAGTTTCGGCAACGAACCCCAGCTGCGTTTTGGCATCAACGCCGTGGTTTTTGCTCTGACGCAGCCAGGTTCTATCTCACCCAAGATCCATTTTTTTACCCGGCATTCCGAATAAACACGGCCGATAGACGTTTCTCGGGGGCACGTCAGTTGCGCCGGCGCCACGTCGATCGGCACAGGATGGATTCGCCATGGAACAGATTATGACGGACAGAGAATTGCTCGAAGCGCTGGACCTGGAGTATCCCGGGCTAGAAGAGGTGCGAACTGCGTTGGGAAGCGGCGATCTCAATGCGGCCAAGGGGCAACTCGTTCTCTACCTCCGGGACGGAAAGGAGCTGGAGAGTGTCGAGGGACATGTGGAGCCGGAGGATCATCCAGAGGCGGTCACGGAGCAGGGGGAGGGGCTGTACGAGCGCTATGCTGGAAGGAAGGAGAATTGGTGTTCGGTAGAGGATCCGGAAGAAGTGCCCGAGCGGCTCTACAGTACGCAGGTCATGGGCAAGAACGACCACAGGGATTTCGTGGCGTTGGCGCAGGCTTATTCCGAAACCGGAAATCACAAATACGCCCGGGAGTGCGCCAGGCTGATGTTCGGCTGGATAGAGGAGATGGCCCCGCTTCCAGAGAGACCGCCGATCGGCCTGAAAGCGCCCCCGTGGAGGACGATCTTCTACAGCACGCCCCGCACAGAGGCCTGGACCCAGTGTTTTTTTCTGCTTCGGGACTATCCCGAACTGTCGGTCGATGAGCGGTTGACGTTCCTCAAGGTCGTTCTGCACCACATCCGTTACGCCGCGGCCAACGAGGTGCCGGACATGCCGAACATGGTGGTCCACCTGTTCGAACGGCTCATCCATTTCGGTCTCCAGTGGCCGGAGTTTGCCGAGTCCAGGAGTTGGATCGAGAAAGGTGTGGAAGGCCTGAACCTCTTGCTCGACGATTACTTCTACCCGGACGGGGCCTATATCGAGCTGTGTTACTTCGTGCACCAGGTGTTCGTTCAGGTAGCCCGGATGGGTGAGCAGGGGATTCTCTCCCTTCCCGAGGGATTCGGGGAGAAGGTGGGACGGATCTTCGACTTCCCCGCTTATATGGTCAAGCCCAACGGCGCGTACCCCTCGGTGAACGACATCTATTCCGCCCAGGATCCGGACGAGGTGCCGGAGCGCAGAGAGGGGTTGGTGCTTCTGGGGCTGGATTTTCTCGGCCGGGAAGATCTGCGCTACATCCATACTTACGGCCGGGAAGGGAGCGCTCCTCCGCTTACCTCCTGCGCATTTCCCTACGGGGGTTTTTACGTGATGCGCTCCGACTGGTCTGCGGAGGCCCGCTATCTGGTGTTCGACGGGGGCAAAAGCGCGGGGGGGCACAATCACGTAGATAAGCTGAACTTTGAGTTGTACGCGTACGGCAACACGCTGGTGACGGACAGCGGCTGCGCCGGTCCCTGGGCTTCGGCATGGCGGAGCGAGTATTTCGTGGGCACTGCGGGCCACAACACGCTCATGGTGGACGGTCGGGGGCAGGTAGCCGGAGTCCCGCTCTTTGCCATTCCCTCACTGAAGGGGCGAACGCCCTGGCACCAGATCGCGCCCGAACCGCTGGCGAACAGCTGGATGAGCGGAGAACACTTCGACTATGCGGAGAGCCGATACGAAGATGGTTATGCCACCTACGGATCGGAACAGAGCCGTCTGCGCGGGTTTCGCTACGAACTGAACCGCGTGGATGAAGTGGGCCAAATGCAGCCCTGGACGCAGGCTCAGGGAGGGGAACTGCGCGTAAAGCCATGCGAACGGGTTTTCGCGATCCACGAACGGAAGGTGTTCTTTGTCAAACCGGACTACTGGATCCTGTCGGATCGCGTGCTCGGGAAGGGGAGGCACAGGGTGGACTCGCTGTTCCATTTTCAGGCTTCCGCAACCGCCGAAGTCGTGGAGGAGGATCGCTCGGTGCGCACTGTCAACGGGCGGGCCGGTCTGACCATTCTGCCTGTTACGGAGCCGGGTCTGGAGGTGCGCATCGCCTCCGGGGAGAAGGAGCCGCTGCAGGGATGGGTACCGGCGGGATGGGGGGCGCATCAGCCGGCGCCGGCGGCTGTCTACTCGGTCGAGACCGATTTGCCGATGGCGGTCGATACGGTGCTCTATCCGTATCCGCGAGGGGAAGGTCCGGAGCTTGGCGCCGAATCGCTGGCGGTGAGCGAAAACGGTGAGACGTGTGAAGCCTGGGAGGCATCGGGGCTGCGCGTGCGGGTCGATGGACGGGAAGATTTCTATGTGGCGGCTCACGACCGCACGGCGCTGCGGCGCTACGGGCCGGTCTGCTTCGATGGGAAGATCGGGGTGATTCGCTGCGATGAAGAGGGTGGAATTTGGCGCGTCTCGATAGTGAACGGGAGCTTCGTGGAGGTGGCCGGAGAGATGATCGTCGATGCGGAGCACGCCTTCGAATCTTTGGAGTTGGCATACGAGGACGGGACGCTGTCGGTCCGCTGTCATCCGGAAGTAGGGGCGACGGTGAGAGTGGGAAAAACACGTCGACTGGTGGTCAACGGAGGAGAGCCGCTCGCGCTTTCATCTTCTCAGGATCGGGTCCGGATTTTCGAGGACTGGCTGGATTGAGGGCACGGTAAAGGAGAAGAGTCGATGCCGATTTCGGCAATCTGTGATGAACCGCGCGATCGCATGGGCATGAACGGCTCTACGCCTTTGTCGGATTGGATCTACATTCATGCGGTAAAAGAGATGGAGAGGTGGATATGCGCACAGCACGTGGCTTGAAAGCACTGGGTCTATTGGTTCTGGTTGGCCTGGTGGCACTCGATCTGGTTTCGGCGCGGCCCCAGCAGCAGGATCCGGCTCCAGACTCCTTTTTCTTCGAGACGGGGAACGACGCGATTGACGCGGTGACCACGGCTTCTGTCACCGCTCAGGTGGCTATTATCCGTTCGGACAACGAGCAGTTGATCGACCCGGTGCTGGCCACGGAGCGGCTTACGACGGCGCAGATCCAGGATATTGTCTACGCGGCGCTGCGAACCGACCGGGACCGGGAGACCGACAAGCCCGTTCTGGCGGCGAAGATCGCCCAGGTCGTGGCGGAGAAAGGCTCGTGCTGGGTGGCGGTAAAGAGCAATTTGATCGGCTTTCCCGGGCGGACCTACACCCAGGGCGACCAGACCGATATCCGGGTGACCAGGGCGGTGATGACCTTTCTGGCGGATGAGACGGAGGCGACGCGGATCAGCATGCTCGCCTGCGGGGGATACCAGCAGGACAAGGCCGAGTTCGACATCTTCGAGAAGAGCCTGTTCGCCAGTTCGGGAATGCGGTGGAACGAGTACTTCTGGGACCTTCCGGACGACTACACGCTGCAGAGCGTGATCGACGAACTCGGACAGCGCCATCCGGACAAGGTGATCGAGGGAGTCAATCTGAACTACGACGAGGTGATGGACGACGGTCGGCCGTACCGGGCACTCTCCAGGTCCGAGCGCTTCACCAAGCTCGCAAAACGGAGGCTTCCGGTGCCGGTGGATAACGGCATTGGTGGGCTGGCGACGAGCAATGTTCTGGAAGACGGGGGGTACGTGTCCACGGTCTCCATTCTCTACAGCGACGTGCTGGTGAACGTGCCGGTGATGAAGACCACGGGAAAGGTCGGCGTGAACGGCGCTATGAAGAACTACATAGGGAGCGTTTCCAGAGGGGTGTACTCAAGCGATCGAGGTGGGTCCCTGGGTAGACTCGACCACGGGCCGCTGGTGAAGACGGTCGTCAACCTGTTTGCCTATCACCCTTCGGATTACATCATCTACGATGCACTGGTAGGGTTGGAAGGGGATGGATCCCATCCCAATGGCAACGGCAAAACCGGGTGGGTGCGGCGGAATTTCGTGCTGGTCGGGGAGGATCCGATCGCCGTGGAGGCGGTGGCGGCGACGAGTATGGGGCTCAATCCCCACGACCTGGATCTGTTGCAATGGGGCCGGGCCAAGGGCTGGGGATACTTTGAATTGTCCAGGATCGCTATTGAAGGGAACGATCTGGAAGAGGTGAAGATGGACATGATGCATCCGATCGGCTACACCAGCTATACGCCCGGGTTCTACTACGGTCGAGGCAACCGGCGCTGGCTGATCAACGGGTTATACGAGGGGGCGGATATAGGGGTGGATCATCTGGGAAACGAGGCGACAACCGACCCCTCGGCCGGAGAGGCACAGGGGGGAAAGATATGGAGGCCACACTACGCGCCGGAGAGCTACGTGGATCTGTGGGAGATGTATCAGGGGGATATCGCCAACAGCACGGTGTACGCATTCACGAGGGCGTACTCCGAGACGGAGCAGGAAGGGGAACTGTGGGTGGGCGCCACCAAGGGGATCGAGGTGTATGTGAACGGCGAAAAGCTGCTGGTCGAGCGCGCGACCGGCGGGCATGCGTGGAAGGGCAGCGTTGCGCCGGTAGTGCTGCGGGCCGGAGACAACCGCATTCTGGTAAAGGTGACACACGCGTCAGGGCCTGAATTCGGTTTCAGCCTGGCACTGGTGGACGATGGCCTGGAGACGCCGCGCACGAGCTATATCCCGCACGTGGATAAACAGACGCTGGGTGCGCCGATCACCTTCACCGAGGGGATGAAGCGGCAGTATTTTGGCGGGGAGCGACTGCCTGGAGTGTACTATCATCTGGCTCAGTCCCCCGCGACAGCAGTCTCCGAAGAGGGTGGTTCCTCTGTTCCGGAACGCGCCTCGCTGCAGCAGAACTATCCGAATCCGTTCAATGCCCAGACTGCGATTCCGTTCGAGCTGTCCGCAGCCGGTCGGGCGCGTCTGGTCGTCTACAACATATTGGGCGAAAGGGTGCGGAGTCTGGTGGACGAAATGCGGCCGGCGGGTTCCCACCGGGTGGCCTGGGATGGCCGCGACGACGACGGCAGGGCAGTAGCCAGCGGCGTGTATGTGGTTCAATTGCGGGCGGGTTCCCTGATGCAGACCCGCAAAATGGCTCTACTGCGCTGAGAGCAGAGTGGAAATTTGGTTTTGGAAGGGGGATATTTTGGTGCATTAAAATACTTGACAACTCCTTCCTCATTCTATATTTCTGTTAGGTCGAAAAGCCCGAAAAAAAGAGGTGATATTTTGGAAAGGAGGTGAGACGGACACAAAGATATTTCAATGGATTGTCCAGTAGCACATGAATATTTGAGCCAGATATGCCATTCACAATATCAGGAGAGAATCCAATGTCGAGACGCATCTTCAGCATTGCCGTTGTCGGGCTGCTGGTTTTTGCGGGAATCGCCGGCGCGCAGTTCCTGCATATAGGAGACCCGGATTTGCAGCTGCCAGATATGACCAGCGGAGGAAAACCGCAGGCCGTTTTGATGGTCGAAGGACTGGAGGATATCACCAACTACGCCTTCGATGGTTCCTCTTTGGAGATCCCCTTCAACCTCAGCGGCAGCGGGGCTACCGTGTGGCTGATCATCTACACAGTGGATCAGGATCCGCCGTTGACCATCACGGGTGAAGGACCGGGGCCGTATGCGGATGCCGAGCATGGAGATGCCGGCTGGCACGTGTACGACGGGGTGGACATGCTGGTTTACAAATCGGCTGGCGAGCGGTTCGAAGAGGGTAGCAACGTCATCGTCTGGAACGGGAAGGACATGGACGGCAACGCCGTTGCGGACGGGCAGTACGATCTGTTCCTGGCCGCCTTCGACGACGAAGCGGTGCCGCACATAGTAGGAGTGGCCGGACGCCAGTTCGGTAGTGGCACGACTATCTATATGAACACCGAGCGGGGTGAATTCGTCAATTTCCAGGGCTTAGTGTGCAACATGGAGAACGACTGGATCGCCAGTAGTTTGGAGGGAGGGGATGCTGCCGACTTCACGGCCGTTGCCGATGCCTGCGGCGGGCGCGAAGGGTGCAATGGAACGATAAGGTCGGCGACCCCGCTGAATGCGGCGCGGACGGAGTGGATCGGCAATCAGTACGGCGGGGGCGGCTGGCTGGTCAGGTTCAGCTATGATTGGGATACCAAGCAGCTGATTCCGAACGAGGACTGGGCCATCGACGCGGGCGCCGAAGGGGGCATCCTCAGCGCCGGTGACAAGCTTCCCGGTCGTCAGTACCATTCGGCGCTCAGCCCGGACAAGAAGACCATTTATGCGACGGCGGGTGTCTCCGGCACGGTGAGCAAGCTGACCGCCTGGGACGTGGAGACCGGTGAACTGGTCCCGGGCAAGGACTGGGATCTGTCGGATATGTTCATGTACGACAACAACGGCGCCGACCGCTCCGGCGGTCCGGGCACGCTGGCCCGGTTCTACAACGGTGAGCCGGATCCGGCGGGTATAACCATGTCCGGGCACCACACCTCGCTGACTGCGCGCATGGACTTTGACGGCAATCTCATGTACATGAACCGCAACGGCGACGGGTACGGCGACGCCAAGGTGTTCGCCGACGGCGTGTTTGGGGACCTGGCTTACGGTCACACTGAGGCTCCGGCCTTCAAATACTCGCTGTATTCGGCCAATGATGGTTGGGTGACCAACATCCAGGCCGGCACCGACAACACCAAGAACAGCTTCATGCTGGGCGAAGACGGTTCGGGCCTGTTCTATTTCGAGCCCAAAAACATCCCGCTGACCTGGCCGATGCTCAGCATCGTGGTCGACGAGGAGGGGGACTGGGACGGCGTGTACATCAACATCGGCGCCTTCGGCAACGAGGCTGCGGCCAACGACTTCATCCCGGAAGGGGAGGCCTTCCTCCCTGATTATCCGTTGGCCCACATGCCCTACGACCAGAAGAAGGTCACGCTGGGCTCGCCGGCCACGGCCATCACCGAGGTGGAAGCGGCCAGGCCTTCGGGCTATGCCCTGGGCAATGCCTATCCCAACCCGTTCAACCCGGAGACGACTATTCGCTTCTCGCTGCCCTGGGCCGTTGATGTGACGGTCAAGGTCCACAACGACCACGGCCAGTTGGTCCGCACCCTGGTCGACGAGCGGATGGACGCCGGTGAGTTCCAGGTCACCTGGGACGGCAAGGACGACAGCGGTGCGCAGGTCGCCACTGGCGTGTATCTCTATCAGATCGAAGCGCCGAATCTGCGTTTGCACAAGAAAGTGACCTTCCTCAAATAAGAAGGTCGTCACAGGTACCGCCGGCGCCCGCCGGCGGTACCTTATTTTGCTAAAAGAAGCGAGGCTCGTGGTGTGGATCTCAACCGCATTTCGTTTTCGTTGGTTGCCGATGGGATTGGTATTGCTGTCGGTCTTGGGGCTGTCTGCCCAGCCTCTCCAGCGCGTTTCCATAGACACCTGGTCCAGCACTACCCGCTACCTGGCTTTCGCCGAATTCGCGGCCAAGGGGGATGGCCAGATTCGCATCACTACCGGTGACCGTTATACCCTCTATCTCAACGGCGATCTGATCGGCACGGACGACGATCCCGCCACGGTGGAGACCTACGAGGTTTCTTTCAAGCGGCGCACCAACAACGTGGCGGTCGTCGTCGAACATCAGGGCGGGGATACAGGCTACGGGCTGTTCTGCGTCCTGGAAGCCGAGGATGTGCTGTTCGTCAGCTCGCCTAGCGACCGCACGACGCCGTGGTTCTGGACCGGTTTTCCGCTTGAAAACGAAGAGGATGCCGCCTGGACCAAATTGAAATTCAACCAGCTGGGTCGGCATGAGGAGGATGGTCAGTCCGTCTCCTGGAGCCCGGTCCAGACCGGCAGTCTCGATCCTGCCGAATACGCGGAGTTCGCCGATTTAGACCTGACGCGAGCTCACAGCGTGGCGGGCTTTCCCGGCGGTCTGGACGGCAGCCTGGGCAGTTTGCAACTGCGCTCGCTGGTCGGGCAGAACGCCGCTTTCAATGCGCTCTCCGCCGACCCCAAGCTCGTCGACGGCGATATCAACACCTCGGTGAGTTTTCGCAAGGGAGCGTCGGCGCTGCTACAGCGGGTGGAGATCGACCTGGGAGATCTGCTCACCATCAATCGGGTGCGGGTGCTCACCGAACCGCCATCGCGGGGGAGCTTCGAGGATGTCTCCCTGCGCGGCTACAGCATCCTGGTGAGCAAGGACGGGGTCAGCTTTATCGAGGTGGGATCGCGCAGCCGCATCGACAACTTCCAGGAAAGCGAGGTGAACTTCCCCGCCATATCCGTTCGCCACGTGCGTTTGGTGATCACCGAATTCTCCAATAGGAACGCTTCTCCACGGCTCGGCGAACTCGAGGTTTTCGGTGAGGGGGTCGACCAGGAGGGGAGTTTTCTCTCGCAGCCTCTCGATCTGGGCACGGATGCGCCGAAAAACTTCGACCGGGTCCAATGGTTTGGAAAAATGCCGGCGAAAACGGGGTTGGAACTCCGTTTCCGCAGCGGCGACGACGGCGTGAACTGGAACGAGTGGACGGCCTGGAACGGTGATTCGGAGATCCCTTTGACAGTGGCTGAACCGAGCCGCCTGCTGCAGTTCCAGGCGCGCATGCAGACAGGCCAGTTCCTCGCGGGGCCGATGCTCGATAGCCTGGCGTTTTTCTTCGGCACCGGTAGCATGCCGGCCAGCAGTGCACTGGCATCGGTAGCCCCCGTGCAGGTTTCCATAGGAGTCGATACGACCTTTACCTACAGCCTCGATCTGGCCGTCGAGGAGGGGGATGCCGGAGTCGCCAGACTGGTGATTTTGACTCCCTGGCCGGCACAGCTGGACGCCGGTGATATCCAGGGTCTGGGGGAAGTGAAGATCGACGCTGGGGGCACCTATGCGACCCATGACTCGCTGGTGATCGCCTTCGCCCCGCCGCTCACCGAAGATGTGGAACTGAAGATCCCCTTTACCTCGCGTCTGCTCTCCACCAATCACTCCTTCCGAGGGCTGCTCTATCCACCGGATTCCGGTATTTCTCTGTTGGTGCAGGAGCGCGAGGGGACCGATCCGCTCACCGAAAGGGCGTATTCGCTAAGCGCCGAAGCGATCGATTTCGCGATACCGATACTCGCCCAGGTTGAGGCTCAGCCGGCTGTTTTTTCCCCCAACGACGACGAAATCAACGATCACACCGTCATCGGGTTTACCCTTGCCAGGGTCTTCAGCGCCTTCGTGCGCGTCGAGATCTACGACCTGAGCGGGGTTCTGGTGCGAACGCTGCCCGAGCGGCGATTGGCGTCGGGGTTTTACGGGAGGATGGACGGCCGCCGCATCGATCTTCCCGGCCGCTGGGATGGAAGGGCGGACAGCGGCGAACGAGTGACGCCGGGCCTCTATCTATACCGCGTTATCGTGGATCTGGATCCGAACGATGAGATCGAGAGCGGAGTGGTGGGAGTGGCGTATTGAGCGGTTCAGCGCAGTCCTCTCTACAGCCGATAAGTAAACGGCTATTGCGAAAATTTCCAACTCGGCTTCCCATGCGCATCGTCAGCCTTGTTTCCTGTATGCTCATCCTGACGGTCGGTCCGTTTGCCGGAGCGGCGGAAGGGCAGTTCTTGTCGCGCGATTTCCGCAAACTGTGGACCAACGAAGTATTCGAAAATTACGGTGCGGCCGGATATCGGGATTACGACTACGGGGAGGAAAACCGCCGTTTCGATTTTTTCGGCGATCACCTGATCGACGGCGTCGATGTCGTCGAATACAGCGAGATCCGACGCGATGCTCCGGGAGTCACGGGGAGCTTTGAGGCGCGCAATGCGCGGTACGATCGTTTCTTCGACAAACTGGTGATCGCCAATGAGGGTTTCGGTCCGTGGTCCACGCGGCTGATCATCGGCGATCACATCCGCACCTTCTTCACTCCAATGACGCTGAATCTGCCCAATTACAGCGGCATCCGCTGGGATGGTTCTTCCAAGAAGAGCCGCTTCAGCGTGGTCGCCACCCATCTGACCGATCCGGTCCTGGTGCCTTCGGGAGCGGGGATTGACGCCGCCTTCGAGGAGCGCAGGATGTTCGGGACGACGCTGGTGGGCGGGCATTGGGAGAGCCAGATTGGGGGCGCCCTCAGGCTGGGGACCACCTACGTCAACTCCCATCGCTTCGACGCCGAGGCCGGCGCCAAGGTGAACAGCCTGAAAGGGACCGTGCCCGGCGTCATGCAGGGAGGGCTGCGCAAGATCTACGTATTCTTTACAGATGACGAACCGAACGATCCCAACCCGGGTGCTTCGGTGCACGCGCTGACCCTGTTCGCCGACGGGACGCAGGTAGAACCGGTGCGGGTGGGACGGATCGACGACCTCCTCGCTCACATTCCCGTCACCTCCGATCTCACCAGTACGATTACGCTGAAGCCGCACGAAGTGGACTATCTGCGGCGCAACCGCGCCTGGTTGAAGGGGGTCGTCGAGTCCAGCAATCGCCCGTTTTTCCTGACGCTTCTGGACGATATCGCGCATCCTGTTTCGCCCGCTTCTCCCGGAGTTCCGCTGCAGGCCAGCGGCACCGATGTGGTGTTCTACGAATACGCCCTCGCCGACACGACGAGCGATATCGAGTTCGAGGCGGTGCTGGCCAACGATTACAGCGTAGACGTGGTCGGCGCCATGCAGGTTCCCGTGCTGGCCGCCGGCGATAACGACTTTTACTACGACTGGTACAACGCCGTGCGGGCCGAGGGAAGGCCGCACAGCGGCGGCAATCTGCGCAAGGTGAGATTCAGCTATGGTTTTCCGACCGGCCTGGCGGTGCTGGGATTTGACTTCGATGCCGATTTTTTGGGATTTGACATCCAGGGGGAATTCGCTCGCAGCATGAATTTCTTCCAGGTTCCGTCTGCCAGGGGGAAGCGCACCAAGCGCAAGGTCGCCAGCTTTTACCTCCATGTGCTGCGGCCTCTGTCCGAAAAGGCGGAGATGGGGGTAGAGTTGTTCGATGTGCCGCACGACTATACGACCGAATTCTCCATCTTTCAGCAATCGAATGTGGGGCCCACAGTCTCCGGTAGGCTGTACCAGCCGTTCGCCCTGGTCGAGGACAACGACGATCTGGACCAATGGCCCGATCGAGAAGAGCACAACGACCGCCTGGTGCCGTATTCGCGGTCGACCGGGCAAGGGCACGGCGTGTACCCGGGGCTGGATCCGGACGATGATGGGGTCCTGGATTTCAACATCGACCAGGCGGGCGGCAGCGATGCTTTTCAGCCCTTTATGGGCTACTTTGCCGAACCGCTCGAACTGGTCTACGGGGACGATTTCAACAACAACGGAGTGGCCGATTTCCGCGAAAACGACAATCTCCCGGACTATCTCTACCCGGCTGATAGTCGCGGTGCACACGGTTTTGTGAAGGTGCGGCCGACATTGCAGATGGAAGTGCGTCTGGGAGCTTCCCGGGTGCGCCAGGAGGCGCTGGGCGGCCATAGCGACACCCGCTATCTCGAAGCGCAGTACGGGCGCGACTGGCCCGACCTGGGGTACGTGCGGCTGCATCATCGCGCCAGGTGGCTCGAGGACGATATCGCCAACTCCATCTACAATGTCAGTTCGACCACGACGCTGGCTCCCGATCTGCTCCAAAACCGGAAAAGCGTAAATAATCTGACCTATTTCGAGTGGGGCGTGTGGGCGGTTCCCGGCCTCAATGTCCGCAATATTCTCTCGTTTAATCGCATCGATCTGGACGGGGAGGTGCTCGATGATCCGCTGATGGCCAAGCCGGGAGAGATCACGCATTTTTCCATGATCAACAAGCTGGACTACACTTTGAAGAAAGGGCGCTTCAAGCTGCTGCCGCAGTTCAAGCACATCTACCAGTACAGCAAATTCCCGGAGCGCGAGATTCCCGATCGACAGCGGCGCTGGATCATGCCCATTTTGCGTCTGGACTATCGCATCGGTCCGCGGACGGTGCTCAAGACCGGGATTCAGGGATTCCCGCTGCTGGGGGAAAAATCCGTGGATACGGCCAATCCCGAGAGAGATTTTCGCCGCAGGACCTACACGGCTTTCATCCAGAACCAGAGCAATTACCGGGGCTACGACCTGAGCATTTTGATGGGACTGTTTCGCACCAAGAGCACCTATATTCGCTCGCTGCGGCCGTCTTCCGGGACTCTGGAATACTTCTTCAGGATCTATATCGGGTGATGCGTATCGTAAACCGACATTCGCTCTGTCTGTGCCTGCTGGTGCTGCTCCTGGGGAGCGCTCCGCTGGCGGCTCAGCTGCTCTTCAAGCCGGGAGAGCCGTACGTCAACTATGCGTACGAGAGCTACCGCAGCTACGAATCGGTGGTCTTCGGCCGGGATCGCAAGCCGCAGTTCGACAACCTCGGGCAGTTCGTCATGAACGGGGTGAGCGTGTTCGAACTGCAGGAGTATCGCAGCATCAGCCCGGCCGCCGGCAGCATCATCGCCAAACCGAGCCTGTACGAGAGCTATCTGAATCGTCTGGTGATCGCCAACGACAGCTATCGGGGAGTCAACAGTCGGCTGATCATTGGGGACCGCATTCGCGCCAAATTCACCTCGTTGACCCTCGACCTGGCGGCGATGAACGGCATCCGCATGGATACCCATTTTAAGGGAGGATCGCTGGTGCTACTCACCTCCCGGGTGGACAAGCCGATCTTCGAGGCGGTGCAGAACAACGACCACAAGATTCACGGGGAAGAGGCTTCCGAGTTTCGGCCGCGCTGGAGCACCTACCTGCTGGGTGGGGATCTGCGCACCCAACTGCCCGGATTGGATCTGGGGGTGAGCTGGGTCAACCAGTACCGCACCGACAGCTTCAAGCAGCTCAGCGAGAACAGCTTCAAGGGCACGCTGCCCACCACCGGACATCCTCCCGAGTGGATCGTGGTGCGGGTAGTCGATCAGGATCCCAACGATGTAGTGGGGGTGCGGGTGCGGCGGCCGGTAATGACCCTCAACGGCCGGCGGTTGGAGCATCTTTCCGGTCCGTTCGACAAACTGGCCAAGGATGCGTTGACGCTCACGGTGACGGAGCACGCAGAGCGCACGATCATTCCACCGACCGTGCGGGACAACAGCAATGAACTGGTCATCAACTTCCCCCACGTCGAGCCGACGCCCCAGGGGTTTTACGAAATTGAGGGGCGGGGAGCGCTGCTGTTCTGGTTCAGGGTGCCGGGCTTTTTCACCGACGTCGGCGACACCAGCGTAGTCAATCGCGCCGTGGTCGATCTGGAGGCAGCAGGGGATTATCAGATCGATATGTCGGAGGTTTTCGACGGGGCGTCCTCCAACCCGGCGACCTATTTCTACACCGCAGCTACGGCGGCCGGCAAACCGGACAATCTGGACAACTTTCGACGGGTGCGAGTGCACTACGGCCGCCAGACCGGGTTTACTCTGGCCAGCGTGCACGCCAATGTGGATGTCAGGGGATTCATGCTGCACACCGAATACGTGCGCAATTTCTCCTTCAGGGCCTATCCGGCACTGATCAGCACCCGGTTGCGCCACGTCGACGATCAGAGCCAAGCCTGGTTCGCGACACTGCGCCGGGACTGGGAGCGGTTCCACCTGGGAGGGGAGGCGTTCAGCGTCGACAGTGATTATTCGACCCGCCTGAACGTGCAGGACGACGATTTCAGGAGCTACTACCAGTTCCTCTCCAGTCCCTTCATCTTTCCCACGAATTACAACGAACCGCGCCTGCCCGACTTCATCGAGTCGAACCGGGCTGCACCGACCAACACGCTGGAGTTCGACACTGTAGACGACAACGATGACAAGGACCAATACCCCGATACCTATTACCTCAAGAAGACGACCAATCTGTTCACAGGTGGGCGCTTTATCGAGGATCCGGACGGTGTCTTTCCGGGGTTGGATGCGGACCTCAATGGACGGCCCGACATCAACGAAAACAACAACCGCGTGCCCGATTACTACGAGCCCTTTCTGCTCTACAGGGTCAGTCCGGACGCGTACGACTACGGAGAGGATACCAACCACAACGGGGTGATCGACGAGCGGGAGAACGATTTCAAACCGGACTATCCCTACGATGCCGACCGGCGGGGTTTCCACGGATTTGCGCAATTCGAGCCGTACAGGGTCGCGACCCTGACGCTGGGACACCATCGCACCTGGGCGCCGTCCGGTGGGGGACGGGCCAGCAGCACCTACGCCCGTCTGGAATGCGACTATCGCCTTCCGTTTCTGGTGGATCTGCACGCGGTGGAGCGGCTGCAGCGCGTCGAGGACGATATTGCCGACGATGTCTTCGGTCTGAGCCGCGACCCGGTCTATTTTGAGCAGGAGGTGGTGCCTCTATTTCCGCTGACCGAGGAGGAGTTGCGCAATCCCCTGGGGGCGGCGCAGCTGCAGAAGGATCCGCTGCTGATGCGCAACAGCTGGACGAACGCGATCTACACTCGAGCGCGTTTCCTCCGAGTGGATGGTCTGAACGTCGAGCTGAGTCTGAAATACGACCAGAATTTTCAAAAACGCACGGCCGCCCAGGAGGAGAATCTGATTTCCGACCTAGCGGTTGTCGCCAGAGCGGACTACACGTGGAATCCCTGGCGCAACCTGCTGGTGAAACCCCAGATCAAATGGCTGCGGCAGCGGCGGGGGGACGACGAAGAGAAGGTGGCGGAGATCCACGAGCGTTTCTTGTACCCGATTGTGCGCTTGGAGTATCCGATTTCGGTTCGCACATCGGTCAAACTCGGGGCCCAGGGCTTTCCCTTCTGGCAGAGCAGTTATCGCAACGAGACGACACCGGGAGTGGACTTCGATGCCAAGGTCTACCTGGCACAGCTGAGCAACACCTCTACCTATCTCGGCTATCAGATCAATGTCAATCTGGGATACGAGAGACACAAACGCACTTTCCTGGACGAGATGCGAGCGGATCAGGACGTAGACTATTCGCGCATTTTTCTGCGGGTGATTGCCGGCCTGCGGCCCCTGTTCTAGCGGGTGGGATATGGATTTCGACGTGGCCAGAAAAAAATGCCATAGAGCGCGGAAAAGGCCGGGGATGGCCGACCTTCTGCTGCTGGGGCTAGCGCTGTTCCTGCTGGCCGGGCCGCTGCGGGCGCAGGAAGGGGAAGATCTGCCCGAAAAGCCGCATTTGGGACCGCAGCGCATCCTGGCGGAGCAGCCGTTTATCGGGCGCTTCGGCGGAGAGGCGTACGGGAATTACGGGGAAGAGAATTACCCGCGGCAGATAGGAATCACCAGCAATCTGCGGAACCTCTACAGCATTCTGGGGGATCCGCTGGTCTACGGTTCGCAGTCGGTCCGCTGGGTCGAGCGCCGCGGGCTGGGCATCCAGCGCTACAGCGGATCGGGCGCTTCGGATCTGCGGGAGAATCTGGCGCACGGTCAGAGCGGGGCGAGTTTTTCGCGGCTGTTCAACTACGTGATGGTGGGCACGGACGGCACCGATGCCTGGCAGTCGCGCATCATCTACGCCGACGAACTGCGCTCGCGTTTCACGCCGCTGACCTTCAAAATGGCCAATATGAACGGCCTGCGGATCGACGTGGGCACGGAGAACGACGGATTCTCGGCTCTGTTTTCGCGGCTCCACGCGCCGATCTATTCGTCTGGCCTGGAGGGGGATCACACGATCAAGGCCAAGGCGCTGCTGTTCGGCATGCACTACGAGCGCAAGCTGGGTTTTCTCAACTTCGGCACCACGTTCGTCAACGCCCATCAGTACGAACCGCTGATGGAGGAAAAGGCGCTGTCGCTGCAGGGGGTGCCGGGGGCTATCCAGAATGCGCCGGCGCTGATCGCCATTCGCATTTCGGATGATTCTCCCTGGGATGCGGGGGGGCCGGTGCTGCACGATGTCAAGATCTATGTGAACGGCGAACTGCGGCCGGAACTCGAACCTTTTATTGTCCGTCAGCACAAGCGCGGCGACGAGCGCCAGAGCTACGTAACCGGTCTACTCAGCAGCGGCGACCGCAAACCGCTACCGCCGCTGGCCAACGATTACCAGGCGATCAACCGGGGGTCGCCCTACAACACCTACGATCCGTATATCAACTTCGCCGCCTTCGACGTGGATGTGTACTACCGGGGGTACGAGTTCCCCTTTTGGATCGACCACATGTTCTACCGCGATTATGCCCGCTACGGCTCGGAGTACGTGATCAATCCGGACCATCCGGATACGGAGAAGGATATCACCGTGCACGGGGAGTTCGCCCACGAACTGGTGACGGTATCCGGCGATTTCGGTTTCGCCGCTATGGACGATCTGCCGCAGACTTTCGACGGTGAGGAATACGGTATCCTCTACGTCGATCTGGAGCCGCTGCAGGAAGAGATCCAGTCGGTCGACATAGATCTGGCCCTGGCCAACGACTATCGCATCGATCTGTCCGAGGTCGACATGGCCGGTGTCTCTCCCAATCCGCCAAATTCGAATTACCGGGACCGGTACCGCTATGCCACCTTCTTCCGCACCGTGGAGCGGGCGGAGGGCAATCCGCAGGACGGGCGGGTGAAACGGGTTCGGGTCAAGAGCGGGGCACCGACCGGGCTGAATCTGTACAGCACCAACGTGTACGGAGTGTTCAAGGGATTCGAGATCAACGCGGAATTCAGCCGCAGCCGCAGTTTCTACCAGTACGCCAGCGGCACGCCGACCCCGCGCGTTTCGCGCGATGCGCTCAGCATAAATGCCTTCAACCGCGAGCTGTTTCCCGGGAAGAGGCACACCGTCAGCGACAACGCCTACTACGTTACGGTAAAGCGGGATTTCGAGCGCTTCGACTTCGGTGCCGAGTACTTCTCCATGGGGCCTCTCTACACCACGGAGTTCCGCAGCTACATCGGGCGCGACGAAGTGGATGTCTCCGGCAATCCGATCGCCTACAACAACACCATGATCCACCGGCTGGTCGAAGACAACGACGACGACGATCGCTATCCCGACAGCTGGTACAACAATACGCCCAGTCGGCAGCAGGGACAGTCGGATATCGATGGGATCTTTCCGGGACTGGATGAGGACCACGACGGCATCCCGGATACCAACAAGAATTTCAACGCCCAGCCCGACTACCTCGAACCGTTCCTGATGTTCGCGGCCGATCCGCAGATCTACGACTACGGTCTGGATCTCAACCACAACGACTTCATCGATGCGCGCGAAAACGATATCGAAGCCGATCTACCATACGATCCGGATCTGCGGGGGCTGCACGTGTACAGCACACTCAAGCTGCACGATGGGCTCGATTTCACCCTCGGTTTGCTGAATGCCGAACAGATCGCCGGTGCCGCGCCAAACGATGTCGTGTACGGACGTCTGGGCTATGACCGGCAGGTGCCGGCGTTGGGAGATTTTCTGGCCGAATTGGCGGTGGAGGGAGTGCGCGACGGGGTCGTCGATCCGCTGAGCGTGTACAGCGATCGGGTGCTCACCCTGGCGGAGCAGTTCGAACGGGAGTTCGCCGGCCTGCAGCGCAATGTGAAAATAGCTCCCTTCCTCGAGGAGCCTCGCGACGATCCGTTGCTCTTCAAGAACAGTTTGTGGCAGCGGCTGTTCATCGACGCCCGCTTTTGGGCGGTGCCGAATCTCAACATGCGCAACAAGGTCAAGTACGAGATCAACAGACAGCGCGAAGGGGAACTCTTCGACGGGAGCTTCCAGGAAGGGGATCGCCTGACGCGATGGACCATGGTCCACACTATCGACTATACCTGGCTCATCAGGCCCAGGCTCGGCCTTTTCTCCGGGCTCAAGTTCCGTTATCGCAAGGAGTGGCAGAAGAGTCTGGCCCTGCCCACGGCGCACGAGCGACACGTGATTCCCATGGTCAAGCTGGAATATCGGTTCACCGAAAGGACTCGCTTTCAGCTCGGTTTCCAGGGGATTGGTTCGCTGGTGCCTTACGCAGTGACCGATCTGGTGCGCCCGGAAAACGACTTCGAGCAGCACGACAGTGTGCTGATGATGACCAACGACTCCCGCTACTTCGGCTACATCGTCTCCACCAATGCGGGGATCAGCCGGCGGATCAAGGAATTCGATCAGCCGCTGCTGGGACAGACCGGTGACGAGGATTTCGTCTCCGCCTTCATCAACGTGATCATAGGATTCGAGGATGAATAGCCGGGAGTACAGCAAGGGGGAGATGGCGCCATGAATCTCGCCTTTTTCCTGGGGTTGCTGACCCTGGGCGGAACGCTTTTCGCCTTCCGCTCGCCGACTGAGGAAGAACTGGTGGCGCTGTTCGAAGAGGCCCAGCAGTTCTACGCCGAAGGAGCATACGACCAGGCGATCTCCCAGTACGAGCACGTCGCGCAGGTGCGCAGTCGGATTCTGGACACCCAGGCCATTCAGGCGATGGTGGGAGAGGAAAGCTATCCGGTCCAGGAAGCTGCGCTCTATCAGATCGGCAACGCCCACATTAAACTTCACGAAGAATACACCGGTATCGCCGAGGATACGCGGGATGCCTCGCGCCGGGGGGAGTATCGCACTCTGGCGGACAGCGCCTTCGGTCGCGCCAGGAATGCCTTTGAGCAGGTCATCGAGCAGGCTGTCAGTCCGGTGCTCAAGGGGCAGGCCTACGGCCGTCTGGTCGAGCTCTATTTTGAAGCGGAGGCTTACCCGCAGGTAGTAGATGTGGCCCAGCGACTGATCGAAGCGTACGGCGATACCCCGTATGCCATCGAAGGGTACTACAACACAGGCTGGGCGTACTACAAAATGGAGAGCTACACCCGAGCCGTGGAGGCGTTCGAAACGCTGCTGGCGGTATTCCCCACCGGGTACCAGGCGGATCGCAGTCTGTTCCAGATCGGCGAGTGCTATCTGGAGATGGGGGAGTACGTCCAGGCGATCGGCTACTACAGCCAGCTAGTGGAGCGTCAGCGGATCGAGGATCTCAGCGAGGAGGAACTGCGGCGCATCAAACGCGAAAAATTGGCCGGGCTGGTAGACGAAACAGCGCTGGAACTGGCCGCCAAAGCCGAGATTCGCGTGGGTACCTGCTACGCCCGCCTGGGCCAATACGCAGAGGGGCTGGAAGCATATCAACGGGTGATCTCGCTGTTCAGCTCGGAGCGTCAGCTGGTCGAGGAGGCCTACCTGCGGATGGCCGATCTCTACCAGGAGAAGGGGGATTGGGACGCGGCGCTGCAGACCTATCGACAGGCGATCGACCAGTCCACCGACCGGACCTTGAAGGCGCGCATCCAGTACGCGCTGGCCGAGCGTCTGTTTTCACAGGAACGGTACCGGCGTGCCATCCAGGAATATCGAATTTATCTAAAAGGATACGGAGATATCGCCGGTCTGGCCGGTTTTTCCGAAGAGCGGGTTCACTACCGGATCGGCAGTGCCTATCAGCAGCTCGGCCAGGAACGATTGGAGTCGGGGCAAGATGCCGCCGAATGGCTCGCACAGGGGATCGCCCAGTACGATTCCATTCTGACAAACGCGGCCTCTCCCTATCTGCTGGATGCACGTTTCAACCGCGCCCTCGCCCTGCAGGCCCTGGGCACGAATGCCAACCTGGAAGAGGCCAGAGAGGAGTACGAGCGGGTCATCCGGGAGACAACGGATCCGCTCTATATCCAGCAATCGCTGGTGCAGCTGGCCGAACTGCACTTTGCCCGCAGTCAGTACGCCCGGGCGGCGGAGCGGGCGCGGGAACTGCTGGAAGGTTACGCCGACAGCGACTTCCGCAACGAAGCCCACATGCGTCTGGCACTCTCTCTCCAGGCGACGGGGGAATTGGATGGCGCGGTCCGATCCTTTCTGGCTATTGCGGAAGACTCTCCGTACTTCTCCAGTGCACGGCTGGGATGCGGACATGCGTATCTGAACCAGAAGCGCTACACCGCCGCCGTGGACGCGCTCGAAGCGGGGCTGCAGCAGGCGGATGAAGAGAGGAAAGCAGCCTTTCACTACCTGCTGGGCCAGGCCCACGGTGGCTTGCAGCTCTATTCCCGGGCCATAGCCCACTATACCACGGCGCTGGACTATCCGCTCGACGGCGATCTGGAGGAAACGCTCCGCTTCAGCCGCGGCAACACCGCCTTTCTGGCCGAGAATTACGCGCTGGGTGGAGAGGATTTCAACTGGGTCGTGCAGCACGTCCGGGACCCCGAAAAGGTCAAGTTCGCCCAGGATGCGCTGGCTCTGGCCTATTTGAAGCAGAACCGGGGAAGCGCGGCGATCCAGGTGCTGGACGACATGGTCGCCGCCACCGAGAGCCCGGAAGAGCAGGCGAGGCTGCTGTCCCGGATAATGGATCTGCACTACGAACGGGACGACTACGCAGAGACGACGCGTATCGCCCGACGGCTGATCGATCTGGAGTTTGACGATACCCCCGCTGCCGGTCAGCTCTACGGGTTCAAGGAGAAGGCATTCTTCCTCCTCGGCGACGCGCTCCTGCGCCAGCAGCAGGCCGAGGAGGGGGTGGCGGTATTTCAGCAGGCCCTGCAGCGCCATCCGGACTCCTATTTCGCCCTCAGCATGCGGCTCAATCTCGCCACTCACCACTTCGCTCTGGGGGATCTGGAGCAGGCGAAAGCCGAGTTCATCGCCCTGGCCGGAGGGTACCTCGATCAGGAGCAGCGGCTCATCGTCAGCTTCTACCTGGCCAATATCCACTACAGTCTGCGAGAATTCGAGGATGCCCGGCAGCTCTTCGAGGGCTTGCTGGGCGATTATCCGGCGGGACGGGAGCTGCCGGATATCCTGTTTGGCCTGGGGGAGAGCCACTATCAGCTGGGAGAATTCGAAGCGGCGATCGGATATTACCAGCGCCTGCTGGCGCAGTTTCCCGATGAAACCGCTGCGGACGATGCTCTGTACAACATGGGATGGTGTCTGATCGAGCTGAAGCGGGAAGATGAGGCGATGAGATCGTTTACACAGCTGCTCGAACGGTATCCGCAAAGCGAGTTTGCTCCATCAGCCCAGTTCACCTTTGGCGACTATGCGTACAACCGCGGGGCGTATCCAGACGCCATTGAAGCTTATTCCCGGGTTGCGGAGAGATATCCCGATGCTCCGGTTGCCGCCCAGGTGCCGCGTCTGCTGGCGGAGCTCAACGAGGCGGTGGCCTACCAGCGCTACGAGCGGGGTATCGCCTACATGGACTCGGCAGAGGCGATGAAGCGGACGGAGTACTTCGAGCAGGCGATTACCGTTTTTGCAGAGGTGCGGGAGCGCTTTCCGAGCACTGAGAGCGGTCTGGGTGCGCTCAGTAATATGGGCGTTTGTCTGGAAGGGTTGGGCAAGTGGCGGGAAGCGGTAGAGGTATACGACGAGGTAATCCAGATGTACGAGGAGAAGCAGGCGACCAAGGAGGCCTTTCAGTTCGCCAAGGCGCATCGCGACTGGATCGTCACCACTCGATTGTGAAAAAACGGGACGGTATGTGCATGTGTGGATGGAGTTATTCGGTTTTCAGCCCTTATCGGGGAAACTGCAGGTGATTGAGGTGCGTATGCGACGTTTGATGGTCGTTTTCAGCAGCGTGTTGCTCCTGGTTGTCAGTTATCCGGCCCGGGCACAAGAAGGGGCGACCGAGGGTTTCGGCGTGCACCAGGAAGGGGTTTCCCGGCGGCAGGCGATCGCCCTTTCCGCTCTTTTTCCAGGGCTCGGGCAGCTGGCCAATGGACACCGCTACAAAGGCACGGGACTGATGGTGGGCGAGGTGACCTGCCTGGTAGTGTGGCTGACTTCACACGCCGATTACAATACCCAGAAGGAGCAGTTCGCCATTGAGCAGGAGCGCTATCTGGCGCTCCAGAACGGTGGGTCGTTCATCGGGGCGGAGGAGAGTTGGACGCGGCTGAAGGACAAGAAAGACGATCTGGATGGATCCCACACGCGGCGTCGATTATTTGGAGCTCTGGCGGTGGCGCTGTACGGCTATAACCTGGTGGATGTGCTGGTGCTGGGGGGGACGGAGTCGGCGGTTGACAGAGCGCTCAGCATCGCCCCTCTACCGGGGCTCCGCGTCCCGAGCGTGGCGCTGGTTGCCCGGTTTTAGTTTCAAGTCGAGGAGTCGAGGTATGACCAGGATCGCAGCCCTTTTGTTTGGAATCGCCGTGGCCATCACCGCGGGGTGCAGCAATGATGTCGAGTTGCCCACCCCCTACCACCTGGATTATCTGGAGCAGCCCACCAACGTGGATGCGGTGCAGGATGGTGACGCCGTGCGCGTCTCGTGGGACCTGGCATCCACTGCCAACGTGGCCGGTTTCGTCGTCAGCTTTACCGACTCGAGCGGCTATGTGGAGACTCGATTTGTGGACGATCCGGCAGCGGTCGCATACGAGGAGACGTCCCTCGATCTGAGCCAGGCTGCGGTATACCTGGTCCAGGTGTGGGCGGTAGACGAGCGCGATTTTTTCGGACCTCCTTCGGCAGTGGACAGTCTGGCCGTTCGCTGACGTCGAGCGGGACGGCGCCTGCTGGCGGGCGCCTGTCAAATAGGAGCATTGAGCGGAAATGGTGTCAGATCTAAGACGATTTCAATCCCCGAGCGACCGACTCAATATCGGCCGTCTATGGGTGGAGACCCGGCGCTACGTCGTCTGGGGGCTACTGCTCGCCCTCGGCCTGTTCGCCGGTCTGATCGTCTACCTGGTTGTGGCGCCGGAAGAGCGGGCTGCTCCGCCGCCGGCGGTCGCCCGGCTGATCATTCGCAAACCCAGGTCCACGAAGTCGTTCACGCTCAAGCGCCAGAGGCTGAGACCGCGGGCGATGACCAAGCAGGTGACCGCTCTCAAACCGAGACTGGAAATGCCCTCGGCCCGGCGTCTGACCGGCCCGTCGGTTTTCGGCAGCATCCAGACGTTCGAATACGCGGTTTCAACCGATGTGCGGATCGATCTGAAGACGAGCCCGATCGATCTTTCGGCAGCGCGGATCACCGGCACGAAAGAGCCGGAAAAGCGGATCGCCATGCGCGAGGAGCTGATCGATCTGAACGCGCTGGATACGGGGAAGTACAAAGGGTTGATCATCCAGGACCCCACAGACCGGCGCAAGGTGAAGGGTTTCGTGTATCTGGGAACGGCCTGGGCCAACGACCTGGAGCCCACCTTTGACAGCGCGGCCAAGGCGGTCCCCAACTTGGTGGACGCGCTCAACGGGCAGACCGGCATATCGGCGCAGGTAGACGCGCATCTGTTCATCGATTCCCGGGAACTCTTTCGCACTCCTTTTGTGTACATCACGGCGCAGGAAGCATTTGAATTGACCGAGCGGGAAATCCAGAACCTGGGCGAATACATGCGTCGAGGGGGGTTTCTGTTCGTCGATAATGCCAATCCCACGGCCGAATACGGCCAGGCGGAGGCGGCCCTGAGAAAGATATTCCGCGATGCCCTGAGGGCCCAGGGCCAGCTGCAGCTGATACCCAACAGCCATCCGCTCTACCACACTTTCTACGATTTCGACGGTCCGCCGGTCGGGTCGGAGCTGGAGGTGGGCAGCTTCGCGGCCCAGAGAGGAAACGAAAGCGTCGATGTCCCCGAGACTTCATACCACCTGGAGGGGATTTTTCTGGGTGATCGTCTCGTGGCCATTTATTCAGACAAGGGGTACGTGCATACCTGGGCGCGCAACTACGGCAATGAGCCGCAGCTGCGCTTCGGCATCAATGTCGTTATCTTTGCGCTGACGCAGGAGGGGTCGATCGCCCAGCAGCAGATCGATTTCTTCAGCCAACGCGGCGAATGAGAGAGGTCTCGACCATGCGTTTGGCCATCTGTCTACTGTCCCTTCTTTATGGGTGCGTGTTCACTCCGCCGCAGATCCTCTATCAGAGCGATCTGACCGCCAGCTCTCAGCAGGCGAAAAGCGAGGAAGAACGCTACGTGGTGGAGGATGGTGGGGGAATCACCTATCGGCTGGAAGGGCTGCGCATCAAAGTGGAGCCCATGTCCGATGAGGCGCTGAACGGGCTGTTCCCGGAAGACTCGGCAAAAGGCCGTTTCTCCACCAATCCCTACACCTATGGAGACTGGGTCGATCCGGTGCTGGGATATACGCCCAAGCGCTTCACCGTGTTCCGAGTCTCGGTGATCAACGATATCTACGCGAAGGTTCTGTTCGATCCGCTCAAGCCACTGCTCTATACCGATCGCGGGGATGTCCTCCACTCCTACGGGATCCCGTCTTTTTCGCCGCACCAGAGTTTTGAACGCTACTACCGGGCGATTCGCGGCCAGAGTGGCAACGAGTTCTACCGCTTCGATCTGCGCATGGGCAACGTGCGTAGTTCCGCCTTCCTCCAGGATCAGATGGTGTTCAAGGGGGAGAGCTATTCGGGTCTTCTCACTTTCGATCCGATGGATGAAGAGGTGAAACAGGCCAGGCTGGTAATAGAGGATTTCGTGCTCAAATTCGACGCTTCCGACCAGCCATTGGAGACTATTGATATCATCTTCGAATTCGATCAGCAGATCGAGAAACGGAAAGTATCGCAGGCGGAGGCCGGCGCGCAATAAGCGCCTGACAGGCTGGGGGCTGGCAGTCCTGGTAGGCACTTTTGTCTGCGGCTACTGGGGAGAACCGGAAGCGCTGGCAGAAGAGCTTTCGGGGATTGTGCCGCTGCGCCTGGCGCTGCTTCCGTTCGCCGATGAGGCCGGCTTCCAGGGGAAGTGGGATCTGGCGCTGGATGTGCCGAATCTGCTCGGGGAGCACCTGGCCAGGAGAGCGGCGCTGTCCATCGTGCCGATGGATAGCGTGGAGATCGCCCTGTCCGTTGGGAATCTGCACCGCCAGGCGGATCTAACGCGCGCCTTGAGTCTGGGGCAGGGGTTGGAGGTGGATCTGGTGCTCACCGGCGAGGTGAAGAGTTTCGGGGTGCGTCGTTTTTCCGCCGGCGATCCCAATCTGGTGGGGTACAAATCCTACAGGACCCAGATAGAGATCGCCGATGTACAGCTGATCCGCGTGGCGACCGGGGAGATCGTGGAGACCTTCGCCGTGGTCAGGGATTCAGTGGAGCGACCCTTCGCGCTGGACCTGTTCGGCCGGCCGCGTCAGCAGGATCGGGAGTTCAGGGAACTCTTCGAGGTGGAGTTCGGTTCGCAGCAATTTTACGAACTGCCGTTCGGTCGGCTGGTCGATGAGGCGCTCGCCGAACTCGGAGCACGGATCGCATCCGTCCTGGTGGAGCGTCCCCCTCTCGATCTCGGGGATGGAGAGGGGACGGTGTTGGGGGTGGACGCGCAGGAGGTTTACCTGAACATCGGCAGTGAGCATCGCGTCGAACACGGAGATCTGTTGTCCATTTACAGGAATGATACCAGGATCGCAGTGGTCGAAGTCAGGCAGATTATCGGCTCTCGCCTGTGCAAGGCCTGGATCGTGGAAAAGGCGGGGGAGGTCGAATCTGGAGATCGCATAGGCCAGCGGTTGTCCAGGAAGAAGAACATCGACGGAGACTAGCGTTCTGGCGAAATCGGTTTTGACGGAATTGCGATCTGGTCCATTCGGCAAAATCGGCGATTTACGGGAATTCCCAAGATCTAAAATCGGTTGGATAGTCTACTAGGAAAAAACCCTTTCCAGCGAACAAGGAGCGGCAGCGATGTGGGAAATTATCAAAAGCGGTGGCCCTCTGATGGTGCCTCTCATCAGCTGTGCCATTCTGGCCATTGCCTATTCTATTGAGCGGTTCTGGGTCCTCAGCCGCTTACCCGATCAAGAAAGGGCCAAGGGGGAACTGGATGGGCTCGAAGCCGCCCTGTTCGCAGGAGGCAGAGAGGGGGTCGTCGACGCGTGCAATCAGGGCAAGGGGGTGCTCAATTTCGTGTTCGCTTCCCTGCTGAAACGCCACGATACCCTGCTGATCGAGCAGCGCGAATTCCAGGAGACGAACGAGGAGATCATCCGCCTGGCGGAGATCGGCGGCGGCGGCGAGATGGGCCGGTTCATGGTGCTGCAGCAGGAACTGGCGGATCTCAAGAGCGAACTGGTGACTGAGACGGAGGCGGCTGCGCGCAGCTATCTGGGCAAGAATCTGCCGTTGCTCAACACCATTGGCAATATCAGTCCGCTGATCGGGCTGCTGGGGACGATCACGGGTATGATCATCGCCTTCGAGTCGATTGCGGTCGCCGGAGCAGGGGATCCCCGGGTCGTTGCCGGGGGTATCTCACAGGCGTTGGTGACCACGGCGACCGGTCTGATTATCGCCATTCCCACGATCATATCCTACCGCTATCTGGCGCGCAAAGCGGACCGCTCGTTGGAACAGGTGGAGGTCTACGGGCATGCCTTTGCCAACAGCCTGATCATGTCCAGCCGGTCCAGCGGCGATTCCGCTCAAGGGTAGATCCCGTCCCAGGAGAGCCGCGATGGCCAGGCATCGGAAAGAGCGTCCCGAGAGTTTCGCAGACGATGAGGGTCCCGATCTCACGCCGCTGATCGACTGCGTGTTCCTGCTGCTCATCTTCTTCATGGTGACCACGGTTTTTCTGCACACCAAAGGGCTGGAGGTGGACATGCCGGCGCAGAGTGATGCAGTGGAGGATCAGAAGAAGGATATCAACGTGCTGCTGGATCAAAATGGCAGGATCGAGATCAAGGGGGAGGAGGTAGCGGTTGCCATGCTAGAAGTCCGTTTGGCCGCTGCCATGGAGGAAGCGAACAACGACAATATCATCATCCAGGCGGACGGAGAGTGTGCCCAGAGACATGTGGTGTTCGTGGTGGACACGGCCAAGAAAGTAGGGGTCCAGGGAATCGCTTTTGCCCGGGAGCAGGAGGAGTAGCAGAAGATGCCGAAGCGCAAGTCCACGTACGAAGAAGAGGAGATGAACCTCACGCCGCTGATCGACTGCGTGTTTCTGCTACTCATCTTCTTCATGGTGACCACGGTCTTCAAACAGCCCTACAGCCTGAAGGTGGAACTGCCGGAGGCGGACCAGGCGCAGGTGGTGGAGGAGAAGAAGCTGGTGGCGACGATAACGGCGGATGGGCGTATGGAGATCAACCGCCAGCAGGTGAATATGAGGGATCTGGAACAGGTGCTGTTGCGCGAGAAGGAGGGGACCCGAAGTCTGACGCTGGTGGTGCGGACGGATAAGGAGACCAAGCACAAGCACCTGCTGGATCTGTTCGAGATAGCCAAGCGCGTGGGCATCGAGAAGATTCCGCTGGCCACGGAGGACAGGAAAGCAGAGGAGTGAATCCAGCTGGTTTCGGGGGAGGGTTCGCTGGCAGGGGACCGGACATTGCGATCCGGTCCCTCTTTCTATTCCGGATGACCTTTCATATGAGCCGTAAATCGATCGGTATGAGCCATTCGACTTCTTTCATCTTCATCCTGCTGGTGGTTGGCACATCTTTCGCAGCGGTCGACGGGGGAAATCCGGTCGTCATTCCCGGCGATACGGAGCATGGGACGTGGGATCCGCAGACGCGCACGTACACGCTGACCGGGGAGGTGATCGGGGAGATCCAGGTCGGCGAAGACAGCCTGACGCTGGACGGGGGTGGAAACCGGGTGCGTTCGCCCGCCAGGGGGAATGGGCAGGGCATCCTGCTCGACGGCAGGACAGGGATCACCATTCACCATGTGGTGATCGGGGATTTCGCCCGGCAGATCCTCCTGCGCAATGCCCACGGCAATACGATAACGCGGAACGTCATTGGTGGGGAGGGGTTCGAGCACGTGCACGGGCGCGGCATTTACCTGCAGGAAAGCCACGGCAATACCGTCACCGGCAATACTATCGCTCGGCACAGCGGGGCGGTCAGCCTGGAAGGGGCCAGGGACAATACCTTCGTCGACAATCGCATTGCGCAGGACCAGGGAGCCTCGGTGCGCATCTTTGGCCAGTCGTCCGGCAATCGGTTCGTGCACAATCTGTTCATCGAGAACCGCAGTCCCGTCGATATCTCCGAATACAGTCAGGGCAATATCTTCAGCCTGTCCAGGCCGGTGGGCGGGAACTTTTGGGATCACTACACGGAGCCGGATGCCAATGGGGATGGTTTCGTCGATACGGCATTCAGTTTTGCCGGCGGCGAAGATCTCCTGCCCTGGGTCAAAGCAGAAGACTGGCCGCGGGAGACGGCAGCGGCCAGCGGGCTCAGTGGAATGACAAGGGTGGAACCCGGAGGGGAGGTGGCGCTCCTCACCGTCGGGTTGACGGGCAACGGGTACGAGCGTTTGCGCTCGGTCACATTTACCCTCGAGGATCTGTCTGCGCCCACCGGTCTGGGCTGGGAAGATCTGAAGGAACTGCGTCTCTATCGCAGCCGGGACCGGACCCTGAGCGGTATCGAGTACCGGCTGGGCACGTTGGACCAGGGGGCCATACAACTCGGCAGTCCCTCTACCATTGCGGTGACGCGCATCGAACGCCCTCCGGAGGGCGTGGAGAAATTCTATCTGGTTACGGCGGTGCTGAACACAGAGGTGATCGACGGGCACGCCTTCCGGGTAGGTTTCGCGTCCGGTGGAGTGAAAATGGACGGCCTCGATCTGGGTTCGGAGGTGCGGACTTTCGACGCCAATCGAGTGGTCGTCGACGTGAGAGCTACCCGGCTGATGTTCAACACGCAACCGGGTGACGCCGCCAGCGGTCAATTTCTGGGCCTGCAGCCGGTGGTGACTGCCTGCGACGAGCACGGGAATATCGATCGGGAATTTGCGGAGGCGGTGACCCTATCGCTGGCGGGGGTGGGCAGTCTGAGCGTGCGCGGACAAGCTCAGGAGGGGGTGGTTCGATTTTCCGGAGTGATTTACAGCGCCAAGGGGAGCGGCGAGGCGTTCCGGCTGGTAGCGGACGACGAGAGCGGAGTGGGTGCCGACCTGCCCCCGGTTCATTCCGACCTGGTGCATTCCCATTAAGGACTCGTACAGAATAATCCGGCCCATTTGGCGCGCCTGTCAGCTCTCGGGACTTCCCCGTACAGCCCAAAATTTTGTCGGTGGAGGGAGCGCTCCTCTCCGAGTGTCTGGCCGATCCCTCCGCCGGCTCGACCGGATCACCGCCCCTCCTTCTTTATTTCCCCCAGCGAAGAATCTTTGATGGCAGTGGCCGTCACCGGCGCGGCGGAGAAATGCACGATGCCGAAGCGTTCGGGCACGTGATACTGGGCCTTTTCCGTCCGGGTATCGGACCAGACGCTGAACTGGGGATTGACCGCCCCACCGATGCGGTAGAGATTGAGCCGCCAGGCATCGCCGTCCCGGGGAGGCAGACGCGGGGCGAAATCGGCGAAGCTGGAGAACGGGATGGCGATCTCCGTGGTCCAGAGGCGATCCTCGTCGCTCTCGTCGTTGAGGGTGCCGTCGATGGTTATGGCCACGACAATCTCCTCGGCGTTCCAGGCACTGCTGCGGTTGTCGCGCGGCGAGCGGTCCAAAATCGTGCCCAGAGCGTTGAACTCGAAGTTGAAATAAATTTCCACAGCGGCGGTGTCCGGCGCGATGAAGACCTCCACTGCGTCGTCGCGGGAGACCGGGGCGTCCCGCTGGGTCAGGGTGGCGGAGATGTGTTTGTCGGTGGCGACAAAGGCGACGTAGAGGTTTTCCTCGTCCCACAGGAGGCGGGCGTCGGTGGGTTCCTTCTCTCCCGCTTCCCACCAGGGGAAGAGGAATGCGTCCACCGGGGGCGCGGCCTGCCAGGATGGTTCGTCCAGGCGTCCGTCCACGGTGACAGGGCCGCTTGCCTGCAGGATGGTGTACTCCGGCAAATCGTCCGCTACGGCCGCAGCCGGGATACCGAGCAGGAGGAAGAGGAGCAGTGTTGCCGTTTTTTTGCGCATGATGGTCATTCCTGTAATGGGCTGTGCGGTCTGTGTTCACGCCGCGGGTTGTCGTCGTCGGTATTTTCCGAACCAGGGCGTCCGGGAGCTACGCTGAACTCATTCCATCCATCCATCCCTTCTCTAGCTCACCGATAAAGATCAGTCAACCAGGTGACAGCGCACGAGATGCCCCCTGGTGGTCTCCCGAACCTGAGGTTCGATTTCGATGCAGCGCGGTTCGGCGAGGGGACAGCGGCCGCTAAACTTGCAGCCAGAGGGGGAATTCGCCGGGTTAGGGGTATCCCCTTCCAGTATCTCCCGCTCTACCTGGGCTCCGGGATCTGCGATCGGGATAGCCGAGAGCAGGGAGCGAGTGTAGGGATGCAAAGGACTCGAAAACAGCTTGCGGCTGTCGGTCAATTCCATGATCTGCCCCAGGTACATGACCGCGATCCGATCGCAGATGCGCTCCAGCACGCTCAAATCGTGGGCCACGATGATGTAGGTCATCCCGAACTCTTCCTGCAAATCCAGAAGCAGGTTGAGAATCTGGGCCCGCACGGAGACGTCCAGAGCGGAGACCGGCTCGTCCAGCATGAGCAGTTGGGGGCGCAGAGCAAGCGCTCGGGCGATGCCGATCCGCTGGCGCTGGCCGCCGCTGAAGGCGTGCGGATAGCGGTTCATGTGCGAGGCGTTCAGGCCGACCCGCTCCAGCAGTTCGGCTATGCGGGAGATGAGCGCCTCACCTCTGGCCGCCCTGGTTATGACCAGGGGCTCGGCGATGATATCCCGCACGGTCATGCGCGGATCGAGGGAGCTGTAGGGGTTCTGAAAGACGTATTGGATTCGGGAGCGCAGGGATTTCAGGCCTGCTTTGTTCAGTTCGGTAATGGATATCATTCCCTCGCCACCGTCGAACTCGATCGTGCCCGAGGTCGGCTCAATGGCGCGGATGATGGTCCGGATGGCCGTTGTCTTGCCGCAGCCGCTTTCTCCGGCCAGCCCCAGGATTTCTCCTCTGAAGAGGTCGAGGTCCAGACCGTCCACGGCCTTCACACTGCCCACCGGCCGCTTGATAAAGCCTTTGAGCACGGGGAAGTGCTTCTTCAGTTTCCGCACTCTGAGAATCAGATCACTGCCGCTGTCCTGCATCTTTCAGAACCGTCTCCGTTTTGTAGCACCGGGCCGTGTGGTTGCCGGCTATGGTGTTCGAGGCGACCTCTCCCGGCCTGTCGCACACTCCTTTTTCAAACAGATCGCACCGCGGCCCAAAGGCGCATCCCGACGGCAGTTCCGCCGGGTCGGGCACGCTGCCCCGTATAGCGGGGAATCTCTCTTTGTGATTCTGTCCCGGGTGGGGGATACTCCGCAGCAATCCCCGGGTGTAGGGATGCGCGGGAGTGGCGAAGATCTGCTCGACGCTTCCCCGTTCGACGATCTGGCCCATGTACATGACGTTCACCCGGGAACAGAAACCGGCCACCACTCCCAGGTCATGGGTGATGAGCAGGACGGCCAGATTCAAGGAGGATTGCAACTCCTGCAAAAGCTCCAGGATCTGGGCCTGGATGGTGACGTCGAGGGCGGTGGTCGGTTCGTCCGCGATCAGCAGGGAAGGCTGACAGGCCAGGGCCATGGCGATCATGACGCGCTGCAGCTGGCCACCCGACAGATTGTGGGGGTAGAGACCGGCCACCCTGGGAGGTTCGGGAATTCCCACCCTCTCCAGCATCTGTTCGGCTTCGGCATGTGCTTCCTGTTTGGATTTTTCCTGGTGCAGCCAGATCACCTCTGCGATCTGGTGCCCCACGGTGAAAACCGGCGAGAGTGAACTCATCGGCTCCTGGAAGACCATCGCGATTTCATTGCCGCGGATCGCCCGCATCTCCTTGCCCGCCGGATCGATCCGGTCGAGGTGGGTCGTTCGACCGCTCTCACCGTGGTGCAGACGGATCGACCCGCTCATCCGGGCCGGGGGCTCCCGCAGCAGGCGGAGGATACTCATCGCGGTCACGCTCTTCCCGGACCCGCTTTCGCCGACCAGCCCCACGCTTTCGCCCCGATGTATAGCCAGATCGACTCCGTCGATGATCTTGACTATACCATCTATAGTCTGGAATTCCACCTCCAGACCTTCGATCTCCAGAATGGGCTCGCGGTTGGGCACTATTTTCTACTCCGAGTAGGGATCTGCCGCGTCGCGGAACCCGTCGCCCAAAAAGTTGAAGCAGAGCACGGTTATCACGATGAACAGGGCCGGGATGAGCAGCCAGGGATGGAAGTAAAGGGTCGTCAGGCTGCGGCCTTCCTGCAGCAGAACCCCCCAGCTGGTCATGGGAGGCCGGATGCCCAGGTTCAGGAAGGAAAGAGAGCTCTCCGCCAGGATCATCGTCGGCACGGCAATGGTGGCGATCACGATTACCTCTCCCATCACTCCGGAGATCAGGTGCCGGAAGATGACTCGCCCGTGGCTGGCCCCCATCAACTGGGCGGCCAGAATGAACTCCGCGTTGCGCAGGGAGAGCACCTTGCCCCGCACTATACGGGCGAGAGAGGTCCATCCCAGGAAAGAGAGGATGAGGGTGATCATGAAGTAGGTGGTCAGCTGATCGATATCGGGCGGAATGGCGGCCGACAGAGCCATCCAGAGAGGGATCTGGGGAAAGGCGCGCAGCATTTCGATGGTGCGCTGGACGAGTTCGTCGAACCAGCCGCCGAAATAACCGGAAGCCACTCCCAGAAATGCACCCAGGAGCACGCTTATGAAGACTCCCACCAGGCCTATGGTGAGGGATACGCCGCCGCCGTAGAGGGTTCTCGAGAAGAGGTCGCGCCCCTGCTGGTCGGTGCCGAACAGGAAGATCCCTTCCGCGGGGGGAGCTTCGATGCCGAACAGGTGCAGCCGGGTGCTCAGGCCGATGAATTTGTGGAGATCTCCGCGTACGAAGAACCGGATTGGGTAGATCCGGGTGCGATCCTGCTCGTAGAGCTGACGACCGGTGACGGGCTCCCGCACAGTCTTCAATCCGTACACGAAAGGAGACCAGTGGAATCCCTGGTCCGAGAATAGATGAATCGCCTGCGGTGGCACGAACGGCCGCTGCGCAAAGCGGTGGTCGGTTTCGTACGGGGCGATGAAGCCGCAGAACAGGGTCGTCAGATAGAGCAGCGCCAGGATGACTCCGGCGGCCAGGGCCACTTTGTTGCGCCTGAACTTGATCCAGGCGAGCCGCCACTGCCCGGCGGTATAGAGGGCTTCCTTTGTTTTAGTCAAGATGAATCCTCGGATCGGCCCAGGCCAGCAGGATATCGGCCATCAGATTGCCCAGCAAGAGCATGATGGCCAGCAGCATCAAAAAGGTTCCGGCCAGATACATATCCTGGGTTTCCAGAGCCCGATAGAACAGTGGGCCGGTCGTGGGTAATCCCAATACGATGGCCACGATGATGGAACCGGAGACCAGCTGTGGGATCTGCATGCCGAGGACGCTGATCATTGGATTGATGGCTACCCGCACCGCATATTTGTACACGACCCAGCGCTCCGCCAGGCCTTTGGCCCGGGCGGTGGTGATGTACGGCTCGTCCAGGACGTCGAGCATACTCGTGCGCATGAGGCGCATCATGGTCGCGGTGCCGGCCGCTCCGATGACGACGACGGGGATCCACAGATGTTTGAGCAGGTCCCACACTCTGGCCAGGCTCCAGGGAGCGTACTGATACTCGTACGAGAAGAGTCCTCCGGCGCTTCCTCCCAGCCAGAAGACCGAGACGTACATGGCGATCAGGGCGATGACGAAACCGGGAATACAGAGCCCGATGAAGGCGATGAAGGTCAGGATATAGTCCCCCAGCGAAAGTCGGTGGCAGGCGGAGTAGACGCCGATGGGAATGGCGATGCACCACATGAAGATGAGGGCTCCAAAGGAGAGCAGGAAGGTCAGCCCCAGACGCTCGCCGATGAGTTCGGACACAGGACGGCGCCACTCGAAGGAATAGCCGAAGTCCCCCTGCAGACAGCCTCCGACCCAGTGGAGATACTGCTTCCAGATAGGCTGGTCCAGATGGTACTGCTCGCGCAGGGCATCGAAGGCCTCCTGGTCGGCTTTCGATTCGCTCTCGGCGAGTTGGGCCTGCAGGGAATCGAAGAAATCTCCCGGAGGCAGCTGGATGATCGTAAAGCTCATGATCGAGATTACGATCAGGGTGGGAATCATGCGGAGCAGTCTCCGCAGAATGTAGTGGAGCATCTGTATAGACTCCGTGCGCTGGGCGAGTATCAGCGACCGATCGGCTCTGGGCTTTTCATGTAAAACGTCTCGGGATTCAGATATCCCGGCGTCATGGTTACCCAGGAAGCCAGGGCGCGTTCGGGCACATTGCCGAAGTGTTCGCTCAACACGCCGATTTGACTTCCCTGGACGATCAGGGGAATGACCCACATGTTTTCGGCGTGGGCGCGGATCACTTCCTTCCAGAGCTGCTGGCGTTCCTTCTTGTCGACGGTTACGGACAGGATGGTCTGTATCTCCTGCAACCTCTTGACTTCTACAGGCGGTTCCTCTCCCCGCTGTCCTTTGCTGATGAACCACCTGGCCCAGTGGTGGGCCCATTCGTCCCAGAGGCTGGTGGCGAACCACCTGGCGGAGCTCAATAGAGGGAAACTCCCCTCGATCCCGATTACGCCGATCATGTGCTCACCATTCTGGGTTACCCGCTGAAAGTAGAGGGTTCTCTCCTCCAACTTCAGCGCGGTTTTGAGACCGACCTTTTCCCAATTGGTACGCACGATCTCCACCGCGTCCATGTCGGGTCCCTGGACGTTGTAGAGTTCCATAATGAGGCTGACAGTCCGACCGTCGGGGCCTATGCGATAGCCGTCGGAGTCCCTTTCCGACAGGCCGATTTCATCGAGAAGAGCCCCGGCCTGCTCCGGATCGTAGCGCAGGTAGTCGGGCAGGTCCTGCACTTCGACGTAATCGGGCGCCGAGGGATGAAGCGACATCCTGCAGATGGTTCCGGTGCCGCTGTAGCAGAGTTCATCGATCAGCTGCCGGTCGATGGCCAGAGACAGAGCAATGCGGAAACGCCTGTCCTGGAACAGTTCCTTTATCACGGGATCTCCGGGATACTGAATATTCGGCATGATTGCCCTTATCCCGGTGAGTTGGTAGGCGATGATCTGGTAGTCCCTCTTGCGGCTGAACGCCTCCAACAGATCTTTATCCTCCCAACTGAAGTGCCGCATCTGCATCTGCAAACTGCCGCTCAGAGCGCGGAAGTTGATCATCTCCTGATTGAGGAAGATCTCCATTTCGATCCGGTCCAGATAGGGCAACTGGTTGCCCGCCGGATCCACCTTCCAGTAGTAGGGATTGCGCTCTGCCAGCAAATGACTTCCCGGGGCCCACTCGGCGACCTTCCACGCCGACATGACAGGACGCTCTGGATTGAAGTCGTTGGCTTTTTCTTCAAAGATGGCGTAGCTGGCCAGGTCGGACTTTTCGGCCGCTGCAGGCAGATATTTTTCCAGGTAGTGTCTGGGGGCGAAGAATCCGGTTCTCTCAAAAACCAGGGGCCACTGATTCCCCTGAAAAGCCAGGTATTTCAGGGCGAGAGGGTAGGGTTTGGGGAAAGCGAGGCTCACGGTGTAGCTGTCGACCCTGGTAAGCTCCATGGGGATCCCATCCGGCTTCCAGATCCTCGGGATGCTGCCACTCAGATTTTTGTCCCGGGCGATCTTCTCCCACCAGAACAGAATGTCATCGGTGGAGAAGGGGTGGCCATCCGACCACTTCAACCCCCTGCGCAGATGCAGGATGAGGGTTTTATCGCCATCCGCGTATTCCCATTTTTCGACCAGGCCGGGGCCAATCTCGACGCCTCCATTGGGCATGGTCGTCCAGCGCACCATCTGTTCATACACGCAGCGACCATAGGCATGGAAGTCGCTCGACCCTTTCATCATCCGGTGCCAGGTGCCTCCGTAACGGCCTGTCTGGTGGACCGGTTGCACTACCATCGGTTCTGGGGGCAGGCGTTTTTCGAGAGGGGGGAGTTCTCCGCGTTCGACCCGTTCAGTCAGCATGGGGGCTTCCCGAAAGGTCTGGATCGAGGCGGATGATCCTTTCCTACAGAGCAGGAGGACGGAGAGGATCGACAGCAGAATCAGAGCGCAGCTGTGGATTCTCGGGAGCATGGTCGGATCTTCTCTCGTCATCAATTGGTTCTCTTGCGGACGATCATGGCCGACAGTTTTCTCAGAATCCATTGGAAGATAAAACATTCGCTTTGTTCCCGCTATTCGGTCGGGGTATCTTCTGAAAGTAAAATGTAAAAAGGATATCCAGCATCGAGCCAAATTTGAACGGCCACTCCACCTTTCGTTGAGAGATATGCAGGAAACGCAGGAAGCCGACTCGGTTATAGAACCGTGAAAACTTTCCGGGCGACTTGCAATTTTGCTCCAAAATTGTGTAAACTACGCCATGATTTTTCCAATCATTTCCTCTTGCTCCAGCGTTGGAGAGGAGCGAAGATGCGCGTATCGAAGCTACTTCTGATCCTGTTGCTAAACCCAGTAATCCTCTGGGCACAGATAGATGCCAATGAAGAGGCGCGCCTGGCGAAGTTTAAGGCAGTGTTTATCTATAATTTTGTCGAATTTGTTAAGTGGCCCGAGACGAAAAACGCTGGCTCCATCACCATCGGGGTTGTTAGCAATAGTTTCCTGCTTCCTACTCTTGAAGCGGTAGCAAGAAAGCGAAAGGCTTCAGGAGAAGAGATAGTTATCAAGAAGCACGTCACCGTCAACGACACTCTGATCGCCCAGTCATTCCCATCTTACCACATCCTCTTTGTCGGTCCCGCGCTGACGGATGAACTTGGGATGATCGCAGAGAGCCTCGCGGGGAAACACGTTCTGATAATAGGTGATACTGATGGCTTTGCAAAAAAAGGGGTGGCTGTAAATTTCATATTGATAGACGGCAAGCTGAAATTCGAGATTAACACGAAGGCTTTATCCCGAGCAGGTCTCGAAATGCACTCGCAATTGCTCAAATTGGGGATTCTGGTCGAATGAAGCTATTTCGCTCTCTCTCCATCCGGAAAAAGCTGGTCGCCATCCAGATTATGACCGCCTGCATAGTACTGGTTTTAGCTGGCGTCGCCTTTGTGGTCGGGGACATTGCCGACTCGGAAAAGGAAATGCTCAGCCAGCTATCCTCTTCCGCTCTGATCGTCGGTCAAAATTGTGTCACTTCGCTTATGTTCATGGACGAGGAGGCGGCAACTCAAACCCTTAGCTCGTTGAACTTGCAGCCGCACATCACCCAAGCAGCGATCTACGATGAAGCGGGGGCAGTCTTCGCTGTTTATTCCCGTCAGGGAGAGGCTGATTTTATCTTCCCCTCCCCACAGCCAGCCACTCAGATCTTCACGAGAAACCATATAGAACTCTTTGAACCGATAGTCCACGACACACGACACGTCGGCACCATCTACCTACGCGCCGACATGACCGGCTTGCGCGAGAAGATTAAAGACTATGTGCTCGATGCCCTCATCGTCCTGGCGGTTGGACTGACCATTTCACTCTTGCTCTCGTTTTTCTTTCAGAAAAATGTCTCCAATCCCATTCTCAATTTGGCTGCGGCGACCCGCAGTGTATCAGAAACGGATGATTACAGCAGGCGCGTGCAGAAGGAAAGCGACGACGAATTAGGGGAATTATGTGATGGCTTCAACAAGATGCTGGAACAGATCCAGCACCGAGATAGCGAACTTCGGGAGGCACGCGACACTCTGGAAAGGCGAGTAGAGGAACGCACACGGGAGGTAGAGGAGCTATCTGCTCAAAACCTGGAGCAGGAGCGGGCACTCAGGCGGGAGATGGAGAAAGAACTCCAGACTGCCCACGATATGCAGATGAGCTTGATGCCAAAAAAATCTCCTCAGGTGCCAGGTTTCGACCTGGCTGGACGGTGCAATCCGGCGAGTGACGTTGGTGGAGACTACTTCCAATACTTTCGACAGAACGGCAGGCTATCTGTTTCGCTCGCCGATGTGACCGGTCATGCGATGGAGGCCGCTGTGCCGGTCATGATGTTTAGTGGCCTTCTCAAGAGCCAGATGGAGATCGGCGGCTCTCTGGAAGAGATCTTCGGGCGATTGAACCGTTCCCTGCATGGAACATTGGACAGGAGGACATTTATCTGCTTTGCCATGGGCGAGTTGGATATTGCCACGCGCACTCTTCATCTCTCAAATGGGGGATGTCCTTATCCCTATTACTTTCAAGCGTCCACGGGCGAAATTTCCGAACTCCAACTCGATGCATATCCCCTCGCGATTCGTCCCGATAGCGAGTATCGGGCACAGCTTATTCAGCTCGAACAGGGAGACAGAATTGTTCTCTGTTCAGACGGGATCATTGAAGCAGAGAATAAAGAGGCGGAGATATTTGGGTTTGAGAGGACAGCGGAGGAAATTCAGAAGGGATGCATCGATGGGCTGTCAGCTGACGCGCTGATTGAGCGCCTGATGGAGAAAGTAAACCTTTTCTCTATAGACGTGCCCCAGGGAGATGACATGACGTGCGTAGTGCTGAACGTGAGCGGGGATTGAAGCAAAATCGCACAACGGATGACGATTACCGATCCCCGCTGGAGGCTGAGCCAGCATAAAAAAAGAAAAATAAGAAATATAGAGGCTGCGGATTCCGGTCCGTAACCCTTTGTGCGTTATAATGCCGGTGTGCGCTTATTCGGGGTTGCGGTTGGCCGCCTCGAAAATTAGAGGTGATGAGTTTTCGTCGATTGCGTATGCTTGTTGTGCCCGGCTCAATTCGTTGCCGGTGAGGGTGAGGTCTCCGGTTCCGTCTTCAAGGGAGAGGAAGGTGCCGGTGTGTTCGGGGGCGCGGCAGCCGTGGACGAATGCCCGGCCAACGTTTATCAGGCGGATCGCCGGGGCGTCGGAGGGAATCGCCTGGCGGCCCTCGAATCCGGCGATCTCGAGTTCACCGACGTCGACACAGCGCAGGGCACTGCCCCAATCGGCCTGCTCCGGTGTATTCCAGGTAAATCGCAGGTTGCGGAGTTTCAGGTCGTCGATCCAGCGGAAGTACATGGCATACGGGGCGCCGTGGTGACCGTAGATGGGGTAAGGGTCGGGAGGATCGGCATTCAACTCTTCGCTTTTCTTCATTCTTCCCAGCATCACGATCTCGATGTTCTGCAGCGTGAGTCTCTTGACATAACCTTCCTTTTCCCGGAACCCGGTTATGAAGATGCCGCCGTTGACCTTTGCCGTCACGTTGGAAATGGTCACGTTGTCGACCACCCCGGCGGGAGGGAGTGGTTCGTCTTTTGGAATTTCGTCGTTCGATTCAATGTAGAGGGGGAACGACCACAGGTAGATCGCCTGCCCTCCGGTGTTGAATCGGCTCGATACGTCTATCGCGACGTTGTCGATGAGGACTCCGTCGACGGTGATGCCGTTCCATACCCTGAAACCGATGCCGGATCCGGAGTCGTGGATGGTGCAGTTGGAAACGGTGAGGTTGCGCACCCCCGAGATCATGAGCGCGGTTTCGCTGGACGTCAAATGGCAGTTTGTGATCGTCACATCCCGGCTGTCGCCCAGCACTACGATGCAGTCGTCGCCGGTCTGAATGTCGCAGTCGGAAACCCGGACTCTGGTGCAATGCCACAGATTGATGCCGTCCGTGTTCGGTCCGTCCTCTTCGTAGATGCCGTTGATTATCGTGAGGGCGCGAACGGCAATTCGGTGGCAGTGCCCAAAGCCGATGTTCCAGAACGCGCCGTAGCGGACCTCGATATCTTCGATGGTGATGTTCTCACATTTGTCGAAGCGGATCATATCGGAGGTTCTCGGCAGGTCGCACTCCCCCCGCAGCCATCTCTCGAGTCTGCCGCCGTCCCAGAAGCGCGGACCGTTGCCGTCGATAGCGCCGCGACCGGCGATGGCGATATTGCCAGCGTTGCGGGCGTACAGGAGGTGCTTGTGCTCCGCATCGTACTGGGCGAGATCGGTGCTGCCCCAGAGCGTGCTGCCGTATTCGAGATACAGTGTGACGTTGTCGCGCAGGCGGATCGTTCCGGCCAGATAGTCTCCGGGAGGAAAATAGACCGTGCCGCCACCGGCTTCGGCGGCTCGATCTACTGCTTGTTGGATGCTCTCGGTGTCCATAGTCGCCCCGTCGCCGGTGGCGCCGAAGGCGTTCACAGCGAAAATGGGATTCGAGTTGCCGGGTATTCCTCGCGCGGTTGGCGTGTCCCCCGTGCGTTGCATATGCGTGTCTCCCGATTTGCAGAAAGATTGCCAGCTGGGCCCTGTCGTCGTCCGGTCGGATCGTGCCGACTAGCCCGTATGAACGTTTCCCGTTGCCGCGAGATGACGAGATCATAAAATCTCCCATGTCGGCTGTCAACGCGGAGTGACGGAATTCTCCCCGGAAGGAAAACGATGGGCGTCCGGTGTCGGGGCGGATCTGATCCGATTCTGACAGAATGGGTCGAGGAAGTAGGCGAATATGCGTTGACGATCGTGCGACCGTGCCCTATATATTTCACAGCTATTTAGAGCTACCGGGACCACACCGGGGAGTCAGTGGACGAACTGCGATGGTCGGCTCGTCCATGCTCCCTCTGATGAATGGAGATTCCCATGTCCACTACATCTGTCGAGATGCCCTGTATCCCCTTCGGGTCCCACAATCTTTCCCGGCTGATGATGGGGTCCAATCCAATCAATGCGGGATCGCATCTATCGCGCTTCGTAAACGAGCAGATGAAGCGCTACTTTACGCAGGAGCGCGTCCTCGCCATGCTGAGCCAGTGCGAAGAACTGGAGATCAACACCTGGCAGTCGGGGCCGGGAAATCTGGACCTCTATCGGGCATTCAGCGAAGGGGGAGGGCAGATGCACTACATCTCCCTGGCACAGGAGAACGAACGGAATCCCGACATGCTCGAGCGGGTCGTCGAGGCGGGGGCCATTGGCGTGGCCCATCACGGAGAGGTGACCGATGTCTTCTGGCACAACGGCGAGATCGACCGCGCCCGGGAGTACTGCCGGAAGATTCGGGACACCGGGGTGATGGTGGGTGTGTCCACGCACATTCCGGCGGTGGTGGAGTACATCGTCGAAAATGATTGGGACGTGGATTTTTTCATGTGCTGCGTGTACGAGCGGCATCGGAGTCGGGATAAACTGCGCGAGTTACTGGGAGATGTGCCCATACCGGTTCGCGAGGTCTATCTGGAGGGGGATCCGCCGCGCATGTACGCGGCCATGCGAGGCACGGACAAGCCGTGCCTGGCGTTCAAGATTCTGGCTGCGGGGAGGTTGTGTGATCGGCAGGAATGGGTGGAGCAGGCGTTCGAGGCGACCTTCAGACAGATGAAGGATAACGATGCCGTGATCGTTGGGATGTATCCCGAATACGAGGATCAGGTGGGGATCAATGCCGAATACGTGCGCAGGTTCAGCGGTTTGAGTCAGACGCTTGCTCAGGTTGGGGCGGCGGCAGCGTCCGTCGGTTGCGGCTGAGCGGCAATCGATTTACTGGACTATCGAGAGAGCAAAATCAACGGGTCCGAAGGCGTGAGACAAAGGAGGGACAGATGAGCGTGCAGACGGCGCTGGACAATATCTGGTTGCGGCCGTGCGAGCGGTGGGCGCATACCGAGTACAGCATGGGATATCATCACGAATACATGAAAAAGATGGCAGGGGTGGACAGCTCCCACCCGGAGTTCCACGTGAGGGTGCACGATGCTCTGCAGTTCGATTTCCAGTGGGGGACCAACGACGGGTTGACTAATTGGGGGACGGCAGGGCGGACCACCGACATGGGGCACGCTGAATACGCGGCGGACGGCAGCGACATGCGCCCCCTACAGGAGTCTCCGTTCAAGACGGTGGAGGAGGTTTGGGCGTTCGACGCGGTGGCGGAGTACGGTCTGCCCGACTTCGAGGAGCAGGTCCAGAATTACGAGACATCGATTCAGAACGCTCGCGTGGGCAGTCCTCACCAACTGACAACCGGGGGGTACTACAAGACGATCGTGTCGGGTGCGATCCAGTCGTTCGGTTGGGAGATGCTGCTGCTGGGGGCGGCGGATGCGGCGAAGATGGAAAAGGTGTTCGACAGCTTCTTCAGGCGCACGTTGTTCCACATGGAGGCGTGGGCCAAAACGAGCGCCGAGGTGATGATCCAGCACGACGACTTTGTCTGGTCGGAGGGGCCTTTCATGCATCCGGAAATCTACCGGAAGGTGATCATCCCGCGCTACGCCGAGTTGTGGAAGCCGATCCACGCCGCCGGTAAGAAGGTGCTGTTCTGCTCGGATGCGGATTACACGGTCTTCGTCGACGATCTGACCGAGGCGGGGGCGGACGGCTTTATCTTCGAGCCGTTTGTGGACTTCGGCATGATGGCGGAGCGGTTTGGGCAGAGTCACTGTCTGGTGGGGAGCTTTGTGGACTGTCGCGATCTGACCTTCCGCAACGAGGAGCGGGTGAAAGAGGATGTCGAGCGGACCTTTACGGCGTTGGAAAACTGTCGGGGAGCGATCCTGGCGGTGGGCAACCATTTGCCGCCGAACATTCCGCCGGAGATGCTGGATCTGTACTACGGACGACTGCTGCCGAGACTGGCGAAGGGAGCGGAATGATGATGTCCGGGTGACGGACGATTTACTCATAGGCCAGATTCCGGGCCTGCATTTGGCCGATCATGTGCCCGAAGGCGAAGATTTTGGCCAGCATGCCATAGCCGCGTGTCGCCTCCGCATCCTCAGCCCCCATGGTCGGCGCATGGTCGGGGCGGATGGGACCCTCGAAACCGGCCCGGGCGTAGATCTCGAGCATCCTGGCCATGTCCGTTGGGCCATCGTCGTGGAAAGTCTCGGTGAACCGCGTGCCGGCCGTCCCCTCCACATCGCGGAAGTGAATGAAGAAGACCTTGCCCTGTTCGGTGAATTCCCTGGCCACCGAGTAGATGTCTTCGCCCATGGCGCGAAAATTTCCCTGGCAGAACGAGATGCCGTTGCAGGGACTCGGGGCAATCTTCAACAGTCGCCGGTAGGCGTCGGCGCTGACCATGATCTGGGCGGATCCCAGATAGGGAGAGATGGGGGGATCGTTGGGATGGTACCCCATTTTGACGTTGGCCTTCTCCGCGACCGGTATGATGCGCTCCAGTAACCAGGTCAGGTTGTCCCAGAGTTCCTCCTCGGTGAAGGTCTCCTCTTTGGGAGGCTGTTGCCCGGATGCCGCATAGTCGAACTGCGAGGAGATGGCGCCGCCGCGCACGGAGACCCAGTCGGTCCGCGCACCTCCTGTACCCAGGTTGTAGCACAGCACCGGAATGCCGACCTTGCCCATGGCTTCTACGGCGGCAATGAAATCGAGCAGCTCTTCATCCCGGCCGGGCGTCCCCCGACGGATGTTGTCGGCACCGACCGGGGTCATGGTTTCGTAGACGGGGATGGTGAATCCCGCCGCCGCCCACTCCTCTTGCTGTTGTTTCATCGCGGCACAGTATTGATCTCTCCCGATTCCCCGAAGGTGGGGAGAGGTGACGCAGTGTTTGACCCCCATCTGTCGGCAGATTTCGACGCGCTCGGGATAGGTTGAGGGGCTCTGCCCCAGGGCCATGGCCAGTTTGAATTTCCCTTGTCGCATGGATGTGTCCTTTCTGTCAATTGGATGGCATCATCTCCTCACCCGATTTTGTTCGCCCGTTCTTCCGCGTCCTGCTGCTTGAGGACGAGGTGGGTCACCTCTCCGGCTACATCCCTGAAAAAGGTCACCCGGTCCTCTTTGCTCTCATCGTCGCCGGATTTTCGGAAAAACTGTGTCTCCGATTCCGGCAGTAACTCCGCCCTGCTTCCTCCGCTGACCGCGGCGGTGAGTTGCTGGTCTCCGGCTTTGATGGTGACCACGATGCCCGGGGCGAACTGGTATTCCCCCGCATACGATTCGAGGATATCGGATTCGACCCGGGCCGGAGTGTGCACCTCGGGGATTTCGTATTCTTCGCCGAACAGTATGGCGGCGAGGGTTCGGGCGACCTCGTGGGGATTCGTGCTGGTAAGATTGCTGAGAACGGCGATGCAGACCTTTTCGTCGGGATAGCGATCGAGCTTGGTCAGAAAACCGTGGATGCCACCCCCGTGGCCGACCAGCTGCCGACCGAACTGGCTGCCCATCGCTATGCCGTAGCCGTAGTTGGCCAGAAAAGGGCTGAGCATAGTCATCGTCTGGAGGCTCGATTGGGGGACGAAAGTTTCGGTGTAGAACGATTGATCCCAGAGCAGGAGGTCTTCCACGGTTGAATACAGGGCACCGGCGGCATGCGGAAGGCTCATGTCCAGGAAGCCGGCGTTCACATACGCACCGTCCCGCAGATCGTAGCCGGTAGCTCGATGTTCGAGCACCCGATCGCTCCGATCGTAGCCGGTATTTTCCATGCCCAGAGGGTCGAGGATTTGTTTGCGGACGAACGTTTCGTACGGCATGCCGGAGACCTGTTCGATGATCTGGCCCAGGAGAATATACCCCGAGTTGCTGTACTGGTGATTCTCTCCGGGCTGGAAATCGAGAGGCAGGTCTTTGAACAGGTCGACGACGCCCTGGACAGTCAGGGGGGAACGTCCGGTCGTCTGCCAGCTTATTCTATCCGTGTGTTCGGGCATCCCGGAGGTGTGATTCAGCAGGTGGTGGACGGTCACCGGCTCCCAGGCATCCGGACAGCCGGGCAGGAGTGCGGAAATGGGGTCCTGCACCCGGAGCTTGCCCTGGTGCTGCAGGATGAGGATGGCCATGGCGGTGAACTGCTTGGTCACCGAGCCCAGGCGGAACTTGGTTTGCGGGGTATTGGGCACTCCGTGTTCCCGGTTTGCCAGATTGTATCCCGCACTCATCAGCACTTCTCCCGCGCGAGCTATCAGAATCGCACCGCTGAACCGGTCGAGGGTGACCAGGGCTTGCATATAGGTGTCGACTTTCGAGGCGAGGTCCGGATTCGGGTGGGTGTTGGTCATCTGTAAGCTTTCCTTATCTCGTTTTATCAGTCAGATGGTCCCAGAGCCTGATGCCCGGCACTTTGGCAAAATGCGCATCGTAGGTGACGATGATAGAGCCGGATTCGATGGCCTGAGATGCGAGCCAGACATCGTTCAGCGGTATGGGCGTTCCTGCTTTTTTCAGTGAATGTTTGATCTGGCCGAATAGTTCGGCCGTTTCGACCGTGACGTCGAGAATGCGAACAGTGGTTTTTTGCTGAAAGCGAGTTAATTGCGCCTTGTTGTCAGACCACCTGGTTCCACCGCGGAAACCGGCATGTAGTTCGCCGATGACGATGGCCGACAGGAAGGTGGTTTCCGCCTCGGCCAGCGCATCCAGAATGCGCTCATCCCCCGTCATGAATGCGGCGTAGGCATTCGTGTCGATGATGATTTTCTTCATTTCCAGTCCTCGGGGTCTACCCGGCGCAGATCCTCAGTCGCCTGTTCAAACTGCTGACGATCCGCTGTAGACCAGGTACCAAAGAGATCTGAAAACTCCTCTCTGTGATCCTTTGATGGACGCACGCCCAGCGCTTCTTCGAGAAGGCCTTTGATCGTCTTGTTCAGGCTCTTTTGTTCTTCGGCGGCTTTCTTCCGTATGAGTTGATCCAATTCGTCGTCCATGCCGTGAATGGTGATGGATTTCATGAAATTCATCTCCGGTTAAAAAAATGAACCATTTTGCACTAAAAATAGTTCATAAAAATTCAAATGACAAATTGGAACAGCGGGGGCGGTCCCGTACTGCTTTTCGGGAGTGCTCATGTCGGTTCTTCATAGGTAAGTGTTCGGGATCTGCTCAGGGGATGCCGAAGTGCACGGTCACCTCCTCCACGCGGGGACTGCTGCCTCCGTGGAGGGCGCCCAGAGCGAGCCGGTACTGGAGCCATCTGCCGGAGTTTTCCGTGGCCGAGGTGGGCTGTCCGTTTTCGTACCAGCTCTCCCCGCCATCGGGTCCCGTCCACGCGGCGGCTTCGAGGTCGGCAAGATTTTCGGCGAAGCGCAACTGGCTCCGGACCCAGCTTTTCGGGGGTACGGTGGCGTTCCAGGAGATGCGCTCCACGGCGGCGCTGGTCGGGAGTTCGAAGGGCGCCGAGGTGTAGTATTCTTCGGGGCCGCGGTCGACGATGTTGCCCGGGCCGACCGCGGTCATGCCATGCGGGCCGGAGGTGGGCAGACGGGTGACGCGGCCCTCGACGAAGCCGTCCAGGCCGTTGTGCCAGATGGCGGAATGGCCCAGGTGATCGCCGCGGACTTTGTGGTAAGCGATGGCCAGATCGACGTGGCCATCTTCGTCGAAATCGTCGGCAACGCAGGCGGAAGCGGAGTGGGTGAACAGGCGGGTGAAATCGTTTTCGGAGAAACCCCGGTCGGGGCGGTTCCAGTAGATGTAGGAGTCGATGTCGCGGCGGCGTCCGTCGTGGTAGGAGCAGGCAAAGATGTCCAGGAGGCCGTTTCCGTCGAAGTCGGCGACGGCCATAGCGTTGATGCCGAAGGCGGGTAGCAGGGTGCGGCGGTCTTCGCGCAGTCCTTCCGGGCCGTTCCAGTAGATGGTGAGAAAGGTGTCTTGAGGACCGTCCGGCGAGGGGATGTGGCCGCCCAGGATCAGATCGAGGTAGCCGTTGCCGTTGAGGTCGGCGGCGCGGGCGCAGGCGGCGTGGAAAACGTTGAGGGACTGACAGCGATCCATGCTGAAGCCGTCCGGTCCACCCCAGAGGATGAAGCTGCGGTCGTGGGCGATTTGCGGCACCACCAGGTCGAGATAGCCGTCGTTGTCGAGGTCGGCCAGATAGATCCAGCGCGGATCGTCGTAGACTACTCCCTGATGCTCCAGGCGGATGCGGGTGGGGTGTTCGGTGTCGAAGCCCTCTTCAGTGCCGTAGAAGACGAGGATTTCGGGGTTGGCAAAGCCGCAGAAGATCAGGTCGAGGTAGCCGTCGCGGTCGAGATCGGCGCAGCAGACGCCGTGGGCGCGGGCGGTGGGCAGCTTCCAGGTCGGCTCCGGGGCGAAGCCCTCCGGTCCGTTGCGCAGCACGTAGGAGCCGGGGTCCCGATGCGGTGAGTTCTCGGAGGCGTTGGCCAGGATCAGGTCGGCGCGCCCGTCGTCGTCGACGTCGCAGCAGAGCGCCTCGACCGCCCCCCAGCCGGGCAGGTCGAAACGGCGTTCGGGGGAGAAGCCGTCTGGACCGCCGAAGTAGAGAGAGACGTCGATGTCGCCCAGAGCGTTGCGGGCGAAATGGTTGACCAGAACTAGCTGATATTCATTGGCGGAAGGTCGGTCGCCCTTCGGGCGAGCGGCGAAGAGGCGGCGAGCGTCCTCGGAAACCAGGCGAACGGGGTCGGAAATGATGCGTTTGGGATGGCCGCGGTAGATCGGGGATTCGGTGGTATACGATTCCTCGGTGCGGCACTGGCAGAGGGCGATGTCGTCGCAGCCGTCGCCGTCCAGGTCGGCCACGGCTACGTCGCAGGCGTTCTGGCTGGATAGCGGGGTGCGGTGCTCTTCGCTGAACCCACTGGCGTGGCCCCAGTAGATCCACGAGCACTCGCCATCTTCGACGGGATGGCGGCAGGCCAGGACCAGGTCCGGGTGGCCGTCGCCGTCGATGTCGCCAAGGGCGGCGGAAAGGGCGTTGTGGACGGGGAAGAGGAGAGGTGGGTCAAAACCGCGTCCGGCGACGGGGAAGAGGTAGGTCGCTTCTCTGCGGGCGACGAAGATGTGGGGAATTCCCCGGAGGGAGAGGAGCTGGACCAGCGGCCGGGCGTCGGGCACGTACTCGGCGAAGCGCGGAGATGCGGAATCAGCGGCAGGGGGATCCGGGTCAACGGGGACGGAGATGCGGTTTTCGGGATGGAAGCCGTCGGGGCCGTTCCAGTAGACGGCCACCTCTCCTTCCAGGGTGCGCACCGCCAGATCGCACCGCCCGTCGCCGTCCAGATCTGCGGCGGCCAGCTGGTCACCGGAAATGTCCAGGTCGGTGAAGCGCTTGCTCTCGAAACCGAGTTCGGTCTGATGGAAGAGGCGCAGCTTGCCGTTGGTGAGAAAGGCCAGGTCGGGACGCCCGTCACCGTCGAAGTCGCCGACCGCTACGGAACTGCACAGCGGAGCGGGTAGTTGCTGCTGAGCGCGTTCACTCCAGCCTTGTGGAGAGCCGTAGTAGATGCGGGCGTTGAGGTCGGCGCGTATGCCGTCGTGCCACATGCCCAGGATCAGGTCGTCGCAGCCGTCGCCGTTGAGGTCGGCCACGGCGGCGGAACGGGCGGCGTCGGAGGGGAGTTCTATGCGCTCGGAACTGTGCAGCGGGTCGATGTAGACGTAGGTGGGCGGTTTTTCCCAGTGGTTCTGGCTGTTGCAGAAGATCAGGTCGAGGTGGCCGTCGCCGGTGAAGTCGTGCTGGTGGATTCGCTGCAGCACGCCGCGCCGAGAGACGTAGAGGTTCTGGCCGGCGTTGCCGCAGGTGCCACGGGAAAAGCCGTCGAAACCGCTGGTGGTCCACGTGTCGTTCATTGTCTTCTCCGCAAAATTCCGGGCATATGTATGCCTACTTCCAGCGCACAGTCACCATCAGGGGTGCATCGCAGAGCACGGGGCGGTCGCAGCGGATGGTGATTTTCCCGCCTTTGCAACTGGCGGCCAGGTGGCGGCTCTGCTGCCAGCGGCCCCCGGGGGACAGCAGCTCCAGTTTGTCGACGCGGCGACCGTCGGCCAATTCGAATTCGACGTGCGGCCAGGGATCTAGGGTCAGGTTAAAGAGGCCCAGAAGGGTCTGGTCTTCGCAGTCCTTGCGGAAGGCGAGGGGATACACGCCGCCGCGCGCCAGGATCGGCAGTTTGCCCTTGCCCAGCCAGCGCACGGCGCCCTGCAATTGGGCGGCGCGGAAGGGGTGGTTGAAGGCGATGCCGTAGGCGGAGGCGAGGTCGAAGAGGTGGACGACGACCCGGCCACCCAGATCGTTCTCGAAGGCGTACATGGAGAGGTGCTGGCGCTGGGCATCGGGATCGACGATGCGACTGATCTCCTCGACGCCGGGGAGGGTTTCCACCAGGCTCAGGTGCGGGCGGCCGCCCAGGTCGGGGAGGGTCAGGGTCAGGAAGGTCTTCTCGTTGCCGCCAAATTTTTTGTTGAAGAATTCCTCGGCGGCAAAGGCGCCCAGCGCGTCGAGGTGGCGCGGTAGGGCGATGGATGCGAGGCCGATCTGAGCGCCGAAGCCGCGTTCGTGGAGGACGCGGGCGGCGGTGGCGTCGAGCAGTAATCCCCGAGAGAGCAGGTCGCGAATCTCATCGTCGGAAAAGGCGCGCAACTGCTGACCCGAGGTGGCGACCACGTTGCCCTTTTCATAGGTGGTGGGCAGACCGTGACTCTCCAGCATGGTCATGGTCGCCGAGCCGTCGGCGCCGAGGGCGCCATAGTCGGCCCCTTTGCCGAGCCGCTTGTGGTAGCTCTCGCGCTCGTGGTAGAGGAGCTGGATGCCGCGGTACACGCCCGGCTGGCGGGCGCGGCGGGCCAGGCCTTCAAGATACGGTTTTTTGGCGGCCAGCATGCGGCCGAATTCCGGCTCCTGCTCCATGGGGGTGCCGGCGTGGTCGAAGAGATTCATGGTCACGCCGTCGCTGCCGTAGGCGAAGGAGATGGCCATTTCGACGAAGGTGAAAGTGGCGGAGTTGGCGTAGCGGGTGAAGGGGACGTTTTCGACCTCGGTCTGCTCGATGGTTTCCGGGGGCAGGCAGTGGCGGGTGATCTTGATGGAGTCGTGCGAGTAGTAGAAGCCGCGCAGGGAGGCTTCGTTGTAATTGCCCATGGGGGGACGGCTGTAGAGCGGCTGGCCATCGGCCATGGAGGCGGCAAAGTCGAGCCAGCGGCGCCCTTCCAGACAGTGGGTGCGGGGGCCGCTCGACATCAATCCCAGGCTCGTCTGTGGAGAAGTGCGATGGACCACTTTGGCGAGGAAGCCAACGGTTTCGATCATGATCTCCGCCTGCATGTCCAGGAACTCCGCACGCCAGGGATGCGGTTTGCCCGATTTGAGCAGGGCTGCGACCAACTCCTGGCGGGAGGTTTTGCGGCCGATGCGTTTGGAAAAGCGGCGCATGTGCTCGCTGCAGAAGCAACCGTAGCGGACCGGGCTGTGGTTGAAGGTGCGGATGTCGTCCTCGATCCAGATGATGTGGGGATCGGTTTCGGCGTACAGGCTCCAGACGGCGGCGATGTTATCGCGCCATACTTTTGACAGGGGGCAGGCGCAACAGGTGCAGCGGGTGCCGTCGTGGCCGACCACGGTGCGCAGGCCGGGGAGCTTTTTGCGGTCGTCGCGTCCCCGGTCGTTGTGGCCGACGGTGATCCAGGGATTGACGGAATAGCGGACGCCGATTCTGTCCATTTCCGTCTTGATGCGGAAGAGGTTGCGCTGGTAGTCGCGGACCCACTCCAGAGGAGGCTGTCCGTGGGTGAATTCTTCGGTGTCTACTTTGATGATCACTTCATCGACACTGTAGCGTGGCAGAGCTTCGACCAGTTCCCGCAAGTTTTGGTCGAAGCTCCAGACCGGCAGGGTGCGGCGCAGGGCGTACCAGGCGTTTGGCTGGCTTTTGGGCATTGTGGGGGCTCCTTTGGTAATCTCGCTAGAAATTCTTTCCCTGTCCCTCGCCGCCGACCTGGAAGAGGCGAGCCTCTCCCGGGGCGAGGGCTATCAACTGGGATTTCGGATTCGGAGGCCAGAGCTCGCGCACGACGTCGTCGCGCGGGTCCAGGTGGTAGAGCTTTTCAGCGTCGACTTCGACTTTGAGCGTCAATCGCGCCCAGGCGCACGGGTTGGCGTTGACCACCATCAGGTGGAGCCGATCCTCTGCGTCCAGGAAGAAGCCGATGGTCGCCGGGTCGCCCTCGGCCGCCACGCTCAGGGGAGCACCGCCGACCGGCAGGGGACGGGTGCCGTCCCAGAGGGGGCCGTGGTGGAAGACGCCGATGTTGCGCAGCTGTCCGAGGCGGGGTGCCCAGATGTGGATTTCGCGGTTGATCCGTTGGGCGATCTCCCAGGTCTCGGTGGTGGAGCCGTCCGGCCGGACCATGGCCTGGTCGTGCGCATAGGTGAAGTACTGCAGTCCCCGGGCTCCGTACGCCAGGTCGCTGAACAGCTGAAAGCGCATGTGCCCTTCGGTTGGCGTGGGGTAGGCACCGTGACGGACGGCACAGGTGAAGGCCCAGAACGGGATGGTGTAGAAGTTGGAGAGGGTGCGAATCAAATCCAGACAGGTGAAGAAGTCGGGTTTGACGATGGTCTTGTGATCGGGGAAGACGTTGGGCAGGTCGCGGTCCTGCTCTATCTCCGCATCGGTGCCGATGGTGACCGGGTAGTGATCGTAGCTGAGCATGGTGGGACGACTCAGGCGGATGTACTCCCGCCAGAACCACTCGACGGTAGGTGCTCCCCAGCCGCGGATGGGGGGGAAGTGGTTGATGTAGATCAGGTGATACGGATCGAGAGAGCGGATCAGGTCGCCGACTGCGGCGAGGGTGGGCAGCAGGTCGAAGGAGGGCTCGTCGCGGAGATGGTAGCCGTAGAGCCCGGGGTGCTCGCGCACCTGTAGCACGATTTCCTCGATCTCTTTTCTGCGGCTTTCATCCAGGGCAAAGTCATTGCCCACGTGGTACGCCTGGTGAACGAGGAGTAGCCTGACTCCGTGCGCATGGGCGATGTCGAGTGCCTGCTGCACTTTTTCGGGACCGGGAGAGGAATGACTGACGGTGAAACCGGCTGCGGCCATGCCGGCCATGACATCGTCGCGGATCATCTCTCCACCCGGGCCGGCCCAACCGACGATGGGAAAGATATCTTCTTCCAGAATGTGATCGGCCATGGGATGCCTCCAGAGAGTGAATGGGTTCTGGAGAAATTCTATCTCTTCTCAGAGAGGTGGTCAACCGGGGATGGATCCTTGATGATTGCAGGGGGATGGCGTATTATCAAATCTCTCTGAAAGACAATGTGGAAATCACAAAAAAAACGAGACGGGAGATTATGGAATACGAGATCATCATGGTCACACCGCTGATGCAGAATTGCACGCTGCTGTGGGATGCGGAGAGCAAGAAGGGGGCGACTGTGGATCCGGGGGGCGATTCGGAAGTGATTCTGAGATCGATCGATCTGGCCGGAGTGGAACTGGAGAAGGTGCTGCTGACGCACGCCCACATAGACCACGTGGGCGCGGCGGGTGCGCTGGCCGAGAAGTTCGGGATTCCGATCGAGGGGCCGCACCTGGGGGATCAGTTTCTGGTGGATGGCCTGGAGCAGCAGGGAATGGCGTTTGGGGTGGAACTGGAGCGGGTGTTCAGCCCGGATCGCTGGTTGGAGCAGGGGGATGCGGTGGCCTTCGGAGGAATAGAGCTGGAGGTGCGCCACTGCCCCGGGCACACGCCGGGCCACGTAATCTTCTATCACGCGGGAGACCGGCTGGCGATTACCGGGGATGTCCTTTTTAGCGGATCGATAGGGCGCACCGACTTCCCGGGTGGGGACTACGATACGCTGTTGAATTCCATCCGCGAGCAGCTGTGGCCCCTGGGAGAGGATGTCGCCTTCATCTCGGGTCACGGGCCGATGTCGACCTTTGGGGAAGAGCGGCGGACGAATCCGTTTGTGGGGGATGGACGCTGACGGGTCTTTCCTTCGGCAAACGGCAACGAGCAAAAAAAAGAGCCCCCCTTCCGCCAAAGGGGGGCTCGGGCCTTGCAGGAGCGATTGGGGATGGCTTAGCGGATCAGCAGTCCATAGCCGATCTGGGCAAAGACCCAGACCAGCGAGAGGATGCCGATGAGCCATCCGAAGCGCTTGAGCACCATGAGATGCGACCTTTCGCTACTGAAGGGGAGCTGGTTGTATTCATATATATCGGCGGATTGATCGGCGGAATGCGTGAGGCGGATCACCTTCTACGAGCAAGATTATAATGTTTTGCGTGGAAGGCGAAAGGGGTTTAATGCAGGATAATTCGGTCAATGGGAGTTTTTGTCGGCTCTCGGGTATTTTTCGTATGGGCGAAGTTATTGAATTCGCAGTCCTTAAGGAGAGAAGAAAAAAAAGGCCGGAAAATTGCGAGAGATGCGCTGTGATTCAGCGTATCTGCGCTAATTTCGATCTATGGATGGGTTCTGCAGTCTGTCGGAGGAGGCACAGAAACTCACAGCCGTTCGGAATGGCTTTTCGAAAATGTTCGGGACCGCGTTTCGGCTGACGCACCTGAGACAGTATTCCGGGGCACCGCTGCCGCAGAGCGGCGACGGAGTCATCCACACATCCTCGGGCAAAGACCTTTCAGAAGTTGATCTTTTCGGGGATGCTCAGGTCTGCCTTTCTCAGGTATTCCCGCAGCGCGTTGCCATCGAGCGGCAGGTCGAGAACGTCGGAGAAGGGCCACATGTCTCCCTCCAGGAACTCGGCTGCCGTCTCGTGTTCCTGATTGCTGTCGGGAATGGCCAGGTCCTTGATGGCCTGGAGAATCACCGCTGCCGCCAGGCGGCGATGACCGTCGAATTGAGAGCGATAGGGGGCTTTTCGTTCTTTTGCCATTCGAACTTTCCGTCGGGCTCCGTCCATCAGAGCCACTGTTGAGACGTTCGGCGGGTGCGAAGCGATCCCGCTTTCTGTGAGATTGTCAAATTAGTTCGGAATACGCAGCCTTCTGATTCAAATAAAAATCCCTATGACACAGCCTGTCAGCATGGTCGCGAGACTGCCGCCGACGATGGAGCGCAGACCCAGACGGGCCAGATCGCCGCGGCGCTCGGGGGCGATGCCGCCGATGCCGCCGATCATGATGGCCACCGAGCCGAAGTTGGCAAAGCCGCACAGCGCGTAAGTGGTGATGATGAAGGTGCGCTCGCTCAGATAGTTTTCCTGCTGCATGCGAGCGGCCAATTCGGCGTAGGCGATGAATTCATTGAGGATGGTCTTCAAGCCCATCAACTCGCCGACCTGGGCAGCTTCGGCCCAGGAGATTCCCATCAGCCAGACGAATGGGCGGAAGAGAAGGCCGGCGGCCGCTTCCAGGCTCCAACTGCCGGCTTGTTCGGCGTTGACCAGGAGGTCGATCCAGCCGACGAAGTGGTTGGCCAGAGCGACCAGGCCGATGAAGGCGATGAGCATGGCGACGATGTTGATGGCCAGATGTATACCTTCGGAGGCGCCCTGAGCGGCGGCGTCCAGGCCGTTGAGACTGTCGTCGCTGGGGAGTTCAATCTGCTGTCGGGTGGTTTCGGGCTCTCCGGTCTCGGGGATCATCAGCTTGGCGACGGCGATAGCGGCCGGGGCGCTGATCAACGAGGCGGTGAAGAGGTGGCCGGCAATATCGGGATGGGTGGAACCGAGGATGATCGAGTAGAGGACCATGACGGTGCCGGCGATGGTCGCCATGCCGCCGACCATCAGACAGAAGAGCTCACTTTCGGTGAGCTTACGTATGTACGGGCGAATCAACAGGGGGGCCTCGGTCATGCCCAGGAAGACGTTGGCGGCTACGCCGACGCTCTCGGCGGAGCTGATGCCCATGACCCGCTGCATAAAGCGGCTGAGCAGGCGGATGATCCAGGGCAGGACGCGGTAGTGGTAGAGTATGCGCGACAGGGAGGCGATGAAGATCAGAATGCCGGCGATCTCGAGGGCGACGATCGGGCCGTAGGTGCCGGTGAAGGATTCGTTGGAGATGCCGCCGAAGAGCAGGGACTTGTTCGCCTTCAGAGCCGTGGTCTGGAGCAGGCGGGTGAGGCTGCCCACCAGGGCGAAGATCGGCTGGCGGATTACGGGCTGGAGGAGCAAGCCGGTGAGGAGGAACTGTAATAAAGAGGCGATGCCGACGGTTTTCCAGGGGATGTTGCGCGAGCGCCTTCCCGCCAGCCAGGCGAAAGCGAGCAGGACGAGGTAGCCGAAGGCGCTATGGAAGATGGGCATCAAGCTGTCGGGGTAGAGTATTGGGGGCGAGAACGAGTTAAATAAAGTCGGGGAAGAAGGGGATATTGTCAAGGCTGATCATGGTGGGGTAGAATGAGTTAGGGGGGCGAGAATGTCAGGCATAGCGGCGATTTTATCGATGGAGACAGCGGGTATCGGTGGCCTTTGCGAGCTTGTGTGCTAGCGCAAATAAAAGTGTCTATCGTGGCGTTGGCGCGTCTATATTGAGAGAAGGTATCTACTGTGCAAAGGTAAATTGGGGTATGAGCATGTCAATCGAGGAAAGGGTCAATAACCGGGAGAGCCCGCAATGAAGCGCTATGTCCTCTTATGGCTGGTGTTTCTGCCGCTGTTCAGTTGCGGCGATGGCGGAGGGAAGAATCCGGTGGATGCGGAAAAGGAGGCGGATTCCTTTGATGGTGAGGTGATCGCATTTGCGGACAGTTCTCTGGAAGCAGCGGTGCGGGTGGTATTGGGGAAGAGGGAAGGGGAAATGGTGGAAGACGATGTTCTTGCGCTGACGCAGCTGGATGCCAGCGGGTGGGGGATTGCGGAGTTGGGAGGGATCGAGCAGCTGAAGAATTTGCAGATCCTGGTTTTGAAGGACAATGCCATCGTAGATATTTCGCCACTGGTCGGGCTGGCGCAGCTGAAGCTGCTGGATCTGGACAACAACCAGGTGGCGGATATTTCGCCGCTGGCCGGTTTGGCGCAGTTGGAGGGGGTGATCCTGGACAACAACCGGATTGAAGATCTCACGCCGCTGTTGGATTTGGGGAATCTGCTGACGGCGTCGGCGCAGGGAAATCCGCTGACGGCGTCGGTGCTGAGTGTCTTCACGGCCGCTTTCGAGGGGGAATTCACCGGCGCTGCGGAGGATGGAGAAACAGCCGGAGATGGAGGGGATGGAACTACTACCGATCCCGGATCATCTGGGGATTACCAGATAGCCTTCACGTGGCGATGGAACGGGGGGAACGGGCTGTACGTCATGGAGGCGGACGGCAGTGAGCCGATGGGCGTAGTCAATTTCAAAATGGGTGCGGTTTTCGATCTGGCGTGGTCTCCGGTCGGTGCGACCCTCGCCTTTTCCGCCTGGGTGGACGACAATACGGATATCTTCCTCATCGATGACGGGGATTTCCGGATGAGACGATTGACCGAGGACCGAAAGGTGGATTCTTCCCCGACCTGGTCTCCGGACGGGCAGTGGCTCGCTTTCACTTCGAGTCGGAGCGAAGACTACGAAATCTATGCGATGCGCTCTGACGGGAGCGATCTGCAGCAGTTGACGGATAGCCCGGGGTTCGACTGGTGCGGCTCCTGGTCTCCGGACGGGGAGTGGATCGCCTTCATGTCGGATCGGGACGGCGCAGGGGATGAGGATGGCAAAGGGTATGAGATCTACGCGATGCGCTCGGATGGGAGCGATGTGCGCCGGCTGACGGAAAACGATGCGGTGGATTCTTCCCCGGACTGGTCTCCGGATGGAGAGTGGATTGTATTTTCGTCGGACAGAGATGGAGGCTACGAAATTTACGTGATGCGTGCGGATGGGAGCGATGTGCGTCAGCTGACCGATAGCGATGCGCTGGACAGTGGCCCGGACTGGTCGCCGGACGGAAAATGGATCGCATACTCTTCGGGGCCGGAGAGTGGCGATAGCGATATATATGTGATTCCAGCGGCAGGGGGGGAGCCGGTGCAACTGACTGACTTCGAGGGTTCCGCGGCACTGCCCTCCTGGTCACCGGAGGGGATGAATGGCTTCAGGAATGAGCCGGAAACGACTTCTTTCTTCGCCGCTGCCGAAATCGAACGAGAGGTGCGCGACATGCTGGGGAAGAGCAATTTCGAAGAACTGGATGAAGTCGATTTGCTCGGGGTCAAAAGACTGTCGCTAGGTACCCGGGGAATTGCCGATCTTGGGGGGGTGGAGGCGCTGAGGAATCTGGAAGAGCTGAGGCTCGACAACTATGCGCCGTTAAAAAAAGAAGCAGACGGCCGGTGGATGATCGACTCGTCCAGCTCGTGGGCGCCGGTCGAGCAGTGGAATCGGGTGCGCGATATTTCGCCGCTGGCCGGTCTGACCCGGCTCAAGACGCTCGAGTTCTACCTGAATCCGGTCGAGGACCTGTCGCCGTTGGCCAATTTGACACAGCTCGCTCGACTGTCTTTTTACAGCGACTATATCCGGGATATTTCGCTTCTGGTCGGACTCAGCAGACTGCAGCGCCTATCGCTGGGCGGCTGGGAGATCGACGACTTGTCGCCGTTGGCCGGTATGAGCCGGTTGATCATGCTCACTGTTCGGGGCACGCAGGTGCGCGATCTGTCGCCGCTGACCGGGCTTGGAAAGGTGAGTATCCTGGATCTCAGCTATAATCAGATCGAAGATGTTTCATCGCTGTCACTGCTGAGTGGACTGGTGCGTCTGAGCCTTTACGGTAATCAGATTCGCGATATCTCGCCGCTGCTGGGACTGCCCAACATCACCGAAGTGGGATTGACGGACAATCCGCTGAGTGAAGAGGCGCGGCAGACCGATATTCCGGCGCTGCGGCAGAGGGGGATCCGGGTAGTATATTGACAGGGCGCAGATCGAGGCTCTTCAGCCTGTCGATCAATCGAAGAGGAAGATTCAGTCGAGAAAAAAATGATGCGCTATCTGTTTTTTTTGTTGTGGATGATCGGCCTGCTGTTGGGCTGTGGGGATGGCGGAGGAAAGAATCCGGTGGAGGTGGTGGGTGGGGAAGGGGATTCCTCCGATGTGGCGATGGTCGCGTTTGCGGACAGTTCCCTGGAGGGGGCGGTGCGCGCGGCGTTGGGGAAGAGCGAAGGGGATCTGGTGGAAGCCGATCTCCTCGCACTGACGCAGTTGGATGCCGGCGGACTCGGGATTTCGGATATCGCCGGCATAGAGCAATTGAAAGGGCTTCAGATCCTGACGCTCAAAGACAATGCCATCGTAGACATCTCTCTGCTGGCCGAATTGGATCAGTTGAGACTGCTGGACCTGGACAACAACCAGGTAGTGGACATTTCGTCGCTGGCCGGGTTGACGCAGCTGGAAGGGGTGGTCCTGGACAACAATCGGATCGAGGATATTTCGGTACTGCTGGGACTGGAAAATTTGCAGGTGGCGGAAATGCGAGGGAATCCTCTGGATGAAGGGACATCGACCGCCTTGCTCGAGGAACTGGAAGCGCGAGGAGTGCAGGTCGGTAGCGGAGAGGATTCGGATGATTCTCTAACGCCGATAGAAGAGACTCTGCCCGAGTCGCCGGTCGCGTTTTTTTTGGATCCGGACCTCGAACGGGCGGTGCGCAGTACCCTGCAGAATTTTGGAGAGCTGAGCGAGAGAGAATTGCTCAGGATCGAGAAGCTGGAACTCACCGGCATCGGTGTTCGAGATTTGAACGGGATCGAAAGACTGGGAAATTTGATCGAGCTGAATCTCGATAATTATGAGTTTTACAGTATTGTCAATGGCGAATGGTTCTCCTATGTAAAGCCGAATACCATGTTGAACGAGGTGGCAGACCTCTCCCCGCTGGCAGCTCTGACCCGGCTGGAGAAATTGGGTCTGGCCCTCAATCCGATCGAAGACCTGGCGCCTCTGGCCGGACTCGCGTCATTGACTCAACTGCGGCTCGCATCGGATTTGTTGCGAGATCTCTCGCCGCTGGCCGGGATGGTGAATATGTCTGAGCTGAACATCGATTTTTGTCCCATAGACGATATCGGCCCTTTGAGCGGCATGAGCAAGATGAAAAGACTCGCCATCATCCAGAGCGAGGTGGAGGATCTGTCGCCGCTGGCGGGAATGCGGGAATTGACAGTCCTGGCTATCATGGACAGCAAAGTGCGGGATCTGTCGCCGCTGGTGGAGATGCAAAAATTGACAAACCTGTATATCACAGGCAACGAGGTGGCAGACCTTTCCCCGCTGGCCAGTTTAACGGGCTTACTGCGCGTGAACCTGAGTAACAATCGGATCGAGGATCTCTCTCCTCTTCTCGGCACCCAGGCGATATCCATCACCCTGAAGGGAAATCCGCTGAGTGAGGAATCGCTCAATGTCCATGCTCCGGCGTTGCGGAAGCGGGGTATAGGGGTGTACGTGGAGTAGAGAATAGAAACGCCTGGCGGGCAAACTTCATCCGGGCTCCTTCATTTCGGCGTTTTCTTATATTAAAAAGAGAGCATCTTCGGGAAGGGAAAGAGTAGAAGACTTTTGCCGGAAGGTGTTTTTATGCGCTCATCGAGATATTCCGCGCTGGTGGTTTTCTCGCTCGCGATATTGGGGGCGGCAGCAGTGTGGGCGCAGGAGGGGTTCTCCTGCGCCGGTTTTGCCGCGATGTCGCCCGGAGTTGGAGCGGCAAAAAGCGCGGCTTTGCGCGTCCAGCCTCCTCAGGGCAACCTCCGCATCCTGACGATCTTCGCCGGTTTCAGCGACGAAGCCACATCCCATCCCGATCTCCCCGCCTTTGCCTCCGGTCTGTTCGATTTGGGACGGGCCGGTAGTTTCTCCCATTTCTTCGATATCATGTCTTTTGGGCAGTTGATGGTGGAAGGGACCGTTGTGCCGCGTCGCTACGGTGCCGCCCATCCGGCCAATGCCTATCTCAATACGAATATGAGACGGCGGGGCGGGTACGGCGACTATGTCGCCGAGGTGTTGGCGCGGGCGGATAGAGATATCGACTTCGGGGAGTTCGACAACGACGGCCCGGACGGGCTGCCGAATTCGGGGGACGACGACGGGGTGGTGGACTACCTGTTCATGGTGCCCCTGTCGACGCCGGCCGGCTTTATCATCGGACGGGCTACGGGGATTGCCGGGCTGGGGATTACGAGAGATTTCGAGACGCAGGATCGCGCGCCGGATGGGAGGCCGATTCGGGTGAGCAACGCCGAGCGCCACGGGGCGCTGGTCGCGCAGGGGAATTTTGCCCAGACGGTGGGGGCGATGGCGCACGAGTTCGGGCATGCGTTGGGGTTGCCGGATCTGTACGATCTTTCATACGAGGGACCGGAGGAAGACAGCGCGGGGATCGGCCGCTGGGGGTTGATGGGTTGGGGCGCGCATGGCTGGACCGGGGTGGATGGACCGGTTGGTCTGTGCGCCTGGAGCCTGGAACAGCTGGGCTGGATCGGGCGCGGCAACGAGCGATTGGTCGAACTGCTGGAGCCGCGGCAGGGGGTGATGGCGCGGGATCTGTTTTTGGGTGGGGATATCTACAAGATTCACCTGCCGGCGCAGTTGAGCACGTCGACGCAGTCCGGGAACGGTAAGGTGAAGCTGGAGGTCGAATCCGGATATCTCCTGCTCGAACAGCGCACCCGGAGTGGTCTGTACTACCATCGCAATCTACCGGGGGAAGGTCTGCTGGTCTGGCACGTGCGGCCGGAGCAGCGCAACAACAACGGGGAAGAGCAGAAGCTGGTGGATCTGGTCTGCGCCGATGGTCTGCGCTTTGGGAAGAAGGACGACCTGGACTTCTGGGCGCACGATGTCCCTTATGCGCGAGAGAACTTTGGCAACCTGGGGGATGCTGGAGATCCATTCGACGGGGTCGCTCGAGCGGAATTCGGTGCAGATGGGAATCCTTCGATTGAGAGTGTCGGGGATTTTTCCTCAAGGGCGATCACTCCACTGTCCGTGCGCATGCATCGTCAGGGGAATGCGATGCGGCTGGATGTCGATCCGCCGCGCTGGGCGGGATCGATCGATGGCGAGGTGCACTGGATCGGCACGGTGCTGGTGGATGGGGATGTGGAAGTGGGACCCGAGGGGAGCCTGTGGCTCTACCGGGGGACGGAGGTGCTGTTCGCGCCGGGAGATCGCCTGGGGGGAGGATTACAAGTGCAGCAGGGGGAGTTGACGGTGCGGGGGGATATGCGCGTCGTGGGGAATGGCACCGGTCTGTCGGAGCGAGTGCTTTTCAGGGGGATGAATCCGGACAGCGGTTGGTACGGGATCGTGGTTGATCCGGATGAGGCGGGTGAGATCGACGTGCCAGAGGGGAGTTTTGAGCTGCGGGGCGCGAGTCGGGGAATAGCGCTGCCGGGAGCGCCTCCCGGAGCGAATGGGTTACAGATACAGGGGTTTCGCCTGATCGATCTCAGCGAAGGGGATGGAGCGGGGAATGGGGATGGCCAGCTCCAGCCGGGGGAATCGGTGCGCCTGGTGCTGGAGATGGCCAACTGGTCGCTCACTCCGTATGAGGAGGTGGAGGTGACTCTGAGCTGGGACAATCGGTTGCTGCAGCCGATTTGGACGGAGGATGGAGAACAGACGCAGGTGGATGTCCAGACCTTTTCGGTCTATCCGGGGAATAGTCGGCGTCTGGAACTGCCGGCGCTGGCGCTGGCCCTCGATGCCGAACCAGGGCAGCAGGTGATACTGAGGCTGCACGTGCGGGCGGCAGGGATTCTGTGGGAGGAGCGATTGGATCTGCCGGTGCAGGAGATACCCCCTTTGCCCGAAGTGGAGCTGGAAGTAGCCGATCAGAGGATCGGCGGGCAACTGGCGTTACTCAGCGCTGAGGAATTGGAGCGGGAGGAAGGAGTGGTGGTGCGGGCGCTGGTCCGCAAAGGCGCGGTCTCTGGGGTGGAACTGGTGGCGTACGACGCGGCGCTGGAGAAGGTGGTTGGTGTGTTCGAGATGCGCGCTGGGGATGGGGATGCCTCTTTCTTCGAGACGCTGATACGGATCGACGATAGTTCTGGAGAGCTGAGATTGGCGCCGCGGGTGCACACGCCCGAAGGGGCGGTCTTTTTCAGCTCCCACCGGCCGCAGGTGAAGGTGGTGGTGGATAGATGGCATCCGTTTCTGGTATTCAGGAGCGGGAGTCTGGAAGCGCTCGTAGACGGGATCCTGAGGCGGGAGCTGGCGGGGCGGGGAGTCGAGGCGAACTTCGTGGATATCGGGAAGGCAGAGGAGTACGGAGATGCGCTGTTCGGACACTATCAGGGGAGCGGGAAGGGGATCATCGCCCTGACGCGGGGGCGCGGGGAAGGGCTCAGCGAGGCGCTGGCCAGGTATCTGGATTCGGGTGGCAATCTGCTGGTCTTCTCCCGGACTTTTCACTGGACGATGGGGGATGCGCTGCGGGAGAAACTGTATCTGGAGGATATCGAGACGGCTTCCTCCCGCCTTTTGAGTGGGGCAGGGGGATTGAATGGATTGCAGCTCTCGATTCGCCATGAGGCGATGGTGGTCCGGGCCCCGGCCGAGCCGCTGCTTTTGGATGAGCAGGGGGGCGTGAGCGGTTTCCGTCTGGACGATGGGGGATACCGGGTAGTGTATCTGCCCTTCAATCTGAGTGGCGTGGATGAGCCGGAGGTGCAGCAGTGGCTGTTGGGGGAGAGTATGGACTTCCTGCGCCGCCCCAGGACCAGCGGTGAGCCGGTGCTCCGGGAGGTGATGGGGGTGGGACTGTCCGGAAATATGGAGCCGTTGTCTCCCCAACTGGTGATCGTGAATCCAGGGCCTGGAGATTCCGAAGCGTTTAAGGCGACCTACCAGGTTCTGCACAGGGGACTTCCAGTGTCGGCCTTTGAGGTGATGGAAGGGGGGTTGGCTGCTGGGGAGAGGCGCGTGGTCGATCTGCCGGATTGGGCTCCTTACGGAGAAGAAGACTACACGCTGCGTTTTGCGCTGCGCACACTGGGTGGGGAGATGATCGGCACGATGCACGAGCGACCGCTGCGAATCGTCCAACTCGTCGGCCGTTTCGAGCAGACGGCTCTGCTGGGCGAAGGGCAGGGGAACGGGGCGGCTTCCTTCGACTACGACGGGGATGGCGATCTCGATTTCTATTTGGTACGGCGGGGCGAGGCGAACCGGCTTTTTCGCAATGACCCGGAGGGCTTCACCGAAGTGGGCGTTGAGGTTGGTCTGGCGGATCCGGGTCAGGGGCGAGGGCTGGCGCTGGGGGACTACGATGGAGATGGAGACCTCGACCTGTATCTGGTCAACGAGGCAGAGCGGAATGTAGAGGGGGGAAATAGGCTTTTCCGCAACGATGGGAACGGTCGGTTCACCGATATCACCGAAGAGATGGATGGCCTTTCCCCCGGGAGCGCGCTGCTGGCGGATGATGAGGGATCCGGGCGCAGTGCCGGCTTTCTGGACTACGATGGAGATGGGGATCTGGATCTATATCTGGTCAATGGGCTGGGGAATCGGCTCGGGGCGAACCGGCTTTTCCGCAACGATCTTGCCCGTTTCGTCGAAGTGGCCGCCGAGGTGGGGCTGGACGGAGCCAACGACGGCCGTGGACTGGCGATCGGCGATTACGACCGGGATGGAGATGCCGATTTGTACGTGGCGAATCGGTACGGACAGACCGGCAGTCAGCTCTACCGCAACGAGGTGGATGAGGGCCGGGGATTTGTCGCCGCAACTGCCGAAGTGGGGCTGAGTCCTTCGGATATGGAGGTGGCGGCAGTGTTCGGGGACTGCGACGGGGATGGGGATTTGGATCTATTCGTTTCGAATGAAGAGGGGAAGAACGTCCTGTGGCGCAATGAGGGGAGGGGGGACATTTCCGGCTGGCAGCCACTGGGCGACATCCGCTTCGGCAATGCGATGGCCGGTGGATTATACCTGGGAGAGAAGAGCGTGGGTACGGCCTTTCTGGATTACGACAACGACGGGGATCTGGATCTGGCGACTACGGCGCTCGAGGATGGGGGGGGCGACGAGCTGTATCACAATCGCGGCACGGCCGGTTTCGTGCCGGTGGGCGAGTTGCTGGGCATGCGGGGGGACAGCGATGGAAGGGGTATCGCTCCCGGAGACTACGACGGCGACGGTCGTCAGGATCTGCTGATTGCGGACGCGCAGCGGACGGTCCTCTACCACAATGGGTTGGAGCCGGCTCCCTGGCTGCAGGTGGCGCTGCAGGGAGAGGGGTTTAATGCCAACGGGTTGGGGGCACGGATCGAGGTGAATGCGGACGGCCAACGACAGGTGCGGGAGCTGCAGTCGAGCTATGGGTACGGCAGTCAGGTGCAGCCCTGGATCCACGTGGGACTCGGGAATGCGGAGCAGGTCGATTCTTTGCGCGTTTTCTGGCCGGATGGGGCGCAAAGTTTGCAGACGGGAATTCGCGTCAGCCAGCGCCTGCTGTTGACGCATCCGCAGTTTGTGACGGCAGTGGAGGAGGAGAGCCAGCGTCTGCCCGGTGAGTTCTTTCTGGAAGACAACTTTCCCAATCCGTTCAATGCGCGGACGGTCATTCCGTTTGCGACGCCGACTACGGGAAGGGTGCGGCTCGATATCTACGACGCGGCGGGGCAGCGGGTGCGCGTTCTGGTCGATGAAGAGCTGGCAGCGGGGCGGTATCGGAAGACGTGGGAGGGCCGGAACGACGAGGGGCAGCGGATGGCCAGCGGGGTGTACGTGTATCGGTTGCGAGCGGGGGAGCGAGTGGAGAGTCGACGGCTGTTGCTGTTGAAATGAGTTGCCGGAGAGTTTATGTGCGGTGCGGTTTGTGCGTTTGTAAATCTATCATGGCGTGGATGATTATCGTCCACGCCATGATCGTCAATGCATCGTAGAGAGTGGAATTTGCGCGTTGACCAATTCGACTGAAGAGAAGCGGATGGTGTTACAGGAATAGAGCCGGGCTCACCTTGAAGCGTTCGGCCAGGATGCGGATGTGGGCTTTACTCAGCTGGCGCTCGCCGCGAAGAATTTTCCCCCCGAGGGGGCGATTGCCCGCCAATAAGTCGCCCAGTTGAGAGCCGTTCATCCCGTTCTGCTCCATGAGGTATTTGAGGGAATCGAGCGGCGAAAGAGAGGATAGATCCGCGGCGTAGTGCTCATCGTCGTACTCGCCGATCAGAGTGGCCAGCGTTTTTAGGTAGTCTTCCTGATCGAGAGTGCGGCGGTATAGAATGGCCAGATGGTCCAGAATTTCGACGGCGTTGTCGTAGTCCACATCATCGCGGATCGGTCGGAGCTGGTGCATAGTTTGGAGTGCTTCGAAACTGTCCGGCAGTGGGGATATCTGGTCGGTCCGTGCAATTTTCATAGGTTCTCTTTCCAGTTTCCCTGGTCGTATTCTCTGTGGGTCAAGATGCGGAGGACGAAGACCATCCCCATGTTGAAATGGATCGCAGCGATCAGCCGGTGTGCGTTCCGTTCGATATTGAACACGTAGATCGTATGGCCACTAGCCACTTCCACGGCATCCACATCGTTGAACGACTGCTTCAGGTCGGCGGGTGTGCGCCAGGATGCCGCCAGGGTGGTTTTCTCCCAGTGAAGCAAGGAGGCTTTGGCCCGAGGATGGTTCTCGGCATACTCCCGTAGCCGCTTTCGCGTGATAATTCGTCGCATTGGTACAAAATGTACCATAGGTGAATTCAAAGTCAAGCGGGCAACCGCGAAAATCATTGCCTCCTGCGAGTTGGAGAATCGAATCTATTCTTGGGGCTGCCCCTCGAACGCAAAAACGGAGATTATCGATTGTTTTCATATTTGCTGATAATTTTCCCCGCCTAAACCGTCTTAATAGATAGATCCCCTCATAGTATCCAATACGACACTTCTCATTGAGATTTACCGGTATTTCCCCCGGAGTTGGGAAAATGGCTCAAAAAGATCGAGATCTGGTCGAGAGGGCGCTGGTCGGCGATCAGCAGGCGTTCGGCGACCTGGTGGAGCGGTATGAGCGGTTGATCCACGGTCTGATTCTGGAGAGTATCCGCCGTCCCGACGAGGTGGAGGATCTGGTCCAGGATGTGTTCTGCAAGGTGTACGAGCAGTTGGCCTCGCTGCGCGAGCCATCCCATTTTACCAGCTGGGTGGCGCGGATTGCGACCAATACCGCTATCGAATGGCTGCGCCGGCGACAGGTGCGGGTCCGGAATGAGTGCCGGGGAGAGCAAATCCTGCCTCTCCCCGGCAAACGGCCGGATGAACTCTACGAGGAGCGCGAAGCGGCCGGGTATTTGTGGAAGGCGCTCGACAGCCTGGCTCCGGAAAACCGCCGCATGGTGGTGCTCTATTTCCTGGAGGGATGCACCTACCGGGAGATCGCCCGATTTCTGGGAATTTCCCTACCCACCGTGCGCTGGCGATTGCTCAAGATTCGCGGACGGCTGGTCGAGGAACTGGGGGAGATCGTCAGTCAGGAGGCGCTGCAGCGGCCCCTGGTGCGGCGTTCGGCCAGGGAGAAGATCGTGGCTGGTTTGCCGGTGGTGGCGTTTTTCCGGCCGGACAGGTTGGGCTGGGGAGCGAGACTGTGGCACTGGTGGCGCTGGCCGATGTTTGGAGGTGTCGGGCTCCTGGGGTTGCTGGGTGCGGTACTGTGGGGAGGGCCGGAAGTGGGGGAGGAGAGGGTATCCGGCGGGATGGCTGGTTTCCGCGCGCGGCGGGACGAGGTGGAACTGCCTGCCATGTCGGTGCTGTGGGAGCCGAGACGGCCCCAGGCCGGGGAGCGGGTGCGGTTTGAGGTGGCCGGAGCGGAGCTAGATGGGGAGGAGCAGGGGGCGACGCTGCACTTCATCACCGATACGGCGCGTCCTGTGGATCGAGTGGCATCCCTGCGGCGAGATGGGGATGGGTGGGTGGGAGAGGTAGAGATCCCTCCAGATGCCAAGGCGCTGTTTTTCTACGTGGGGGCCGGAGAGGAGGAGCCGGAGGCGTTCGATTTGCGCTGGACCTGGAATCCGGGGAGGAAGAGAAAGCTGCAGCGTTACTGTTGGTCTCTGCTGGTGCACGACGGGGAGGGACAGCCGGTGCGGGATGCGGCGTTTGCCGAGGCGGAGATGGCGGAGTTGAAGACGGTGGCGGGAATGAATAATCCGCTGGATGAAAGCAGCGTGGTCGCGCTGCGAGAGCAGGGGGTCGAGGTGGAATGGGAAAAGGCCGACGCTGGCGGAGATGCGATAGGTAGTCTTCCTGCGGGGTCCAGACCGCGTATTGCGTTTGCCCTGTCCGGCGACATCTACCAGATGGAAGTGGATGGAAGCAACCCGATCAACCTGACCCCGCAACTCACTTCCGTCTCGGAACCTTCATGGTCTCCGGACGGCACGTGTATTGCCTTTACTTTGCTTTTCGATGGGAATTATGAAATCTACGTGCTCTATGCCGGGGAACACAAGCCGGTCAACCTGACCAACGACCAGACAAGCAACTATAATTCGCCGTCGGGGTCACCAGATGGTCAGCAGATCGCCTTTGCGTCGAACCGGGACGGGAGTCGTGGAATTTATGTAATGGATGCAGACGGGGAACAGGTGAGACGGTTGACCGACGATCCGGCCAGAGAGATTGCGCCGTCGTGGTCTCCGGATGGTCAGCAGATCGCCTTCGCGTCGAACCGGGATGGGGATTATGAGATTTACGTGATGGACACCAGTGGAGGACAGGTGAGACAGGTGACCCACAATCAGGTCAGAGATGTTTCACCGTCGTGGTCTCCCGACGGGCGTCGGATCGCCTTTGAATCGCATCTGGACAAGAACATCACGGGCACGGAGAAAGAGATCGCCCAAATTTGGACGATGGATGCCGATGGGACGAATGCCATTCAACTGACTGATGATCCGTGTAATCTCCAGCATAAGCCTGCGCCGCCGATATGAGTTTTTTTGCCCATTCTCTACCGCTGGAGCGTCTATATATATGGAAAGAGAAAGGTCGTTCCAAACGATGTAGATATAGCCGATAGCATCTACCAGGAGCGTGCCCCATGTTGTGCTATGTCGTCCTGCTTGTGCTCTCCCTCTTTTCTGTCACCAAACTGGCCGCCTCTGATTTTTCTTGTGCCGGTTTTTCCATAACGTTTCCTCCTTATACAACAGCAGGTAAAGCCGCCTATTCTTCTCCCCGGCCGATTGGCCCCAATGGGGTGCATGCCCTGGTCATCTTTGCCCAGTTTCACAGTGATAATCCACATACCCAGTCCATTCCAGCATATGCAAGGGATCTGTTTGATCGAGAGCTACCCGGCAGCCTTGCGCATTTCTACGATGCCATGTCCTTCGGGGCATTCGAACTCCAGGGGACCGTATTCCCCAGGAGATACAATTCTGCAAAAACTGCTTCGGCGTATCTGTCGACCAAAGCGGGTGAGAAGGGACAGTACGGACGTTTCGTCGAGGAAATTCTGCTGCAGGTGGATGAAGAGATCGACTTCGGGCAGTTCGACAACGACGGGCCGGATGGTTTGCCCAATTCGGGAGATGACGACGGCTGGGTGGACTATCTCTTTGTCAATGTGCGCTCTACCCCGCGCGGCTTCATCAAAGGAGGGGCGACCGGCATCGTCGGATTGGGACTCAGCTCTCCGTTTATTTCACAAGACGCCGGCGCCGGAGGGGACAACATACGCATCAGTGGAAATATTCCTAAGGGTTGTTTTGGGAAAGATGGCACTTTTTCCCAAACTGTGGGGACGATGGCGCACGAATTCGGCCACAGTTTGAGGCTCCCCGATCTGTACGACCTCCATTACGAAGATCCGGCCACAGATAGCGCCGGCATCGGCAAGTGGGGACTGATGGGATGGGGCGCCCACGGCTGGAACGGCAACGATGGCCCCAATCCGTTCTCCGCCTGGAGTTTAAAGCAACTGGGTTGGATCACTCCCGAAAACGACCGCCTGACGGAAGTGACTGAAGATACAGTAGATCTCCCCATCGCCAGCCTCCATGCAGGGGGGCGTGCTTACCGAATCCCTTTGAGAATGCCGGGAGGGGAGTACCTGCTGTTGGAGAGGCGCACTCGCGCGAGCTCGTATTACGACCGCCACCTGCCGGGGGAAGGGGTGTTGATCTGGCATATCCGCCCCGGGGCCTCGAATAACAATCACGAGGACTTCAAACTGGTCGATCTGGTGTGCGCCGATGGGCTTTTTCGAGATGTGGGTTTTCCACAGGGAAAAAGAGAGGATGGGAAGTTCGGGGGGGACAATCTGGATTTCTGGGCACACGATCTGACCTATAACGGGAATCACTCCGGCAATATGGGGGATGCGACCGACCTTTTCGACGGCAGACATTTCGCAAATTTCGGCCCGGGTGCCAATCCCTCCAGCGATCCCCAGGGTCTACTCCCCGGCGCTTCCACCGGCCTGGAGATTGGGATACGTCGGCAGCAGGAAGATCTCAGAATCGATGTTATCCAGCCCCGCTGGTCCGGAGTGATCGACTCAGAAGTGCACTGGGGAGAGAGTGTGCTGGTAGGGGGAGATCTCACCGTAGCTCCGGAGGGGGAGCTGATGGTCCATTCCGATACTCGCATCCATATAGCTGGCACCGACCGGCTGCGAGGAGGGCGCGATCCCGAACGCTGCGAATTATTGATTCAGGGTAATTTTATCATCTCTCGCCCTTCGTATATGGAACCTGATGCCCAAGTAATTTTCCAGGCTCAGAATCCGGGTGAAAATTGGTACGGGATTCTCTTTGAACCGATGGCATGGCTCGGGAACCAACTGCCGCCAGACAGTGATTTCGAACTGCGGGATGCAGAGCATGGGATAGGGCTACTGACCGAGGACTGGCCGGTATTGCTCGTGTTGGGGGAACCTTATGACGAGGTGCAACAGGATGCCTTGCGCAGAATCTGCAATGGAGTGCTGGATGATCTGGGATTGAAGGCAGCGGTCGTAGAATTGAAGGATGCAAAGAAGGGGGCTGTTTTTGATGCGCTGTTGTCCCGCTACCTGGATCGAGAGCAACTCGTCCTCTGGTTGGGAGGAAGCAGAGATCGTGCCGCACAAAACGCGCTCCTCAACTTCTTGGAAGATGGAGGGCGGCTGTTCTTAGCCACCCATCAGCTGCCTTCCTGGCATGGGGAGATGCATATCACCTCTCAGATCTCCTCGGTACTGGAAATTTCCAGTGCAGGCATGTTGGCTGATTCAACAATGAATTTCAAAACGAGATGTAGGAGGTTGGGCATAATAGCTCCGGCCATACCCATGCTCCTCGATGAAAGACACGGAGTTTCCGGACTTCGGCTGGAGACAGAAGACCGCCATCTGGCTTACCTGCCGTTCGATCTGCAGAAAATAGAGCCGGAGATGGCCGGTCGTTTGCTCGAAGCTATACTTCCTTCTTTGCGCGGGGAGTTTGCCTCTGGCGCGGTTTTGGAAACGCCCGATCACCAGATCAAAGAGAACAAGACTCAAGTGCTGATGCGCCCCGATGAGTCCATTCTCGTACGTGCTCCAATTGAAGGTGATTACGAGAAGGTGGAATTGGTAGCGCATGCCATGCACGAAAAAAAGAGAGTCCCAGGGATACCCATGAGAAAGGTGGGTGCCGGGCTATACGAGGCAGAGTTTAAGGCACCCGATAGCGACGAGTATCTGCTCTGGCTACGCCTGCAAAATAGGGAAGGAGGTGTGGTCTACAGTGCGCAGAGTCTGCAATTGATGGCTGTTCTTTTTACCGAGGAGCATCCCATCCTGGTCTTTATGGGAGGTAGCTATCTGCCGTCTCGTCGGGAGGCTTTTTTATCAGATTTGGGAACGGTGTTGCAGCCCTTGGGTTTGGAAGCGAATATCCTGAAAATCGTTCCAGAAAAAGGCTTCCCCTACCAGGCCTTTCTCAAACACTATATAGAGCCGGGGAAAGTAGCCATATGGTTGGGGCATTCCCTGGACGAAGAGGGGCAAGCTGCCTTCGGCGAGTTTCTCGATTTGGGCGGTCAGCTACTGATGTCCTCTTTTTCACTCCGCACCTCTCCCGGGATAAATACCTTTCTCCGGGAATGTCTCGGTATATCTCAGATCGGCAATTCAGAGAGGGGGCAGTTCCCCGGTGCCAGCACTGCTCTGGTGCAGGATTTTTCCATGCTCTACAGGCCACTGACCCTGGTGGACCCAGCGCTTCCTTCCGTGGTCGACAAAGAGGGACGAGTGGCCGGTTTGCGGTTGGATGAGGAGATCAGCCGGGTGACCTTTCTATCTTTTGATCTTTTCAATATGGAGGCCTATACACGACGGGAGTTGCTGCAAACAGAACTGATCTTTCTGTTAGCACCGCGGCTAGGTAGGGTGAATTTACAGGTGCAGGCTGTTCGAGCGCCAGATCGGCTCATGCCCCTGGAGCGAATAGTGCCCGAGATCATTGTCGCCAATACAGGGGGAGAGCCTTCGGGACCGTTCTCGGTTGGGTATCAGATCCTGCAGGGAGAAGAGGTGCTTTTTTCCGCAGAACGAGACATTGCGTCGCTGGAGGGAGGCATCGCGCGGGTGGTTCAGCTACCTGCATGGATGCCCGTCGGGGCGGAGGACTTCCAGATTCGTTTTGGCGTGGGCACACCGGATGAAAATAGGCTCGCCTATTCGCCCGCCCGTCCCCTGCACGTGGTAGAAGGGGTAGCTCCTTTTGACGAACTGATTCTGCCGGGGGCAGTTTCATCGGGCAATGGAGCCGGTTTTTTCGACTATGATAACGATGGAGATTCGGATCTCTACCTAGTACGCCGGAATGCCGCCAATCAGCTTTTCCGCAACGATGGAACGGAGTTTTCCGAGCAGGCGGAAGAGGCGGGTATAGCCGATGACGGGTTGGGGCGTGGTTTGGCTCTGGGCGACTACGACGGGGATGGGGATCTGGATCTCTATCTGGTCAATGAAGGAGCGAACCGATTTCTCTTCAACGATGGGGATGGACGGTTTTCAGAGGGGATAGAGAGGCTGTCTGTCCATCCCGGAGAGCAACGAAAACTGGCCAATGATGCCTCGGGACGCAGCGCCGGTTTTTTCGACTACGACGGGGATGGGGATCTGGATCTCTATCTGGTTAATGCTACGGGTGTCAACTGCCTTTTTGAGAATACGGCAGGTCAGTTTTCCGAAGTGGCCACCACGGCGGGATTGGCCGATGCGGGCAATGGCCGCGGCCTGGCCTTTGGGGATTATGATGGGGATGGAGATATCGACCTTTTCGTGGCCAATCAGACAGGGGGGAGTCATTTCTTCCGCAACGATCGGGGGACTTTTCGGGATGTTAACCGACATCTGGGGTTGGAGTTTGCCGGGGGAGAAGTGGGAGCGGTCTTTGGAGACTACGACGACGATGGAGATCTGGATTTGTTCCTCTCCAGCGAGACGGGCCCCAGCTACCTCAACAGGAACGAGGGGGGATTTTCCTTTGAGCGCGTGGTGGGCAAGGACAGCCTGTATCTGGGGAGCCAGACGGTAGGGGCGGCGTTTTTAGATTACGACAACGACGGGGACTTGGACCTTGCGACTACGGCATTGAGGGCAGAGGCGGGAGGGGATGCACTCTACCAGAACCGCGGGGATGGTATGTTTATTTCCGTGGGTGAGTTGCTGCAGCTACGCACCGAAAGCTCGGGGCGCGGCCTAAGTTTTTCCGATTACGACGGAGATGGTGACCTCGATCTGTTTATCGCCGATTCCAGGCGATCGCATTTCTATCGCAATACTGCAGATCCGACCCATTGGTTACAGGTGGAATTGGAGGGACCGCCGGTCAATCGCCAGGGATTGGGGGCCAGCGTCGAGTTGGTGGCAGGGGGGCGGCCGCAGTACCGCGAGTTACAGTCGGCCTTTGGCTACGGAAGCCAGGTCCAGCCGGGAGTGCATTTTGGCCTGGGGACGGCCGTGCAGGCAGACACCTTGCGGGTGAGGTGGCCGGATGGCCTACAGACGATACAGTTTGGGTTGCGGGCGGGGCAGCGTTTGTTGCTGTTCCATCCCAGGTTGAGCACGGCGGTGACGGAGGCGGAGGGGAGGGATCTCGGAAGATTTAGACTGTTCTCCAATGTGCCCAATCCGTTCAACGCTGGCACGATTATTCATTTCGAGCTGCCCCGGTCTGGAGAAATGGAGTTGGCTGTCTTCAATGTTCTCGGCCAGCCGGTGCGAGGACTGATCAACGGAGTGCTGGATGCCGGGGTGTATCAGGTTGCCTGGAATGGCCGAGATGAAGGGGGAAGGAATTTGGGGAGTGGAGTGTATTTCTGCAGGCTGGCAGGGGATGGCCGGGTGCAGACCCGGCGTATGTTATTGCTGAAATGAGGTGAAATCTGGTTAGATCAAATAGCCAGAAAAGGGGCCCTTACCCACACAGAATAGCGAAGAGCCAAAAAGTAGAAGCATTAGGGGGTATCGAGACCCTGACCGGGCTGGTGCAAATACAACTGCGAGGCAACCAGATTCGGGAGTTTTCCCCTCTGGCTGGCTTGACAGAATTGCAGCATCTGGACCTTTCCGACAACCCAATCCGGGAGATCTCCCCTCTGGCTGGCTTGACAGAGCTGCAGCATCTGGATCTCTCCGACAACCCAATCCGGGAGATCTCTCCCCTGGCCGGCTTGTCGCAGCTCAGGTTATTGGACATCAGCAGGAACGAAGTGATCGATATTACGGCCTTGCAAGGGTTGTTCGGGTTGAAAACTCTGCACCTGGACGGCAACGACCTCGAAGATATCTCAACATTGGCCAATCTTTCGGCTCTTGTCATTCTGAGTTTCAATGACAACGAGGTGAGAGATATCTCGCCATTGGAGAACTTGCCGGACTTGGTCGCGTTGGAAATGAGCAATAATCAGGTGCGCGATATTTCACCGCTGTTGAAGCTGGAACGGCTGTCGCAGATCGATCTCACGGGCAATCCGCTGGACCGGATTTCACGGGAAGTCTATATCCCCTCTCTGCGGGCGAACAGGGTGAAGGTGATTTTCTGACGGACCGTGAAGAGAGAACTCGTCGGTTGGGGAGAATCCATGGTGACGTGCAGAATAATGACCCTCTGGGGATCTTTATTGATCCTAATCTGCTGGTCGATCAAGGGGCAAGCCATGGATTCCTTGGTGGTAGGTATGGGACAGGGCGACCGGAACTGGATACAGATCATGGATTCATCTCGATACGTCTCGTTCGCTCAGGACTCGATCTGGCTATGGGACATGGAGCCGGGGAGTAATCTGGCCAGAGGGATCGGAGCGCGCCGGGGCGTGGCGCTCTTGGGAACGAGGAAGGCTGAAGATGGCCAGGTGATCTACGACGGAGACGTGAGCACGGCCCTCGATCCGGATCAGTTTCCGGAGATAGAGCGCACAACTCCACTTATGGTCTACCTAGGTGGCTCATTCCGGGTGAATCGCATCCGCTTGTATCCGCGTCTCGATCGGATAAACAAACACCGCTTCCTTCAGGAATTCAAGGTCTCCACTCGTCCTTGTGCGGGGAATAGTGATGAGCTCCTCTTCCGCTTCTGGCCTTCCAACCCCAACACCGAGACGGTGGTAGACCGACGCTTTGCGAGCCGGGATGCGTGCTACGTGGTGATAACCCCGACGACCCACAGGGAGTGGGAGATCGCCGAGTTGGAGGTTTACAGCGAGGGTACGGCGCTAGAAGGAGTGTTTGTTTCCAAAGCCCTGAGTACCTCCAGGGACGCGCCGCTGTGGGGAAAGGTGCATGGTGACGGGGGGAGGATCTCCCAGATGGTGGTGGTGCAGACGCGGACGGGGCCTGATCCCGATCCGGTGTTTTACTACCTAAAAATGGGAGATGAACTAAGCAGGGGGAGCAAAGTAAGTTGGTACAGTAATGCCCCGATCTCGAGGGGGCCCATCAAGCCCAACCCGGCGTGGAGCCCCTGGGAAACGCTAGATAGTGGGGGTGCGGTGCGTTCTCCCAGTCAACGGAAGTACATCCAGTTCCGAGTGAAAATGCCAGAGCCGGGGGTCTGCCTAAAACAGTTGGTCTTCGAGTACGCTTACCCACCTCTGGTGCAGGATCTGGTCGCAGAAGTGAATCCCACACTCGTGAAGGGGGGAGAAAAAACTGAGTTTACGCTGTCGATGGAAGTGTATCTGAAGACCAAGGGCTCCGGGGTACATCCTGCTGATTCAGGCTTCCGTCAGTTCCAGATAATAACTGGAGCCCAGATACATTCCGTGGAGCGAGTGCTGATTGATGACCGGAAGGTGGCGTTCAGCTGGACTCGCGATCCGGAGGGATTCACGGTGAATCTGTGGCGGCGGGTAGTGCAGGACGGTAGCTTCATACAAGTGGTATTCCAGGGAGCGATCCTCAGGGATCAGACCCGATTCGAAGTTCGAGTTTTGGACCAACGAAGCACGGAGCAAGGATTGAAGACAGCATATCAGTTTGCACGCGAAGGGGATGTGGAGCCGCCATCACCAGAGGGTCGTCTGTTGGTGGGTCTGGAAGAGAGAGAAGGAGAGACGATACGGGTGATCACCAGAGTAGCTGTTTCTTCAGTATTCACACCCAATGGAGATGGGGTCAATGACGAATTTGCACTTGGATACACCCTGTTAAAATTGATGCATCCGGTGCCTGTATTAGTGGAAATTTACGATCTCAGCGGGAGGTGCGTGCGCCAGGTATTTACCGGAGAGGAGACGATCGGTTCCCATGGGCATGTGTGGGATGGGCGGGATGGGAGCGGAGCGATGGTACCGCCTGGACTGTACGTATACAATCTGCAGGTGGAAACGGGTAAGGGGACTGAGTGCCAAGTGGGTGTGATAGGAGTGATTTACTGATGTGGATGTGTGAAGCTTCCCCCCATGTCAAGACCACGGGAAGCGAAAACTAAGAAAGAGCACATTGAGTGGTATCACTCTCTTCCACTCTTTTTTCTGACAGCTGCTGTCATTTTCTTCCACGAAGACGTCTAATAGATAGGGGCATCAATAGGCGGTGTTCCTGCTCAGAGGGACGCCATCTGCTCTGTATCCCGACAAGATCATTGGCTTCGACATGACGATAATGGATTCCTATTCAGGAGATGCTGCCATGAGATATGGGTGGCTACTGTGGCTGACTTGGCTCTGGATGGTGGCGGTTGGCTGCAGCGGCGAAAAGAGCCAAGGGCCGTTGGATGCGGGTAGTGGGACGGGTGTCGTCGTCGCGGATACGGTGGCTTTTGCCGACGCCGGTCTGGAAGCGGCCATACGCACTGCGCTGGGAAAAACAGAGGGGATATTGACCGGCGAAGATCTGCTGTCGCTGACCCAGTTGGACGCCAGCGAGCAGGGAATAGTAGATCTGAGGGGCATTGAGCAGCTCGAGAATCTGAGGAGCCTGATCCTGAGAGACAATCAGATAGAGGATATCACGCCGCTGGCTTTGCTGGCGCAGCTTCAGTTTCTGGATCTGGACAATAATATCGTGGAGGATATCTCGGCGCTGTCCGCTTTGACCCGGCTGGTGCTCCTGATCCTGGACAACAATCAGGTGGAGGATATCACTCCCCTGCTGGGTTTAGAAGAATTGCAGACCGTTGAACTGTCGGGGAATCCGCTGGATGAGGACAGCATCACCTTGCTGCGGGAACGTGGGATGGAAGTGCACTGGGTGGAGAGCAAAGTTGATGTGCCGTCGAATGGAGAAGAAGGGGGTAATATCGATATCGTGAGAGGGGTAGGACCGCGGATTCTCTATTATAACGGTCGCAACCTTTATGCCATGGAGACGGATGGCAGCGACTCGGTCGAACTGGCAGAGGACTATGGCTTCAGATGGTCGAGGTTCGAAGATCCAGAGTGGTCTCCAGACGGCACGCACATCGCCTACTGGGGGGATCCCAGTGGAAACGACGAAATCCTGGTAATTGGGACAGGGGATGGGCAGCCGGTCAATCTGGCGAACCATCCGGGAGATGACAAAGAGCCTTCTTGGTCTCCAGATGGGACAAAGATCGCCTTCGTTTCCGATCGTGAGGGCAATGACGAAATCTTCGTGATGAATGCCGACGGGAGCAATCTGATCAATCTGACCCAGCATCCGACCAAGGATCACGGCCCCTCGTGGTCTCCGGACGGGACAAAGATCGTCTTCGTTTCCGAGCGGGATGGGCATGTGGATATTTTCACGATGGATGCGGATGGGAGCAATCAGGTCAACCTGACCAATATCCGGGCAAAGGACTATCAGCCCGCCTGGTCTCCCGATGGTTCAAAGATCGCCTTCGTTTCCCGTCGAGACGGTGACTACGACATCTTCGTGATGGAAACGGATGGGAGCAACCTGGTCAATTTGACGAACGATTCGCATCCCGATGGGCACCCTGCGTGGTCTCCCGATGGTTCAAAGATCGCCTTCATTTCCAGGCGGGAGGACAATGACCATATCTATGTGATGGGGGCGGATGGCAGCGACCCGGTCGATCTGATCCACGCCACTTGGGTGCGGGCTATTTCCTGGACGGCAGATGCGGCGAGAGGGTTTGCGGGATTGGCCGAATCCGAGGAACAGGCTCCGGCTTTTTTTGTGGATTCAAATCTGGCTGAATGCGTGAACCCGGTGTGGGGAGGCAATGGGAAGGAAGTCACTGAAGACGATCTGCTGAGGGTGACGCATCTCTGGTGCAATGGCCGGGGGATCGACGATCTGAGCGGTATAGAGCATCTCAAGAATCTGAGTGTGCTGGATCTCAGAAGAAATCAAGTGCGCGATATTTCGCCGCTGGCGGATCTGGATCAGCTGAAGAATTTGTTGCTGGAGGGGAATCCATTGGAGGACTTGTCTCCGCTTGCCTCTCTCATCAGTCTTTCCAACCTGTCCCTGGGAGGCCAGGCGATCGGAGATTTATCCCCCCTATCAGGTCTGAACCAATTGCTCGCACTCACCGTCTCCGAGACTCAGGTGAGTGACGTTTCGCCGCTGACGAATCTGGATCAGCTGACTGTTTTGAACCTGTCGCACAACCGGATCGGGGATATTTCATCGCTGTCCCGGCTGTCGAGATTGTTCCGTCTGGACTTGAATGACAATCAAGTGCGGGATATTTCGCCGTTGCTGGACCTGATGGGTTTGCTCGATGTCAAACTGAAGGACAATCCGCTGGATGAAAGATCGGTCGGCACCGGCATTCCCGCTCTGCGGGAAAGGGGTGCGGTGGTGGTCTACTGACAGGATTATGTGTAGATGCAGATGCGGAATTGTGAGATCGGATAGTTGAGTCGATAGGGGGAAACGATGGCGAAGAGGCATGGGTCGGGATTTCTGGCGATGTCGCTCGTGCTGCTGGTGTCCACCCTCCACAGCCAGGATTTTGGAGCGCGGCTGGGCACGGTCAAGTTTGTAGAATCTGTGTCTTCAGCAGAGCCCGTTTTCCAGAAGATTGTTCCGGAATTCCTCTGGTTTTATGACTGATGTTTCAGATAACGAAACTAGGGCGATATCTCTGGTGCTTACTGTTCCTGCTCGACGGGGGAATGCCAGCGGCATCTTGGGCACTTACCATATACCGCCTCGGTGGGACGGACCTTCCTCCTCCTGAACTGACCCGGCAGCCGGATGTAGAGTTTGTGCAGATCGACTGGGCAGAGCTAGAACCGCAGCGATACGGGGAAACCCAATCCCTGGAGATCCATCCTGATTACATTGCTCCGTCGCAGCGCCAACCCGGTGTCAATCTCGTTCCCCGTATCGAGGAAAACGGCGGCATGGTGTTGATCCTGGGGTTCTATGGGTGGTATGGTTCCGGGTTCTATGAAAGATTCGACTATGGAGAGGCGACCCCCTTTTTCGATGGGGATCCTGAAACCGCCTGGGTCTGCGACCCCACGCAGGAACCGAGCAACAGGCTCGGCGTGCCTTCTCGCCAGCGGATCATCGCCTTTGACCTGGGGGAAACGCTCAATCTGCAGCGTATCCGCTTCTACCCGCGCGCGCCCTTCGAGGACACGCGCCGGGTGCCTCGATTCATCATCGGCGTCGATGACGGCGATCCGGCCTGGGATGGGAGACGGGAATACTATCCCGAATACTTCAGTGGCCAGGGATGCGACGTCCGTCTCCTCTCCCGAGCTACCGTCGATCAAATCGACTATGACTACGACATAGTTTTTGATGTCGGCGACAATAGAGCCGGAATTGTCGAACTGGAGATGCCGGCCTCTCCCATCCGCCGACTGCTCTTCGAAGCGCCATTGAAGGCAAGAGGAGCCTGGGAGATCGCCGAGTTCGAGATCTACGCCGCCGGGTATGTGGCTCGGGCTAATTACACCGCCAATATCATCGATCTGGGACAGCCTTCCAGTCTGGGGATGCTTTCTTGGGACGGGACGTGCGATCCCGGTGCGGAGATGCGGATCTCCTCCCGCGTCGGCGACGACGAGGATCCTCAGGTGTACTGGCGAAAAACCTTTCGGGGGGATGAGACGACGCGCTTCGATCGGCAGGGACAACTGCTGACGTGGGTGACCTACCACCGCCTGGAGGGAGGGGAGCGCGCCGGTGCGACGTACGATGGAAGCAATTGGACTCTATGGAGCCATCCCACGGGATTCTCGACTGGACAGGTCTCCCTGCAGGGGGATCGCGTCCGTCGCTATGTGCAGTTCAAAGCGGATTTTCGGTCGACGGAACAGGCGGGGGGGAAACTGGACTACGTGCAACTGGCGGTTTCCCAACCCCCTGTGGCCAGCCAGGTGCTGGCGGAAATCACGCCTTCCGTAGTCCCTGCCGGAGAGACGACATCCTTCATCTACAAATTGCGACCCCGCTTGCAGCCGAAGGATCTGGGCTTCGATAGCATCGAGATCGATACCCCGGTCCGGCCGGAAGCAGTGGAGGAGGTGCGCATCGAAGGAGAGGAGGTCGTCTACCAGGTGATAGACGTACACGAAGGGGGATTTACCGTGAGGATTCCACGCGTCGATGTGCAGGGGACGGAGGAGTTGATCGAGGTGCTCTTCCGGACCCGGGTATTCGATTTTGGCCGAGTATTTGCGGGGAGGGTGTTCGACAGCACGCGACCGTACGAGGTAGCGCAGGCGGTTACCGCCGGGGATGCGGATGGACTGGTGGACAGCAACACGTTGGGTGTGGCGTTGCGGGATGCCGAGTTCCACACGCTCCACGCGCTTAGGCTGCGGCCTACGGTTTTCACCCCCAATGGGGACGGCATCAACGATGTGGCGAAGATCGAGTTCGAGCTGTTGAATCTCGCTCGACCGGTACCAGTCACAATCGCGGTATACGATCTGTCCGGGCGGAAAAGGGCCGAGGTTTTTCGTGGGGAGAAAGGGAGTGGTCACGCAGTAGTGACCTGGGATGGTCGGGAGGAGTCGGGACTTCTGCTGCCTGTGGGTTTGTATGTGGTAAAGGGTGAGGTGCGCACCGATATAGGCCGCGACCGTATGCAACGGGTTCTGTCTCTTGTTTACTGATGTTCAACTTCATCGGTTTTGATCGACCGATGAAAGAGAAACGGAGGGTATCCAACGGCCATGGCACCGAGTCGAAAGGAGATGCCCGATGAGGATGGTCATGCGAGAGCGGATTAGGGGTATGGGATGCGCGCCGGTGATATGGCCGATGCTGATCGGGATCGCGCTGATGGTGGGATGTGGCGGCGAGAAGGTGGAGAACGGCCCGCTGGGTTCCGAAGAAGACGCATCCGCGCAGGATACGGTGGTTTTCGCCGATGCCGGCCTGGAGGGGGCGGTGCGGGCGGCGCTGGAGAAACCCGAGGGGAGCCTCGCGAAAGAGGAACTGCTGGCCCTGAAGGAGCTGGACGCCGGGGGGCGGGAGATCGCCGATCTGAGCGGGATAGAGTGGCTGGAAGATCTGCAGATCCTGGTGTTGAAGGACAATCGGATCGCGGATCTGTCGCTGCTGGCGGAATTGGATCGGCTGCAGTTCCTGGATCTGGACAATAACCGGGTGCGCGATATTTCGCCCCTGTCCGGATTGACTCATCTTGAAGGGATTATTCTCGACAACAACGAGGTAATTGATCTGGCCCCCCTGCTGGGATTGGTGGAGCTGAAGGTGGTTGAGTGCATGGGGAATTCTCCAGGGGAAAATAGCGTTATCGCCCTCCGGGATCGGGGCGTAGCCGTGCATTGGGAAAAAGGGAATTCTGACGAGACGGTTGCCGGTATTGGGTTTGGGCAGCGCATCGCCTTTGTCCTATCCGGCGACATCCATCAGATGAGGATAGATGGGAGCAATCCGATCCGGCTGACCTGGCATCCCACCGGGGGAAGAGAGCCGTCGTGGTCTCCTGACGGCAGGCGGATCGCCTTCACTACGTTTCGCGATGGGAATTCCGAGATCTACCTGCTCGAGGCGGGGGGAGGTGATCCGGTCAACCTGACCAATGATCCGGCGAGTAACTATTCACCATCCTGGTCTCCTGATGGGCAGATGATCGCCTTTGTGTCAAATCCGGTTTTGGAGAACGAGGATATCTACGTGATGGATGCCAACGGGGGCGGAGTCAGGCAATTGACCGACCATCCGGGCAGGGATATCTCCCCGTCGTGGTCTCCTGATGGACAGATGATCGTCTTTGCTTCCGATCGGGATGGAGATTTCAACATTTACGTGATGGGTGCCAACGGGGGCGGAGTCAGACAGTTGGCCGACCATCCGGGCAGGGATGTCTCCCCGTCGTGGTCTCCTGATGGGAAGATGATCGTCTTTGCGTCGGAGGGGGAGGATGCGATCTCCCACGTCCATGTGATGGATGCCAACGGGACTCATGTAATTCAACTGACCAGTGGCTCATCGTGGAACGACCATCCAGAGTGGTCTCCGGATGGTCGGCAGATCGCTTTTGTATCGGATCGGGATGAGGGGAATTCCCCAACGTTCAATATTTACGTGATGGATATCGACGGAAGCCACCAGGTCAAACTGACAACCTTTAATGGGTTGGAGGGCTTTAAACTCTCGTGGGGGGCAGATATCGCCCTGGAGTTCGATGACATCCGGGAGGAGTTCGTCACGGATCTGTTCGCCGACTCCAGGCTGGAAGCCGGCGTGCGCCTGGCATTGGAGAAAAAAGCCGGCGAGGGGCTGACCGAAGAGGATCTGCTCTCGATAACGGGGCTGAATCTCCAGGTCTATAAGATTTTCGACTTGAGGGGGATCGAGTCCCTAAAAAACTTGGAGAGACTTGACCTGAGAAACAGAATGAGCGCGACGCAGAGTTTGTCTAGTCTGGGGTGGTCCGACTCTACCATGCATTTTATGGTTCTGTGGAACCAGGTGAGAGACCTCACCCCTCTGGCCGGGCTGACCCGGTTGAAGCGACTCGATCTCTACTGGAACCCGATAGAGGATCTGTCCCCCCTCGCTCTCCTCACCCGTCTGACCTATCTCGCGCTGGGTAGTGTCTATATCGATGATTTATCGCCCATATCCAACCTGAATCAACTGGTAGTGCTCACGATCCGCTATTCTCAGGTAAAGGATCTTTCGCCGTTGGCGGATTTGAAGCAATTGACCGAATTGGATCTCATCAACAATCAGATTGAGGATCTCTTCCCTCTATCGCAGCTTCCCAATCTGGCTCGATTGAAGTTATCAGGGAACCAGATACGGGATGTGTCCCCTTTACTCGATCTCGGGAAATTAATCCAGGTGGAGTTGAAGGACAATCCGCTTAGTGAAGAATCTCTCAATACCTATGTACCGATGTTGAGAGACAGGGGGGTGGGGGTATATCTGTAGCTGTCGATTCCGGAGAGGCAGAACCAGGAGGTGGGAAATCCTCCTTTGTCGAGAGGAGATTATCGATGAAAACGTATTTACGCAGACGGCGGTGGAGAGCAGGAGTTGGGGACTGATCAAGGCGAGCTTCAGGTAGGGAATGTTTGTGACAGCGATTATCTTGAAGGTGCTACAGCAACGGGACCGAGCTCACCTTGAAGGACTCGGCCAGGATGAAATGGGATCTGCTTGCATGTGCTGGTTAGGCTGTTTTTTCGTCTACAATCTCCAGTAACCGGGGCGTCAGTTTGACGACTTGCCGTTTGCTTTTTTGCTGGCACTTTTTTGCGTCCTCATACAGTGCACGCACGTTATAACCGTGTTGCGCAGCCAATTGTTCCCGCAAATTGCGGACTTCCTTAATGATATCGTCGTGGCTCATTACTCTATTCTCCCAACAATTCTTCCGGGGTACATATAATGGGCGGCTCATATCCCCTCGAACGACACTTTCGCTCGATTTGGTTTCGTATCGTGGCGTTGGCCAGATGCGCAAAATTCCAGGTCAATAGGTATTCAATGCCACCGCTCACGGCCACTGCAATGTGCAAGGCGTCGAGAGCCGCCTTCTGAGGAAGGGGACCTTCTTTGATCAGGATCTCAGCAAATTCAGCAGTCGTTTCAGTCAGTTCGATTTCTGCAATACCAGTGAGAGTTTCGATACGCCGAGTCGCCATTTCCGGATCGCCGGCCGCTGCTTCTGAGATAACGAATTCGGAAATGTAGAGTTCGTAATCGGAACGTTTTTCGTTCCACCATTGCCGGGTCAATGCCTGGCGAGCTGCGGTGATGATATCGCGGCCTGGATAGGCTGTGAGATAACTTATAATAGAATTTTCGATATAGAGTTTCGGCTTCATAATTTAAGGGTAGCAAGGGTATAGGAATGTGTCAATGCGACCATGACTTGAAGAGCCGAACCCGTTCCTCAAACGTCAAGCGGTAATTCCTGCTTTTTTCAATGGTGCACTGTACGGTGATGGAGAGTAGGAGCTGGGTTTCGAAAACCGGCACCGGGTGGTTTGGAGGGGGGTTCCAGAGGATCGAGAGAAGAGATGAACGGATAAACGAGATGAAATTTTGGCTGCGATATGGCGTCGTGCTGACGTGGGTGCTGCTGGGGTTGGGCTGTGGTGATGGGAGTAAGGATCCTTTAGGTGAAGCCGATGGCGAGGCTGCTTCTTCTCGTCTGGATACGGTGGTTTTCGTCGATGCCGGTCTGGAAGCAGCGGTGCGGGCGGCGCTTGAGAAGCCCGAGGGGGGCCTCACGAAAGAGGAACTGCTCGCTCTGAAGGAATTGGACGCCGGGGGGCGGGAGATCGCCGATCTGAGCGGGATCGAGTGGCTGGAAGATCTCCAGATTCTGGTGCTGAAGGACAATCGGATCGTGGATCTGTCGCCGCTGGCAGAGCTGGATTTGCTGAAGTTTCTGGATCTGGACAACAATCGGGTGGAGGAGATCTCGGCGCTGGCGGGTCTGGCGCGGCTGGAGGGGGTGATTCTGGACAATAACGAGATCACCGATCTCGCGCCGCTGCTGGAGCTGGAAAGGTTGGAGAGCGCGGAGGTGGAGAACAATCCGGTGACGGCGGAGTCGCTGGCGGCGTTCGAGGCGGTTTTTGAAGAGATGGGTAGCAAGGGGCCGGGGATACTGACAGAAGGAGAAGTACCGGTGCTGCCCGGGGATTCTCGGATCGCCTTTGTGGCGCGCTGGGGGAATTCCGCGGGCCTCTACGTAACGCAGGCGGACGGCGACCGGCCGATCAATCTGTCGGAGAGTCACATCTTCAACCTGGCCTGGTCCCCGGATGGGAGGAGTATCGCCTTCTCCGCCTCTGTGAAAGGCAACACGGATATCTACTTAATCTATGGTGACAGCTATCGGCAGGTGAGGTTGACCGATCACCCCAAAGTGGATTCGAATGTGGCCTGGTCTCCGGATGGCGAGTGGATCGCCTTCACGTCGAGCCGGAGCGGGGACAATGAGATTTATGTGATGCGCGTGGACGGGAGCGATATGCGTCAACTGACCGAGAGTGCCGGACATGATTGGAGCTCTTCCTGGTCTGCGGACGGCGAGTGGCTTGCGTTTCATTCAGATAGAGACGGAGACAATGAGATTTATGTGATGCGCGTGGATGGGAGCGACGTGCGCCAGCTGACTGACAACGAGGTGGGAGATTTCTCTCCGGCTTATTCCCCGAACAGGGGGTGGATCGCCTTTTCTTCGGACAGGGACGGAGACAATGAGGTTTATGTGATGCGCGCAGACGGGAGCGAGGTGCGCCAGCTGACCGACAATGAGGTGAGGGATATCGGCCCGACCTGGTCTCCAGACGGTGCGTTGATCGCCTTCACATCGGGCGAGGATTACGAAAGCTACGGCATCTACGCGATATCTCCTACCGGGGGACAGCCGGTCGAAATGATCGACCACAGCGGGGCCGAGTCGAACCCCTCCTGGTCCCCGGCGGGGGGCAGCGGATTCGAGCCGGTGGTTGAACAGATTTTTTTTGCAGATGAAGCCCTGCAGCGGGCGGTGCGCCAGGCGGTGGGAAAGACCAGCATACAGGCGCTGGAGGAAACCGATCTGCTCGGGATCGAGAAGCTGAAGGTGCAAAATGCCGGTATCACCGACCTGGGCGGGATGGAGCGGTTGCAGGCGCTGGAGGAACTGGATCTCGGCAATTGGTCGATAATCAAAGAGGTGGACGGGCAGTGGATGATCGACTCGTCCAAGTCGCAGTCCGAACAGTGGAATCAGATACGCGATCTATCCCCGCTGGCGGGATTGAGCAAGCTAAAGGAGCTCAATTTGAGTCAAAATCCCGTGGGAGATATTTCGCCATTGGCGCAACTCACGCAGCTCACGCAGCTGTCGTTGGTGTTTGTGTATACGGACGACATTTCGCCACTGAGCGGACTCACGCGGCTGACTCATCTGTCTTTGAATAGCGAGTATATCGACGACATCTCGCCGCTGGAATCACTTGCGAATCTGGAGGAGTTGACCCTGGAAAATTGTCAAATAAAGGATCTCTCTCCGCTGGCCGGCATGGACCAGCTCGGGGTGCTCACCGTCAGCGGTACCGAGGTGTGGGATCTGGAGCCGTTGACAGAACTCGAAAAAGTGAGGGCATTGATTCTCGTGAACAATCGGATCGATGATGTCACTCCCCTCGCTCTGATGAGCGGACTGGTGCGTCTGGATCTGACCAATAACCAGATTCTCGAAATCGTTCCCTTGTTGGAACTGGAAAATATCACTTCCATTGGCCTGAAGGGAAATCCGCTGGATGAAGTGGCTCGCGAGGTGGATATTCCCGCTCTGCGTGGGAGGGGGGTGCGGGTGATTTATTAGGCTCCTTTCCAGTGAAATACTAGTTCGAGGTTGCTGATGAAAAATGTCTGTGAAAATCCTATGTCCTTCTGAGCACCTTAAAACGTCTATATATTAGGCCGCATATAGTGGGAGGGGGTACTTCGCATCCCCTTTCGACAGATCGGGATCGGGGCTTTCTCGGAGAACGGATCGCATTTTGAGGGCTATTATCGGCGTAATCCTCCTCGTCTGGTCGGCACAATACGGCTTTGCATATACGTTGGCGCTGGGGGAAGGGTCAAGTCGGGACTGGAAGAGCGCCGGGAAGGAGTCCCGCTTCCTGGGCGTGCACCGGGATTCGATCTGGATGTGGCACGTCGAGCCGAACACCAACCTGGCAACCGGCATGGTCGAACGGGGCGGCAAGGTATGGTATGCCGGCCAGCTGTCGCCCGACGAGGCGGGGGTTTTGATACCGCTGAGGGGGGGGGAAGTGCTGTTCGATGGGGATGGGAATACCGCCTTCGATCCGGATTCGACGAATAGGGCGAGTCGTTCGAGTGCAATCTTCATCGATCTGGGAGGGACTTTCCGGATCGATCGTCTCCGCTTTTATCCGCGCCTGGACCGGACCAACAAGAGGCGTTTCCTGCAGGAGTTTCAGGTCCTCACCAACGAAGGTGGGGGTTCCGCTCTTTCTCTTAGTTCTCCCTTCGCTTCCCTGTTCAGCTATTACGCGGCCAACGCCAATGCCGTGCCGGTAGTCGATCGACGTTTTGACAGCCGAAGCGTGCGCTATATCCAGGTGCTGCCCTTCACCGGGCGGGAGTGGGAGATCGCCGAATTGGAAGTGTACGGCGATGGCACGCTGCCGGTGGGAGAATATCTGTCTTCACCCCTTCGGGCGCAGAGGAGCAATATTATCTGGGGCAAGGTGCTGTACGAAGGGGGGAGCATAGAAAAGGCGCCGGTGGTCGTGCGGACGCGCACCGGGCCGGATCGCGAGCCGGAGCACTTCTTCCGCAAGTTGCCGGAGGCGGACGAGGAGTTCGAAAGGGTCTCCGAAGAGGATTACAAGTTGCTGGAAGAGGAGGAACGGGGGCCGATCAAGCCGAATCCGGAGTGGAGTGGATGGGAGACGGTGACCGATGGGATGATGCGGTCCCCGGGGCTGCAGCGGTACCTGCAGTTCCAGATCAAGATGACGACGCCCGGTGCGGTGCTGAAGCAGCTGATTTTCGAGTATGTCGAGCCGCCGTTGGCACGCGAGCTGATAGGGGAGATCAGCCCGGCGGTGGTGGAGCCGGGGGTGGAGACGGAGTTCGTGCTGTCGATGTTTGCCTACTTGAAGACCGGAGGGAGCAAGCCAGATACCGGCTTTCGGCAGCTGCAGGTGCAGACGCCGGCCGAGATTGTCGAGGTGGAGCGGGTGCTGGTGGACGATAAGGAGGTTTTCGCCTCGCACTCCCTGCAGCCGGGAGAGGGGTTTACGGTCAATTTATGGCGACGGGTCGAGCAGGACGGGACGTTCGTGCAGATTTTTTTCAAGGGGGTCGTGCTGAGGGATCGAACCCGGTTCGAGCTGCGCGCCCTGGACCGCCGGGTCACCGATGATGGCTTGGAAGAGGCGTATCAGCTCTTTGGCGAGGGGGAGGTGGATCCGTCGCTGCCGGGGAGAGGGTTGGTGGTCCAGCTGAATGCCGAGGATGAGAAACTGCCGCTGATCGCCAATGTGCAGAGCACGCCGATCTTCACGCCGAATGGGGACGGGGTCAACGATCATTTCGAATTGGACTACGCGCTGCTGAAGCTGATGGAGCCGGGGGTAGTGACGCTGGATATTTTCGATCTGAGCGGCCGACGGGTGCGCCGGGCATACAGTGGGCAGGATCTCAACGGGCGGTATGAGCTGACCTGGGATGGGCGGGATGAGAACGGGGCGCTGGTGCCGGTGGGGCTGTATCTGTACAGGCTGCAGGTGGAAGCGGGATTGGGAGATGAGGAGAAACAGGGGAGTGTGGGGGTGGCGTACTGATGAAACTGTATATCGCCATCGCCTGCCTGTTTCTGTTGTGCGCGTTTCCGGTGAACTCCCAGGAGGGGTACCGCCTGACGCGGACCCGAGTGGTGGTCGAAAGTGCGGAGCACTGGGGCGCATGGGAGGTGCCGATAGGCTCCTATCGGATCGGGGAGGATGGCACGGTGGAGCCGCGTTTTTTGCGGCGGGATATCAATGCCATGCTCAACGTCGGTCAGTTTGAGACGTTGCAATCGGGGGGGGATACTCTGGTGGGAGGGATTCGCAACGTGGGGAGTAGCCCGGAAACGGCGGCGCTGATCATGGATGGGGATCCGTCCACCTACTGGGAGCCGGATTCGGAGGATGATCTGGATCGGTGGTTTGTGGATGTGGAGCTGGGGCGCACAGTGATCGCGCAGCGGGTGGTGGTGCGCTTTGTGGAGGAGGGGATGGGCGACCCGTTCCTCAAGTTTCGGGTGATGCTTTCGGATGGTCGCGAGCAGGAACAGATCGGCCTGCAGCGGGGGTTGAAGTTCTACCGGGTCGGCCAGATGGCCCGGCCTAACAAGGAGGGGCGGGAGTTCAGTTTCGAGGTGCATCCGCAGCGGCCGCAGCCGGAGGGGATGAGCGGTGAGGTGGCCCAGGTGGTGCGCTTCGAGGCGCTGGACACGGACGGAGATCGGGGGAGGGAACTGGGTGAAGAGGAATACCGGGATTTGGCGGAAGAGGATCGGGGAACGGTCGAGTATTTTCGGCAGACGGTAGTGGGGCGCCAGATTCCGGTCGATGAGGAGACCTATCTGGCGCTACCGGAGGAAGAGAGAGGGGAGATCCACTACTACCGCAAGGAGCGGCCGCGCCTGGCCGAATTGGAGGTGTATGCCCCGGGGGACAATATCATCAACCTGACGCAGCGGCTGCGCAACCGGGACGTGGATCTGTTCGAGAACATTCTGCGCTCGCTGACCACGGACGGGTTCTACCGCTCCTTCTATCCGCTGCGGACGTACGATCAGGTGCGGGACAAGAATCAGCTGGAGGTCGATCTGGGGGCGAAGTTCTGGCTGGACCGGATCCGACTGCTCACCGCCCAGGGGCCGATCCCGGCTTATCAGGTGCGGATTTCGGACGGCACGCCGGACCCGCGTGGGCATCTGATCTGGGAGGCGCTCGGCGAGCGCCTGAACCGCGACCTGTTCCTGCAGTTGGAGGAGCGCTTTCCTCTGCGCGAGGTGCGCTATATCGATTTGCGGCACTTGCAGCTGATCGAGGGGAAGGGGGGGAATCTGGCCAACCTTAGCGAGCTCCAGGCGTACGGGGAGGGGTATGTCTCGGAGGTGACGCTCACCTCGCCGATCATCTACCTGGGGCAGTCGCGGATGTTTACCACAGTGGAGTGGGAAGGGGAGGCGCCGCCCGGCACGCACCTGGAGGTGCGCACCCGCAGCGGCGACCAGGTGAATCACGTCACCCGCTTTTTCGATACGCAGGGCCGCGAGGTGACCCAGGAGCAGTACGAGTCGATGAACGTGCGCAACCAGGGGGAGATGGTCGTAGAAGAAGAGCCGGGTGCGGACTGGAGCAATTGGAGTGCTGTGTATCCGGAGCCGGGAGTTTCGTTCCAATCGCCGAGTCCGCGGCGGATGGCGATGGCGCAGGTGCGGCTGCTGACCCGCGATCCGCTGCGCACGGCGCGCATGGGCCGGTTGATTCTGAGATTGGCACCCCCTCTGGTCGATCAGACATTCGCCGAGATCTGGCCGGTGGAGGAGGTGGCACCGGGGGGAGAGCAGGAATTCAGTATGTACATCCGTCCGATCTTCGCGCTCCAGGATACCGGATTCGATCGGATGCGGATACGCTCGTCGTCGTCGGCTCCCATCGAGCTGATCTCGTTGGAGGAGGGAAGCGATCAGAGGCTGCGCTTCGGCTCGGCCCGGACGCTCTGGCCGGGTGAGGTGGAGATGCGTCCTCTGGAAGATGGGAGTGTGGATTTGCTCTTCCCGGAGGCGGTCGAGGGTGGAGAGCAGATCTATGCGGTCCGTTTCCGCACCCGGGTCTTTTTGAGCGGCACTACCTTCGGCGCGGAGCTGATGCACGCCGGGCGGCCGGAGATCGTCCAGACGGTCAGCGAGGGAGATGCCTCCTCGCTGGTGAGGAGCCAGTCGCTGGTGGTGGTTGCGGATGTCGAGGATTTTCCCCTCCTGGGCCGGGTCCGGGCGGTGCCCCCGGTTTTTACGCCCAACGGAGATGGGGTCAATGAGCGGACCGAGATCCGCTTCTCGATCTTCAAGCTGGTGGGGGAACACCGGCTCGAGGTGGAGATTTTTGATCTGGCCGGTAGACGGGTGCGCGAGCTGTCGCTGCAGCGACAGCATCCCAGCGGCAACCACGCCGTGGACTGGGACGGGCGAGACGATCGGGGGAAACTGCTGCCGCCGGGGAGCTATGCGGTGCGCGTCGGTTTTACCACGGACGACGGTGGCCGGAGGAACGAAGCGGTGGGCGTGGTTTCGCTGGTCTATTGAAATTGGCGGGGATGCATGTTGGGCGATTGTGACGTTCAGCGCTATAGACAGATGAGGAGGGTATCGGTGCTGTTGGTACTGCTGATCATCGGCTGGCTGGCGTCGCCCCTATGGGGACAGGACCGGTTTGCCCAGTGGGGGATGCAGGGACTGCCGTCCACCTCGTCTGTGGTGCCACATTTCGAGATGGAGTACATCTCGCCGCAGGTGCATCGCTGGTACGCGCCGCGCAATTTGCTGGAAAGTCACATGCGGCCCTGGTATATCACAGATACGAATTACGCTCGGGATTACTACACCCGATACGTGGAACAGCTCCTGGAAGGAGAGGTGTGGTACGACGAGTTCGGGCATCGCCTGGGGCACGGGTGGCTGGTCTACACCTGGGAGCAGGAGCAGGAAAAGCGGAAAGGCAGTCTGATCCAGAAGGGGACTCCCAGCCAGATGCGTACCAATGTGTACTACGCTTTTTTCCAGAGCCTGGTGATCGCCTCGGACGGCAGCGGGGGGAGCACTGCCCGGCTGATGGTGGGGGATGCGATCCAGACTACCTTCACGCCGCTGACCTTCAGCAAGGGGAGTTTCAACGGGCTGCGTCTGGATTACGCCACAGATCGCTATCTCACCAGCCTCATTTTGTCGCGTCCGAGCCGGCCGGAATCGGCGAGTCGCACCAATATGACCCACCTGATCGGCAACCATACCGAGTTCCAGCTGGGGGATCTGATGCGGATGGGACTCACCTATGTAAACGCGCACAACGCCCAGAGTCAGGTGAATGTCACCTACGGCAACCCGCTACGCGGCACCCTGACCACCGCCCAGAACCAGCCGCTCAAAAAACTGTGGGTGCGGATCCGCGACGATTCCCCTGAGGATGGGGTGCGCGGGGCGATGCTCTTCCGCCACGATATCGTGCTGACCGACACCAGTGGAACGGAGTTCAAGGGGCGGGAAATCGGCCTTTTGCCAACAATCGAAGGGGGGCGGATCCGCTCGGGCGGGCTGGTGGCGGACGGGGCGGAGACGATTCTGCTGGAGTACGACCTGGAGTCTTTCGAGCACGAGGGAATCCGCTCGAGTGACCTGCATCAGGTGCGGGTCGAACTAGTGGTGGCCGACGACTACCAGGTGGAGATGGCTTCGGATTTGCAGACCGACGGGGAGCGGCGCAATCCGGAGACGGTGTTTTTTCCGTACGCCCGGGCTGAGGGGAATGTGCAGGACAACAGCAACAGTCAAGTCCTCCGATTGGACTACGGCTTGCCCACAGCGAATGAGTTGATCGGGGTGAACTGGGATCTGGTGGAGTGGAAGGGATTGTCCCTGCAGGGGGAGGGGGTGCTCAATCGCCAGTACCGGATGTACCCCAGTGGCAAGGTCAAGCATTTGCATCAGGCGGCACAGGAGGCGCACGCCGCGTACGTCAACACGGCGTACAATCGGTACCCGTGGAGCTTTTTCGGCGAACTTTTCTCCATCGGGGACGGCTATTCTACGGCATACTGGCTGGCTCAGGGAAATGGCGAGATCCGCTACAAGGCGCCGATTCCCGAGGTGTACGAGTTTGTGGACGACGACGACGATTTCGACGGGAAGCCGGAGTGGGAGCGCCTGTATCAGGGAGGGGAACTGGTCGCCTGGCCGGGGTACGATGAAAATGGGGACTTCATCTACGACAACAACCAGAATCGGAATCTGTATCCGGACTACGAAGAGCCGTTTCTGCGCTTTCGCGCCGACCGGCCGGAGTTTCTCTTCGGCCTGGACATGAACTACAACGGCACGGTCGACCGGTTCGAGAACGATAACCTGCCGGACCACCCCTACAAGAGGGATCACCGCGGCTTCAACGCGTATCTCCGGGCGCACGCCGGTCCCAATGCGAGTTTGACGCTGGGACATCAGCGGATGGGGTTAATTTCGGGGGACGGGCGCACACACGCGTATTACCTGCTGGGCGCCTGGACCTGGCATCCGCCCCGCAGTCGGCTGCGCCTCTTTGAGTTTGCCGCTCTGGTGGAGGACGATATTGCCGACGACCTGGAGTTGTGGCAACAGCCGGTCGGGGGGATCGGCCGGATGCGGGAGGTGTTGGATCCGCTGCCGGCGCGCGATACCTGGAAAAACGCGCTGTATGTCGATCTGGAGCAGCGGCTGGGGAAGGGGGTGCGACTGCTGCACCGGGGGAAGTGGGAACTGCTGGCGCAGCGGTACGGTCGGGTAGAGTTAAACCAGCGAGAGCGGCGGCGCTGGTCCGGTTTTGTGGGGATCATCGACAAGGCGGAGTGGAGCATTCCGATCGGTCTGGGCATGTTCGAGCCGCGGTGGAAGAGCGAGTTTCGCTGGGATCGGCCGTTTCGCAGCCGGAGTCCGGAGGCGATGAGTCTGGAGGAGACGGTCTTTCTGCTCTGGTCGCAGCCGCTGCTGGCCGAGAGCACCACGGTCAATTATTTCGCCCGGTACGGTCGGCAGCTGTTCGCCACCGAGCTGCAGCTAGGGTTGGAGGGGAGCCGGTTCTGGATGCTCGAAGGGGAGCGGGAGGAGATCGATCAGAGCTACACCAGCTGGGCGCTGGTGACGCAGCTGACCAACCGGGTCGGGTACATGGGGTATCGGCTGGTGACGCGGCTGGGGGCGCAGTGGCAGTGGCGGGATTTCGATCGGGACGACAACCAGCACAATAGCATGCTGTTCGTGACGATGCACGCAGGGAGGCAGTGATGGCGGGAAGCGGAAGAGTGCGATGGATCTGGCTGCTGGCGGTTCTGGTGCTGGGGCAGGCGGCCGAGGGGCAGGTGCGCACCTTTGTGTTGGGCGACCTGTCCCACACCTGGGAGAGCGGGGGCAACGGCCGGGATCCGGAGTTCATAGTGGGACAGGGGCGTCGGGCGTGGGTGGATACCGGCAACGTGCTGGAGGGAGGGGTCGAGTTCGACCACAGAAAGGGGTGGCTGAGCGCGCGCTTCTTCGATCCGGAGGAGAACATCGCCTCGATGGTGCTGGAGGAGGGAGAGATCGACGTGCCCAACGTCTTCACCCGATACGGGGAGGTGGTGGAGAACCAGCTGAGGGGCACGGTCAACGGGGATCACGACGTGGCGTACGAGCGCAAACCGACCCCGTTCGAGCCGGTGGTGCCGACGTACGGGATCTGGATGGTGCTCGACTTCGTCCGTCAGGTGGGGGTGCACCGGGTGCGGTTCTATCCGCGCAACACGGTGGTCGCCAATCCGCGCAAGCCGTTCCAGAACGACTATCTGCGGGCGTACGAGGTGTGGGTCAACGGGCGGCTGACCAGCCGGGCCGAGGGGGCGCCGGACCGGCTGGTAGTGCGCGTCATGGAGAATGAGGAGCCGGTGGTGGATGTGCCGGTGGAGCCGCAGTACGCGCGGCTGGTGAAGCTGCGCTCGCTGTCGGAGGCGCCGTTCGAGATCGACGAGATCGAGGTTTACGGCACGGGGTATCTGGGGGGAGCCATCTACTTATCCGATCTGATCGACCTGGGAGGGCGGGCCACGGTGGGCAGGGTGCGCTGGCGGGAGGAGGTGGTCGGCGAGGCGCCGTTCTCGCGGCTGGCAATGCGGGTGCGCACGGGGCGGGATAACACGCCGATTCTATATCGCCGTTTCCTGCGCGATGACGATATGCGGATCATCGGCTGGGAGGAGATCGAGGCGGAAGAATACTGGGAGATGGATGAGCACACGCGGCCGACCCTGCTGGAGGACGACGAGAACTGGAGCCAGTGGAAGGCGGCGCCTCGGGAGGGGTTGGTGGCGGCGCCCGGTCCCCGGCATTTCATCCAGTTCCAGGTGCAGTTCGAAGGGCGGATCTTCGACACCCGACAGTTGGATGCGCTGGAGTTCGACTATTTGCGGCCGCCGCTGGCCGACACGCTGCGGGCGGAGGTCTTCCCGCGGCTGGCGTCCGCGGAGAAGCCGGCCACCTTCCACTACGCGCTGCTCATGAAGGCGAACGGGACGGTGTACGGATTCGATCAGCTCGAAGTAGACTCCAACGCGCTGGTGGAAAATATCCGCAATGTGCGGGTGGACGGGGCGCCGGTGGCATTCGAGGTGCTGGCCAATGACAAGAGTGGCTTCCGCCTGGGCCTTCCCCTGATCCGCAGGGATGGAGTCGTGCTGGAGTTTACCTTTGACATTCCGATTTTTCGTTTCGGCACGACCTTTGCCAGTCGGGCGTACAACAGTCGCTTCCGGCAGGTTCCGCAGCAGCCGGAGCCGGGGCAGGTGGTCGATTTCGGGCCGGATGACGTGGATGTTCTTTCCGGACTTTCCGTGGAGATTCCCAAGCCGCAGATCGGCCGGCTGGTGGGGGAGATCGTTCTCGATACCAGGGTTCTTACCCCCAATGGGGATGGGGTCAACGACCGATTCGGAATCTTTTTCAACGTGTTGCAGTTGCTGGAACCGACCCCGGTGGTGCTGGAGATTTTCGATCTGGCGGGTCGGCGGGTCGTTACGGTATTTGATGAGGAGCGGGGGATCGGGCCGGCGCGCTACAGCTGGGATGGGCGGCTGGACGACGGCGGTCTGATTCTGCCGGGCAACTACATCTGGGTGCTGCGCATCGAGGCGGATGCCTTCGAGGAGCGGCATAGCGGGGTGCTGGGTGTGGCGTATTGAGGGATTCGGTGCTCGCCGGGATCGCCAATTGTCGATACGTATCGACAATTGCGCGGGGCCCGCTGATTGTCGCAATCCGGGATCCCGCGCTTGAAGCGATTGTGAGGCATGACTGGTCGATTGGTGGATCGTCGCTTATATCAGCTTATATGTCAAGTTATTACAATATGTTGTGCGATCATAGAGTCTGCATGAATCAGCGGTAAAACGGGACGGATGGCGTATGTCGAAGAGGTGTTGGATCGGCGTGCTGGCGTTGCTGGTGCTGAGCGTTTCCGCGCTGTATGGACAGGACTTCGGGGCGCGGTTGGGCACGGTCAAGCGGGGCGGGAAGGTGAGCTTTGAGCCCACCGGGCCGGGAGTGCTGATGGATGCCCTGGACCCAACGGTGCGTAAGTGGTACGTGCCGCAGGAGCTGTACGCCGAATTCGGTTGGAAACAGTGGGAGTATTCCAACTATGCCCGCGAGAATTACCAGCGTTACGTCTCCACTGCTCTGGAGGGAGACTACCTGTACGACGTGTTCGGGAATTATTTGACGCGGGGCTGGCTGGTGTACGACTGGCGCCAGGAGAATCCCCAGCCGTTTGGCAGCACCGTTGAAAAGACCGGGCAGTTCAGCGGCTGGTTCAGCAGCCTGGCGATCGCTGCGGATCACAAGGGGCAGTATCACTACTCGATAACGGTGGGGAACCAGATTCGGACCACGCTGACGCCGATGACGTTTTCCAAACCGCTGTTCAACGGCCTGCAACTCGACTTCGCCTCGGACAAGCAGATGGCGACGCTGCTCATGTCGCGGATATCGTCGCCCAGCTCGGTCAGCTACCAGCCGGAGCAACGGACCAATAACACCAACCTCTTCGGCGGACGGCTGGTGACTCAGATTGGGGATTTCGTCAAGGTCGGGGGAACGCTTATCAACGTCCACCACTCGCAGACGCAGCGGCAGGCGGTCAACGGCGACATCTTCAAAGGACAACTCACCGAGGCGATGAATTTCTCGCCGCTCACCGAGATCCAGGTCCGCATTCGGGACGACTCGCCCGGGGACGGCAGGGGGGGCGGGGCGCTCTTTTCCAGCGACATCGTGATCTACGACCTGGAGGGGAACGCGGTCCGCGGCAGCGACATCGGTTTCCGCCCGCTGACCGAAGGGGGATTCCAGCGGCAGGGCTTTCTGGCTGCCGACGGGCTGGAGGAGATTCTGGTGCGCTACGACTTCGCCGATCGGACCTACATCGGCACGGATCCGACCGAGATCACCCGAGTGGAGATCGAGCTGGTGGTGGCCAATGACTACCTGATCGAGGTCACCTCCTCCAATCAGATCAATGCCGGAGACCGCGCCGTCTTCCTGCCCGTGGCACAGGCGCGGGGGAATATCACGGACGGGTCGAACCAGCGGGTGCTGCGCTTCGACTACGGTCTGCCCACGGCCAACCAGATCGCCGGCTTCACCTTCGAGCTGGTCGATGTAGCCGGGATCCGGGGTTACTTTGAGATGAACGTCAACCAGCGGCATCGCCAGTACCCCAACCCGAATACCGATCAGCATAGTGCCGCCACGGATGAAGCGAGGGCGTGGCTGGGCAATATTTCCAATCAGCGGTATCCGTTTTTCGCTTTTGGGGAGTTTTTCAGCATCAGCCCGGCGTACAACACTTCTTTCGTGACGGCCGATGCCGAAGGGGTGCTCGACTACGAAAACCAGTATGAGCGGTACGAGTTTGTCGATGACAACGATGACCAGGATCGACGACCGGACTGGCGACGCAAAGGTTGGGGGCCGGGGGACGAGGAGATCTTCCCCGGTTGGGATGAAAACAACGACTTCATTTCGGACTTCAACCAGAACGACAACGAGGATCATCCCAATCTGATCCCCGACTACGAAGAGCCTTTCCTGCGCTATTACGCCGACCGGCCGGAATTTCTCTACGGGGTGGACATGAACCACAACGGCTGGATCGATCGGTTCGAGAACGACGAAGAGGCGGACCTGCCGTACCAGAAAGATCGGGAAGGGTACAACTTGTTTGCGGGCGTCTTCATCGATCCGGATGTGCGCCTGACGCTGGGGCGGATCGACGTGCGCCGGCTGTCGGACGGGCGGGTCAACAAGGCGCACTACGGGCTGTTCTCGCTGGATAAGGAGTCGGTTCGCTGGGGGCGGCTGCGGATCTTCCAGGACCTGCGCCGGGTGCGGGACAATATCGCCGACGATTTGCTCCAATGGGAGCAGCAGCCGAATACGCGCGGCAGCCTGCAACTGGTGCACGACCCGCTGGCGGCGCGGAATACCTGGATCAACTCCACCTGGATCGGGTGGGAGCAGAATCTCCTACCGGGACTGGCGCTGACGCATCGGTTCAAGTGGCAGGGCTACCACCAGCTGGACGATCGAATCGATCTGGAACTGCGGGGGACTCGCCGCGACGGCTCTTTTCTGGGGCTCATCAACAAGGGGGAATACCTCTTCAACGTGGGCAACTGGACGTTCGGGCCGCGCTGGAAGAGCGAGCTCAGGAGGGAGGCGCCGGTGCGCCGCGAACTCCCCAAACGCAGGGAGCTGAGCGAACTGTTCCTATTGGTGAGCCGCTTCCCGGTGATGCACAGCAGCTTTATCGAGACCGGGGTCGAATACGAGATCTTTTCGCAGTTACTATCCCCCACGCCGCCGGGCGCGGAGGACAGCTTCAGGGGATTGACGACGACGATCCAGCTGAGCAATGTTTCGGATTACCAGGGGTATCGGCTCAACGCGATCATGGGCTTCCAGCTGACACGGATCGATCCGGAGGCGGCGCGGTCGGAGGTGACGACGCGGAGCTTCATCACCATCTACGCCGGGGTGGAGCGGTAGGGGCTGCGGATCGAGATAGAGATGGCCCCTATAGGACAGGCCGTTTCAGTTGAAGAGATCGGGGAATGCCGCAGGTCGATTTAGGGCTGCGGCATTTTTTTTACTACGCTTTCTCCTCTTCGCACGCCTTATATATATAGGATTCACCCCGCTCACTGATACCAGATTGAGGAATAGGTGTCCGGATGTTTCCGGGATTTCGCTGAGGTTGATCGTCGAATATCCGGACATCCGAAGAGCAAAACGGTATGATAAGCGTATTGGGGGGGAGGTGTGAAATTATCCAACGTAAATGGGAGCGATTGAGATGGTCCGGCTATCTTTCCTGTCTCTGATATTGTGCCTGGTTTTGGGCTGCGGCGGCGATGGCGAAAAAAGTCCTGTTGGGATCGACGCAGAAGAGGATGGTGTGGAGGAAGTGGCTCAGGATATGGCCGTCGTCTTTGCGGACAGCAGTCTGGAGGGGGCGGTGCGCACGGCGTTGGGAAAACCCGAAGGGGAGTTGACCAGGGAGGATCTTCTGCAATTGACCCAGCTGGATGCCGGCGGGTTGGGCATCGCGGATCTGTCCGGGATCGAGATGCTGAAGAATCTGCAGGTTCTGGTGCTGAAGGACAATGCGGTCGAAGATCTGTCGCTTCTGGGTGGGCTGGCGAAGTTGAAACTTCTGGACCTGGACAACAACCAGATACAGGATGTGGGGCCGCTGGCCAGGTTGACGCACTTGGAAAGCCTGATCCTGGACAACAATCAGATCGGCGATATATCGGCCCTGCTGCAGTTGTCGGCGCTGGGAAGTGTTGAGCTTTCGGGCAATCCCCTGGACGGAGATGCACGCAGTCGGCATCTCCCCTCTCTGGAGCAGAGGGGGGTTCTGGTGACGGCCCATGCCCCCCAGGTCTCCCCTCCCGCATCTGAGCCGATTATTCCACCACCGGTTGTGGAGGTTGCAGATGCGGATAGGGATACAGTCGTCTTCTTTGCAGATGCCGCATTGGAAAAGGCAGTGCGCGAAAATCTGGGCATTGCCGATGGAGCATTGACGGGCAAAGAATTAACAAAAATAACCGAGCTCAAAGCAGCCAACAAGGGGATTGCCGATCTGACCGGTATCGAGGCATTGGACGAACTCTACTATCTGGAACTGGATCGAAATCAGATTGAAGATCTGACTCCTTTGGCCGACCTGGCCCGTCTTTCCTTCCTCAAACTCGACGAGAATCGGATTGAGGATATTTCCCCTCTGGCAAAACGCGATCTAAACCGCCTGTTCATAAACAAAAACCAGGTGACCGACCTGGGTACTTTGGCAAATTTTACGAGCATGTACACCCTCGAAGTCCGGGACAACCAGCTGGAAGACATTTCCGTTCTGGCGGAAATATCCCGCCTGACGAGCCTGGATCTCGCCAATAACCGGATTAGCGACATCTCCTCTCTGGCAGCACACCGCAGGCTGATCACCGTGCAATTGGATGACAATGAAATCGAGGATATTTCGGTTCTGGCTGGGCTTCCCAATTTGTTTTCACTATACATGGAGAGAAATCGAGTTGCAGACATTTCTCCGTTGACAGAAGCGACATCGCTGAAATCGGTTTACTTATGTAGTAATAGCATCCGGAATATTCCCTCTCTGGCCAATTTGAAGCAACTCTGGGCACTGTATTTGGACGACAATCAAATTGGCGATATTTCGGGCATGAGAGGGCTCGACGGATTAATGGAGCTATACGTAAACGACAATTCCATCCAGGACATCTCTCCCCTGTTGGAGCTTCCCTGGTTCCGCTACCTCGAAATTAAGAACAACCCATTGGATGAAAAATCTATCAACACTCACATCCCTTTGCTGATCAAGGACAGAGTCGGCGTAATTTTCTAATCCAGTCGCAGCAGGTGCTTCACCAGGTTTAGCAGCGCGCCGGAATCGATCGGTTTCTGGAAGAAGAAGACTTTTTCCAGCTGATTGATCCCCTCTGGGCGCTCCCCCGAGACCACGATACAGGGGTGTTCCGGGAATAGCTCGCGACATTGTTTGAGCATGGTCAATCCATCCATCCTGGGCATGCGGTAGTCGGCGATCACCAGATCGAATCTCTCCTCGACGAGGAGGGCCAGGCCGCGCTCTCCATCCCCGGCTTCCTGAACTTTGAGGGGGAGCTTTTCCAGCATTTTCCTGAGCACATTTCTCACCATTTCGTCGTCTTCGACGATGAGTATCCGTTTCATACGGCCTCTCCTCTGCCGGTCTGACGCGGGTTCCAGAAAACAAGCGGATGGTGCACCCGGTGGGCAGATCCAGAGAGGGGACCGCATCCGCTTTTCTGGAGTCCGAATAATGCCCTCTTTCCTCCTCAGGGGGAATGCAGGATTGTATACCTCCTGGTTTCAATATCGTCCAAACGGGGGATGGAATGTGTGAGCCTGCTCACCGCGAGGGGATTTTTTTTATTGCGTTGGCATTTCTGTGCGTCATACATATATCAGGAGCTTTTGACTTTCCTTCAGGAAGATCTATTCACTGCGGAGGAAAAACGATGAAGATGACCCTTTTGCTGTCCTTATTTCTCATAGCGGCAATGCGCCCTCTCGACGCGCATGTGGGGGACCGCATCTACCCCATTGCGGAGCTGAGCGATGCCGACCTGGCGTCCATCGATTTGAAAGACGGCGATATCGGCGACTGGCAGGAGGTCCTGGGTGAGCCCACGCTGACGGCGAGCGATTTCTTCGTCTTCGGAGAGTTCGATATAGCCAGTTTCAATTTCCGCATCTGGCTGGGTTGGCACGACGCGACGGATCGTATCTACGTGGCCATGGAGCAGATTGACGACATCTATTTCAATTCGTTCGACCGCACGGATTTTACCACGCCCAACTTCTTCCTGACCGGAAACGACGGCTCGTTGCGCCTGAATGTGGACGGCGACCACAGCGGTGGGCAGTTCATCTATCCCGGCCCCCATGAAAATGAGATCGAGGAATGGGCTCTCCTCTATGGCCAGGGCGCGCAGGGGTATGCCGCCCTCGGTCAGGTCTTCGATGGGGGCACGCATATTTCAACGATGGTGACAGAGTTGCTCAGCCAATTTTCTTACGATCTGGGCTACGCCGACTGGTTCGCGTGGCCGCCCTATGCCGAGGGCGGAGGGGGTGCGCGAGGAGAAGCCCCGTCGGTCGTGGTCACCGAATTCTATGTGACCCCCTTCGACCGCCTGATTTGGAACAGCTCCGAGGAGAGTCAGGTTACGGACCTGTTTCCCGGCAAGACCATCGGTGGCAATATCGCGCTCGGCGATAACGATGGTGAAGATGCCTCCGGAAGCTCTTATAGTTTGATTCCATTTTCGTCTGAGCTCTTCGGCACGGCCGATGGTTTCGGCGATTTTCTGTTGTTGGGCGCCGACGGCACAGGGCCGGGAGATACCGCGGTGGAGGGCAAGAGCTGGGCGCGGATCAAGGCATCACTGGGCAAGTAAAGCGGGAGATTATGGCGACTGGAGACAAAGCGCTGGTGAGAAGGACCCTAGACGGGGACCGCGAGGCATTCGGGGATCTGGTGGAGCGGTACAGCGCGCTGGTCCGAGGCATCGTCTACGAGAAGGTCCGCAGGCTGGACGAGGTGGAGGATCTGGTGCAGGAGGTGTTCTGCCGGGCGTACGAAGATCTCTCTCGTCTGCACGAGCCGGGCCGATTCGCTCCGTGGCTGGGGCGGATTGCCGCCAATATTGCCCTGGACTGGCTGCGTCGGAGGCAGATCCGGGACCGCTCCCGGCAGTCGGGGCAGCTGTTGACGCTGGCGCCCAGAACTACCCAGCCGGATGAGATCTTTGAGGAAAGTGAAAATTCCGGCATTCTGTGGGAGGCACTCGACAGCCTGTCTCCGGACTACCGGCGGATCGTGGTGCTCTACCACATAGAAGGGTGTTCTCAACCGGAAATATCTCGCTTCCTGGGGCTCACAGTGCCCGTGGTCCGATGGCGTTTGAGGAAGGCCCGGCAGAAACTGGGAGCGGAATTGAGGCAGATGATCTTCCGCAAGGCCGATCAGCAGCCCGGCGTCCGGTTGCGCGTGCGGGACAAAGTGCTGACCGCGCTTCCCCTGGCGCCGTTTTTCCGGATGGAGCCGCAGGTGGGATGGATGGCTCGATGGGGATGGCATCTCGGGTTGACGCTGGGATTGGCGGGATTGGCGGGTCTGGTGGGGATGAAAGGAGAGGCGGTTCGAGAGATCTGGCATCTGGAGCCGGAACGGATGACGGAGATGAAGATGAGCGGTTTCCGCATCCGTCGGGCCGAAGTGGAACTGCCGGAGACGTCGGTGCTGTGGGAGCCGCATAAACCCAAAGCCGGAGAGACGGTGCGGATCGAAGCGGTCGGTGGTCTGGAAGGGGAGCGGGTGGAACTGCACTATATCACCGATCCGTGGGAGGCGCGCGATCGAGTGGTGCAGATGGAGCGGCAGGGGGAACTGCTGGTCGCCGAGATCGAACTGCCGGCAGAGGCGAATGCGGTCTTCTTCTACGCTTCCGCTGGGGAGGAGGAGCAGATGCAGAGCCTGGGACCTCTCAGCCATCGGAACCTATCGCCGACGGACAGGAAGATTCTGCGCCGCTACCGGCATTCTTTCCCGGTGTACGGCGTAGATGGGAAGCCGGTGCAGGACGCGGAGGTCTGCCGCGCGCAGATGGCCAATTTTCAGGGGGAGCCGCTGGAGGAAGTCCTCTCCCACCTGGACCGCGAGCTGGCGTTCCATCCGGAGCACTTCTCAATCTATGCGACGCGCTGGAGGTTCATGCTGGGGGAAGGGGCGGCTGCGGGTGCGGAGGAGAAGGTCAGAGCGGAGCAGGCGGCGTTGATCGCCCGGTTTCCGGATCGGCCGGAGCCGCTGCGCGTTGCGGGGACCTGGATCTCCGGCGATCTGGCGTATCAGGAAGAGCTCTCCGGAGATCTCTATCGACGCTTTCCGGAGAGCAGGGAAGCGAAGCAGGCGGGGCTGCTGATTCTGAACCAGCTCTTCTTCGCCCGGGAGCACGGAAAGCTGGCGGGGGCGGCCCGGGATTTCATCGATCGGTTTCCGGAGAGCGCGGAGATCGACCTGGCGTACTGGTATCGGCTGATCGGCCTGGGTCAGGTAGATGCCAGGGAAGCCGCGCTCCTGGCTGACTCGCTGATGGCGGGCACTACGGCACTGCACGTCGATCCCGAACGGGAGAGAAGCAGGTCGAGATCGCCTATGCCTATAGGCGGTTTTCTAGCCGGGGGATTGGCGTACAGTCTGCACTTCGATCTGTTGTCGGCGGAAGGGGATTCGACGGCTGCTTTGACCCTGGCGCGGCGTCTGATCGCTTCGGGGATGCAGGATCCGCTTCCCTATCTCCACATCGGCGAGAGGCTTGCCCACGTGGAGACATGGTCTCTGATGAGTTTGAGAGAAGGCCTGAAGGAGCAAGCCGGGACTTCCTATCCACGAGATCTGCCGCTGAGCATCGATCTGCTGGAGGCCGGCCTGCAGATGACCGAGCCGGAGAAGATGTTTCGGCTCCCGAATTTCAACCTTTACGAAGACGAAGATGCGCCCGGTGCGGCCGAGAGACGCAGGTCGTGCCTGGCGAGTATAGCCAGGTTTCGTCGGCAGTTCCTGCAGCCCCTGGGCCGGTGTTATTTCACCCAAGGGGAGTACCGTCGAGCGGCTGCCTATCTGGAAGAAGCAGCTGCTCTTCAGGAACAAAACTCCGAGTACGACCACACCAGGTTGGACGATGCGGTCTATCTGCTGTTGGGCGAGGTTTACGAAAAGATGGAGGATTGGCGATCCGCAGAAGCGGCTTATCTGAGGATCATCAGACTGCTCCACAGCCATTTGCAGGCCGAGGATGCGCTGGCGCGCGTGCATGGGAAGCTGCACGGCCATCTGAGAGGAGTTCGACCTTTGCTCGAAACCTGCTACCCGGAGGCCCCGGATTTTCGGGTGACGGGCGCCGATGGGCGTCCAGTGCGTCTTTCCGAACTGAGGGATAAGGTGGTTCTAGTCTACTATACCCTTATGCCTCCTGCTGAATTTGACGAAATTTCCGCATTTCTGGAAGATTGGGCGGGGCAGTTCGCGCAGAAGGGGCTGGAGGTTCTGTTCATCAGCGGGCGGAAGATGGTCGAGATCGACCCACAGGAGCGGTCGTTCCAGATTGCGGTGGACGACGAGGGACTGAGAGAACAGTACAGCATCGCCTACCGCAGTTTGTTCCTGATCGATCGGCAGGGCCGGCTGCGTCTGCGGCAGGAACTGCACGGCCGGATACGGTCCGAACAGGAAACGCAGGTGATGCGCAAGATCCGGGAACTGGTCGCCGAAAAGGGTTCTGCCGACGGACGTCTCACGAGCGGGGAGATAGAGAGATGAAAAACGCGTTATTCGCATTATTGGATGCAAGGTTGCTAAAGAGGCCCTGCGAATGGCTGGACCGGGCGTCGTCAACTATAAAAAGCGTTTCATTGACGATGCTGAATTCAATAGGATGTATCGGTCTGTTGCTGGCGCTAGCGGGGGATCTCCAGGCGCAGAGCCGCGAATTCCCTTTTTTCGAACTCACCGACGCGGATCTGGAACGCATCGACTTGCACGATGGCTCGATCGACGATTGGCTCGACGTGCTGGGCGATCCGGACCTTACGGGATTGGACTTTGCCGACGACTCCGAGTTCGGCCTTGCAGAGTATGATCCCAGCGACATTGATTTCCGCGTCTGGCTGGCCTGGCACGATGCCACTAACCGAATCTACGTCGCGAGCGAGCGGGCAGATGACGTCTATTTCAATGAATTCGACCGGAATGAACACAATATGTCCAACCACGATTCCGGTCTCCACTTTGCGATAGATGGGGATAACGGGAAGAACCCGGATAACCGCATGGATGGTATAGTGGATGCTAGAGAATATTTCCAGATCTTGGCCCGAGATTCTCAGTGGTATATGGGCATCAGTGAAGTATTTGACGGCGGCCCCCTGTTGGAACTGGTGAATTATTGGAACGCGCCGTTGGGCACAGAGGGGGACTGGTATCTGCACCCACCCTATTCCGAGGCCGGCGGTGGGCACTTTGGCGAAGGGCCGACCATTTCGGTCAGCGAATTTTATCTCACGCCGTTTGACTTGTTCGTATGGGATGATCGGACGGGGAGTCGGGTGTCGGATCTGTCTCCGGGCAAACGGGTCGGTTTCAGGATCTCCTTCGTAGATGTAGAAGAAGGAGGAATTCTGGATGGATTCTATTCGGTGCCTCCGGGAAGAGATTGGTCTACAGGTGGATGGGCTGAAGGTTTTCTGGTGGGTCTCGGCGGCGTCCTGCCGGAAGATACAGCGGTGAAGGGCATCACCTGGGCGCGTATCAAGGCGACGTTTGCCGAATGACCACATGGGAGCGTAGAAAGATGAAAAAGCGTCTGCTTTTCTCTCTCATCTTGGGGATAGCTGCGGGAGCTGTTGGCGACCTCTGGGGCCACGTCGGAGATCGGATTTATCCCATCTGGCAACTCAGCGACGAGGAGGTGACCGAGATCGACCTGGGGGATGGTTCCATCCAGGATTGGATCGACGTGATGGGACCGCCGACATTGTTGACCAGCGATTTTTGGGCCCGCGACGGGTACGACCCGAGCGATCTCGGTTTTCGCATCTGGCTGGCCTGGCACGAGGCCACTGGTCGAATATACGTGGGTATGGAGCGGTTCGATGATGCATATGTTTTTTTGGAAAATGACTTAGACTGCCCCGGTCCGTACTGTCACGACGCCGCCGTCAATCTGTATGTGGATGGAGATCACAGCGGCGGGGATTTCATGTTTGTTCCGGGGACATACGATACGGATAAAGAGACGTGGTTCTACACCTTTCAGGAGGCCCAGTGGTTCACAGCTTATACGGAGATCTTCGAGGATACTTCCCCCATCGAGCTGTGGTATGTGAGCCAGGGTTCGGGCGGGGAGAAGTGGTTCGCCGAGTTTCCCTACGCCGAGGCCGGTGGGGGAGTATTCGGGGAAGATCCGACGGTTTCGATCCTCGAGTTCTACGTGACTCCTTTCGATCGGCTCATCAGGGACAGTCTGGATGAGAGCGTGGCTTCGCAGCTGCGGCCGGGGCAGATCATCGGTTTCGATATCAGGATCTACGACAACGATGCTGAATCGAAATCCAATGCATATGTTCTCGGTCAGGGGCCGCCCGTTTCGGCTGACAATTTTGTCGATGGTCTGCTGATGGGAGCGGATCTCCCCGGTGACACGGCGGTCGAGAGCAACACCTGGGCGCGGATCAAGGCATCTTTTGCCAGGTGAGAAAAAAAAGGAAGTGAAAAAATGAAGTTCTTGCCAATTTTCTCCATCGTCGCCGGATTGCTGCTGAGCTTGATTCCCGGCGCTCACGCACATTGGGGAGATCAGGTCTACCCGATCATCGAACTCACCGACTCCGATCTCGCCCGCATCGATCTGCAGGACGGCGATATCGGCGACTGGGAAGAAATCATCGGGGCTCCCACTCTGACGGCGCTGGATTTCGACTTAATCCGTGGACAGTACGATCCGTCCAGTTTCAATTCCCGTCTCTGGCTGGGCTGGCACGATGCCAGTAATCGCCTTTATGTGGCTATGGAACAGGTCGATGATTTTTACGTCAACGAATACGATCGAAATGGTTTTGCGGACGCCACGTTCATAACGACCCTACACGATGGCTCGATTCGGCTATCGGTGGATGGCGACCACAGCGGGGGGACGTATACTTACGCGAGTAGCGACTTTGACACCGATGAAGAGTGGGCGTTCTCTACGGACCAGGAAGCACAGGGATATGCGGTGATCGGGGAGGTTTTCGACAGCGGGACACATATCGGTACGACGGCGACAGAAATCCTCAGTCAGAACGGCCTTGAAGCCGTTTTTGAGGATTGGTTCGTGCAGCCCCCCTATGCTGCAGGAGGGGGCGGTTCCCAGGGGGAGCAGCCATCGGTCGCCGTTACCGAATTCTACGTCACTCCCTTTGACCGGCTGATCTGGAATAGTCTGGAGGAGAGCGTGATTTCGGATCTGTTTCCCGGCAAGACGATCGGCCTGTCCATCAGGTTTGCAGATATGGACGAACCGCTCATAATGGAGAGTATCTATAGCCTGCCGGGCAGTGGCTCGAGATCGGCCTTCACCGCCAATGGTTTTGCCGATTTCGTGCTGGTGGGTACCGATGGCTCGATCCCCCAGGATACGGCCGTAGAGAGCGGCACCTGGGCGCGGATCAAGGCCAGCTTTCGATAAGGGGTAAGGGTGCCATCTGAATGCGTCGAGCGAAGCCAGGTGGGAGTGGAATTCGCGAAGCGTTCCCGAGCGACTATCTCCACCAGGCTCGTCGATAGTAAAAGGAGAGATCGAAATGAAAAACGCGCTTCTCATATCCGGAATCGGCGGTCTGCTGCTGGCGATCCTTTCACCTATCCAGGCCCACATGGGGGACCGCGTAGTCCGGATTCCCGAGTTGACCGACGAGGATCTGGAATGGATCGATCTCAACGACGGTTCCACAGTAGACTGGCAGGAGGTGATCGGGGATCCCATTCTCACGGCTCAGGATTTCGCTACTTCGGAGGCAGGGGCTGCGTACGATCCGACCGATCTGGAGTATCGGATCTGGATGGGCTGGCACGGGAAGAGCAATCGGATCTATGCGGCCATGGAAAAGGTGGACGACGAGTATGTGGGATACATCAAGGATTACCTACCGGAGGAGGATATGTATTACGCCATGCAGTCGGATTCAGGGGTGCAGTTTCTGGTGGATGGGGACCACAGTGGGGGGGAGTTTATCCCCAATGCAGAGGGAAGGGGCCCCGAGGAACTGATGTTCCTTTACAATAAGGAAGCCCAGTATTTCATGGCGGCCAGTGAACCGGACCGGAACTTCGAAGGGGTGGGTATATTTCAGGGAGGAGGTTTCCTGTACCGGGACGACTGGTTTCACATCCCTCCCCTGGCCGCCATGGGTGGCGGATCGTTCGGAGAGCATCCCACGGTGGTGGTGACCGAATTCTACGTTACTCCGTTCGATTTCCTGGTGCCTGATAGCCCGGAATTGACCGAAATATCAGACCTTAAGGCCGGGCAGGTCATCGGTTTTGAAATGAGAGTGTTCGACTTTGATGGGAAATCCGGTGGTGTCGAAAGCTCCTTCAAGAGTTTGCACGGTTTCCCGGTTCGATTAGGCCCCATGGGAGATGCTGACAGATTCGTCGACGCTATTCTGGTCGATGCGCTGGGGCGGGTGCTGGAAGACACGGCCGTGGAGGATGCCACCTGGGCACGGATCAAGGCCAGTTTTCGATAAGGGTTTGAAATATCAACCAAGCAGGTTGAGGATGACCTGCACTACCTCGGCTAACGGTCGATCTGTGGAAACGCGGGAAGCGTCCTCCCAGACCGGCTGGGAGGTGACTTTGCGGGCGAATGCTTCGAACCAGGGGGAGTCGCTGCGGGAGCCCCGGGCGGCCATGCGGCGGCGCCATTCCTCGAGCGGGGGGGCGTCGAGGTGGATGACGGTGAATCGGGAAGGGGCGATGCGCTGGCGCAGGCCGGTCCAAAGACGATCGACGGCCAGTTCCGGACCCCAGCCGCCGACGAGCAGGACCTGGCGGGTGCCGACCAGATTGGCGCACGCCTGCGCCGTGGGGCCGGCGTATTCGTGGGGGCGGAGGTGGCGGTGGTAGTGCTCGTGGCCGTATGCTGCGGATTCCGGCAGGCCCCGGTCGCGGGCGGACTGGAGGATGAAGCCGGAGGCGGTAATGTCCTTGTCGAGCCAGAGGGAGTTGGGCAGGAGTTCGACGATGCGGGCGGTTGCAGCGCTCTTGCCGACCCCGGGTGGGCCGGCGATGACGACCAGGTGAGCGTCGGGCGAGCCGGGTCGGGCGGCCTGCAGCACCGCCTCGACCGTGGGCTCGGGATCGGGCATGGAGTCGGCGTAGCCGCCGCCCAGTTGCGAAACGTCGGTCACGGAGAGGGGGCTCCTCGGTCCTGTGGTTCCCAGCCGATCAATTCTTTGGCATTGGCCATATCCCACTTCAATTCCCCGCCCTTTGAGGCGGCGTAGAAGATGCCGAACTGCGGGTGCGGCGCCTCCATGCAGCAGTGGGTGAGTTCGGCCATGTCGCGGGAGCTGAGCCAGCGGTTCATGCCGGTTTCGTACTGGCTGTTGACCTCGTCGGTGTTGGGAAAGTTGGCGATGCGGATGCAGTACACGGACATGCCGTGGCCATCGTGATAGAAGCGGCCCAGGGCCTCGCCGTACGCCTTGCTGACGCCGTACATGCTGTCGGGACGGACCGGGAGATTGGGGCGGCTGATGCTGCCCTCTTTTTCGTAGAAGCCGGTGACGTGGTTGGTGCTGGCGAAGATGACCCTGGGGATGTTGTTGATGCGGGCGGATTCGAAGACGTTGTAGGTCCCCTGGACATTGGTCTCCATGATCATCTGGTTGTGGCGGCTGCGCGTAAGCCCGCGTTTGCCGGTGGCGATACCCAGGTGGACGATGGCGTCGATGCCGGCACCCGCTTCGACCATGCTGCCGAAATCGGACAGGTCGGAGACGACTACTTCGTCCCCTTTCTCCACCTCGGGGACGTTGCTGTGGAAGAGGAGGCGAAAGTCGTAGCGGTCGCGGAGGTAGCGGCGCAGGGCCGAACCGACATTGCCGGCAGCACCGGTGATAAACAGCTTCTTGCGGGGCATGTAGAACTCCTGAATAGGGGTTGTTGTGACGGTCTATTGAAGTTTCGGAAAATCAACCGACCATTATATCGGCTGGCGGAGGGGTTGTCAAGCGGAGGGGGAGCGACGGCGGCGGGTGGCGATGTCAAAGGGGATAACGGCGAGGGCGGTGAGGGGGATCAGCAGCAGGGGGATCCAGGAGAAGGGGCCGGATAACCAGACGGCTAGCAGGGCGGACAAGCCGGTGACCAGGGTGGCGGTGTGGATGATCAGCACGGCGGTGCGGCGGGAGAAGCCGCGATCGGTCAGGCGGTGGCTGATGTGGTTTTTGTCGCCGATCCAGGGGGGGATGCCGTTCTTCAGGCGGATGACGCTTACGCCCAGCAGATCGTAGAGGGGAACGGTCAGTGCCAGGAGCGGAGCGAACTGATGGGAGAGAGGGGCGTGCGTGTTTGCCAAGTGATTGCTCAGCAGGAGGCTGGCGCCGCTGACGAGGAAACCGAGGAAGAATGCTCCTGCGTCTCCCATGAAGATGCTGGCGGGCGGGAAGTTGTAGCAGAGAAAGCCGACGATCGCTCCCAGCAGGACCAGGCAGAGCCCGGCGCAGGTCGGCTGGCCGCAGAGAAGGGCCATACCCCCGAGCGCGATCAGGACGGCGGCGGCGATGCCGGCCGAGAGACCGTCCATATTGTCGAGAAAATTGAAGGCATTGGTCAGGGCGACGATCCACAGTGCGGTGAGCGGCAGAGAGAGGATGGGCGCGGTAGAGAACAGGGAGAGGCGGAATTCGGGACAGATGCCGACCAGGAAGAAGGTCGTCAGCACCTGAATGGAAAAGCGGGGCAGCGGTTGCAGGCCGCGCCAGTCGTCGATCAAGCCGGTCAGGAAGAGGAGAGTGGCGCAGGTTAGCAGGGTGAAAAGGGGGGAGAAGAGAGCGGTCCACGCTTCGATGTCGGCGTACAGCGGATAGAAGAGAAGCGAGATGAGTGCCGCGAACCAGATGGCGACTCCCCCCCCGTAAGGAGTGGAGCGAACGTGGGATTTGTGGGCGCCGTCCCGGGGGCGGTCGACCAGATCCAGGCGCCAGACCAGACGGCGGACGGGAGGCACGGCGAGCAGGGAGAGGAGCAGGGCGACCCCGAAGAGGGCGAGGGCGAAGAGGGGTGAAATCACGTCGATAGCAAGGGCTGGGGGACAGTGACTCGAGGATGGTGGATGGAAAATGACGGGCGCGCTGTGATCTGGTTCACGGCGTGCATGGATTGCATCGTCGAGATTTCCTAATATTAGGAGGTAAAATGTGCGGATGCAAGAGAGAGGAGATGGGTCCTCTCTGATACGGGTAGACAACTCCCAACGACAGGAAGGAAGAGATGCTGGCAATCGACGGTGGTGAAAAGGTGCGTCAGGAGCCGTTTCCCAAACGGCACCTGTTCGGGGTTGAGGAGCGCGCGGCGGCACTGGCGCTTTTCGACCGGGCGGTGGAAAGCGGCGACGCGATCGGCTACGGCGGCCCGGAGGAAAAGGCGTACGAAGAGGAGTTCAGCGCCTTTATGGGAGGAGGATACGCGGATCTGGTCAACTCGGGCAGTTCTGCGCTCTACGTGGCGCTGGGGGCGCTGAATTTGGAGGCGGCCGGCGAGGTAGTGGTGCCGCCGATTACCGATCCGGGCGGGGTGATGCCGGCGGCGCTGCTGAATTTGGTGCCGGTGGTGGCGGATGCCTGGCCGGGGTCGTTCAACGCCGGTCCGGAGCAGATCGAGGCGGTGCTGAGTGAGCACACGCGCGCCATTGTCGTGGCCCACATCGCCGGGGAGCCGGCGGATATGGATCCGATCCTGGAACTGGCTCGGTCGCGCAATCTGCCGGTGGTGGAGGACTGCGCCCAGGCACACGGCGCCCGCTACAAGGGGAAGCTGGTGGGGACACTGGGGGATATTGCGGCGGTTTCGACGATGAGCGGCAAGCACCACGCCACCGGGCCGCAGGGAGGAGTGGTCTTCACCCTGGACGAGGAACTCTACTGGGAGGCGAAGCGTTTTGCCGATCGGGGCAAGCCGTTCAATACGGATGCCGGGTCGAATGTGAGGGCCGGTCTCAATCTGAACGGCAACGAGCTGGCGGCGGCGATCGGACGGACCCAGGTGGGCAAGTTGGCCGGGATCATCGCACGACGGCGAGAGGTGGCGCGCCGAATCTACGAGGGAATGGCCGGGCTGAAAGCGGTTAGTCCCGGAAGAGAGATAGCCGACAGCGAGGCGACCTACTGGTTTTTGCGCTTCCACGTCGATGCGGAAAAGTTGACGGTGGACAAAGCGGGATTCGCCCAGGCGATGGCGGCCGAAGGGATACCGGTCATGCCGTCGTACCGCCACATCCCTTCGGAGGCGACCTGGTTTCGGGAGCGGAAGGTCTTTCCGGGCAGCGACTATCCGTGGGGGCTGCCGGCGTACGGGGGAGATCGGGATGCCGAGTTTCCCTGCCCGAACGCAGTGGAGTCGACGGAGAGCCACTTTTGCCTGTCGATCCACGAGAACCTGGGAGAGCGAGAGACCGAAGACGTGCTGACGGCGTTGAAGAAGGTGGAGGAGGCGTATCTGCGGTGAGTGGGACCTGGTGCGCGCCCTGCGGCGCGCACCAGGTGATGAACAGATTTTTCCGCTTAGCTGAAAAGGACCGGTTGATAGAAGGCGGGTTGATGAAAGCTGGGTTTGGGACCGCCGACCGGAGCCCAGGTGCCCCAATGGGGGTGTGAGGTTTTGTCACCGCATTTGTAGAAGTTGCCCTTCCAGGAGGCACCGGAGGTGGGAGGAATGGCGGCGTCGAAGTACTTCTGGAAGAGAGTGAAGGGGATGTGGTACTCCACGGTCCAGGTGGTCGGCTCGACGATCTCCGGCTCGACGTTTTTGGGCATGGAGTGGGCCATCAGGATGGTAGCGCCATCCTCGGGAGAAACATCATACGGGCCTTTACCCGCATTCTTTTCTTCGCTGGAGGGGCAGCGGTGCAGAAGCATGGTGCCGCCGCAGTTGACCTCGAAGTTGAAGTAGGCGTCGGAGTCGGGCAGGGGGGCGATGAAGAATTCGACGCAACTGTCGCTACAGACGCCGTCCTGGAACTTCTGGGCGACGGCGCGCACATACTGATCCTCGACGCGAAAGAGGACGCCCAGGTAGCGGTCGTCGCAGAGCAGGCGGGCGGCGGTGGGTGGATGGTGGCCCGAATCCTGCCAGGGGTAGAGAGTGACCTGCAGCGTCTCTGCCTGCGTCCACTGGGGGCGGGCCCAGGCGGCGTCCGGAGGGTCGAGTTGGGTGACGCGATTGATGGTGTACTGCATAACGCGCTCCTCGTTTTTTGTGTCGTGGAATGAATCGAGACACAGCAAAGTTAGGTATTGCTAAACGGCTGTCAATACGTCGCTTATCCACCTGGCGCGACGTTGACATAGGGGGCCGAGCCAAGTATCTTTTTGTATTCATACACGGAACCGCATACCGTTCTGCCAAAATGAATTTTGACAGAATTGCGATCAGATTTTTTCGGCAAATGCACTTATTTACGTGATTTCCGATGGCCAAAATCAGTCCTGCAGATTAGTGCACTCCACAGGAAGGAACACGACTTGTCCAAGAGAAGCGTTCTCAGCGGTGCTCTGCTGACCGCAGCAATCCTGGCCGTGGCGCTGCTGGCGCCCCGACCTGCGGCCGCTCAGGTGCAGACGATTATCACCGACCACTTCCGCATTCACTACATGCCGGGGGCCGAGGGGACTGCCCGCCGGGTGGCCGAAACCGCGGAGGAGGTTTTTCCCACTCTGGCCGCTGCGTACGACTACTACGACGATTTTCAGACGATCCACGTGCTGGTGCTCGACAGTTCGGATATGCTCGGCAACGGATCGGCCGACTACTATGGAAATACGCTCTACATCTGGGCAACCAGCCTGGACATGGAGCTCAGGGGCAGCCACGACTGGATTAAAAATGTCGTGACCCACGAGCTGACCCACATCATCACCCTCAACAAGGCGCGGCGCAAGTGGCCATTCCAGGCGGCTCTGATTCAGGTATCGCGCTACGATTCGAACCCCGATATCACCTTTTCCTTCCCACTTTATCACATGAACGCACCGCGCGGCTGGTCCGAGGGGATCGCCCAGTATGGGGCGCACAAATTCGGCTTCGACACCTGGGATTCGCACCGGGACATGCTGCTGCGCATGGGCGTGATCGAGGACGACCTGCTCACCTACGAGGAGATGGGCAGCATCCAGGACAGGACCGGCAAATACTACGGGGAGATGATCTACAATCAGGGGTACGCGATGATGCTCTATATCCAGGAGCAGTACGGCCCCGAAAAGGTAGATGCGTTGACCCACCACTTTGGCGCGCTGAGTTTCGACCCGGCCATACGACGGGTGCTGGGGGTTTCGGCCGACCAGTTCTACGAGGATTGGCTCCGCTTCCTCGAAGAGAAGTACGCCCAGCAGACGGCGGAGATCCGCGGCCGGGGATTGTTTGAAGGAGAGCCGCTGAGCCAGGTCAACGAGGGGATCATCGAATATCATCCGGCGTACTCGCCCGACGGCAAGAAGCTGGCCTACATCAGCAGCGAGGATCGGGACTTCGCCATTCCCTACCTCAAGATCTACGACTTCGAGAGTGGCGAGACCAAGCAACTGAAGGGGTATGTGGACACGCGCGTCTCCTGGTCGCCGGACGGGCGCGAGATCGTCTTTGTGCGCAACAAACAGGGGCTCAACGACCTTTTTATTTACGATCTGGAGGAGGATGAGGAGACGCGCATCAGCGCCCGACTGCGGGCCAAAGATCCGCATTTTTCGCCGGACGGGAAGCGGATAGCCTTTGTGCACAACGCGGACGGTACCAATAATCTGGGGTTGATCAATCGGGACGGTACGGGGTTGGTCTATCTGACCAACAACGACGACGCCACCCAGTACTGGGCGCCGCGCTGGTCGCCGGATGGGGAGTGGCTCCTGTTCAGCATCTTCCGGGGAGAGGATCGGGATATCGCCATGATCCGGGCGGATAGTCCGCCGCGGCCCAAGGATTTCGGTTTCCGAGATCGCACTGAGATTCCCGACTCGCTGAAGGTCTTTCCGGACAGCCTGGCCTTTCCCGACCCGGACAGCTCGGGTTTCAGAGCGGTGCTCGCCTCGCGCGCGGACGAGCGCGATCCGTACTGGCTGCCGGATGGCAGCGGCTTCGTTTTTGCATCGGATCGGACGGGGATCTTCAATCTCTATCGGTACGACCTGGAGAGCGGTGGGTTGGAGCAGTTGACCAACGTTCTCGGCGGGGCGTTTGCGCCGGCCGTGGCGGCGGATGGCAGGGTGGTCTACAGCGGCTACCACGCCAGTGACTACAGCCTGTACGAATTCACCCCGGAGGCGTATCGGCGGGAAGTCGATCCGGAACGAATGATCGAGCGGGACTACCAGTCTTTGGCGGCGATTCCCAAGCTTTCCGAGGAGTATTCGGTCACACAGTACCGCGGGCGCCAGGTGCTCACCTACATCCCGATCTTCCAGGTGGGGCCGACCTACGTGGGCAACAGCTTCGGCCTCAATCAGGTGAGTGCCGGGATGCAGTTTTCCACCGGCGAGATGCTGGGTGGGGAGGAGGTAACCGCCTGGGGCATACTAGGCAAGAACCCGCGTGAAAAAACTGACCTGAACACCGACTTCGGTCTGTACTACGAGCGCAGCCTGCTGCCCAGGGTCGGCAACAATCGGACGTTCAATCCGAGCTTCTACGCCTCGGTGCGACGGCGGCAGATCGACAACCTGTACAAAGATGAATCAGACACTGCCATCGTTTACTCAGCCACGACGCTCTCAGTACCGACCGACGAGGGTGAGATACTGCTTCCCGATACAGAACAGCACATTTACGAGATTAGCAGCCGCCAGGATCGATCGAAAAATACCTACGACTTGGTGGCACTAGGGATTGAGCTGCCTCTGACTCGCAGGCAGCGACTCGATTTCCGATACATGTGGCGAAATTTAGAAGAAAGTTGGAGCCTCAATTGCTATCGTAGCCAGTCTGAGGTCTTTCTGGTCCAGGATGGCATCGATATCACTGCCAACGTTATCTCCCAAATGCCGGCAGACATGCAGGAGCAACTGCGCCAGGACAGTGTGATGGTGGATGATGCCAACGCCAGAATCTACTACCGGGACCTGGATTTCTTCAATGGCCATGATCTGAGCATGACGTGGAGATACCAGCTACTGAAGCCCACAGCCAATCGACTCGTCTATCCACAGGGTCGGGCCTTGTTTCTGTCTTTTCATTACTCTAGTTCCAAGATGGTCGATTACCTTGTTGACTTGGGAGTGACAGATGACGACCCACCACTTCTACGCGGCGATCACGTTGATGATTTTGGTTTCCCATCCGATGAATTCGGTGTACGGCAGGATCGCCTTGTGCCGGTTATGCAGAGGGTTAAGGTCAATGAACTCATAGGTTCATATTTTGAAGGGATCGGCCTGCCGTTCGACAATAGTCTCTCCCTGCAATTGCTGGCCGGGTATCGCAACCTGCGCTTAAAAGACCCGGATGCAGAGGGGGCAAAAACTCTGGAGGGGCGCTTCTACTGGCCGCTGCGCTACTACATTGGGGGGCTCAACTTCCTGAGCGGATATCCCTACTTCACCGCCTGGGGTTCAAAAATCCTCTACGGCAAAGTGGAATACAGCTTCCCGATCTTTCCGCGGATCAGCAGGCGGTTCCTCAATTTTACGATTTCCAAGCTCTACGCCGATATCTTCGCCGAGGCCGGGGCTGTGGGAAATTTCGACAATTTCGAGATGAGAGACCTGGATAGCAAGGATTTCCTCACCGACGTGGGAGGGCAGGTGAGGTTGCACTTGTTCACCTTCTACCGCATTCCCATGTCGGCCTATTTCCAGGTGGCACGGCCGCTCAACCGCGACCGGGTGCCGGGTTTGCCGGACGAGCCACCGATCGACAAGTGGCGCTACTACTTCGGATTCGGGCTCTGAGGACTGAAGATTCAATGATTCAGCCAGTATGAGCGGGTCCCGAAAGGGAACGAAATCTTCGTTTGGGCCGATAATTCCTTACTCAGTCATGAGGAGATCAGCATGGCAAAAGTCGATCTGCGCAAATTCGCTCTGCGACTGAAGGTCGCGGAGATGGTTCGCATCTACGCCCGCCGACGCATGCTCGAAGAGGCGCCGATCGGCTGGCGTCGATTGATTCTGCCCAATTGAAGGATGGCTACGCTCAAGCTGATGCGTCTGCCGCACGGCACCAACCGCAACCGCACGCTGCGCCGGGCGACCGATGGGCAGGAAGAGGAAGTGGACTTCGTCGAAGTGGAGCGTCTCTTCCGCCGATTCTGGCGTCAGTGGTGTGGATCAAAGGTGGCAACTGTCGCCAAAGGAGTGCGTGAAGCGTGAGAAGCGCGATTGGTTTTCTACTGACCGGCTGCCTGCTGTTCGCCTGCGCTGAAGAGCCGGCACCCGTGCCGCAGACCGGCGGCACGCTCTCTCCCTGGGAAGCGCTCTGGGCGGAAGGGGGGCGGATCGACACCGTCGGCGCGACACATATCGCCGAGGGGGACACTGCGAGCGGCCATCCCGGTCTGACGGTCATCGAGAGAACGGTGACGTTTGGTGGGGAAGGGGAGGTGGTCGCCTGGGAGTTCTTTGCGCGGGAGCTGCAACCGGTGAAACTGATCGTGGTGCGCTACGCCGAGGGATGGGAGTATTTTGAGCTGGTCGGCGAGAGCGAGACGGTGATCCCCAGGCAGAAGGGGCTCAACCGCTTTATCTTGCGCGAACCGATCCCCGTCGGTTTCAGATATATGTTCGGCATCGTCATGCCGAAAGAGGAGTCGGTTCCGTTCAAGAAGGTGACCAGTTGGAAGACGCTGATCACCACCCGACCGCTGGAACGGCTCCGCATGCGGCGGGACGGCTTTGTCACCTACGGTTGGCGCTATTCGGTGCGGGTGTTCTGGCGTCCGAGCGCAGAGGAGGGATCTTGAGTCGTTTTTGGCGTGGGATTTGCATCTGGAGCGGGTTGGGTCTGGCGGCACTGGTCGGATGCGGCGAGGAGGTCGATCGGGATCCGGCACTGGAGCGTCTGCGGGAGGAGGCAGAGCCTTTGCGCCAGGCGCTCGAGGAGCAACCCGAGGCACCTGGGCTGCACTTCCAGCTGGGGCAGGTTTTCTTGAAACACGGGCTCAAGGATTCGGCCAGGGTCGCCTTTGAGCGGAGCGTAGCGCTGCTCCCCGGATTCGCAGATGCGCATTTTCAGCTGGCTCAGCTCTACTACGACGAAGGGCGCGTCCAGGAGTCGCTGGCGGCCTATCGGCAGACGGTGAGCCTGCGTCCGGACCACGTCCACGCGCTCAACAATCTGGGATTCATCTACAAGAAACTCGGGGAGATGGAGTCGGCCGAGGAGTTTTATCGACAGGCGATTGAACAGGATCCCAAATTTTTTCAGGCGTACAATAATCTGGGACAGATTTACAAGCAGCAGGAACGGTTTGATGCGGCTCAGGAGCTGTACCGCAGGGCGATAGCGTTGAGTCCCGATTTCGCCGAGGCGTATGTCAACCTGGCGAAGCTCTACCAGCTGCAGGAGCAGCTGACTCAGGAGCGAGAAGTGCTGCAGGCGTATCTGGAACAGTTCGGCTCTACGAGCGAGTACAGCCTGGATGTGCGCACCCGGTTCGATCAGCTGGCCTCTTCAGCCGCCCCCCCGGCGCTCGAATAGCTGCAGGTCCATCCGATCCGATTACCGGGTCGGACTCCCTCCAAACAGACTCTCTTACTTGAGCATTTCCTGAGCGTGCTGGCGGGCGGTTTCGGAGACTGTCTCTCCAGCCAGCAGAAGCGCGATCTCCTCGGCGCGATTCTCCGCGTCGAGAAGATGCACCTCGGTGACGGTGCGGCCCTGGCGCTGGCGTTTGCGCACCGAGAAATGCTGCTCGGCGACGCCGGCTATCTGCGGTAGATGGGTGATGGCGATGGTCTGGTGAGAGGTGGAGAGGGCGCGCAGCTTCTTGCCGACGGCGGCGGCAACGCGGCCCGAGATGCCGACGTCTATCTCATCGAAGACCAGGGTGGAGACGGTGTCTTTTTCGGCGATAACTTCCTTGAGGGCCAGCATGATGCGCGAGATTTCACCCCCAGAGGCGATGCGCGCCAGAGGCCGCGGTTTTTCGCCCCGATTGGGGGAGATGTAGAACTCGACGGCTTCGAGTCCGCCCGCGTCGGCGTGCCAGCGCCGACCGTCGCGCTCGATCAGTCCCTCGGAATCCTCCACGCCTTCCAGTTCGACGCGGAAGGATACCTTGGGCATGCCCAGAGCGCGGAGGCCCTTCTCCACCGATCCGGCGAGTTCGGCGCCCGCTTTCTGACGCGCTTCCGACAGTTCCAGGCAGTTCCGGGTGAAGAGTTGGCGCAGTTGGTCGACTTCTCTCTCTTCGCGCTCGATTTCCGCGTCGAGCTCGCCGGAGCGATTTTCCTGCAGTTCCAGCCGTTCGCCCAGCTCCAGCACCGCTTCGAGAGACCCTCCGTATTTTTGCTTTAGACGGCGCAGACCGTCCAGGCGTTCGCGCAGCCGGTCGGCGGAGCCGGGATTGATTTCCAGCTTCTGAGCGTAGTCGCGCATAACAGAGGCCAGATCTTCGATGCCGAAGATCAGCTCCTCGAGCTGGGCGGCCTGCTCCCCGAGAGATAGGTCGATTTCCAGGAGGCGGTCGAGCCGGCGTCGCGCTCCTCCGAGCTGCTCGACGATCGAACCGTCCGCCTGATAGAGCAGGTCGTTCAGTTCGGTGCTGGTCTGCAGCAGATGCTCGGCGTTCTCCTGGATTTGCAGCTCCTGCTCCAGACGCTCCTCTTCCCCTGGTTCGGGGTCCAGATCGCGGATTTCCCGCAGCTGGAACTGGCGGAGCTCCTCCTCTTCGACCAGCGCCTGGCGCTCGCTGCCGATCTTCTCCAGCCGCCGCTCCCGCTGGCGAAAGGAACGGTAGTTCGAGGCGAGTTCCTCGACCTGTTCGAAGAGTCCGCCGAAGGCGTCGAGAAAGCCGGCGTGCAGACCGGGATCGAGAAGGGTTTGATGTTCGTGCTGGCCGTGGAGATCGACCAGAAGTCCGCCGATTTGCCGCAGTCTTTTCAGGGGAACGGACAGATCGTTGACAAAGGCGCGGGATCGGCCGCTGCCGCGGATTTCACGCCTCAGGATAAGAGCGCCTTCTTCGGGCTGGATATCGAGGGCATCCAGGCGGTCGATAGTGGGATCGCCATCGGCGAACTCGAAGACTCCCTCCACCTGACAGCGATCGGCGCCGGTGCGCACCAGATCGGCGCTAGCCGGGCCTCCCAGGATGGAATAGAGCGCTCCCATCAGGATCGACTTGCCCGCCCCGGTCTCGCCGGTGATGACGTTGAGGCCGGGGCCGAATTCAATTTCGACTTCCTGGATGAGGGCGAAATTTTTGATGTAGAGGCGTGCTAACATGGCATCCGGGCCAGATCAGTCCTCCTCTGCTGGCGTCTCCTCTTCGTCGTCCAAAAAGGCCAGGTGAAAATCGCCGTTGTCATCGCCGGTCAGCAGCTGCACCCTCTTGCGGGTCTGGTCGAGCCAGCCGGTGCAGGCGCGCGAAGCGGCAACGCCCTGCTCGAAGACCTGGAGGGCTTCCTCCAGTTTCAGGTCGCCGGCCTCCAGGCGGCCGACGCTTTCCTCCAGGCTCTGCAGGGCCTCTTCAAAGGAGGTGGGTTCACTCATCGCTTATCTCCTCGATAGTGGCATCGGCGCTTCCCCTATGGAAGCGCAGTTTGACGCGATCTCCGGGCTGGAGATCGGCGCTGGCGCGCACCAGACGACCGTTTTCTCTCCGTTCGCACAGGGAAAAACCGCGATCCAGATTGCCCAATGGACTCAGCGCCTCCAGATGGACACCGGCGGTGCGGAGCGCCTCTATTCGGGTGCGCATATACCAGTCGAAGGCGGTGGCCAGGTCGCGCCGCCGCTCATCGACGAACTGGCTGGTCTGGTCCAGGCGATCCTGCAGGCGGCGGAAGAGGCGCTGCGGATCCATGTGCTGCAGGCGCTGCTCGTAATGGTTGAGCAGGCCGTCCATGGCGCCGACGAGTCGGCGGCGTTGTTCGACGACCTGGCGGAGCAGCGCGGAGTGCTCCTGGGCGACGATCTCGGCTGCGGCCGAAGGGGTCGGCGCCCGGTAGTCGGCGACGTAGTCGGCGATGGTGTAGTCGATCTCGTGGCCGACCGCGGAGATGACCGGTTTTTCCGAACGATAGATGGCCCGGGCGACGATTTCCTCGTTGAAGGGCCACAAATCCTCCTGGGAGCCGCCGCCGCGTCCGACGATCAATATATCGACGCCGGGAGAACGGTTCAAGTCGGCGATGGCGCGGGCGATCTCATCGGCGGCACCCGGTCCCTGGACGCGGGCGGGGCAGAGGATGATCTGCAGTCCGGGGGCGCGCCGCTGGAGCACGTCGATGATGTCGCGAATGGCGGCTCCGGTGGGGGAGGTAACCACGCCGATTGTCCGGGGATAGGGGGGCAGGGGCCGTTTGCGCTCCGGGGCGAACAGTCCTTCGGATTCCAGGCGGTTTTTCAACTGCTCGAAGGCGAGGGCCAGTTCTCCCACTCCGGCCGGCTGTAGCTGGGCAGCGTAGAACTGATAGCGGCCCCCGCGCTCGTAGACCGAGATGTGGCCGTAGGCCATGACCTGCATGCCCGGCTCGGGGGTAAAGGAGAGCGTGCGAGCCTGCCATTTGAACATGACGGCGCTGAGCTGGCTGGCCTCGTCTTTGAGGGTGAAGTAGCGATGCCCGGAACTGTGGTGCGTGAAGTTGGAGACTTCGCCCAGGACCCAGCACATGGGCAGCGACTCTTCGAGGAGCGCCTTGATATGGGCGGTCACCTCGGAGACGGTGTAGGGCCGGCCAGGGCCGGTCTCGTCGGTGCCGATCTGCGGTGCATTCGCTGACATGGCAATCGTCTCCGCTCTGCGGGATGTCCGTTTCAGTCGTCGCTGTCGTTGCTGCCGCCGCCGGAAAACTGCAGGTCGATCTGCAGGCGTTCGATCGCTAGCGATCTGCCGCTGGCAGGATCTACGTCGATCAGAACGCCGCAGAATTTGACGTTTTCTTCAGCCGGCTTGAAGCGGATCGGCACCTGGGTCAGAAAGCGCTCGATGGCGATATCCTGGCGCACTCCGATCACCGAATCGTGCGGGCCAGTCATGCCGGCATCGGTCAGATAGGCGGTGCCCTGCGGCAGGATGCGCTCGTCGGCGGTCTGCACGTGAGTGTGGGTGCCGATCACCGCCGTGGCCAGGCCGTCGAGATACCAGGCCAGCGCCATCTTTTCGGCGGTCGCCTCGGCGTGGAAGTCGACGAAAAGGATCGGCGTCTGTTGTTTGAGTCGCTCGATTTCGGCGCGACCGGCGCGGAATGGGCAGTCGATGCTGGTCATGGAGGTGCGGCCCTGGAGGTTGATGACACCGACCTGCACACCGGAGCGGGACGACGCGATCGTGGAGCCGATGCCGGCCACTTCCGCCGGATAGTTGAGCGGGCGCAGAACGCGATCGGTTTGCTGCAGATAGCCGACGAATTCCCTGCGATCCCAGATGTGATTGCCGCTGGTAATCACATCTGCGCCGTAGCTGTGTAGCTTGCCGACGATGTTCTGCGTGAGTCCGAAGCCTCCGGCGGCGTTCTCGGCATTGGCAATTACCAGATCGACCTGGCGATCGCGGATCAGAAGGGGGATCTGCTCGGCGGCCGCCCGCCGTCCGGGGCGGGCGAAGATGTCGGCGACGAAGAGGATTTTCAAGGTGCTGGCAATTCCCCTGTAGGTGGGTCTGGGTGACTAGTAGTAGACCACATTGATTGTGAGGATGTGGATGCTCTATAACTGCCAGAAATTCTGGAATAACGCAGATTTAAACTCCTTCAAATTTATTTGGAGGAGCACTAGCGGGCGTAGTGCACGGCGCGCACTTCGCGGATGATGCAGACGCGGATCTGGCCCGGATGTTCGAGCTGTTTCTCCAGTTTTTCGGCGATCTCGTCGGCGAGTTGGTCGGCGTAGGTGTCGTCGACCAACTCGCTGTCGACCATGACGCGGATTTCCTTGCCGTTTTGCAGGGCGAATGCCTGGCTCACGCCCATGTGCCCGCGGGCGATCTCCTCGATCTGGCGCAGCCGGCGGATATACTCCTCGACCTTTTCCTTGCGCGCACCGGGGCGACTGAGGGAGAGTTCGTTGGCCGCCTCGACCAGCACGGCGACGATAGACCTGGAGGGGAGGTTCTGATTATGGGTCTCGATCACCTGGATGACTTCGGGTGTCTCGCCGCACTTGCGCGCCAGGGCGGCAGACGCCTGGGCCGGATCGCTGCCGAGGTCGTAGTCGGAAGCCTTGGCGATGTCGTGGAGCAGACCGGCGCGGCGGGCAAGAGATACGTCCAGGCCCAGGTTTTCGGCCATCATACCGGCCAGGATGCCGACCTCTTTACTGTGCTCGAGCAAGTTCTGGCCGTAGCTGGTGCGGAAGCGGAGCTGTCCCAACGCCTCGAGCAGAGGTTCGGCGAGGTCGTGGATTCCCAGGTCGAAGGAGGCTTTGGAGCCGGATTCGCGTATCAGGTCCTCGACATCCTCGCTCGCTTTTTCGTAGACTTCCTCGATCCGTCCGGGGTGGATGCGTCCATCCTGGATCAGTCGCTCCAGACTGTTTTTGGCCACCTCGCGCCGCAGCGGATCGAAGCCGGAGAGCATGACCATGCCCGGAGTGTCGTCGACGATCACTTCGACACCGGTGATCATCTCAAAGGAGCGGATGTTACGGCCGTCGCGGCCGATGATGCGGCCTTTCATATCATCGGATGGAATGCTCACCACCGAGATGGTGCTCTCCACCGCGAGCTCGCCGGCAAAGCGCTGGATCGAAGCGGTGATGATCTCCTTGGCCAGGCGGTTGGCATTGGCTATGGCGTCGTCCTTGATCTCTCTGACCTTGCGGCCGGCGAACTGGCGAGCGCTCTCTTCCAATTGGCCGATGAGCATCTGGCGCGCCTCCGCCTGACTGAGGCCGGCCAGATGCTCCAACCGCTGGCTCTGGCGCTGTACCATCTCCGACAGCTGTTTCTCCTCGGTGCCGATGGTGATTTCGCGGCGCTCCATCTCCTGCTCCCCTTTGATCAGGCTGCGCTCCTTGCTCTCGAGGATGTCGACCTTGCGATCGAGCTGTTGCTCGCGTTCCTGCAGCTTGGTTTCCAGGGAGCGCTGGGAGCGACGGCTGTTCTCCAACTCCTTTTCCAGGGGGAGGCGTTCCTGGTGCCACGCATCCCTGGCTTCCAGAATCGCGGTCTTTTTCAGTGCTTCGGCTTCCTGCTGGGCGTCGGCGATGATCTGCCGGCCAGCTTCCTGGGCATTGCTGATCTTGCCCCTGCGTATCTTGTCGCAGGCCAGCCAGCCAAAAAGAAGGCCGAAGATGAAGAAGGCAAAAATGAGGACTATTTCCCCTACCGGGGCCATACCTCTTCTCCTGTATTGGCCTCCGCATCTCCGGGTTGTCGGGAAGAGATGCGGAGTGGAATTTATTCTACGAATCGGCGCGCACCCCGAATGCCGAAAGGGCACAGAGTGCGAAGAGAAGGAGAGTTGCGGGCCGAAATCGGATGACCCGACCTGCAGCTCTCTCGGACCTGTTGTGACGGAGCGACCACGCCGCGCGAAGACGGCGGACTTCCGGATGGGCGAAGAGCGCAGCGCTGATGTGTGGCGGAGGAAGTGCGTTCCCCTGCTCAGCTATCGTCAGCGCCGAGCGCGTTCACCTGGACCTGCTCGAAGATGCGGCCTAGAGAATCGGTCAGCCGGGAAGTCCGCTGGGCGATATCGGATTCCGCCGCTCGATAGGAGGTTTGCAGTTGGAACAGCTCGTCTACCAGGTTGAGAGCCGCCAGGACGGCGGTCCGAACGGGGGTCGGCGGATGATGGGCCTGCTTTATCTGGTTCATGCTCTCATCGACGACCTGGGCGATTTGCTGAACCTGTTCTGCCGTTTTACCCGAATCGAGGGCGAATGTGTAGGTTTTCCCGTAGATATTGACGGCGACACTTTTATTATCGGCTTCTGGCATGGCGCTACTCCTAAACGTCCGGCTGCGGCGGGGGGACCCAAAAGTCTACCCGCCCGAAGTGCGGACATGAGGACTGCACGAATTCGGAGCGCGATAGCGAGGTCGAGAGCGCGGAATCCCGGCCTCCAAGGTGGTTTTTTTAGAGTTCGACGGCGTCCAGTTTGGTGAGGATATCCTCGATGCGGCCTTTGATCGCCTCCCGGCTCTGGTTTGCCTCCTGATACTCGGTTTCGACTTGCTGTAGGCGGGCAACGTTGCCCCTGAGCTGTTCGTTTTCGCTGGCGAGAGCAGCGCTGCGCTCCCGCAGTTCCGCATTTTCCTGGCGCAGCTGTCCCAAAACCTCGACCAGACGATTGACTTCCTGTTCCAGGCGTTCGAAATTGCTGTCTACGGCCATGATGGCTAGGGCTCCTGTTTTGGTGGATAGGGCGGAAGCTCCAGAGCGCTGCACTCAGCGCAGCTGGGCTCCAAAGCGCTCCCCCAGACGCTTCAAAATCCGGTCGATGAGCGCATCCGCTTGTTTGTCCTTCAGGGTCTTGTCCGGCGCCCGCAGGCGAATGGAAAAGGCCAGGCTCTTCTGACCGGCGGGAATCTGATCGCCCTGATAGTGATCGAACAGAGCGACCGATTCGATGAGCCGGGGGGCGGTGGCCCCAATCTCCTCGACTACCTCTGCACTGCTCACCTCCTCGCGCAGGAGCACGGCCAGATCGCGTTCGATCGGCGGAAATTTGGCCAGCGGCACAAAGTCGGGAGTCTGGTCAGCACGGGAGTCGACCAGCGTCTGGAAGTTCAATTCAAAGATATACACAGGCCGCTCGATCGCAAAGCTGGAACAGAGCGACGGTTTTACTTCCCCCAAATAGCCGCACGGTCTGCCGTCCACCCAAACGCGGGCGCTGCGACCGGAGCGAAGGCTGGAAAAGGTGGCCGATTCAAAGCGAAGCTCCACATCGACCAGCAGCGCTTCGAGACTGCCTTTGAGGTCGAAAAAGTCGACCTCGCGTCTGTCGGCCTGCCACGGAGAGACGGCGTATTGGCCGGACCAGAGCCCGCTCAGACAGGTGTATTCTCGATGTTCTGGCGCATCGGGCAGTTGCTGGAAGCAGCGGCCGAGCTCGAAGACGGCCACCGACGCAGCTCGCTGGTTGAAATTGCGGCGGGCGATGTCGAGGAGGCTGGGGATCAGCGTGGTGCGCAGCACGGCCTGATTTTCGGCCGGGGGATTGGCCAGTTCCACCGCTCCTTTTTCGCCAGCCAACTCCAGCCATTTCTGTTCGACTATGGTATTGCTGGCCACTTCGTCGAATCCGAGCCCGCTCAGGCGGTGGCGCATCTCCCGCTGTAGCGCCAGGTGCGGCTCCAGCGGCTTGAGCCAGGCGGGACTGGCCTGCTGACTGCCCTCTATGCGGTCGTAGCCATAAATGCGTCCCACTTCCTCGATGAGGTCGGCTTCCCGCCGCAGATCGGGGCGGTACGAGGGGGGAACGGCCTGGATGAGATCGTCCTCCTGTTCCACCTGACAGCCGAGAAGTTCCAGGGTGCGGCAGATCTCGGCCCCGTCCAGATCGGTGGCCAGCAGCTGGTTGACGCGCGAAATGCGCGCGGAGGTGCGGGATTGCTGCGGTCGGTTGGGGAAGACGTCGAGCCGCTCCGGGGCGATTTCGCCGCCGGCCATTTCGGCGATCAGCCGGGCGGCCCGGTCGATCGCCACTGGAGCCATCTCCAAGTCGGCACCCCGCTCAAAGCGCATGGCCGCTTCGGTCTGCATCTCGAGGAGGGATTTTCCTCGGCGCACCCGGGTGGGATCGAAGTAGGCGCTTTCCAGCAGGATGTCGGTGGTCGTCGCGGATACCTCGGAGTCGGCGCCGCCCATGATGCCGGCCAGAGCGACCGCTTTCCGGCCGTCGGCGATGACCAGAATCTCCTCGGTCAGCTCGCGTTGAATCTCATCCAGACTCTCCATCTTTTCGCCGGGCCGGGCGCGGCGAACGACGATGCGGTCGTCGGCCAGCTTGGCAAGGTCGAAGGCGTGGAGGGGCTGACCAAGCTCCTGGAGCACGTAGTTGGTGACGTCGACGACGTTGTTGATCGGCCGCTGTCCGACCGCCTGCAGACGGCGCTGCAGCCACTCGGGAGAGGGACCGACGCTGACGTTGCGGACGACGCGGCCGACGTAGCGCGGACAGCCCTGTGCATCCTCGATAGCGATGGATACGGATGCGGCCGTGGGTTCCCCGGATTCTGTCACCGCACACGAGGGCATGCGGAGTTCGGCGCCGGTGAGTCCTCTCACCTCCCGGGCGATGCCCCAGAGACTGAGGCAATCGGGGCGGTTGGGGGTCACCTCGAAGTCGAGCATGACCTCGTCGAGACCAGCGCTGACTGCAAACGGAGTTCCAGGTGTGAGCGATTCGTCGAGGACCATGGTGCCAGCGTGATCGTCACCCAGGCCGAGTTCATCTTCGGCGCAGATCATGCCGGAGGATTCGACGCCGCGGATTTTGGCCTTTTTGATCTCCATGCCGTTGGGCAGCGTGGAGCCTGGAAGGGCGACCGCTACCTTCTGCCCGGCGGCTACGTTGGGAGCCCCGCAGACGATGGTATGGATGACATCGCCAATGTCGACCCGACAGACGGAAAGCCGGTCGGCATCGGGATGGGGCTGGCGTTCGAGCACGTGGCCGACGACCACGCCGTCGAACTGCGCCGCCAAATCTTCGACGCCTTCGATTTCCAGGCCGGACATGGTCAGGCGTTCGACCAATTCGGGCCAATCCCAGGGGAAATCGACGTATTCTTTGAGCCAGTTATAGGTGATTTTCATGGGTTTGCCATATCTATCTGTAGAACTGGGACGAAAAAAGGGCTTGCCGCAGAGAGCGAGTAGCTCTCCTGTCGGGATACCGCCCCAGTGATCACTGCCCGCAAAGGAGGAGTTTCTCCCGCAGGAGAAGGAGTTTCTCCCATTAGGAGAAGGAGCTTCTTCAGAACTGCCGGGTGAAGCGCAGATCGTTTTCCAGAAACAGGCGGACATCGTCGATGCCGTGCCGGATCATGGCGATGCGATCCAGGCCCATGCCGAAGGCGAAGCCGGTGTAGATTTCGGGATCGTAGCCCACGGCTTCGAAAACGGTCGGATCGACCATACCGGCGCCAGCGATTTCGATCCATCCGGTTCCCTTGCAGATTCTGCAGGTGGGGTCGGGGCCGTCGCAGAGGGAACAGGAGAAATCGTACTCGACGCTGGGTTCGGTAAAGGGGAAGAAGTGAGGGCGGAAGCGGACGCGGGTCTGTTCACCCAGCAGCTGCCGGCCCATCATCTCGATGGTGCCCTTGAGATCGGCGAAGGATACGTCGCGGTCGACGTAGAGTCCTTCGATCTGATGAAAGGCGAAATGATGGGTGGCATCCACCGATTCCTTGCGGTAGCAGCGCCCCAGAGAGATGATGCGTACGGGGGGGCGAGTCTGCTCCATAACGCGGATTTGCACCGTGGAGGTGTGGGTGCGCAGCAACAGGCCGTTTTTCAGGTAGAAGGTGTCGTGCAGGTCGCGAGCCGGATGGTCGGCCGGGGTGTTCAAGGCATCGAAGTTGTGGTATTCATCTTCGATATCAGGCCCTTCGGCCTGGGAGAAACCCATGCCCCGAAAGACGTCGGTCAACTCTTCGATCAACCGCGTCAGGGGATGGAGCACGCCCATGCGCGGCAGGCGCCCCGGCAGAGTGACGTCGATAGCGTCGGTCCCGGAATCATCCTGGAGGGCGAGCTGCCGCTGCTCCAGGGCTTGTTGTATGGCCTTCTGTGCGTCGCCGGCGATCTGGCCCAGAGCCGGTCTTTCGGCGGGGGGCAGACTGCCTATGCTGCTCATAACGGTTCGCAACGGGCTCTTGCGCCCCAGGTGGCGAACTCGCAGATCGTCCAGTTCCTGCTCTCCGGCCGCCGCTTCGATTTCCGCTACTGCCGCCTCGCGGAGGCGTTCTACTTCTTCCAGCATAGTAGTCTATCAGGACTAATTTTGGGTATTGAGATTTGCGTAAATATCTGAATTTGCTGTAAGATCTTGAGCGCAATCGCAGTTCTGTCAAAATTAATTTTTTTGACAGAACATAGTCGCTCGGATCCGATAGATCTTCTCGGCCAAAAAACGGATCTCCAGGTGTCATGCGGAGATCCACATAGATCCGGCGTTCAGGCACTCTTTTGGAGATCTATATTGCGCTCAAAAAAAAGACGGAATTGTTGGGTAATCTACCCCCGCGCATGGCGGCGGTCAACTCCGTGGCAATTCCGTCGGGCGAGGGAGAGATTTACAGGTGCGCTTTTGCCTGCTCAGTCACCGCGGTAAAAGCCTGGGGATCGCGAACGGCGATATCGGCCAGGAGCTTCCGGTTGACCTCGACGCCGGCCTGATTCAGACCGTGAATCAGCTGGCTGTAGGAGAGACCGTTGAGACGGGCGGCGGCGTTGATGCGGGCGATCCACAGCCGGCGGAAGTCTCGCTTGCGGTTGCGGCGGTCCCGGTAGGCATAGACCTGGGCTCTGTTGAGGGCTTCCTGGGCAGTGCGGAAGAGGCGACTGCGTGCGCCCCAGTATCCTTTGGTCTGCTTGAGGACCTTCTTTTTGCGCTTTTTAGTTGCGACGCTGTGTTTGACCCTTGGCATGGATGTTTCTCCCTAAATGATCTAGCAAGTAGTGCGAATGGGGAAGGGGGGCTGTGCCGTATTGTCGGGCGCAGCGAAAAAACGGCCCCTCTACTTCATGTTCAGCGCGCGCTTCACATTATCCGCATTGGCAGGATCGATTGCCCGGTTGGCGCGGTATCCCCGCTTGCGTTTGGTGGAGCGATGGCCCAGCAGGTGGGTGGAGTAGGCGGCGCGGCGCTTCAGGCTGCCCGATTTCCGTTTCTTATACCGCTTGGCAGAAGATTTATGCGTTCTGATTTTGGGCATGGTGACTCGACCTCTTTTGGATTGAAGAACTGAAAATTCTCGTCGCCGGATCTCGATACAAAAAAGGCCGGATCCGGGATGCAGACATTTTATCAGTAGAAATGGCTAAATATATACTATGGAATATGGACTGTCAAGGAAGCGGGAGGCGAGAGCGGAGTGGGAGGAAATATCCCGAGGGAACGGCTACAGGTTCCCCCGGGAGGATGCAGGCGAGAGCGCGGACTATGCGAATCCAGCGTTTTCGCTAGAGTGACCTATTGCTCCATTGAGGGTTTTCTCCAGATATGATTCCCCTGGATTCTGTAATTCATTTTAGCAGCAGAAGTTTGCGTACCTGGCGAAAGTCATCGATCCGCAGTTCTGCCAGATAGAGACCGGCGGCGGCCGGCCGTTCCATCCCGTCTCGCCCATCCCAGGAGAGGGTGTGGTAGCCCTGGACCATGCGGGTTTCGACGAGGGTGCGAACCGGGCGACCCAGCAGGTCGTAGATGCGTAGCTCGACCTCTCCTTCGAGCGGAAGGTAGAAGGAGAGGGTGGTCTCCGGATTGAACGGGTTGGGATAGGGCGGATAGAGCGCCGCGGTGCGGGGCAGAGGCGCCAGCGACACCGGGAGGGGCGTGACCAGCACCGCGGTCTGGCTTTCGGCATAGCCGAGAGCACCGATCGGCGCGATCGATCCGCCCAGAGGGGACAGGCGGGTAAAACGCAGCGTCCCCAGATCATCGCCGAACCGATCCTGACCGGCTGCCAGGCCAACGGCGACGGTCAGGCGCCCGGGGCGGGGTTCCAAGGTCCAGGGCAGGGCCGACTGCTCTCCCGCCGGTGCGAATGTTTCGAAGCGGAGGATTTCCGGATCGAAATCCAGGGTGATGGCGTACCCTTGCAGACGGTTTTTTCCCGACCAGTAGAGGTCGATTTCCACTTGATTGTCGATATGGGCACCGACCTTCAGGCCGATCGGAGTCGGAAAGTCGGCCGAAAATTTGGCGGCGCTGGCGCCGAAATCTCCGGTCAGCGAGCTGTTTTCAGAAGCGGTCGTGCCGAAGCTGTCGGCGAAGGTAAAGAAGTCTTCAAAATCGATGATACCGTCTGTACTTATGTCGTACAGCGGGTCCCAGTTCGGCGATTCGGGATCGGAGCCGAAATGGTCGGCAAAGAGGAAGAAGTCCTCGAAATCGACGATGCCGTCATAGTTGAAATCGGCCAGCAGGCGCCGGGGCGTCAGGATGATCTCGAGTTCCGGCATGAAGTCATCCGACTGCTCGACGCCAAAGCTGCGCAAGTGGACCTGACGCAGGCGAACGGCGGTCGGTTCGCGGATGGCGAAATCGGCGGCGGTGGTAAAGGAGAGCAGGGCGAGCAGACCTGCGCCGGAATTCCCCTGGGCGCCGGCAGGTGCGCTGATCGTCACCTGTAGAAGAGAATCGGCCGGCTGTGCGGTTCCCAGAGCGTCGCCGGACTCGCCGTCGAGCAGGTTGGCCTCGTTTGCGCCGCGAAGGGTCAACGCGTCAAAGGAGAGGGCGGTTGGATCGAAGGAGACGATCGCTTCGCAGTTCACCAGATCGACTGTCTCCTCGGCGTAGAGGGCGAGGGTAAACTGGCGACCGGAGGCGATTTCAGTTGCAAGCAGATTTTGGGATTCGGCGGCCGGGTCGAGGTCGAGAGCGAAACGGGTGGCCACCGCGCCCTGGCCGGATACGGAGATGCTGACGAGGGGGTGGTCCGGGTCGTCGGTGGCGAAGGTGACGGCACCGGTGATCGACTGGCGGTCGGTCGGGGTGAAGCGCAGCTCGAGGCTGGCGGTGCCTTCTACGGGAATGAGGATGCTGGAGAAATTGGCGGCAAAGTGGAGGTCGTCGACCTGGACGGCGCTGATGGCGAGAGGACCGTTCCCTTCGTTGGTCACTTCGAGGGTGGTGCGGCCGGTGCTGCCAAAGGGGACCGGGCCGAAGTCCACCGGATCGGTCCCCAGCACCAGCCGAGGAATCTGTCGGCCATCGACGATCCAGGTGAAGGAAGCGCTCAATTCGCCGTCGGAAACCTGCGCGGTCAGGGTGTCGATTTGCGTCAGGCTGGGGACGTATTCCAGGCTGGCGCCGGCGACATCCTGACGGGGAGTTCCGTTGATCAGCCAGGATAGGGTCAGTTCGTTTTCTTCTTCGTCGCTGACTGCCACCGCGAAAAGGAGGGACTCACCCGGCTCTGTCTGGACCTGGTTCTCTACGGGAGAGATGGGGGTGATCTGCGGTGGATCGTTGACCTGGAGGATGGTGAGTTGAAGGGTCTGAGCGGCGGTTTGTCCGGACGGATCGGCGACCTGAACGGTGATCGGGTGGACGCCGACATCCTCCTGAACGGGCGTCCAGGTCAACAGACCGGCGGTGTCGATCTGCGCCCCTTCGGGCCCGGTCATCAGCGCATAGGTGAGCTTTTGCCCTTCTTCGTCGATAGCCTGTACCGCATAGCTGAAGAGCTGGTCCTCGAGAGTCGTGGTATCCGGCAGAGTGGAAATCTGCGGCGGATCGTCGACTGCGGCCACGAGCAGGGTGAAGAGCTGTTCGGCAACACCGCCGTTTGCATCGGTGGCGTGGATGGAGACCGGGAAGGTGCCGACATCTTTCTGCGCGGGGATCCACGAGATCAGAGCGGTCTGTGGGTCGATAGTCATGCCCTCGGGAGCAGCGGCCAGAGAGAAGGTGATACTGTCCACCGGATCGGGATCGGTGGCTAGCGGAGTATAGGTATAGAGGCTGTCCTCCACTGCCGTGGTGTCGGGGAGGCTGGTGATGACGGGCGGATCGTTGGTATTGAGCACGGTCAGGACGAACGACTGCCCTCCCGAAGCGCCGCCGGCGTCATCGACGCGAATTTCGACCTGGACGGTACCGAGATCCTCCTGGGTGGGAGCCCACGTGAGCAGGCCGGTTTGTGGGTCGATGGTCATCCCTTCAGGACCGCTGACGAGGAGGAAGGTGAGGGCGTCGCCATTGAGATCGGTCGCTTTCAGAGCGTAGGCGTACGGTTCGTCTTCGCGCGCCACTGTTTCCGGCTGGCTGGTGACCACGGGGGATTCATTGAGCGGTCTGACGCGCAGGGGGAAATAGTGGCGGCTGAATCCGACCTGGGTCCAGACGATGATGCCGATCAGGTGCGAGCCGGTGTCGGCGATGGTCGGCGTCCAGCGGATCGGGGGGCGGTCCCCAAACGGGTAGTAGCGCTCCATGCTCGGCGTTTTGAAATCGGGAAAGGAAATATAGTCGACGGTAGTGGCCCTGACCGCCGGTTCGAGGATCGGGTCGTAGATGAACTCCTGGCCTTCGACGATGACGCTGTCGGGCAGATTGGTGACGACCAACTCGGAGTAAGAGGTATTGGCGGTGGGGGAACTGGGCAGGAACGGTCCCCCTTTGCTGCCGATGTTGTTGCGGTCCCCGTCCGAATCCGACAGGCGTCCACCCTTGGGATCCTGCAGGGCGACGATCGGGTTGCCGGCGTCGTACGCGGGGGAGTGGAGCAGCAGTTCGAAGCGGTTGAATTCGGGACTTATGAACAGCGGATCTCCGTAGAGATTGCCTCCGGCGCTGGCTGCGGATGAGAAGACCGGCAACCTCTTATTGAGCGCGTTGAGACCGCCGGTGGTATCGGAATGGGAGGTGACGATGACGACCGGCCCGGGCACTGCGGGATAGTCCTCTGCGGTGAAGACGTGGATGTGGAAGTGGAGAGAACCGGGGTTTCCGGATGGATCGACGATTTCGACGTCCACTATCTGGCGGCCGGTATCGGCGTCGGCCGGCGTCCAGCTGATCAATCCCTGTTGGGTGATCAGTTCCGCGGACATGCCGGTGGGCAGCGTGACGGGGTTGAATTTGTAGAAGGGGCGATTGCCATCCACGGGGATTTCGAACTGGTAGAGTTCGCCCACTTTGCCGATGGTGTCGGGAGGAGCAGTCACGAAGTAGGGGATAAACACGCCCTGATCGACCAGATTGAGGGTGTCGCGATCGGTGCGCACAAGGCCGATGGGGTCTAGTTCCTCACCGACGAGAAAGGTATCAGTCCCCCAAAATAAATTGTAGCGCACCAGAGGATTGGCGGCGGGAGCGGCATCGATAATAGCCGCCCCTTCCGGATCGAAAAAGATGTTGCTGTCGATATCGGTGCGGTTGCCGGAGGTGAGGATGTTGGGGGCGGGATTGCGGTAGAAGGTGTTGTTGCGGATCACGTCGTTCCGCCCCCCCGCAGGGGTGGTATCGTGGAGCTCGAGGATCGGCACGGTGCTGCCGGTGCTGCCGTTTTTGAAGATCACATTGCCGAGGAACTCGACCCAGCTATCCCGGGCGTAGAGCAGCTGTCCCCCCTCGGTGGCGCTGTTTTCGAAGAAGCGGCTGCGGACGACCCTGAGGGAACAGGGCGCGCAGTGGATGGCTCCTCCCAGGTCTGCGCGGCCGTTGTAGAAATCGATGTCGGTGAGGCTGAAATCGCCGGCGGTATTGGAGAGTTGGAGGATGCCGGAAAGGCCTTCCGCATCGAAGACGGTCAGCCCCGAAGGCTGCAGGTAGATGCCTGGCTGGGATATGGCCAGGGGAAAGGTCTCGCCTGTGCTGGGCGCATAGGTTCCCGCGACCAGCTGGATGACGTGAGGACGTCCTTCGGGGACTAGGTGGGCGATGCGCAGGGCGTGAGTGAGGGTGAGGAAAGGGGTGTTGGGGTTCTGGGCGCTCTGAACGCTTCGACGGTTGTCTCCCTTACCTCCCGGAGTGCCGTCCACGTAGAAGTTGAGGGCCTGGACCGGTAGCGCACTGATGAGAAGGAGGATGGCCAGGGAAAGCAAAGGGCGAAATGGCATGGATGAGATCCCTTGTTGGCGTGGACGGAACGGCGGATATAAGGGAGGGAGTGGGAGAGATATTTCCATCTAAGTAATTACCAAAGGTGAATAATGTCAAGAAGTTATGTAATGTCAAGAAGTTATGGTGAGTCAACGGCAGTTTCGATGACGCATTTTTCGAGCAACTCGCGCACCTGCGGGCGAATGAATACGTCGTCGAGAGGCAGGCGCCCCAGAGCGCTGCCGATCAGCTGGATGCGCTCGCCCAACGCGAGGGTGCTGTTGACGATCAGACAGGTCCTATCCCGGTAGCGGCACAATCCTCCCCTGCCTTCGAAGTCGTCGTAGCGAAGCTCTATGGACAGCTCTTCCGCCAGATTTTCGAGTTCCTGTAGGATGATGGTTTCGTCCATGATCGCAGTGGTTGGAAGGAGAGGAGCAGGACTGGAAACACGGGGTGCTATGTCGTGCAAAAATAATCAAATCGGCTGTCGATGAACAAGTTAATTGTTATATTGACGCAGCTAGCAAATGAAGAGATCCTGAAAAAACGGGTTTGTCCGCCACGTATTCCGGAGTTGCGCCGGACGCCAATGGTCGAGGAAGGAAGGTTTTCGTGAAGGGAAAAGAGGTGTCCGGCCCCTGGGTACTGCTCACCAACGACGACGGCGTGGATTCTCCCGCACTGGTTCCCCTGTTACGGGAGCTGTCCGCCATCGTCGCGGTGAGAGCGGTGGTGCCGGCGACCGAGTGTAGTTGGACCGCCAAGATCATGAGCCGTTTCGAGCGTCTGGAGGTAGAGGAGGTGGACAGGGAGGGGTTCGCTGTCTGGGCGGTGAGCGGCTACCCGGCGGACTGCGCCAATCTCGGGATGCACACGCTGTTTGCCGAACCGCCCGTCCTGGTCGTATCGGGCGTCAATATGGGTACCAACGCGGGGCTGGCTTTCCTGCTGAGTTCGGGAACGGTGGGGGCGGCGATCGAAGGGATGCTCGGCGGTCTGCCGGCGGCGGCGTTTTCGGTGCAATTGGAGGGGGAGGACTACGCCCGCTGGCGCCGACACCGGGAGCTGACGCCAGCGGTGGCCGAACTGCTCGACAACACGGCCGTGGTGACCCGCGAAGTGGTGGCGGAGTTGTTGGCCGGTGGCCTGCCGCACCAGGCTTCGCTGTTGACCGTCAACATGCCGCCGTCGACCAGACCGGAGACCCCTCGGCGGCTGACCGGAGTGACGGCCACGGGATACGGTTCCTACTTCACCACAGATGGGGAGGGGGCGTATCGGTACCGATTTTCGGGTCTGCAGGTCAGGGAGGAGAATGCCCGGGGGGATATCGCCGCCCTCGAGCGCGGCGAGGTGGCCATCACTCCGCTTCGCTTCGCCTTCGAAGTGCCGCCTACGGCGGAGGATTGCCAGCGCTTCGAGCGGGGGATATAGCCTAGATCGGTCTTCCCACAGAGAGGGGGATTCACTTTGTCGCCATCGCTGTACCAGGGTAGATGCGGATGGATATGGGTTGCGGCCGCCCTCTGTGTCTGCTCTTCGATGGGAGCGGCAGAGGAACCGGGGGAGACGGGGGAAGCGACCCGGAAAGATTCCGTTGGAGAGGCCGGAAAGGGGTTCCAGTCGACGCTGAAAAAGGGGTCGAAGACGCTGATTGAGGAGGGGCAGAAGACGCTGGCAAAGGCGACTGGGGGGGCTACCGAGCAGACTGTGGAGGCGGTGCGCTGGATCGCCAAGCGGAAGCAGTTTACGCTCGCGGGAATCCCCTATGGCTTTACCGGCCTGCCCATTTTCTACTACAGCCCCAACACCGGCTGGAACTACGGCGCTCGACTGCAGCTGGCCGACTATCGACGGCTTCCCTACCGCTACAAGCTGACGTTTCACACCCTCGACTCGACCCAGGGTCGTTCCGATACCTACTTCCGCTTCAAAGTGCCGCATATCTCCGACACCGGATTCGGTCTGGTCATGCTCCTCAGCGACAAGCGGGACATTCGCGCGCGCTACTACGGCAGAGGCAACGACAGCCGCTACGAAAAGGAGTTCACCGACCCGCAGAGCCCGCGGTTCCGAGATGAAAACTATTACTACTACATCCTCAGGGAGCCGCGCTTCATCTTCAGCCTGCTGCGCCACCTGTGGGGTCCTTTTAATGCCTCGATCGTTCTCGGGCTGGAGAGCACCGACATCAGTCCGCGGGGAGAAACTTCGCACTATCTCTACGAAGGGACGCCAGACGGAGTCAAGGATGGGGTCACCGGTTTTGTCGGGGCCACGTTGAGTTGGGACAGTCGCGACGATGAGGCGATTCCCCGTCGGGGCATCTTGCACGAATGGTCCTACGAGACATCGCGCAATTCGGTGATCGGTCTCTTCTTCGAGGAGATCGACTTCCGCCGCTATACCTTCACCGACGCCCGGTACTGGCCGCTGAACGAGCGATTGAATCTGGCCCACCGCATGGTTTTCGAGGTGTTGAGCGGTTCGGTGCCTTTATACGCGTACGGCGAAATCGGGGGGCAAAAGCGGATCAAGGGGTTGGGAGGAGGAGATAGTCTGCGCGGCTACGACACCCAGCGCTTCACCGACAATGTGCGATTTTTCACCAACACCGAACTGCGCTATCATTTCCGCAGCATGCGGTTCTACCGCCAGTATCTGGAGCTGCACGGAGTCCTGTTCGTCGACACGGGGCGGGTCTGGAGCGGTATGGATGCCCTGACCCTGAACGATTTTCGCTTCACCGCCGGGACCGGCCTGCGGATTTATTGGAACGCCGACTTCGTCATCCGTCTGGGTATCGGTTTTTCCCCTGAACAGACCTACACGCCGATCAAGTATCGGAATCTGTTCTGAAGTCGGTGCGCCGACTTCGCACTCGGCGAGCGATGAGGGCGATCAGGGGGCTCAGGGCCAGATCTTTGGGCAGGGGGGTCAGGCCGAGGCGGCAGGCGTTTGTCAGGGAGATCTCCTGGCCGACCACGTGGCGCAGGTTCAGGTAGAGATAGGTGACGCCGAGGAGATAGATCAGCCCCAGCCCGGCGCCGATGGCCAGCAGGCAGCGGTTGTAGGAGGGGGAATGGCGAGTGAGCAGACCTATGGTCAAAGCGGCGAGGGGGAAGCCGAGAAGGTAGCCGAAGGAGGGTTCGAGCAGATAATGGGGGCCGCCGCCCCGGGCGAAGATGGGAAAGCCGATCAGGCCGGTGGTTAGATAGACCAGCTGGCTGAGGGCACCCCGGGTCGGCCCGAGCCAGATCCCCGCCAGGCAGACAAAGGTCACCTGCAGGGTGATCGGCACGTAGGGAAGGGGGATCTTGATAAAGGCGCCCGCGGCGGTAAGAGAAGCCATGAGCGCCACCGCCGCCAGGGCGCGCGGCGGGAGAGACGGCGTCAAGAGAGGTTGAGTGCTTCCTGGTAGCTTTCCTCCGGGGCCAGCAGGCCGATCAAAAGGGCCAGTTCAGCGGCCAATTCGTCGCGCCTGACGATGCGGTCGATAAAACCGTGTTCGAGCACGGTCTCGGCGACCTGAAAGCCCTTGGGCAGGCTGTCGATCCCCAGAAACTGCTTGATGACCGCCTGGCCGGCAAAGCCGATGCGGGCCCCGGGCTCGGCCAGGGTGACGTCGCCGAGCATGGCAAAGCTGGCCGTTACGCCACCGTAGGTCGGATCGGTGAGGAGTGTTAGGTAGAGGAGATCCGCTTGTGCCAGTTGATTCAGTTTGGCGCTGATTTTGGCCATCTGCATCAGCGAGAAAGCGCCTTCCTGCATGCGCGCCCCCCCGGATTTGCAGATGAGGATGAGGGTGCGCCGGTCGGCGATGGCTCGATCGATCAGCCGGGTTATCTTTTCGCCGGTGGCCGGTCCGAGAGAGCCCATGACGAAGCGGGTATCCATGATGCCTAGAGCGACCGGATGGCCACCGATGCGGCCGACTCCGGTGTGGATGGCTTCGTTGAGACCGGTATCTTTGCGGGCGGATTTGATGCGGTCGGAGTAGCGCTTGGTGTCGCGGAACTTGAGCGGATCGGTACTGGTCAGGTTTGCGTCGAGTTCGGTGAAGCTGTCCGGGTCGATGAGCGCTTCGACGTACTGCTGGGCGCTGATGGGGAGGTGGTGAGAGCACTCGGGGCAGATCCAGTGGCTGCGCCGCAGGGCGATTTCGTAGGTGGGGCGCTTGCAGCGCGGGCACTTGGTCCAGATACCTTCGGGCACCTCGCGTTTGATGCGGGTTTTGAGCCCGGATTTCATTCTGTCAAACCAGTTCATCAGGTGGTGCTCCTCTTGGAAGGGTAGGCGTCGGAGACGCCGGTCGCATTGCTCATACCAGGCCGCGTCGCCGCAGACCTGCGAGGGCGACGCCGGCGGTTACCAGAAGGCCGATGGAAGCGAGCAGCGCGGGATGCAGATGGCGCCGGGGAGGATCTTCCGCCGCTGCCGTGCGGTCCACTTCATCCGCGACGATCGCCTGCAGCAGGTGTTCGGCTGCCACCTCGGGGTCGGGTCGGTGTGCGGGAATCAGGGCGCTGTGGGTCAGCGCGTCGAGCTGCTCGTAGGCGCGCAGTTGCTGGCGGGCATCGGCGTCGAAAACCAGGCGCTCACCGACGGCATCGGTTTCATCTGCGGCGAGTTCACCGTCCAGGTAGGCGGACAGCTGGCGTTCGAAGCGAATTCTCTTCCAGGGATGCGCGTTCATCTCAGTGCCCTCCGGCGTGGAGCGAGCGGATTTGTATGGCTTGTGCGGACGGTCTGTCCGCACAAGGATGAGGTCTTCAAAAGAGGTCTCGTTGTTCGAGCGCGCGCAGGAGCTTCTTGCGGGCGCTGTAGATTCGCGAACTGACCGTGCCCAGGGGGATATCCAGGATGCGTGCGATCTCCTCGTAGGAGAGGTCTTCAAAGCTGTTGAGGATTAGCACCTGGCGCAGCGGGTCGGGTAACTGGTCGACCAGATCGAGCACCTGGCGCCGGGTTTCCCCAGAGATGTACTGCTCCTCGGGATTCCGGCCCCCGGTTGGCGACGGCACCGGTGAATCGTCCTGGTGCACATTCCCTTCCCCGCGGTTCAGACCGAGCCGATGCCAGGCGCTGCGCGCCCGATCGCGGCGCCGATTCAGACTGAGGCGCATGACGATGCGCAGGATCCAGGTCTTGAGAGAAGCCTCCCCCCTGAAGCTGCCCAGGGCCTGGTGTATCTTGATGAAGGCATCCTGGACCACCTCTTCGGCATCCTGGGGGTCTCCCAGCATCTTAAAGGCCAGATCGAAGGTCAGAGGGTAGTATTCGCGCACCAGAGAACGAAATGCCTCGGCATCACCCTTGAGGATGAGGCGAATGCGCTCGCTTTCTCGGGAGGCGTGCACCTGTATCTGTCGCTTGGCCGGGTTTCGCATGGATCTGGGACCATCTCTGCGCGTCGGCGCTGTGAATGCGGATATACAGACACCAGATCGGCGCACCTGTTCGCGCCTGTGGCGTGGTCAATCGTCTGATGATGCTAAAAAAATCTCGCTACGGAAGGAAAAATGTCAAGCAAAACGTCGATTTCCGAGCCGGAGCCGCCGGGGAACCCGGTTCGGCGAAAAGCGTTCTTCCGGGAAAGGGCAGAGGGGGGTGGACCTGCCATCTGCTGCGGACGGTTCCACCGGAACCGATCGCAATCCGATTGTTATATTATTGCCACGCGGCCGTAATGCAGCGCCGATAATTTTTTCCCATCTTCGCCGGTTGAGTTTTTTCGAAGACTCTGTCAGGGTAACAGCGGTCTCAGGGATTTCTATATATATGCGTGCAGAAATATGGTGAATTCCCTATAGCCTTCAGGAGTGGGCTCTGCCCACTGGCACATTGACATAGCACGTTTTTATTTACTTATTTAGAACTTTGTGGTATTTCCCTTTATCTGCGATAAATCGACTATGAGAGCCTTTCTCGCCATCGTCACCGTATTGTTCATCGGTCAGACCGTCCGGGCCGATGCCGCCGAAGTGAGCGTGGCCGATTCGGTCCGCAAATACCGCTTTCTGGCCAAGACCGCGCGCGACAAGAAGGAATACGCCGACGCAATCAAATACTACCAGGCGCTGCTCGAGTATCGAGCAGACGACCTGAAGGTCCACTACCGCGTCGGGGAGTTGTGCTACAAGACCAAGGATTACGCCGGGGCGAGGCAGGCCCTGAACGACGTGGTGGGTTTCGATTCGCTGCACGTCAATTCCAACATCCTGCTCTACAATCTGTACATGCGGGAAGACGGGCATCCCGATTCCGCCGCCGTCTGCCTGGAGCGACTGCTGAAGGTGAAACCGGGCGATGTGGAAAAACGGCGCAATCTGGCCGATCTGTACCGGCGCGAGGGAAAGGTGCGGGAGGCGATCGCCCATTACGAGCAGTTGGTGAACGCCCTCGCCGAGGCGGACGAACTGGTCGAACTGCTGGCCCTGCTCTACGAAGATCTGGGAGAGACGGATCGGGCTCTGGAATGGCGTCAGCGGCTGATGGCCAGCGGCAACGGCGGGGCGGATTTGAACAAGCAGCTGGATGCGCTGGAAACGATGCTGCGACTGCAGTTGGAGACCGATGATATCAAGAGCGCCTTCGAGAGTCTGCAGCAGCTGGCTCAGCTCGATTCGGCCAATCGGTATTCCTACTTCAGTCGAATCGCCTCCCTGGCCGAACAGCACAACAACGCGGAGATGCGGCTCAAGGGATGGGAGGGGATGGCGCAGGCCAATCCGCGCGATCTGGAGACGTTTGCCACCCTGGTCGAGTGGTATCTCAACGACGACAAAGTCGACCGCGCCCAGAAGTGGTTGGACCGCGGTCTGCGCACCCAGCCGGACGACGCCCATCTGCTGCTGCTGAAGGGGGATATCCTGGTGCTGCAGGGAGATGAGGAGGGGGCGCTCGAGGCGTTTGAGAAGGCGAAGGCGGATTCCCGCTGGGAGACGATCGCCCAGCAGCGGATCTGGCAAATTCGCCCCCCGGAGACTACAGAGGAAAAGCTGAAAAGAGAGTTTTTCGGCAAAGGTGAAAAACAGGAACAAGAAGAAAATTGAGACTGGCTCCTCGATGCGGAGGAGTGCGGTGGATTACCGAATGGATCTTTTGGCGTCCCTGAGTGGATTGGGGGTGCCATTGAGAAAAACGCCTAGAAGTGAGACATAGTCAGTGTTTTGTCAAGAAAAAAACCTTGACAAAATTGCCATCAAGATCTTCCAGAAATTTTATATCGTTACGTGATTTCCGAAGATAAGCATTTTTGTAGATAGGCCACTCAGACGCAATTATTCGAAGATCTACAGGAGGAAAAATGGTCAAGCTTTTCGTAGACGGTGGGTGGGCCATGTGGCCCCTGCTCTTCCTGCTGGTGATAGGCATCGGCTTCGCCATCGAGCGGTTGATAAACTTGTCGCGCGCGGCGATCAATGCCGAGGATTTTTTCCAGCAGCTCGAAGAGGCGCTCAAAAGCGGCGGGCCGGATAAGGCCGCCCAGCTCTGTTCCGAAACGCGCGGCCCGGTGGCTTCGGTGATCCACGCCGGTCTGCTGCGGATGCATCGCGGCATCGACCACGTGGAGAAGTCGATCGAGAATTCGGGGGCCGTGGAGATGGCCTTTCTGGAGCGCGGAATGGTCTGGCTATCGACGGTGGCCAATCTGGCGCCGATGGTCGGCTTCCTGGGGACGGTGAGCGGTATGATCGGCGCCTTCCAGACGATCAAGGAGATGGGTGACGTGGTGCCCTCGCAGGTAGCCGGCGGCATCTCCGAGGCGCTGATCACCACGGCTTCCGGTCTGGTCGTCGGTATCCTCATTCAGTTCTGCTACAACTTCTTCGCCTCGCGCATCGATCGCATCATCGCCGACATGCAGGAGCACACGGCCGCCTTTATCGATCTGCTGTCCGAGATGCAGCACCAGGACGAAGCCGCAGGGGGGGCCTGAGCGTGAAATGGGGCAGAGGGGCACGCGTAGCCCCCGAAATTCCGACGGCGTCGATGGCGGACATCGCCTTCCTGCTGATCGTCTTTTTCCTGGTCTCGACGACGATGAATCAGGACAAGGGACTCTCCCTGCACCTGCCGGCCATGGGCGAGGGACAGGAGATGCAGAGCAAGAATATCTGCAATCTCTGGATCACCCAGGAAGATGTCATCGCCATTTTCGAGAACGATAACCTGACGCCGGTGCCCTTCGAAGGGCTGCAGGCGGAAATTGCGCGCCGGCTGGCGGCCAACGACAAGCTGGTCGTCTCGGTGCTGGCCCAGCGCGGGGCCACCTATCGGACGTTCGTCGACGTGCTGGACGAACTGAAGCTGGCCGGGGCCCGGAAGATTTCGATCGCCAATCCAGAAGAGTGAGTGTATGAAGTTCAACCGCAAATCCAAGGTACAGAGCGTCATCCCGACGGCGTCGATGGCGGATATCTCGTTCCTGCTGCTGGTCTTCTTCATGGTGTCGACGGTCTTCGTCCGCTATCGCGGTCTGCCGGTGACGCTGCCGCAGGCGGAAAAGATCGAGAAGCTGGAGAGTCGCCGCAACGTCATCAGCATCTGGATCAACGGCGCAGGGGTCATCAATATCGACGATCAGACCACGCCGCTGGATCAGGTCGGTCGGGTGGTCCACGCTAAGATTACGGCCAATCCCCGGGCGGTAATCTCGATCCGCGGTGACGAGCAGTCCAACTACGGCCTGATGTCGGACCTGCTGCAGGAGTTGCGCAAGGTCGAGGCGCTGCGCGTCAACTTCTCGACCAGACGGGAGGGCCGGCCATGATCCGCGGCAAGCAAGCCGAGGCGAATCTGCGGCTCACCTATCGCAAGATCCTGTGGAGCTGTTTCGGGGTTTCGATAGTGTTCCATATTGCGATCTTCGCCATCTTTCCCGAATTCAGGGCCAAGGCGTACGCCAAGGCGGAGGCGCCGATCGTGCTCCAGCTGGAGGAGATCCCCGAGACCAAGCAGGAGCGCAAGCCACCGCCGCCGGTGCGGCCGGTAGTGCCGATCGCCACGGACAACCCTGACGTGCCCGACGACGTCACCATTGAGGATACGGACCTCGATCTGAGCGCTCTCGACGACCTGCTGCCGCCCCCGCCGCTGGTCGAGGAGGCGGTCGAAGAGATCGGTCTGGAGGAGGAAGAGGACGAGATCGTCGAGTTGTGGAAGGTGGAAAAGCAGCCGACGCCGACCAAGAAGGTGGTGCCCGAATACCCGGATATCGCGCGCAAGGCGAACATTACCGGTCGAGTCTACGTCATCGCCGTTATCGATAAGCAGGGGAAGGTCGAGAGAGTCATCATGGTCAAGGGGCCAGAGGTCTTCCACGAGGCGGCCAAGGAGGCGGCCATGCAGTGGGAGTTCGAACCGGCCATCCAGAACGACAAGCCAGTCAAGGTGCAGGTCAGTTTGCCCTTCACCTTCCAGCTGGACTGAGTGTCTCTCAGCCGCGACCACGGGGCGGTCGCGGCTGAGAGGATGCAGAAAGGACCTTTCGACCCTTTCTGCACCACGGTGATTCTTCGTGTCACGGTTATCTTCTGCTTGCCATATCCCCCTGTTTTTATTATCCTAAACTGTAGTTGATTCCCTCCCCCCGTTCTTTCCCCGTTCTTTACGTAGTGCGCAATTTCTTCCCTTCCTGCGCGAAAACGATCCGGAGGTGTACCTGATGCGCTGTCCTTACTGCAGTCATCTCGAGGACAAAGTGGTGGATTCTCGTGCCTGTCGGGAGGGAATGGCGATTCGCCGTCGACGGGAATGTCTGGACTGCAGCAAGCGGTTCACGACCTACGAATACATCGAAAACGTGCCGCTCACCGTCATCAAGGCGGACGGCCGGCGCGAGCCGTTCGATCGGGGCAAGCTACTCGACAAGGTGGAACTGTCCTGCTACAAAACCACGGTATCGGCGGAGGAGATCGAGCAGCTGGTCGACAGGATCGAAACCGAGCTGGGCAACCTGACTGAAAAAGAGGTGAGCAGCAAGCAGGTCGGCGAGCTGGTCATAGCGCAGCTCAAGCTCCTCAACGAAGTGGCGTATGTGCGTTTTGCCTCGGTTTATCGCCAGTTCAAGGACAGGAACGACTTCGTGCGCGAATTGGAGCAACTCACTCCCTGAAGGGGAAATCCACTTTCTGAACTGAAGCACCGAACTCTTCGAAAAAGGGGGTGTATGCCCCCTTTTTCTTCCCTATTTGAGCGCATTGTTCTACCCCCGCAACAAAGTCCAAAAAACTTCTTGACAAGTCCGCCTTTCTACCTATCTTTGAAAAGTCCACAAGATCTTGTGGTGCACAAGCGCGGAGTGCCTAGCATGATGTGGTTCGGTGCTCCGCCTCCCTGTTTTCTCCCCATCGTCTTAAGTCCTTAAAAAAACCTTTATTTCGACAAGCCCCGACGGGAGTTCCCCCTCGCGGAATGGGTCTTGTTTTCCTCAAAGGGGAGGGTAGAATGGCGTCTGATCGACTCGAGCGGGCTACTGGAGCCACAAATGCTCCGGCTCGCGTGCATCGCCTGGAAGAATTGTTGGCCCAGCTGGAGGATCGCGGCCTCAAACGGAACGGCCACGACGAACTGCTGACCAGAGCGGCCGATGCCGAGACTTACTACGGGGACAACGAACTGGCTATCGACGTGCTGCGCAACAAGTATCTGGCGCCCAACGAGACTGGCCCGCTGCAGATGTGGGATCGCATCGCCCGGGCGATTTCGGCGGTGGAAAAGGATCGGGAACTGTGGTATGATCGCTTCCTCTCTCTGCTGCTGGATTTCAAATTCATTCCCGGTGGCCGGGTGATGCACGGAGCGGGGCGGGACGAGGCGCGGCGCAAGCCAACCCTCTCCAACTGCTATGTCGTGCCGATCGAGGAGGACAGCCTGGAGGGGATCTACCGCTGTCTGAGCGAATCGGCCATGGTCTATCGCACCGGTGGGGGAGTGGGCACCGATCTGTCCGTTCTGCGGCCGAAAGGGGCCCCGGTCAACGCCACGGTCGACGCCTCGCCCGGCTGCACCGCTTTCATGAATCTGCTGAGTGAGAGCACCAACGCGGTGTCGCAGGCGGGTCGTCGCGGCGCCCTGATGCTCACTCTGCGAGTCGATCACCCCGATATCGAATACTTCATATCGATCAAGAACGACGCCAATCGGACCAAGGTACAGTACGCCAATATCTCGGTGCTGGTCACCCACGAGTTCATGCAGGCGGTGCAGGGGGATACCGATTTCGATCTGCGCTTTGGCGGCCAGGTCTTCCGCACGGTACGCGCCCAGGAGTTGTGGAACAAGATCATCACCAACGCCCACGCCTCGGCCGAGCCGGGGATCATCTTCTGGGACACGATGAAGGAGTACCACAACGTCGAATACGCCAATCCGCTGGTCAGCACCAACCCGTGCGGCGAGCAGCCGCTGGCGGCGTACACCGCCTGTAATCTGGGCAACCTGAACCTTTTGAAGTTCGTGCACGAGGACGGCAGCTTCGACTTCGAGGGGCTGAGCGAGTGCACTCAGGTAGCGACCCGCTTCCTGGACGATGTGATCGAATACAACATGGCCAACCACGCCCTAGAAAAGATCCGGGAATCGGTCGCCTCCGACCGGCGGGTGGGATTGGGGGTCACCGGATTGGCCGATGCGCTGGTGATGATGGGGCTCAAATACGACAGTCCGGAGGCGCTCGATGCGGTGGAACAGATCATGCAGGCGATCTGCTACAGCGCGTACGAGACGTCGATCGATCTGGCTCAGGAGAAGGGGTCTTTTCCGCTGTTCGACTGGGAGGGGATGTCGCAGAGCAAGTTCGTCCAGAATCTACCGCTGGCTCTCCAGGACAAGATCGCCGAATTCGGACTGCGCAACTCGACGCTGATCACCATGCCGCCGGTCGGCACCGGGTCGATCGTGGCGGAGACTTCGTCGGGTATCGAGCCGATCTTCTGCACCAGCTACAAGCGCCGGGTCAAGCAGGCGGACGGCGAGAGTTTTGTCGACTACAAGGTCTACCATCCGCTGATTCAGCAGATGTTCGGCGACGACGAGAATCTGCCGGACTACGTGGTGACGGCGCACGACATCGATCCGTTCTCCAGGGTCAAGATGCAAGGGGTGCTGCAGCGCTATACCGACAGCAGCATCTCGTCGACGATTAATCTGTCCGAGGAAACCACGGTCGAGACGGTGGCCGATATCTACATCACCGCCTATGAGGAAGGGTTGAAGGGGGTAACGGTCTATCGCGAGGGCAGTCGGCAGGGGATCCTGCAGACCGAAAGCCAGGAGAAGAAGGAGGAGGAGAAGGCGGAAGAGCCGACGCCGACGCCGGAAACCGGGCGCCCGAACGGATACCATCCGCGGCGGCGGCCGGCGGTCACACGCGGGGTGACCGAGCGGGTGCGCACCGGGGAGGGGAATATTTATGTGACGATCAACGAGGACGAGGAGGGTTTGTGCGAAGTGTTCTCGACGATCGGCAAGGCAGGGGGCAATGCCGCGGCCCAGTCCGAAGCGATCAGCCGCCTGATCTCGCTGGCGCTGCGTTCGGGGATCGATACGCACGAGGTGATCCGCGAGCTCAAGGGGATCTCGGGGCCGAATCCGGTGTGGGAGGACGGCGAACTGATTCTGTCGACGCCGGATGCCATCGGCAAGGCGATGGAACGGTATGTGCAGCGTCACAAGGGGAGAAACCTGGACCCGTCCGAGGAGGTAGAGGCGGCAGCGGAGGTGGCGGTCGCTCCGCCGGCCACGCTGTCGAGTGAGCGGCCGAAGACGATGGCCACCTGCCCGGAATGCGGATCGACGGTGGTGCACGAGAGCGGCTGCCTGGCGTGCAAGCACTGCGGTTGGTCGAAGTGCTGAGCTGAGCTGGAAAGCTGGAGAGTATAGGGCGCGTTCCTGCGGGAGCGCGCCTTTTTTTGGTGAAGTCACGAATGCGCGCCTGCGGAAGCCGCCGCCGGGCAGTTACTTAACTCGGCCTTGGACCTCGATGTGCTGAGCGTGCCAATCGGGGAGAAGCGTTTGCTTGGGGGCAGGTTGAGAGAGATGGGAACTCTACCGTATTATGGCACACCTTTGGTATCTCCAGTTTCTCAGTGGAAGATCTGGATGGGAATGGTTGGATACGCAATTATATGGGCGAATGGTCGGAGCGGCCTCAGACAGAAGTAACTGCCCTCTGGCAACTCCCACAGGTGCGCAGGTGGATCATTGTTTTCTGGCGGAATTCAGTCGAATTCGAGGATCTGACCGTCGTAGGCCAGATCTACGTGGGCGGGGAGTTCGGCGCAGGCGATCGGGTGATCGAGGTCGTGGGTGAGGTGAGTGAAGAGGGCGCGGCGAGGGCGGAGTTCGTCGACGACGTCCAGGGCCTGGGCGACGCTGAAGTGGGTGGGGTGCTCGCGGTAGCGCAGGGCGTCGAGGACCAGGGTGTCGAGGTTGCGGAGACGGGCCATCGAGTCGTCGGGGATGCGGTTGCAGTCGGTGACGTAGGCGAAGTCGCCCAGGCGGAAGCCGAGGACGGGGAGGCGACCGTGGTACACGGTCACCGGCTCGATCTGCAGGTCGCTCAGGGAGAAGGGGCCGTCGATTGGATGCAGACTGAGCTGCGGGACTGCGCTGGGGTTGTCGGTTTTGAAGGCGTAGTCGAAGACGTGGGCGATGCGGGTGAGGGTTTTCGGGTCGGCGTAGCAGGGCAAAGGAGTGTCGCGGTCGAAGCAGTAGATGCGGACGTCGTCGAGGCCGTGCAAATGGTCGGCGTGGCCGTGGGTGAAGAGGACGGCGTCGACTCTGCAGATGTCGTGGCGCAGCGCCTGAGTGCGCAGGTCCGGGGTGGTGTCGACGAGGATATTGTTGCCCCTGTCTTCGATCAGCAGGGAGCAGCGCAGGCGTTTGTTCCTGGGATCATCGGAGCGACAGACGGCGCAGTCGCAAGCGATGCGGGGCACGCCCACGGAGGTGCCGGTGCCGAGGAAGGTGATCTTCATGAGGTATTGGAGAGTGCGTCGTCAGGTGGGGTTGTTCTGGCCGGCGTGGGTGTTCCCACACCGGTCCCGATGCCGAAAAAGAGGATCTTCATACGCTAGGGAAGTTCGGCTCCGGGTGGTAAGGTCAGGATGTCGGGACCGTTTTCGGTAATGGCCACGGTGTGTTCGCAGTGGGCGGCGGGAAGACCATCGGTGGTTGTGGTGGTCCAGCCATCGTCGCCGATCTCGAGGTCGGGGCTGCCCAGGCTGAGGATCGGCTCGATGGCGAAGACAAAACCGGTCCGCAGGCGCGGACCCTGTCCGGGAGGGCCGTAGTTGTTGATGTGGGGCTCTTCGTGAAGGGAACGGCCGATACCGTGTCCGCCGAACTGGCGGATGATCGACATTTTCCACTTTTCGGCGTGTGCCTGAACGGCGTGGGAGATATCGGTGAGGTGGCGGTCGGGGCGGGCCTGATCGATGGCCAACTCCAGGCAGGTACGGGTGACGTCGATCAAGTGCTGTGTCCCGGGATCGATCTCGCCGACGCCAGCGGTGAAGGCACCGTCTCCAAAATACCCGTCGAGATGCGCGCCGACGTCGATGCTGATGATATCCCCTTCCCGCAGTGGCGTATCGTCGGGGATGCCGTGGACGACCTGGGCGTTGGGGGAGGCGCAGATGGTGGCTGGGAAGTCGCGATATCCCTTGAAAGCGGGAACGGCGCCGTGGTCGCGGACAACCTGTTCGGCCAATTTGTCCAATTGGAGCGTAGTCACGCCCGGCTGGAGTTGTTCGGCCAGGGCTTTTTGCACGTGATAGACGATCTGGCAACTGGCGCGAATGCGCTCGATCTCCTCGGAACTTTTCCTGCGGATCACCACTCTGATCTCCCTTTACAGGTTCCGCGCCGGCCTGCCACCCCTCTGCGCTCAGCGGAACCGAAACGCTGAATTATTAACCTATTATAGTATTATAAGAAAGTAGGCGGTGGTGGAGGCATTTGCAATACTCCAGGGTCTTGCATATATTGGTACGATTGCGGCAAAATCGATTGCTGCCTATATATAAATAGTTTAAAAACTGCTAGTTCTGTTCACTGCTTGAGGAAGTGAGAAATATGGGAAAATCGCTGGTGGTCGTCGAATCTCCGGCCAAGGCCAAGACGATCAATAAGATTCTGGGGAAAGATTTCGTGGTAAAATCGTGCATGGGGCATGTACGCGATCTGCCACCCAAGGAACTGGGCATCGACATCGACAACGAATTCAAGCCGCACTACGTGACCATTCGCGGCAAGGGGAAGGTGCTGGCCGAACTGCGCAAAGCGGCTCAGGGAGCCGAGACGATCTATCTGGCCACTGACCCGGACCGCGAAGGGGAGGCGATCGCCTGGCACGTACAGCAGGCTATCGCCCGCAAAGACGCTGTAGTCAAGCGGATTCTGTTCAACGAGATCACGCCGCGAGCGGTGCGCGAGGCGGTGAACCACTCGGGCGAGTTGGATCTGGATAAGATCAACGCTCAGCAGGCGCGACGGGTTCTCGATCGGCTGGTCGGTTACGAGATCAGCCCGCTGCTGTGGAAGGTGATTCACTCCGGTCTATCGGCCGGTCGCGTGCAGTCGGTGGCGCTGCGGCTGATCTGCGAGCGAGACAGGGAGATCGACGTGTTCGAGCCGGATGAATACTGGTCGATCGAAGCGCTGCTCTGCGCCGAGGGAGGAGAGCAGTTCAGGGCCAAGTTGCTTCAGCGCCAGGGGGTGAAGGTCGAGATCACCTGCCAGGAGGAGGCAGAGCGCATTCTCGCCGAGTTGAAACAGCAGCAGTGCCAGATCCGCGAGGTCAAGACGCGCGATCAACTGCGGCGTCCGGCGCCGCCGTTCACCACCAGCACCCTGCAGCAGGAGTGCGCCCGGCGGCTGCGCTATTCGGTCAAACGGACCATGGCCGTGGCTCAGCAACTCTACGAGGGGATGGAGATAGATGGCGAGGTGCACGGTCTGATCACCTACATGCGCACCGACTCAGTGCGCGTAGCCGACGAGGCGGTCCAGGAAGTGCGCGGCCAGATCGGTCGACTCTACGGTGACGACTACGTGCCGGAGAAGCCGAATACCTACAAGACCAAGAAGAGCGCACAGGATGCCCACGAGGCGATTCGGCCGACATCGGTCGAATTGCGTCCGGAGGATATCAAAGAGTTGTTGTCGCCGGAGCAGGGCAAGGTCTATGAGCTGATTTGGAAGCGGTTCGTCGCCTCGCAGATGAAGCCGCAGGTGCTCAGTATCACCACGGTCAATGTCGAGGCGGGCGACTATCTGCTGCGCGCCACCGGCAGTTCGGTCAAATTCCCGGGCTTTACGCTGCTCTATACCGAGAGCAAGGAGGATGAGGATGAGGAGGTGGCCAGCGGCGTGCCGGCCAATATGATAGAGGGCACGACACTGGAGCAAAAGGAGTTGATCCCCGAGCAGCATTTCACCAAACCCCCGCCCCGCTACACGGAAGCTTCACTGGTCAAAGAGCTGGAGGCGGACGGCATCGGTCGGCCCAGCACTTACGCCCAGATCATCACCACCATTCAGGATCGGGAGTATGTCGAGAAGGTCGACAATCGCTACTTTGTGGCGACCGAGCGCGGCCATACGGTCAACAAGCTGCTGGTGGAGACCTTTCCCCACATCTTCAACGTGGCGTTCACGGCCAAGATGGAGGAAGCTGTCGATCGGATCGCGGAGGGGCAGGATACCTGGGTGAAGACAGTGGGCGAGTTCTACAACTCCTGGCGCGACGACCTGAAGCAGGCGAACGAGCGACGGCGCGAGTTGAAGCAGGCACTGCAGGAGGAAAGCGACATCATCTGCGAGGAGTGCGGCCGCAACATGGTGATCAAATGGGGCCGCAACGGTCGCTTTCTGGCCTGTCCGGGTTATCCGGCCTGCAAAAACACCAAGCCGCTGCCGGAGGACCAGGAGCAGGTGGAGACCGACGAGGTCTGCGACCAGTGCCAGTCGCCGATGGTGGTCAAGACCGGCCGCTACGGCCGCTTTCTGGCCTGTAGCGCGTATCCGGAGTGCAAAAATGTCAAGCCGTTCTTTCTGGGCATCCCCTGTCCGGAGGATGACTGTGAAGGCCAACTGGTGGAGAAGCAGTCGCGCAAGGGGAAGGTCTTTTTCGGCTGTGACCAGTACCCCAAGTGCAAATTCGCCAGCTGGGATAAGCCAGTGAACCGAGCCTGTCCCCATTGCGAGGCGGCGCTGATGTACGAGCGCAGCAGCCGTGGCGGTTCGGTCTCGCTAATCTGTCGGGTGTGCAATCACCAGATCGAAGCGTCCTCTCCGGCCGAAGAGGACGCCGCTGCCTGAAGGCAGTTCGCTGCCTGAAGGCAGTTCGCTGCCTGAAGGCAGTTCGCTGCCTGACGCGGACGGTCGCGCTTCCCCCCACGTGCCCCCTTTCCCCCTTGTGCTTGCGGAGATGAGGAGTATGGCTGCACTGAGCGCCAGTTCCACGGTGGAAGAGGGGATCGAGAGCTTTCTCGAATACCTGGAAAAAGAGCGGAACTACGCCGCGCACACGCTCGGTTCGTATCGGAGCGATTTGCAGCAGTTCGCCCGTTTTCTCTACCCGAGGGTGGTCGATGTGCGTCTGCCGCTGAAGCTGGTGCAGCGCGAGCTGGTCGCCGCTTTCATCGAGGAACTGGAGGATCGCGGTCTGCAGCGCAGCAGCATCGCTCGCAAGCTGGCGGCGGTGCGCTCGTTCTTCCGCTACCTGTGCCGCGAGCGAGTGCTGGCGGGCAATCCGGCCAGCGGCATCGGTTCCCCCCGGCCGGAGCGGCGTTCCCCCCCCTCCCTGGAACTCAAGCAGGTGGAGCAGGCGCTCGAGCTGCCCGAGGCAGAGAAGGCTTCCGGGGCGCGCGATCGGGCGATACTGGAGGTGTTCTACGGAGGAGGGATCCGTCTTTCCGAGCTGGTGGGGCTCAATCTCACCTCCCTGGACCTGGATGCGGGGACGGTGCGGGTGATGGGCAAGGGGCGCAAGGAGCGGATCGTGCCGATCGGTCGTATGGCGCTGGCGACGCTCAAGGATTATATGAGACACCGGGCGGAGCTGTTGCTCGAGCTGGATATTACCCAGGTCGAGGTGGGTGCCCTGTTCCTCAACGGACGCGGGCGGCGGCTGAGTCGGCGCACGGTCCAGCGGGTCGTTCAGCGCTATCTGGATCGGGCGACCGAGACCGAAGGGGCAGAGGGAGAGGAAGTGGAGCACAAACCGGGAATGAGCCCGCACCTGCTGCGCCACACCTTTGCCACCCACCTGCTGGACGCCGGTGCCGATCTGCAGTCGGTGAAAGAGCTGCTGGGACACGCCACGTTGACCAGCACGCAGATCTACACCGAGATCACTTTGGAGCGGATGCAGGAGGTGTACGCGCAGGCCCATCCCCGGTCCCGCGGCGCGGAGGGGGGGAAGGAAGCGGATGCCGACGACGATAGCGATGCGACACCATCCACGGGAGAGAACCAGTGAAAGGTAGACTGCGCAGCACCACGGTGTTGGGGCTGCGCCACAAGGGTAAAGTAGTGATGGGCGGCGATGGCCAGGTAACCCTGGGCGATGTAGTGCTCAAGCAGAAGACGTGCAAGATTCGCAAGCTCTACAGCGATTCGGTCCTGGTCGGTTTCGCCGGGGGCACCTCCGACGCGCTGGCCCTGCTCGACCAGCTCGAAAGTCGCCTGGAGGAGTTCAACGGCAATCTGGAGCGAGCCGCCAGCGAGCTGGCCCGCGACTGGCGGACGGACCGCTATCTGCGTCGCCTTGAGGCGATGATCATCGCCATGGACGCCCGGCGCTCCCTGCTGATTTCGGGGGAGGGGGATCTGCTGGCTCCGGACGACGACGTGCTGGCCATCGGCTCGGGCGCGCCATTCGCTCTGGCGGCGGCCCGGGCGTACGTGGACGGTTCGCGTTTGGGGGCGGTCGAGATCGTCGAGCGCTCCCTGGAGATCACCGCCGATCTGTGTATTTTCACCAACCGTGAGATCAGCGTTCTGGCGCTTTGAAGGGAGGTGTGGTTTGGAGGAATTGACGCCCAGAGAGATCGTCGTCGAGCTCGACCGCTACATCGTCGGCCAGGAGTTGGCGAAGCGCTCGGTGGCGATCGCCCTGCGCAACCGCTGGCGACGCCAGCAGGTAGCCGAGGAACTGCGCGGCGAGATCATTCCCAACAACATCATCATGATCGGTCCGACCGGGGTGGGCAAGACCGAGATCGCCCGCCGCCTGGCCGCCCTGGCCCGTTCTCCGTTTATCAAGGTGGAGGCGTCGAAGTTCACCGAGGTGGGGTATGTCGGCCGCGATGTGGAGTCGATCATCCGCGATCTGGTCGATCTGGGGGTCGACATGGTGCGGGCGGAGCACGGTGCGGCCATGGAAGAGCGGGCGGAGGATCTGGCCGAGGAGCGGCTTCTCGATATGCTGGGAGGCGCTCCAGTCGAGGGGGAAACGGAGAAAGGTGCCGCCCGCAGGCGGGAGAAGCTCAGAAGACAGCTGCGCGCCGGCAAGCTGGAAGAGGAAACGGTCGAGGTGGAGAGTGCGGGGGAACGGTCGCCGATGGTGGAAGTCTTTTCGCCGGTGGGCAATGTCGAGGAGATGAGCCTGAATATTCAGGAGCTGGTCTCCGGGATGATGGCCACCTCCCGCCAGCAGCGGCAGCTGTCGGTGGGCGAGGCGCGCCGCCTGCTGGTCAACGAAGAGCTACACAAGTTGATCGATATGGACAAGGTGGTCACCGAGTCGATCGAGCGAGTGGAAAATGGGGGCATCGTCTTCCTGGACGAGGTGGATAAGATCATCGGCGACCCGGGCAAAGGGAATTCCGAGGTATCGCGCGAGGGGGTGCAGAGCGACCTGCTGCCGGTTATCGAGGGATCTACGGTGGCCACGCGCTACGGTCTGGTGCACACCGACCACATTCTGTTCATCGCGGCCGGCGCCTTCCACGCGGCCAGGCCCTCGGATCTGATCCCGGAGCTGCAGGGGCGCTTTCCGATCCGCGTGGAGTTGGGCAGCCTGGAAGAGGAAGACCTGGCCTGTATACTGATCCAGCCCGAGAACTCCCTGATCAAGCAGTACACGGCGCTGCTGGCCACCGAAGGGGTGAAGCTCTCCTTCGCCCGGGAGGGGATTCGCGAGATCGCCCGCATCGCCTACGAGGTGAATATGCGCACTGAGAATATCGGCGCCCGCCGTCTGCACACGGTGATGTCCACCCTGCTCGACGAGCCGCTGTTCGACGCCCCCCAGGCAAAGGAGAAGCGGCTGCGCATCACCCGCGGATTTGTGCGTGACAAACTCCAGTGCATCCTCGAAGACGAGGACCTGAGCCGGTACATCCTCTGAGGCGTCGTGTATCCGCTGCTGCTCCTTCTCCTGCTGCTGGCCGCCTGTGCCAAAGTTGGCCCTCCCTCCGGCGGTCCGGTCGATCGCACTGCACCGCAGATCGTCACCCATTTTCCGGCGTCCGACGCTACCTCCGTGCCCCTGGACGCGACCGTGGAGATTCTCTTTGACGAGCCGATGGAGCGGGAGCGGACCGAGGAGGCGCTCTTCGTCGCCCCGGAGGAGCGGCTGCAGCCGCGCTGGCGGGGACGGCGTTTGCAACTGCCGATCGATCTGCAGCCGGACCGGACCTATGTGATCACCGTGGGCACGGGAGCCAAAGATCTGCGCGGCAATGCGCTGGAGAAATCGTTCACCTTCGCCTTCGCCACCGGGGATCGCCTCAACCGGGGTCAGATCACCGGTTTTGTCTATCGGGACCACGAGCCGGCGTCCGGTGCCCATATCTGGGCCTACGATCTGGCCCGTTTCCGCGGTCGGGTGGGTAACGACCCACCGCACTACCGCACGCAGAGCGGTCGGGACGGTTCCTTCGCCTTTGCGCGGCTGGCTGCCGGTCGTTACCGCCTGCTGGCGTTCGCCGACGAGGATCGCGACCAGAGCTATGATGCGGGGGAGTGGCTGGGTTTGCCGGCGTCCGATTTGGAGGTGAGCGAGGCGGACACTGCTCGCTCCGGCGACCTACTGCTGGTGGCGCACGATCCGCCCGATATAAAGTTGGTGCGGGTGCAGGCGGTCGACGATCGCCGGCTGCTGCTGCAGTTCGGCGCGGAGGTGGACCCGGCGGAGGTGGAGCTCGAGCTGAAGGGGCTGGTGGTCGAGGGGCTGTACGGTTCGCCGCAGGATCGGAAGAAGGTGTACGCGCGCACGGAGGTGCAGGAGCCGGGTCGGGAGTACTCGATTGCGGCGGTGCGGGTAGGCGGTCGGCTGCTGAAGTGGCAGGAGCCGGTGCGCGGCTCGAACCGTCAGGACCGGAGTCCGCCGATGCTGGTCGGGCGCTTTCCCGAGGGTGGGACGATCGCCCCGGGCGATAGCCTGGAGCTGCTTTTCGGCGAGGGCATGGAGCGGGTGATTCCGGTTGGTTTTTGGGTGGGGACCGATTCGACGCAGGCACTGGTGGGGGAATGGCACTGGCCGTCGCCGACGCGCCTGGTTTTCCGCCCCGAGGCGTCGCTGAGTCCGGGGGAGTATCGGCTGCGAGGGCGCGGTTGGCTGTTGGCCGACCGGGCCGGTCTGGCGCTGGGCGACAGTCTGGTGGATCTTTCTTTTGAGGTGATGGCCCCGGACGAGCTGGCCGCGTTCGGTGGTAGGGTAGTGGCCCCGGGGGCGATATGGGTGACCGCCCGCAGTGAAAAGGGGAGGTATCTGACCCGGGCGGACAGCGTTGGGGCGTATCTGTTCGAGGCACTGCCGCCGGGAGAATATGCGGTCCACGCTTTCGCGGATGTGGACGGGGACGGCATTCACGGCAAGGGGCAGCGGGAGCCGTATGCTCCGGCCGAGCCGTACGGGCGGCGACCTGCGTTGGTGGAACTGGCCAAAGGGCAAGTGGTCGAAGATATCGATCTGGAGTGCAGATGATATGAATCGCATGCATCCCTATCTGGAACTGGCCGCCCTGGTGCTGGCCCTGGTCTTTCTGGGGGCGTTTCACTTTTCCCAGGTTACGCTCGAGCAGCAGCAGGAGATAGAGCTGGAAGCGGGCCTGGAGCAGCTGTATCTGATGGAAAAGGTCCACTTCGAGCAGCACGGGCGATACTTCGACCCGACCGATCCGCAGGAGGGGTTGGAGTGGCAGTGGATGGAGAGCTACGACTGGGATTTCCGCACCAGCGGCGAGCGGTTCTGGCTGGTGGTGCGAGCCGACCTCAACGGCGACGGGCAGTTCGGAGTCTGGGGGGTGGACGACCGCGGTCCCCAGGTGCAGCGACTGATGCAAGACTGAGGATCGAAAGCGAAAGCGGGGAATTATCCCGGGTATGGAGGCCAATGGCGATTGGGAAGTGCGGCCGACTGCATTATTTATTAATCATAATTATGTAATCTTTATTTTTGAAACTTAAACGAATTAAAATTATAATAAACAGAAATTTATAGCTGAATTCACATCGTTCCCGGTCCCGTTGCCCGCGGATACGAGCCGACCACGCGCATCTCGACGACCTGTTTCTCGATCTCCTTCAGCGCTTCGGACAGAGGGGTTGCTGCGGCGTATCCGGCGCATTCCAGATAGACCCAGTACTCCCAGGGGTGGCTCAATTTTTTGCGGGTCTCGATCTTGAAGAGTTCGATGCCGCGATCGGTCAGATTGGCGAGAAGACAGGGCAGGGTGTGGGCGCAGTCGTCCAGGGTGAGGATCAGCGTGGTCTTGCCCGGTTCGTCTCCGGCGACGCAGGTGTCGTGGGCGAGTACCAGGAAGCGGGTGTGGTTGCGCGGGTCGGTCTGGATGTCTTCGGCGAGCACCGCCATGTGGTAGATCTCGGCGGCCTGGGGGGAGGCGATGGCCGCCTCTTCCCTTTTGCCCCTGGCCTTGACCCTCTTTACCGCTCCGGCAGTGTCGTACGCGGGGGTGATATTCTCCGGGTCGATCCACACCAGTTTGTTGAGGTAGCGCTGGCACTGGGCCAACGCCTGTTCGTGGGAGTAGACGTAGCGGATCTCTTCCAGGCGCACCCCCGGGTGGGCGATCAGGCAGTGGCGGACGTGGAAGTAGAGCTCTCCGGCGATCGGCAGCGGGTTTCTCTCCAACTGTTCCCAGACCAGATACACGCTGCCACCCAGCGAATTTTCCACCGGCGCCATGCCGTAGGGCGCCTTGCCGCTCTTCACCGCTTTGAACAGGTCTGCAAAGGAGTGGCAGGGGAGGATATCCACCTCCCCGAACTGCTGCGCTGCGGCCAGGGCGCTGTTCGAGCCGGGCTCTCCCTGCACGGCGACGGTGATGGGGGGCTGGCTCAAACCGCAATCTCCATGCGGATGGTGGAATGCGGGTCGTATCCCTGCAGTTTGAAGTCGTCGTAGCGGAAGTGGAAGATGTCCTGGTCCCGGTCTTTTACATCCATCGTGGGCAGTGCTCTGGGCTGGCGGGTGAGTTGCTCTTTGAGCGGCTCGACGTGGTTGGTGTAGATATGCACGTCGCCGCCGGTCCAGACGAACTCCCCGGGCTTCAGACCGCAGACCTGGGCCATCATCAGGGTGAGCAAGCCGTAGCTGGCGATGTTGAAAGGGAGGCCGAGGCCGACGTCGCAGGAGCGCTGGTAGAGCTGGCAGGAGAGCTTGCCGTCCCCTACGAAGAACTGGAACAGGCAGTGGCAGGGAGTGAGGGCCATCTGGTCGAGTTCCCCCACGTTCCAGGCGTTGACGATAATGCGGCGGCTGTCCGGATCGTTCTGAATCAGATCGACCGCCCGCTGGATCTGGTCGACGGTGCGGCCGTCGGATCCCTCCCACGAGCGCCACTGTTTGCCGTAGACCGGCCCGAGGTTGCCCTCATCGTCGGCCCATTCGTCCCAGATGCTGATGGCGTGTTTGCGCAGGTAGGCGATGTTGGTCTCCCCTTTGAGAAACCAGAGAAGCTCGCGGATGATCGATTTCAGATGCAGCCTCTTTGTGGTCAGGCAGGGGAAGGTTTCTCCCAGGTCGAAATGCATTTGATAACCGAACACGGCCAGAGTGCCGACGCCGGTGCGGTCATTCTTGGGCACGCCCGTGTCCAGGACATGGCGGACCAGGTCCAGATACTGCTTCATGCGGACTTTCCTCGTGCTGGTATGTGGAAGGGATTTCTTTAATATAGTAAAAGAAAAAGCGGGGGAAAGCTGAGGGGGACGAGGTTGACAGGATCGGGGTGAATCTGTATTTTCTTGCACTGCCAAAAAAAGCAGGTAGTATGTGAGAGGCGGCGTAGCCAAGTGGTAAGGCGGGGGCCTGCAAAGCCCTTATTCCCCGGTTCGAGTCCGGGCGCCGCCTCCATTTTTTTAGGGGCCGGGGTGGCGAAATTGGTATACGCGAGGGACTTAAAATCCCTTGGCCGCAAGGTCGTACGGGTTCGAGCCCCGTCCCCGGCACCAATTGCAGGACAAGGACTTATGCCGATTCAGAAGAGTCGACGTGGGTCCTTTTTTTGTGCCTGAAATGATCGTTTGTGCCAATTTTGTGCCAAAGGGATTCCACGGAAACCGTCGCGGTTCAGAGAGGAGCAGCAGTTCTTCCAGACATTGGCGAAATTGATTGCGCTGACGCGGTATCTGAACAGATCATCGAAAGCACCGACATATGCTTCAGAAGAACAGGCAAAAAGGTGTTGGGTCCCACGCGGAAAATAGGTTCCTTTGGGGGGAGGACGTATTCTATCCGGTCGGGTAGAACTCGATCTTTACCAGAGGAATTCCGATAGGGGAGACATAGTGCGAGGGGGAGTTGATATGAATCTATCTGTGCGGCGGTCCCTGCTGGGGCTGGTCTGGATAGGACGCTGTGGTCGGCGGATGCCAGGGCGGACATGTTCACCGGGCTGGCGGCACTGCGGGACACGTTGCGCATCTGGGAGGCGGAGTCTCCGGTTGAGCACCTCCAGTCCTTCGATTTGGGTGAAATCGACGCCACTGATCCGATACAGATAGGTGCGCAGGTCAAAGGCTGGCTGGTTGCCTTGGGGCTTCTTCCGCCCGTTTTTCTTGTCGGCTAACGGGGCGCCTCAACATCGACGCGATCCTCCAGGCTGGACAGATATTCTTCGGTCTGGACATCGTATTGGGCGATCTGCTGACGATAGGTGTCATAGAGGGTACACACTCCCGACAATGGGATTAGATGAAGGTAGGTATGTGGATGGGTAAATGCGCTCAAGGGGGGGCAAGTTCTAAAGCTCCCGCAAAAACGCGACCGTTAGTGGGACTCTCGGTTGAAGACTACCAAAATTTTGTCGCTAATGCCGAGTTGCTCGAAGAAGGTTTTTTTGCCTATGACGAGTCGCTTGAAGCAAAACCAGAGCGAAGGGTGTCGGAATTTGAGCCCCCGATATCCAGTTTGTACAGGATGTCGAAACTTAGGAGGTACTATGCCATCAGGTACGGCGACAAATGCCCCGCAGATGAATTTGCTATGGAATGTTGTCGAAAGGGACTGATAGGAGCATCGCATTTCTTTCGATCTAGCATCCTATCGGCAGTCAAGGATTGCTGTAATAACTCATCTCCAGTTCTGATTTCAGGAGAGACAGGCACAGGGAAAGAGGCGGTCGCTAAGTGCATACACCAAATGGGTAAATACAAAGATAAAAAATTTGTTGCGGTGAATTGTGGAGCTATTCCTTCTGAGTTGCTGGAAAGCGAGATATTCGGAATAGCGAAGGGCGCGGCAACGGGTATTACTGATGACAGGCCGGGCTTTGTGGAAGAGGCAGACGGTGGGATTTTGTTTCTTGATGAGATTGGTGAGATGTCCCCCGCCATGCAGGGAAAAATGCTACGATTCCTAAATGATGGTACGTTTTATCGGGTCGGCGAACGTAAAGAACGATCTGTGGAAACGAGGATAATTTCTGCGACAAATAGAGATATAGAAAATGAGATTAAGAACGGGAATTTCAAAGAGGACCTCTACTGCCGAATTAACACGATGCAGATTGACATATGGCCGTTATGTCTACGACCAGGAGATTTGCTTATCCTGACGTACTTCTTCATCCAGGAATTCAACGCCAAAAATAACGATCAGATAAAGGCTGTGACTATTAAATTTCTAACCCAATTATTAGAACATAG
>Ga0233430_1000101_pt1 | contig 171020 bp, 171 predicted proteins | sample SI_118_April2016_2_FD_179883 | JGI IMG/M metagenome (GOLD analysis project Ga0233430, IMG submission 179883) | Seawater microbial communities from Saanich Inlet, British Columbia, Canada - SI_118_April2016_150_MG | ecosystem: Environmental > Aquatic > Marine > Inlet | place: Canada: British... | reverse complement strand
TTGAATTTTCTAAGCAGTCTTCTTACGATGTTATTTTCTTTTTAGATTTTCCATCTGAGGATGCATATGTTCAAGATGAAATACGGTATGAAACATATGAAGAAGCTTTGAAAAATTCTGTTGTACTTGAAAGAACATATAAAGATTTGGGTTATTCTTCAAAAATTATAAAAGTTCCGTATATGAGTGTTTCTAAAAGGGTCGAATTTATTTTGGAACAATTGTTAGGTTTAGAGTAAAAATAAGTTTCGTTTGTTAAGGGGTTAAATTTATTACTTTTTTAAAATCCAAATTAGTATTGATTTAAGGGGGCTTTTTACGCCTCCTTTTCTTTTTGTTAATCTTCTAAGTCACTAAATAAGTGTAAATGAAAATATTGTTAAAAGTTTAATTTTTAAAGGAGAAATTCGTGAGTTTTGTTGTTCCAATTTTAGGTGTAATTTTTGCATTATTATCTTCAGTAATTCTGGCATACGTTTCTATGGCAACAGGAGTTGGTCCCTGGATAGCGCCGACTATTGTTTTGGTATCTAGTGTTTTGCTGAAAATTGGAAAAGGCAAAAATGCGAATGGAAAGTTAAGCGAAAAGTTAGTTTTAATTCAATCTGTTGGTTCTGTTGGTGGAATTGTTGCTGTTGGAATTGGTTTCACTTTGCCGATGTTATATTTTTTAGATAAAAATATTTTTAATTCTTGGATAGCAAATCCTGCTAAATTTTCTGTTATGATTGCTGCAATTTGTTTGGCTGCTGGTGGGTTGGGTATTTATCTTGCGCGCTTGTTTGGTGAAAAGTTGATTATAAAAGAAAAACTCAATTTTCCAGTCAGTCACCTTATTTATAAAATGATTGCCACTCAGGGCAGGGGTGGGCAAGTTAGAAATATGTTCACTGGTTTCTTTTCAACAGCATTCTTTTGTTTTTTACGAGATGGTTTATTTAAGTTCAAAGGTATTTTTCCAAAGGCTATAAATTTATTTACATTGCTTGGTGATAAATTTTCTATTGCTTTATATTTGGGACCAACGCTGTGGGCGGTGGGTTTTATAACAGGCGCTGTAATTACAATTCCTCTTATTGCTGGAATGATTTCAAAATATTTGATTATGTATCCGCTAAATCAACATGCAAAATTTTTACCATTCAAACTTTTTGATCCACTTGACCCTATGATGTTTACCATGGCATTTGTGGCTGGAATGGTTGTGTCAGGATTCATTTTTAGTTCTTTTAAATATCCACAAATTATTTGGAAGAGCATCAAAGTATTTTTAAATAATAATAAAGCGAACAGCAAAGATAAAATATGTGAGACAGACAAGGATGCGCCACATGTTGCGGAAGTCCAAGTAGAAAAAAAAACTTTCTTGGAAAAACTTAAATGTAATGCATGGTTAAAAATTGAAGCAGTTTTTGTTGTAATTGGTGTGGTATCGCTTTTAAGTTATTTTAAATTTGGGCCAATGACGCAGCTTTTCATGTTGACATTAACAATTATTGCAACTTATCAAATTAGTTGGATGGGTGGTAAAATTGGTATGATTCCATTTGGGCGTTTTGCTACATTTATCATGGTTCCAACATTGTTAATTTTTAGACTTGATTATATTCAATTAACACTTTTATGTGTGTTCTTTAATGTTTGTTCTGCAACCGCTTCAGATTTGCTTTTTGACTATAAGGTTGGTGATTTGTGTAATGTTAGTTGGAATAAAATTCATCGCTATCAATGGCTTGGATTGCTTGCAACATCAGCTGGGATGGGAATATTTTTATGGTTGCTATTTACGAACTTTCAAATTGGTTCTACGCAACTTTTTGCTTACCGCGCATTGAGCCGGTCTCTTCTTATTAAATCATTAAGTTTTAATTTGTGGGTTGTTGGAATGGGTGCCGTTTTTGGTTGGTTGCTCAAAAAGATTAAAATAAATCCAACATTAACTTTATGTGGGATTCTAATGCCAAACGCACTTTCTATTGGTTTGATTATAGGTGGTTTGGGATCTTTATTTGTTAAAAAAGTTTTAAAACAAGATCCAGATAAGTATTCTACATTTTGGTCCGGAGTTTTTGCATCTGAATCTCTTTGGATTCTAGTTGGGATTCTTTTGAAGTTAATAAAGGGCTGATTTACAAGTTATTATTTAACCTATCATGTAAAACCATTTTTTCTGCAACTCGTTGAAAGAGTGGTCCTGTTAATTCTGAGGCCCAAATATTTGCACGCCTTGGTTCTTTGATAAATGTTATGATGACGCGTTTATAATCATCTTTTTCTACAATACCTGCAAAAGTGTAAACGTGTCGTCTTTTAGAATATTTACCATCTATTACCATTCTTGCGGTACCTGTTTTCCCCATAATTCTAAAATCACCAACTTTATATTTTTTTCCTATTGATTCTAAAATATCTTTAGTTTGTTCTAGGGCATCATATGAATAAAGTTTTTTAGGCAAAACTTTATTTGTTTCTTTTTTCATTATTAATTTTGGATTAATTTCATATCCTCCATTTGCAATTATAGAGAACGCTTTTGCTAGTTGCATAATAGTCCCACTAACTTCATAACCAAAGGAAAGTACAAAAAGTGAAGAGCGAGACCATTTTTCTGGAGGGTTAAGGTAACCAGAACGCTCTCCTGGAAAACCGAGATTTGTTGGTTGTCCAAAACCTAATTTTTTAAAATTATCATAAAGTTTTGTGTCTAGACGTTTGGCAATTTTTGCGACACCAACATTGCTAGAAAATCTTATTACATCTTTAAAAGGTAAAATATCAACTGATTTCCAGTTTTCTACGCGAATTTTGTCAATGTATGTAACTTTGCCTTCACAATCTATTTCTTCATCTAGTGTTACAAGTCCTTCTTGTAGTGCAGAAAGTGCTGTGATAGCTTTCATAACAGAGCCGAATTCATAACATTCTGTTACAGCTTTGTTTTTTGTGTTTTCTATATCAGTAATATTTTTTGAATTTGGATCAAAACCTGGATAGCTTGTCATTGCTAAAATTTCACCATTGAGAGGGTTGATAACAACAACGCATCCTTCTTTTGCTTCATGATCCAAAACTGTTTTTTCAAGTTCTCTGCTTACTAAGAATTGCAATTTATCATCTATAGTTAATCGTATTGGTTTTCCGTTTTCGCCTTGTTTTTGTATTTCTTTTTTAAAATAAAATTTACTAGATCTAGCATCTTTTTCTATTTTTAAAATTGTTGGGGTTCCTGCTAGTGTTTGATTAAATTTAAGTTCCAAGCCTGCTATTCCATCATTATCTATATTTGTAAATCCAATTACGGGAGCAAGGCTTGGGAAAGGATAAAATCTTTGTGTTTCTTTTAGGTATTGAATGTCTTTTATGTTTTTTTTACTAATTTTTGCCTGTTCTTGTTTTGTGATTTTTCTCTTTACCCACACAAAGTATTTATTTGGATGTTTAATTATTTGTTTGTATGCGTTGGGATAATATTTTTTTAGAAATGACATTGTTTGTTTTTTATTATTAAATTTTTTAGGTAAAACAAAAGCAGATTTAGTTTTTTTATTTAGAGCAAGAGAAATTTTGCCGCTACGTTCAAATATTTGTGCCCTTGGAGGTGTGACTTTTACGTCAATATTATACTGTTGGGTGCCTAGGTTTTTAAAAAAGTCCTTTTTGTTTACTTGAAGTAAAAAGAATCTTACAAAGATAATGGTGTAAAGAAGAAGAAAAAATAGAAACGAAATAATAACTCTGATTTTGGAAGGAGTGAAAATAATTTTTTTTACTTTTGCCATAACGCTACCCCAATTTTTTAGACTAAGTTTGTTGTAGAAAGTGGTAAATTTTTTAGTTGTGAGTGTTTTGTTTTTTCAAATTTAAAATTTTCTTGTGCATATTTTTCAATAACTGAAGGTTGTTTTTGTTTGAAGAGTTCCATTAACATTAAATCTTTTTTTAGTAGTAATTTGTTTTTTTTGCGAACAATTTTTTGTTTTTCATAATGTGTTTTGATTACTAAGTTATGTTGATAAATATTGATGAAAATCAAAAAAACATTCATTAAAAAAAATAGATAGATAAAAGTTGTTTTTTTCATAACTTTACTTTTTGATTTTAGGGTTTTACTTTTTATTACATTGTTAAGCTAGCGAGATGATTTGTTTTTTTCTATATATTTGTAAATATTTGTAATTATTGCCTGTAGTTAAGAGCTTTTTAGTAATTTAAAGTTGGGAAAATTGAATTAAGGAGTGATGTTAATGAAGTTAATGAATAAATTATGGATCGTTTGTTTTTTTGTGTTGTTTGCAAGTGGTTGTTTTGATTTGCAAACCGTCCAAGATAAATTTTCTAATTTCAATTTAGATGAAGTTTCTTTTGATAAAGATACTTATCCCGTTGTTGTTATAGGCGGAGGAGTTGGAGGATTAACTTCTTCAATTTATTTATCTTTGGCTGGATATAAACCATTAGTGATTGAAGGTCCAAATCCTGGTGGGTTAATTGTAAATGCAAGATCTGTTAAAAATTGGCCAGGAGAAGTAGATATAAGTGGAAAAGACCTAATAGATAAAATTCGCAAGCAAGCCGTAGGAAATGGCGTAAAACTGATAGCAAAAAAAGTTGTAGATGTTGATTTTACAAAATGGCCATATCTAATTCGGATCAAAGATATTTCTGGTGGAGGAAAAGTTGAGGAACTAAAGGCTTTATCTTGTATTATTGCTATGGGAACTACTACTAAATTTCTTAAAGTTCCAGGTGAAAAAAAATATTGGGGAAATGGTGTGAGTGGTTGTGCGGTTTGTGATGGTAGTTTTTATAAAGACAAAGTTGTTGGAGTTGTTGGTAGTGGAGATTCTGCAATTGAAGATGTTTCTTACCTTTCTAATATTGCAAAAAAAGTATTTATTTTTTCAAGAAGAAATGCATTGCGGGCAACTGGAAAATTTAAAGATGATGTTATTTCTAAATCAAATGTTGAAGTTTTTTATAATTCACAAATCAAAGAAATCAAAGGTGACGGTAAAAATATTAAATCTATAGTTATTTTTGATAACAAAAACAAACAAGAAAAAATAGTTAATATAGATGGTATTTTTCTTGCATTGGGCGGTGTCCCAAATACACAGATTTTTAAAAATCAACTCAAACTAAATTCACAAGGCTACATTGTTGTAAAACATGGTCAGGGTACATCCAAAAAAGGAATTTTTGCAGCGGGAGATATTGATAAAGGTAAGTTTAAGCAAGCAATTATTGCAGCTGGGGAAGGTGCGCAAGCTTCATTGCAATCAATATCATTTTTGGAAAAAATTGGTTTTAATTCTAAAAAAATTAAATTAGTTGAAGAAAAAAAAGTTATAAAAAAAGAATCTAATTTAATTTCTATTGAAAGTGAAAAACAATTTGATGAAATTGTTAAAAATTCAAAATTGCCAGTTGTTATAGATTTTTATGCAGATTTTTGTATGCCTTGTCGCTTGATGCATCCTATCTATAAAGAAGTTGCAGAAAAACTTGCATCTAAGGCAATATTTTTAAAAATAGATGTTTCAAAATTACAAAATTTAGCTTCAAAATATGACGTTCAAAGTATTCCGAATTTTTTATTCTTAAATTCTAAAGGTGAAGAAGTAGAGAGAATAGTTGGGCTAACTAGTTTTGATGAAATTAAATTAGTTATTGATAAATTAAGTTAGAATTTTGAATGTTTTTTTTAAAAATTATTGGTCACCAGGAGGACTTAATATTCGTTGAACCTCATCTTCAACCTCATCTATGATGTATTTTTCAACGGTAGGTAGCAATTTTAGTTTTTTTAATTTTTTAATTGTTATTGATTTATATTGTATTCCATAATAATTGATAAAAGATATAATTTTGTGTACAAAAAGATCGATTGTTTTTTGGTCAATTCCGCCAAGATATCCGTTGTTCATATTTCTTAATAAGTTTTCTACAGATCTTTCGCTTGTTGTTCGTGTATTTTTTATTTGCGAAGATAAAAATTTATTTTTAACGAATTTTAATTGGCTTTCAAGAATTTGAGCATTTATTCGCACTATGAACATTGCGTGTTGTTGTGGTATTGAAAAAATAAAAAATAAAATTAAATAAAATAATTTATTATTCATGATAATAAATATCTTTCTAATTTATTTATTAGAATATTAATATTTGGTATTAATATTGATTGATCGTATTCAACGTGTTCTTTTAATTCACTGATAATGTTATCAATTGTTTGATCTGTTTCTTGTTCTATTATTTCGTCGAAAATATTTTGTACACCGTTGTGTTGTTCTAGTCGTTTTATAGTAAGAGCAATTAATAGAGGGAAGGATCTTTCTTCGTCGTATCGAAGAATTCTTTTTTCTTGAATTTTGGCACTTTTTTCTTCTAGGCGTCTTTGTTTTTGTTGTTGTTCCATTTCGGCTTGTTCTTCAGGTTTTTGGAAATAAAAACTAACCCGTTTTTTTGGAGTGGCTTTGAAGGTTGAAGCAATGGCAAAGATGATAAAAAATGAATAAAAAATACATTTAAACATTTTTTTGAGCTTATTTTTTGTTTTTTAACCAATCAACAATTTCTTTTTCAATTTTGGTTTTAGCTTTGCCGCCACCTTGTATCAGTAAATTGCTACCACCACCTTTGAGGTCAAATTTGTCTTTTAAAAGTTTTGCCAATTCTTTTAAATCAATAGGTGATTTTAATTTTTTACTTACGAACCCTAAAAAATTAATTTGTGAATGATTTTGCATGTTTTTGGAAATTAGAAAATAAAAACCAGGTTTAGTTGTTTCTAATTTTGTGCAAATTTGCTTCAATTCGTTGTTATTGCAGTCTTCTAATTCTAAAAACAAAAATGGAATATTATTAATTTCACCAATTTGGTTTGCCCAAGTTGGAATTTGGCTTTTCCATAAATCCTTTTTTATATTCTTAATTATTTTTAGCGCATCAAGATAAAGTTGTTGTTGTTTTTCTACATCATCAATTATTTCATCTGTTTTTGCTTTAAATAGTTCACAAAGTTTTTTAACTATGCCGTGGCTTTGTTGGAAAAGTTTAACGGATTGTGGTCCGCTAACGGCAACAATTCTACGCACACCAGAAGCAAGAGCAGCTTCGCTTTCTATTTTAAAACAACCAATGTCGCCTATCTGTTTTACATGATTTCCTCCGCAAAGCTCTGAGGAAAAGTCTTTAATTTCTACTACGCGAACTTTGTGAGGGTCATATTTTTCACCAAAAAATGAAATTACTCCAACATCTTTTGCTTCTGCTAGAGTTGTTGTATAGGTTTTAACCGGTAAGTTTTCTTGAATTTTTTGGTTTACGAGTGTTTCAACTTCTTCAATTTGTTTTTTGTTTAAAGCTTCATGATAATTAAAATCAAATCTAAGTTGTTTATTGTTTACAAAAGATCCTGCTTGTTTTACTTCCTTGCCTATGATTTGTCTTAAAGCTGCTTGAAGCAAGTGTGTTGCGGTGTGATTTTTTGAGGTGTTTTCTCTGTATAAGGCATCAACAACACAGTGTGCAGTTTCCCCAATTTTTATATTGTCTGTGTTGTTTTCTTGTGTAGATATTTTGACAGCAATTGTTTTCCCAACTTTTTTTAGATCTATAACAGGATAACTTATCTCTTTTATGCTAATCCAACCTTGGTCATTTACTTGTCCTCCAGATTCTACATAGAATGGAGAGTTTTCTGTTATTATCCAAACGTTTTTATCTTCTTTTTTTACAAATAAAATTTTACTTTTTGTTTCTAGTTTTTCATAACCAACAAATTTTGTTGAAATGGTATCTGGAACATCAATAACAACCGTATCTTTTTCTTGTTTTTGTCCGGATTGTTTTTGTTGTTTTAACATTTCCACTTCAAAATTTTTCATGTCTAGGGTTAATTTATTTTCTAAGGCAATAACTCTTGTTATTTCTGGAGGAAAACCGTATGTGTCATAAAGTTTAAATATTTGTTGTCCGCTAAGAAAATCTTTTTTTGCTTTTTTATTTTCTTTTATGTATTCAACAAGGATTTTTTGACCACGAATCAGGTTTTCTGCGAATCTTTGAATTTCGCTATCTAAAAGTTTGATAATTAATTTTTCATTTGTTTTTAATTCTGGATAAACTTGCGACATATAATTAATAAATTCTTTTGCAAGTTTAGTGAATAAAGTTGGATCATCTGAAAGTTTTTGTGCAAAAAGCGTAGCACGGCGAATTATTTTACGCAGAACATATCCGCGTCCTTCATTTGAAGGTGTTCCACCGTCAGCCATAATTAGACAAGAAGATCTTATGTGGTCACAAAGAACGTGGAAAGCTGTTTGGATATCTTTTTTGCTTTTTGCATAGTTGATGCCTGTGATCTTTTCAATTTTTTTAATTAAAACTTCAAAAACATCTATTTCAAACACAGAAGTTTTATTTTGCAAAATCATGCAAAGCCGCTCAAAACCCATTCCTGTATCGATACCTTTTTGTTTTAGAGGTATTAAGTCGCCATTTGCTTGGCGATTGTATTGCATAAAAACAAGATTCCAAATTTCTATAAATCTTCCGCAGTCACAATCTGGTCCACAATGTTTGGTTTTGCAACCTACATTTTTTCCCTTATCTAAATGGATTTCACTACATGGCCCACAAGGTCCGGTGTCTCCCATTTGCCAAAAATTCTCTTTTTCTCCAAGCTTTGTTATGCGGTTTTTAGGAATACCAATATTTTTATGCCAAATTTCTTCTGATTCATTGTCATCTTTAAATATTGTTATGTGTAAATCATCTGCTGGAATATTTACTATTTTTGTTAAAAATTCCCAGGCAAATTCAATAGCTTCTTTTTTGAAGTAGTCACCAAAAGAAAAATTACCCATCATTTCAAAAAATGTTAGATGACGGTTTGTAAAGCCAACTTGGTCAAGATCGTTGTGTTTTCCACCAGCTCTTACACATTTTTGAATTGATGTTGCGCATTTGTATGGTGGTTTTTTTGCACCTAAGAAGAAATCTTTGAATTGGTTCATTCCTGCATTATTGAAAAGAAGAGTAGGATCTTCTGCTGGAATTAGTGAAGAAGATGGAACGGCGGTGTGACCATTTTTTTTGAAATAATCTAAAAATTTTTTTCTAATATCAAAAGAGTTCATAGCGAATCCTTGGCTTTTAAATGATTTTATAACCCCAGGTTAATATTGAATTTCCTTAAGATATTAGCATTTTTGATCTTTTGATCAAAATATTCATACAAAAAAATTTAATTTTGTTGTTTATAAAGAGTATTTGAAAGTTTTAGAAATAAAAAAACCTGAATGATAATCACTCAGGTTTTTTTATGATTTTTATTTATCTTTTTATTTTTTTGTTTGTTTTTCATCTAGTTTGCATACTTTAACTGCAAATATAATCGTAGCCACTGTCATTAAAACCCCAAAAAATGTAACCAAAGTGTAGATGCTTGCCATAGCTGCTATGGTGATATTGATTGAAAATATTTTAACTATAGATAATAATGTTTTGAACAATAAAGATGATAATATCATTTCAATTATAACTAGTAATATTATAGCAAGAAATGCTGCAAGATATTTTGTTAAATTACGATCTATCATTCCAAAAGATGTTATCATAGATTTTTTTATACTGTATTTATTATTTACCAAATTATGAATAAAGAAATTTTCTAGCATTAGTATAAAAAATAAAAATATACAAAGTGCTATTGATAGTGGTATTAGTGCATTAACGGGTATAAGTTCAGGCGCAACAACTTGTATTACTGGAAGCAATAAAGCAAAAAAACCTATTGATACGTATTTAGTAAAGGTTAAGCTTGTTTTTGTAGCGTTAGTTTTTTTTGTTATTAGTGAATTTGCTAATTTATAAAGCTTTATTAGAGCAAAAGGGAAAATTAAAATTAACAAGATTTTTAAAGGTGTGTTTATAAAAGAATTTGCTGAATTAAAAATGGTTGTAGCATCTAATTTTGTATTTTGAATAAGTTTTATAAACCTTGTGAATTTGGTTTTTATTATTGTATTATCTATAGTCCAAGAAGCCAATACACATATGGTTCCTGGTATCATAAAAGTGAAAAAATTCTTTAAAGCTAAAACATAGCTTTGTAAAAATAATTTAAATCCATTCATTTTTTTTCCTCCAAATAAATTTATACTTCTTTTTCTACTTATAATATAGTTTTATAACTATAATCTAGTTTAGAATTAGCGTTTTTCCATGTCAAATGGTCAATGTGAAGTTTTGCTGGTTTTTAGACTGTTTTTATGTTTTTAGGTATATTTGAGCAAATAAAAATTTAAAATATTTTTTTTGGGTAATTTGTATGAATTTGAAAGCCTTTTTTGCTTTTTTGAGCTTTTTTTTATTTTTTCCACAAATTTCTCCGCATTTTTGGCAACAAAAGCCAAAAAAATTAGTAATGATAAATCCTGATGGTGATGTAAAGAAAGTGGGGAGAAAATTAGTAGAAATGTATGAGAGAGGAGTTACGCTGCAGTTTGCAGAACAACTACAAAAAGCTTTGCAGGCAAAATATAATTGCAGTGTAGTTTTAACGCGTTCAACAGGCGAAGTTGTTTTGCCTCTACAAAATGCATCTTTTTCAAACAGGTCTAGTGCAGATTTTTATTTAAGTTTGCATGTGTATCGCCAAGAAGAACCAAAGCCTAAATTACACCTTTATCATTTGGTTTTTAACCCGATGGTTGATTTAGCGCAAAATGGAATAAACTTGTTGGCTTTTATTCCTCTTTATCAAGCACATTTTAAAAATATAAAACAAACATTGTCATATGCTAAAAATATTAAAAATGTTTTGAATGATGATGTTTATAAAAATAAACTAGATTTTTACGGACCATTTGGAATACCATTTAAGCCACTTGTTGGCATTTTGGCGCCAGCGGTTGCTATTGAAGTTGGGATCTGTCAAGATAATTATTGGAAACATTTGGTTGATCCTATTGTAGAAGCTCTTAAGTATTTAGATGAAGCTTAATTTTTTGGGGTAATTTATGAATATTTCTATGTTGATTTCTTTTGTTATTTATTTCTTTGTCGTTGCTTGTATTTCATTTATTGGTTACAAAGTCTCAATGTCGTCTGTCAAGTTGGATAAAGATAAAGCTTCTGATTTTATGCTTGGACATCGTTCTCTAAATTATTGGCTAACTGCGCTCTCTGCACACGCAAGCGATATGAGCAGTTGGCTTTTTATGGCTTTTCCTGGCTTAATTATTTCTAGTGGGTTTAGTGCTTGTTGGGTTGCAATTGGTTTATTTATATTTATGTATATGAACTGGACATTTATTGCACCAAAACTTCGTGTGCAAACTGAGAAATATAATAGCTCCACACTTTCTTCTTTTTTTGAAAAACGCTTTAAAGACAAATCAGGAATGATCAGAATTATTAGCGGTGTGATGTGTATCGTTTTTTTTACCATTTATATAGCTTCTGGATTAAAAGCAATAGGTCTTTTATTTGAGACTTCTTTTGGTGTTCCTTATTACTGGGGGGTTTTACTAGGAATTTTTATAGTTTTTTTATATACATTTATTGGTGGTTATTTGGCAGTTGCTTGGACAGATCTATTCCAAGCTTTATTTTTGCTTTTTATGATAATTTTAGTTCCTCTTTATGCTACTGGAAAACTAGGTGGTTGGTCTGTGGTTCATTCCAGCGTTATAAAAAGTGGAATTTCTCTTTCCCTATTGCCAAATTTTAAACTGGCAACCATTTTGAAATATGTTTTTATTGCACTTGGTTGGGGCTTAGGATATTTTGGCATGCCTCATATTTTGACAAAATTTATGGGTATCAAAAAAGTGTCAGAAATGAAAAAGTCAAAATACGTTGGAATGACTTGGCAGTTTCTAACCTTAACAGCAGCAATTTTTGTAGGTTTGGTTGGGATAGCATTTTTTAAAAGTGGACTTGCAGATCCTGAGCTAGTTTTTATAGAATTGGTTACAAAATTATTTTCACCGTTTTTTGCAGGATTCATTTTATGTGCAATTTTAGCGGCCATTATTTCTACAATTGATTCACAAATTTTAGTTTTGGCATCTGTTATAACTGATGATTTTTACAAAGAATTTTTTCACAAAAATGCTTCAGGCCAAGTTCTTTTATGGATATACAGAATTGGTATTTGTGTAGTTTGTGCAGTTTCTTGTATTGTTGCTTTTTTTAGTCCGAGTGAAACTATTATGGATTTAGTTTTCTATTCTTGGGCAGGCTTAGGATGTTCTTTTGGCCCGTTGGTTATTTTGTCACTTTATTGTAAAAAAATTAACCGCTATGGTGCTGTTAGTGGTATTTTAGTTGGCGGAATAAGTTCTGCTTTATGGAAATTATATATGCATCCTTTAGTTGAATCTTTTTTGACCAAAGAATTTGCTATGGTTTTTGGTTTTGTATTGAGTTTTATAACAATATATTTGGTTTCAATTGCAACAAACAAAAAACTATCTTCTGAAAATTTATATGTAGATTAAAAAGCGTTTTTATTCTTCAGGGACAGGGGCAAAAGTTGGTGTTTTTGGAGGGGTTGCTACAGGAGTTTTGGGTGGAGCGCTAATAGATCTTCTTCTTCCTTGTATTTGAGGAATAATTGGATTTGAGCCATAGATTTGAATTGGGTGCAATCTTCCTTTAACTTGAACTCTTCCTAATGGATCAAAAGATGCTTTTTTAGCACCATCCAATTTATCATATACAGATTGTGAAATTGTTATAGCGTAAGGATATTGATTTCCGTAGACATCTCTTTTATATCCTTCAAGCCTGCTTGCAACATTAACGCCGTCTCCTATCATGGTATATTCATAGCGATTTTTTGCTCCTAGAAGTCCAGCTACTATTTTTGCGTAATTAATGCCAATTGTTGCGTGAAGAGGTTGGCCTTTTAGTTTAATTTGGGGGACTTCTTCTATTATTTCTTGTGCTGCGTTTATTGCACGTTGGGCAATGTCTTGAGGGTTTGATGTTTTTTGATTTAATGCTTCTTGAAGTCCAAAAACTATCATGGCGGCATCGCCAATAAAATTATTTATGATTCCTTTATGTCTTGAAGCTATTGTATTAACTTTTTCAAAGAATTTGTTGAGAAGTGATATCACTTCTATTGGTTTAAGAATTTCGCTTATAGTTGTGAATCCACTAACATCACAAAACATTATTGCTACATCAACTATTTTCCCACCATTAGGTTGCTGTGGATAGTTTTCAATTATTTCTCTTGCTACATACGGATTTACTAATCTATAGAGTAGATCTCTATATTGTTCTGAGGTTAGTTGTTTTTTTGTTGGAAGTGGATGAAGGACTGTTGGGCGATGATATGAACTTTCTTGTGTAGTTTCTGGGTCGCCTGCATGAGATGTTTTTTTGAGAATTCCAAAAATTACAATAATGCTGACCAAAAATATTGGTATTATTATTGTAATTTTTCCGAATTTAAATTTCATCTTTACTCCTAATTTTGATTGATAAATGTAATGAATTATAAATACATTTTTTCTTTGTCTATTGTAAATAAAGTTATTTTTTTAATTAAAAAACATATATTTCAAGGGCATTAGTGCTTTTGGTTTTTTTCAATTAAACTTCATTGTGTTCAAGTTCGGGGGGAAATTAATTTGTTAGGAGTTTGTTATGAACTTTGAAACTTTTATGGCAGTAATTTCTAAAAATTACCTTATCTATTTTTGGTTAATAATATCAATTTTATTTTTACTCGCAGAAATTTTAACACCAGGGTTATTTTTCTTTATAGCTTTTGCAATTGGTTCTTGTTTTGTAGTTCCGTTTGTAATTTGGGGTTATGGGTTTTCAGTTCAATGCCTTGTTGCTTTGATTGCATCACTAATTGCCTTTTTTGTTCTAAGACGTTTTTGTGCGGTTAGAGGAAAAGAGTCAAGTGATAAAACAAATGTTGAAGCATTGGTTGGCAAAATAGGTATTGTGATAAAAGAAATTCGTTTTGGAGAAAGTGGACAAGTTAAAGTAGGAGGAGAGATTTGGTCTGCTAAATTGTTAAAGGATGACGTCATAAAAAAATATGTGAAAGTTAGAATTGTTAGGGTTGACGGAAACCATTTAGTTGTGGTTCCGTTTTTTCATTAAAAGAAAGGGAAAACGATGCAAATTTTAATCAGCGGTTTTTTTATATTTTTTATAGTTTTTGTTTTATTTTTGTTAATACTTCTTGCAAAGGCTACATATTTAGTTAAACAAGCAGAGGTGATAATTATAGAACGACTTGGTAGATATCATTCAACATTACAGTCTGGATTGCATTTCATTCTTCCTTTTGTTGATCAACCAAGAAAAGTTTTTTGGACTTTTGTTAAAGAAGGTGGTGGCGGTAGAACCTACCGTTACTCCGAGAACATTGAAAGAATTGATCTTCGTGAATCCGTATATGATTTTCCAAAGCAAAATGTGATCACAAAAGATAACGCAACCATAGAAATTAACGCATTACTTTATTCTCAAATAACAGACCCAAAAAGTGCAGTTTATGAAGTTGTAAATTTGCCTCAAGCAATTGAGAAACTCACACAAACTACATTACGTAATATTATTGGTTCTTTGGATTTAGATGAAACTCTTGTTTCTAGAGATCAAGTAAATGAAAAACTTCGGATTATTTTAGATGAAGCAACAGATAAGTGGGGCGTCAAGGTGAACCGCGTTGAGCTTCAAGAAGTTAATCCTCCTGTAGACATTCGTACTTCTATGGAAAAACAAATGAAAGCGGAGCGAGACAGAAGAGCTTGGATTTTAGAAGCAGAAGGTAAAAAGCGATCAGCTGTTTTGGAAGCAGAGGGTTACAAAGAAGCAAAAATTGCACGCGCACAAGGAGAAGCAGAAGCTAGGCTTACTTTAGCAACGGCGGAATCTGATGCAATTAAAATTGTACAACAAGCAATTCCTGGTGCCGATCCTCTTCCATATATGATTGCAATAAATTACATCAACGCACTTCCTAAAATTACAGAAGGCAAAAATGATAAATTAATTTTATTGCCATATGAATCTAGTAGTCTTTTGGGTTCTCTTTCTACAATTAAGGAAGTTTTTAAAAATATTAAGTAATATCCGTTTAAAGCTTAAAAAAGCCTGCTTAATTTAAAAAATTAGGCAGGCTTTTTTTTGGGGTCTTTCTTATTTATCTAAAACCTGTATATTTTTAAAAAGGTTGTTTTTTGTTTTATTTCATTAAATGGTGGGAAAGGCGATGTTGACAAAAAAGGTAAAAATTTTTGTAGGTCTAATTGTTTGTCTTGTATTCTTTTGGGTTGGTAGATCAACTTTCTTATATTTAACATATGAAACTCCTCCTAAAATTTCTTTTGACGGCATAAATCATAATGGTTATAGCAAGGGTGTAGTTCCATGTACTTTGAAGTGTGAAAGTGATTATAAACTTTCAAATGTAGATGCTTTTTTAGATGGTAAAAGAGTTGACGTTCAAGAAACAAAAAAAATAAGCAAAGCTTCATATGAATTTTTATTTGACGTTGATACCTTGCAACTTACTGACGGTAAACATTCAATTGAAATAAACGCAAAAGATTCAAGCTACAGACATAATAACATCAGTAAAAAGATTGATTTCACAACAGATAATGTTCATCTAAAATCTGCCTTTCTCCAACCTGAATATAAAATTGATCAGGGCCATACCATTCATGTTAAGATTAATTCCAACAAGCCTTTATCTAAGGCACAATTGCAAGTTTTTTCTAAAGCATATGAATGTCATCGCGAGTCTGAACTATCTACCGTTTATGAATGTTTTATACCGGTAGAATGTGAAGATGTTTTAGGTGAACATTTATTGACTGCTATGTTAGAAGATTCTCCTGGTAACAATTTAAAATTAACAAGCAAGGTACAAATAGATTCATATAAATTCCCAAAACAACGAGGTTTTACTGTTTCAAAAGCTAAGTTAGAAGAAGATCGTGAAGTAGGGATTAGTGATAAAGTGTTTGAAGACGCTTTAGTAAAATGGCTTGCCAAATCTCCAAAACAAAAACTTTGGAGTGGTAAATTTGAAATGCCTATAAATTTAAAACGTATAGCAACTCCTTTTGGTGAAGTGCGTATGACTCCTGAAAAAGGAAGATATATACACAAAGCAGTTGACGTAATAGATCATCCACAAAGTGTTGTTTGGGCATCGCAAAAAGGACGAGTGATTATTAAAGATCGCTATGTTGAGGCAGGGAATGCAGTTGTTTTAGACCACGGTCTTGGTATTTTTTCTATGTATTTTCATTTAGAAGATTTTGCAGATATAGAAATTGGTGATTTGGTTAAAAAAGGAAAGCCACTAGGGAAGCTTGGCAAGACTGGTTACGCTACAGGTTATCATTTACATTGGGAAATACGTGTTAATAATGTAGCTATTAATCCGCTTCAATGGATAGAAAAAAATTTCTAGGATTTAAAACAAAATGATAAAAAAAATATCTTTACCTATTCAGCTTTTAATTATTGTTGGTTCCGTTTTTGCATTTGGTAGTTTCTTAAATTTAGAAGTTATTCGCTTTTTTTATACATTTAGTTTGATGTTTAAAGAAGTCTTAGGCTTTTGTTTGCCTTTCATAATTTTTTCCTTCATTGTTTCCGGAATTCTTTCTTTAAAGAAAAATGCTTTGGTTGTGATTCCAATTTTATTTGCATGTATAATGGTATCTAATTTAATTGTTATCTTGACTTCATATTTTGTTAGTAAAAATATGTTGCCATTTTTAACAAGCGGAGCACAAGCAGAAGCTGCTTTTTTTGATCAACCACTAATACCTTTGTTTTCTTTTAAATTACCAACATTGATTAATTCACTTTGGGCGATGCTTGGAGCGTTGGCGATTGGTATTATTTTTATTTTTATTAATGTTCCTAAAATTGAAAATTCACTTTTAAAATTAAAAGATGTTGTAGAGTTTATTTTAAGAAAAGTTTTTATTCCATTTTTGCCTTTGTATGTTTTGGGTTTTTTGCTGAAAATAAAATATGAAGGTGCGTTTTATGCTCTTTTCTCTCATTATGGTAAGGCATTTGTGCTTATTATAATTGTTCAAATTGTATATTTATTTTCAATGTATCTTTTGGCAAATGGTTTTTCTTTTTCAAATACATTTAAATCTATTAAAAATGCGATCCCAAGTTATTTAACCGCATTTACTACAATGTCTAGTACTGGCAGCATTCCTATAACTGTTGAATGTGCAAAAAAGAATGTTGATAACAAGCCACTTGTTTCCGTTGCGGTTCCAATTTTTGCAAATGTTCACTTGGTTGGAGATGGAATTTCAACACCCATACTCTCTTTGGTAACGCTATTTTTGTTTTTGGGTGTGGTGCCTAATGTTTCAACATATTTAATTTTTTCGTTTTATTTTTGTTTGGTAATGCTTGCAACTTCTGGTGTGCCAGGTGGAGGAATTATTGTGATGATTCCCATTTTAAAAGCGATTTTAGGTTTTACTCCTGAGATGGTTGGTGTAATTACAACACTTTATTTACTTCAAGATAGTCTTGGTACAGCTGGGAATGTAATGGGCGATGGTGCTCTTGTTATTATTGTTAACAAAATCTTAAAAAAGTTAAGAATTGCATAAGTTCAAAACTTTGCTAAATTAATCGGTTACGAGGACAAAATCCTAATTTTTAGAACGTAAAGGAACATATTTTTATGAAAAAAGGAAGCACAGTTGAAAAGATTAGCTTGGCAGTTGCTGTAATTATTGGCATGAATGCAATGGTAGGTGGAGGCGTTGTAACATTGCCTGCTCTTCTTTCAAGCAAGGCAGGTCCTGCTGGGATTTTATCTTGTGTGATTGCGGTTATTACTGTTTTGTTTGTTGGGCTTGCATTGGGTCGGGTTGCTAGTTTGTACCCAGGGAAAGGTTGGACGTACGTCTATCCAGCAAAATGGGGCGGTCATTTGCTGGGAATTATTTCTGCTAGTGCTTATTTATTAGGTGTTTTTGGAGGTGTTGGTTTTATTGTTCAACAAGCCGGGTTTTGGGCACACAGAATTTTTCCTTTTTTAGATCCTATTATTCTTAGTATTATTATTTTGGCGATAATTGCAATTTTGGTTATGGCTGGAACCGAAGCTTCTTCTATTGCGCAATATGTCATTGCTGCTTGTGTTGTTATTCCTCTGGTTTCGACCAGTATTGTCTGTTTATTTAAATTAAAGCCTAGTTTTTTAACAGATATAAATTTATTTATGCCAGAAGGTTTGGGGTCGATTTTTGCTGCTGCGCCAGCAATTATTTTTTGTTTGTTAGGGTTTGAAAGTATCATGTCTCTTTATGGTGTTGTTCGTGATCCTAAAAAAAATGTTCCTAGGGCTTGTGTATTATCCATCATTTGTGTTGGTTTGTTATATGTTTTATTTAGTTCTGGAATATTGCTTTCCATCCCACGTGAGCATTTTAGTGGCGGTGTGCAACATACTCTTTCATATGTTTTGCTTCAAGAATTTCCAAATTTAAAATTTCTTTCAACATTTATTTTGATAGGTGCAATGTTTGGAATAATTGGAACGTTGCATTCCATGGTTTGGTCTGTTAGCGCCTTATTTACTGATGTACTAAAAAAAGCAAAATCAAAAGTTGTTATTAACATGTTGGAAAAAAAGATTTGGACCAATAAAGTTTCTGTTGTTGTTACTTCATTCTCTTTACTTACAATGGCATTATTTTTACATGGCGAAACTTTAGTTTATTTAACAGTCTTGTTTATGATAATTCCAAACATACTTTCAATTATGTTGCTATTGTTTAGAAAAGAAGATTGGAAATCTGGTAAAAACATAAAAACCGTATTAGCTTTAGCTGGATGTTTAATAGTTGTTTACTTTTCTGCTGAGCATATTATTGGTTCGATTATGAAATTTTTTTCTTAGTACTTGCTTGGTAAAAAGTAGATTTTTGGTACTTTATTGGTACATGTCAAAAAAGATAGTTGACTTGTATTTAGCTATAATGATATACAAAAGAATGTCATCTAAAAAATAAGATATTCTTTTAAAAAAAAAGGGAAAGTATGTTGAAGTTTCAAAAAGCTAAGAAGTTATTTTCTATTGTTTTTCTAAGTTTAATAATGTCTTTTGTTGGTAAATGTTTGGCCACACCAGCCGCTGCCATATACCATGATCCTGCAATATTTTATACACCAGCTGGCGTAAATCCTTTTTATTATATTAAAAATGAATCTAAGTGGGTTGTTTTTGAACTTGATCCATATTACCAACATGCTTCTGGTGCTAAAAATACTGACGGTGTAAAAGTTCCACTTGGTGATAGGCTAGGAAGATGGAATATGTTGGGGCTTTTGAATGGAACATCTGCAGCACCAGAAACATTTTCTGCTGCTAATTATCCAGATCTTTATGCTGCTAAGACCAATATTTCGGCCGTTGATTCAGAGTTGGTTTCAGATACTTTTACTACAAGTGCTGGTACATTGGGAAGTTATTCAATTCCAGTCAAAAATGAAAAATATGGAATAAGAACTAAATGTCATTTTAATTTTGGAGCAGGGTTTTTTGCTAATATCCGTGGTGGTTTTACACATTACAAATGGGACCCAACTTTTAATGACCAAACTTCTACGTCTACATTTGTTGAATCAATACAAACTGTTGTTATTGACAATCTTATGACAGAAGAAAAACGTGATGCTGCCGCAAGTGATATTGGTTTAAATATTGATATGCAATCTAAAACGGCTCTTGAAGATTTTCATGTTGAGCTTGGTTGGAGTAACAAATTTGGAATGAATGATGAGGAAAATAAACTCGCAGTTCGCATAATGCCATATCTTGCTGTTGGTTTGTGGTTGCCAACAGGTGAAAAAAAAGATCAAGACCAAGCCTTTAGTATTCCAACAGGAAATGATGGCTTTTTTGGACTTTCTGTTGAGGGTGCAATGAATTTTGATTTTCCCAAAACTGTTCAACTTAATGTTGGTGGTGGACTGACATATTTTGAAAAAAAGCGTCGTAATAATTATAGAGTTCCGTCTACTGAAACTCAATTGGGTATTTATCCTTGGAAAGTCCCAGTTAGCATGCGCCTAGGAACAACTTGGCATCTTTATGCAGGTTTTATGTCACAACATTTTGCTGGTAAGCTGTCTTGTTTCTTTAATTATGTTTATACAAAGAAAGAAAAAGATTCTATCACTATGGAAGATACAGCTACTAGAAATGCTTTATTTAAGCCTAAGAAGTTAGAAAATGAATCTTCTTGGGAAAGTCAGGTTTGGCATTTGGGATTAGATTATGATATTACAGAACATTTAGCATTTGGTATTTCGGTACAATCTCCAATAACCGGTAAAAAAATAGCTCGAACCCTAACATTATTAGGTGCTGTACGGTTTAGCTTTTAAAAATTGAATTTTATATTAATTTATGGGGCCGGATTTTACGGCCCTTTTTGTTTTTAGGCTTTTGACAAAGACATGCTTTTCGCGTATAAATATATGTATGCTTTATTCTGAATATTTCACTAAATTTATTTATTTTTTAATTTTCGTTTCTAGGGGTGATTTTTGATGGCAAGAAAAACATATAACGTTGAAGTTCGTGTAGACGGAAACATAGAGAGATCGCTTAAACAACTCAAAAAAAGAGTTGAGCGAGAGGGTGTGGTCCGAGACATGAAGCGTTTGGTCTATTTCGAACCAAATACTCAAAAAAAGAGAAAACGCATGATGCGGGCTATCAAAAATAATTTTCTAAGAAAAATGCTAAAAGATTAATATACTTTTTAATTTAAAAAACTAAAAATTAAGACAATGTTTAAAGATTCTATCGGTTTTACCAAAAAAGATCGCAGAATGTCGTTTTTTTTGCGTGAAATCTCAAGTTTTATTCAAAAAATATCTATGGACGAACCCAAGTTATTATCTGTTTATCCAACAAGGGTAAAATTTTCAGATGGAGAAGGTATGTGTTATGTGTACTTTTCTTCTCATAATGGTGAAGAAGGCTTTTTAGAGGCTCTGGAAGTTTTGAAATTATATAAGCCTTCTATGCGTAAAGCTTTGGCCAAGATGCGTTCTGCCAGGTATACTCCCGATTTATATTTCAGATATGATAAAGAACTAGATGAAGTTCGACATATGGAAAATGTTTTAGATGAAATTAAAAAGGAAGACATTGGGGATGACGAGCATATAGCTGATGAGGCGGATAAAAAAGTAAAGAATTAATTTTTAGCAATTATCCTGGAAGCCTAATGCTTGAAAAATCTAAAAATTTGCATAAAGAAAATTTCATTTCTATTGATTATCAAAACAAAATAAAAGAAGATCTGATTTTAGTTCTAAAAAAAGAGTCAGATGCAATTTTACATCTAACGAAAAATTTCCCACAAGAAGCAATTATTCTGGTAGATAAAATTTTAAAATGTAGTGGTAGAGTAATTTTTGCTGGCATGGGCAAATCTGGACATGTTGCACGCAAATTGGTAGCAACGTTTTCAAGCCTTGGAATTTCTTCTTTATTTCTTCATCCATCAGAAGCCTTGCATGGCGATTTGGGGATGGTTCACAAAAATGATTTATTTATAGCTCTTTCTAAAAGTGGAACGGGTAGCGAGTTTGAGCAAATTATACCATTGCTTTCTTCTCAAGGAAATGGCGTAACGCTAATTTGTTGTGATGCAGGAAATTTGTGTAACCAAGTTGATTTAGTTGTACAACTTCCTTTTAGAAAAGAAGCTTGTTTGTTAAATTTAGCACCAACAAGTAGTTCAACTTTAATGCTTAGTTTTGGGGATGCTTTGGCTGTTGTTGTAAGCAACTTGCGTGGTTTTACAAAAAACGATTTTGCTAAATTTCACCCTGCAGGCTCATTGGGTAAAAACTTATTGCTTAAAGTAAATTCATTTATGCATGCACAAAAAGATCTGCCTATAGTTTCGGCAGATTCTTTATTTGAAGATGTTTTATTTATAATGACCAGCAAAAAATTAGGGATTGCAATTGTCGTTAATGATTCAAAAAAATTAATTGGTGTTATTACGGACGGTGATTTACGTAGAGCGTGTGGTGGTGGCGAGGAGGTTTTTAAAAAAATGGCATGTGATATTATGTCTTTGAATCCAAAAACAATTTCAGATGAAATTCTTGCCTATGATGCTTTAGTTACAATGGAAGATTCTAACATTACAAGTTTAGTTGTTAGCAAAGATGATAGTGTCATTGGTCTTGTGCATATTCATGACTTAATTAAAGCAGGAATTAGGCGGTAATGTTTATTGTTCTGATTTTAATATTTTTTCTTTTTTTGTGTGTTGGTTCATTTTTAAATGTTGTTGCATATCGAATAACATTTGATAAAAATTTTTTTAAAGCAAGGTCTTACTGTCCAAAGTGTGAATGCTTAATTGTTTGGTATGATAATATTCCAATTATTTCTTGGTTTGTGCTAAAAGGAAAATGTAGAAAATGTAAGGCTAAAATTTCTTATCTTTATCCTTTTATTGAAATTACAACCGCTTTAGTGATGTCGGTTTTATTTTTTAAAATTTTTTATCTAGATCCTACGCTATCAATTAATTTTGGTTCTGATTTATTTGCAAATGTAGAGATAGATCAATTTGTACATAGTTCTTTTTTAGATTTTAGTACAAAAAATATTTTGAAGTTTTTTTCATATATTATATTTTTTGGTGCTTTGATTGTTTCAACAAGAACTGACTTAGAAGCAATGGTGATTCCACAATGTTTTACTCTTTGGCTTGTTCCGTTTGGTGTTTTATTTTCTTTTTTACATTTTACAAACATAAGTGGTTTTGAAAGTTTGATTGGTGCCATTTTGGGTTACGGAGTTTTGTGGGCTGTTGCAAAAGTATTTAAAAAATTAAGCGGTAAGGATGGCTTGGGAGAAGGGGACATGGAACTTCTTGCTTTAATAGGATCTTTTTTAGGGCCAATGGGAGTTTGGTTTGCATTGATGGTTGCATCTATTTCTGGATTACTTGTTGGTATTATTTATCTTTTGTTTGCTAAAAAAAATTTAAGGACCAAAATTCCTTTTGGTCCTTTTCTTGCTTTAGGTTCTTTTGTTTATTTTTTATTTGATTCTTTTTTAATTAAATTATTTTTTGTTTAGAACTTATTGTGGTGCGGCTGGTGCTTCTTGTGTATAAAGACTTGGGCTTGCAATAGGTATAAAACCGCGTGTCATTTGATTAGTTATAAAAGTATGTATTGTTCTAGCATGTTGTTCTGGAGTTGTCCCTTCAACATTGTTTATTATTAAATCATATTCTTGTTTAGGGCTTAATAGAACTTGTGTATGTTGTCCTGGACTTTCGCCAAGTTGTAAATCTGTTAATAGACCAGCTGCAAATTGTTCCCTTCCTCTTTCACTACCAAATTCTTTTGTAAGTTTTGGACTATCACAAACCCCATTTCTAACATCTTGTAGAGAAACAGAAAAGCTAGAAGGTGTTTTTGGTGAGCCAACAGGCGAAGATATATACATTTGGCTAAATTGTTTAAGAGGCGATGCTAATGGTCTATCTTTTCTACTTGTTACTCTTTGGACAATATCTTCCAAACTGCATTGTATTAAAATTGTTGTACATTCAAAGCCACTTAATTGTCTTACAAAAGTTGCTAGTTTATCTTCATCTTCATCTAAAACAGTATCGCAAACAATATTTATGCCGTGACTTGCCGCATTTTTAATTTGTTCACAAATTAAAGTGTTTTCTTCTCCTAGACCATTAGGAATAGGCATAGGTGTTTCTGTGTCGAAAGCTTCTTCTAAATCTTCTTCGCTTAAATCATCAATTGCAAGTCTTAGCCATTCGGCTCCAAGTTTTGGCATTAGTTTTCTAATGATAGTTGATTTACCAGAACTTGATGTTCCTGTTATAATTACGATACGTCCTTTTTCTGCAAATAAACCAGAACTTGCAATGCTAAAACTTGCAAGGAATACAATTAATATTTTCTTTGATATTTTCATTTTAATAACCTCTCATTTATTTTCTAAGTTTGACTTTATTCTATCAAAGCCTGAATTACATCTAATACACTATCAAATCTAGGTTTGTATAAAATTTTTGCTGTTTCGTCCCATGATCCAGTAACAACAGTTCCTCCATCCGCTGATACTGCAACAGATCTAACCCAATTAGTATGTTGTACAATTTTTTCATCCCAAGTACGACCATTCCATCTAAGTATTCTTGCTGTATTATCACTTGATCCAGTAACAACCGTTCCTCCATCTTCTGAAATAGAAACAGATACAACCGCTCTTCCATGTTGTACGGTATGCTCTTCTTCCCAAGTGCGACCATTCCATCTAAGTATTTTTGCTGTATGATCCCATGATCCAGTAACAACAGTTCGTCCCCCTGCGGAGACAGAAGCTGAACAAACATATCTTCCATGATTTACAATTTTTTCATCCCAAGTACGACCATTCCATCTAAGTATTCTTGCTGTATTATCACTTGATCCAGTAACAACAGTTCCTCCATCTGCTGAGACCGCAACGGATAAAACTCTATCTCCATGATTTACAATTTTTTCATCCCAAGTACGACCATTCCATCTAAGTATTTTTGCTGTAGAATCATCTGATCCAGTAACAACAGTTCCTCCCCCTGCGGATACAGAAACTGAACCAACACTATCTCCATGTTGTACAATTTTTTCATCCCAAGTACGACCATTCCAACTAAGTATTTTTGTTGTATGATCCGTTGATCCAGTAACTACAGTTCCTCCATCTGCTGAGACAGAAACTGAACCAATATGATATTCATGTTGTACAGTATGTTCATCCCAAGTACGAGTACGGTAATTCCATCTAAGTATTTTTGCTGTAAGATCCATTGATCCAGTAACAATAGTTTTTCCATCTGCTGAAACAGCTACTGAAGTAACATTAGATCTATGAATTACAGTGTATTCTTCAATCCAAGTACGACAATTCCTTCTAAGTATTTTTGCTGTTCTACCATAATATGATCCAGTAACAACAGTTCCTCCATTTGCTGATATTGCTACTAAATGAACCATGCCTATAAATTGTTGTTGATTCCATCTGTCTACATATTTTCTTAGCGCATTTATAACACGTATATTTTTGCTAAAATAATCATAGTTAAGTGATTTATGTCCTAAAAAATTACTAAATTCTTCCGACGGTTCAACACCTCTTTGATTAATCCATTTTCGTATAATTTCGCTAATACATGCTTCTGAAAATTCTATAAAGTCACCTAGGTATAATGTTGGAAATGGTATTTGTAATCTATCGGCAACACGGAAATATTCTTTTAAAGTTTGAATATTTTCTTTTTCTAATTTTTCTTTGATTGCACTTGAAGTAATTTCTTTATTTGACATTGGCGTTAGATATTCATCTACCAAGCGTTTAAGATTTTCTACAGATATATGACGTGACATATCTATTTTTACATCATCTGAATGTGCTGCTATTAATTGATTATCATCTTCTTCTAATCCGCTATATCCATCTTCAGAATCACTATCCTCTAAGCTGCTATCTTCAGAATCACTTTCCATATCAATAGGTTTTATACTTGCCAATTGAGCTAAAAATCTAATATATCCTGATTCAATAACAGATTTTAATGGAACAACAACATTACCGTCGCTACATGTAAAAGTAATTGTTTTCTCATCGGTTTCTGTTTGCACATCTCTCAATTCTGCTCCAGATTCTGAATCAGAATTTGCTGCGAATAAACCAGAGCTTGCAGTGCTCAAAATTGAAAGGAATATAATTAATATTTTCTTTGATATTTTCATTTTAATAACCTCCAAAATAATTAACAGTTCTAAACTACATAAAAAGCAAAATGCAAAATCATGCTTCTTATATAAAAGCTTAAATTATTATTACAAGTTGTCAAATGGGCAATATTGAAATAAGTGTATTTTGTGGCTTATTTAGAAAAAGAGGCTGTTTTTTCACAGAAAAAGAATTATTTTAGGCCATCTTGAACATGCTTGATGTTTCTATTTTCATCAATTGTCCAAACATCAATTTTGCCTTTTCCCCTTAAATCACAAGCCGCTGAAGCAATAAAGCTAGTTTCATTGGCTAGAGTTGAGCCTAGCTTGTCTTTAGGTGTTTTTTGTTTGCCTATGAAATAACTTACACCTTCTTGGGATCCAGGGACATTGAAGCCATAAGTGTAGTAAAAATTATTTTCGCCATCTTTTTTGTATCCGCCGGGTTGCCAGTCTATGCTTTCTTCCCCAGATAATTTGCTAGAGTATTTTCCGCTTTCTGCAAAGTGGAGAAGTTGTGCTGTGTGAAGTGCTACAAGGTTTGTCATTACTTCGGTTTGTTTTGCTTTTGCTATGTATTTGAAATAGTTAGGAATTGATATTGCTGCAAGAAGAGCAATGATGGCAACGGCTACCATAAGTTCTACAAGCGAGAATGCTTTTTTATTCATTAGGGAATCTCCACGTTTTTATAACAACTTTAAAAGAACGCAACTTCAGTTAAATTAATCTAGAAAATATATGTAATATTTTTCAAGGTTTTTAAACTTCTTTTTCAACAGCTGTTATTATTTCACTAACAACTTCATCTATAGGCTTATCAATTGAGATTCCAGCAGCATATTTATGTCCGCCGCCATTTCCAAATTGAGAGGCAAATTTATTTATGTCTGTTTTTTTAGAACGTAGCGAAACCTTTGTTTGTCCTTCTTGGGTCTCATAAAAAAGGATACATATATCTATGCCTGTTATTCCGGATAAAAAATTTAAAAATCCTGAAAGGGAAGAAACACTAAGATTTCGTTTTGTTAAATCTTTTTGAGTAATTGCGGCCCATGCAACATTTTTATTTATAGATATTTTTATGTTTTCAAGAATATTTCCCCATAGCGATATAAATTGTGGGTTTTTATTTGTTAAAAGATCATTTTTTATTTCGTATAAATTTGCACCGCTATCCATTAAATCAGCTGCAATGCGCAATGTTTTTGAAGTTGTTGATTGCGTGTGAAATACTTGTGAGTCATACAAAATTCCAAAAAGGAGGCATTTTGCTATTTGTGGTGTTATGTCATTTGGCACCCATATATTAATCAGTTCATACAACACTTCGCAAACGCTAGATGCTTGTGAATCTATAAAATTAAATTTTCCACTAATTGTATTGCTAATATGATGGTCAATATTTATAATTGGTACATTTTTAAATTCTTGGGTTGAATAAAATCTTTCAGGAATCGCTGTGTCTAAAATAATAATTAGATCCGGAATTTGTTTGTGTTTTCCAATAAGAACATTTTTAGGATGATATTTTATTTCAAGTTTTGGCTTGTTTGGATAGAGGGTTTCAATGTTTTTTTTACCAATTTGTGTTTGTAAAACTTCTAATAAAACCTCAAAGGCTGTGCAAGCAGCAACTCCGTCACCATCAGGGTTTTTGTGTGTTAGGAAAGTTATATTTTTAGATTTTTTTATAAGTTCCCAGGCGTTTTTAAGTTCGTCTATATTAAATTTATTTTTCAAATTTGCTTCCATAATATTTCTCCAATTGTTCTATTTTGTAAGTTCCATGACGAATAATTTTTACTTTTTTTTCACTACAATCAATGATAGTTGAAGGTTTTTGAGATTTAGGCTCTTTTTTTTGGTCATGAAGTAGATAGGTAACTTGTTCTAAAATGTCTTTATCTACGTCAACTAAATCTTTTGGTGCTGGTTTTCCAGCTTTGTTTGCACTTGTTGAAAAGAGCCCGTCAAATTCTTTTAAGATGGTTTGTAGGTCTTTGTGGGAAGGACACCGCAAAGCTATTGTGTTCTTTTGAGATTTAAGAAAAGTGTCTAAATCATTTTTTGCTTCAAATATTATTGTAAGTGGTCCTGGCCAGCAATTTGCTATTAATTTTTTTAGTTGTGGTGTGAGTGAATTTATATTAATAAAGTTTTTTAATTTTTTTTGTGAGTTTATTAACACTAAAAAAGGTTTATTTTTTTGGCGGTCTTTTTTTAAAGAGTGTAATTGCTCAAAACTCTCTTTTGTTATATTTGCCAAAAAACCGCAAATTGTGTCTGTCTCTACAATCGAGATTTGGTTGTTTTTTAGGGATTTTTCTAGCTTTTTTGAGCTTTTTGTATCATCCCAAAAAAGATTTTTTTCGTTGTTTTTTGCTAACATTTTGCTTAATGTGACCTTATTAAAAGATTTTTTTCAAAATAACGGTATTTTTTAGTTAATTTTTTATTAAAAACTGTCGTTTTTTACTTGGGGGGCCTTTGCAATTTAAGACAAATGGTATAACTTTAGTGTAGTTATAATTTAATTAACTTATAGTTTAGAATTATAACTGAAATTTATTTTGAAAGTAAAAGTATTATATTTTTAATACTTTTTTGGGGAAATGGGGTATTGGAATTGAAACATAATTGTTTACTAAGAAAAATATTATATTAAAAAACCGTAAAAGCAGGAGTCGTATCATGGCAACAGATTACACTTCGCTCCCAAAAACAAAAGCACAAGAAGCTGTGCTTGGAAGAATGTCAAGTTATAATGACGTTGTTGATTACCTTAGTTCTTGTAAATCAATTGAATATAGCGAGAATTCTCTAAATAGAATGAACAAACTTAATGAGCTGTTTGAAAATATTAAAGAGAAGGTAGATGTTATTTTAGTTGGTGGAACAAACGGTAAGAGTTCAACCATAAATTTTGCATCAAAACTACTTAAAGAAGAAGGGTTTAAGGTTGGAGCGTCTTATTCTTCAAATTTATTAACTTATAACGAACGTATTAACATAGATTCAGAGCAAATTTCTAATAAACAATTTGGTGAAATTGTTGGCGAGGTTATCAATACCGCAGAAATTAACAATATCAAAGCTACCACTTTTGAAATATTAACAATGGCATCTTTGCTTTATTTTAAAGCAGAAAATGTTGATGTAGTTTTTCTTGAAGTTGGCTTGGGTGGAAAACTTGATGCTACAAATATTTGTAATCCCAAAATTTCTGTTATTACACGAGTTGCAGAAGATAATGCGGATATATTTGGCGAGGATGTTTCTAAGATAACTTCTGATATGATGGACATTGCAAAAAAAGATTCTTGGTTTGTTTCTGCTGAACAAAGCAAGCTTCGTCTTAAAAAGATGCAAGAAATGGCTGACTTTAAAGGTGCAAAGTGGTTAATGCCAATTCGAAAGCTTTCTTCTCTTCCATACATTTTTGAACAACTTTATGGCCGTTCAGCGTCTCTTGCAGAACGTGTTGCTCAAATTTATACAGAAGAGGTTAGAGGTAAGTTTTCTCCGTTTTTAAGAGGTAATTTACTGCCAACACGCAGAGGTCAACGTGGTCGACCAACCCTGGAAGCTAAAAAGAAAGCAGACGAAAATCCGCTTAAAACTTTAAAGAGTTTTTGGAATGAAGAGTTTAATCTTCTTCGTGGTAGGTTTGAAATTCTTGATAAAGAAAAACCAAGTATTCTTCTTGATACAGCACATAATGTTGATGCATTAGATAATTTATTTCTTGGAATTAGATTGCTTCATTACAAAAGAGCAATTAATGGTTTAACTTTGATCATGGGGCTTAATGATTATCATCGTACTAGCGAAGTTATGAGACAAGTTCGTTATTTGCTTAAAAAAGTTAACGGTCAAGTTTATTTTGTTCCTCTTTCAAATCAAACACCTTGTCATGAACCTATTGAGCTAGAAAAAATTGCGAACGAACTTGGATTGAAATCAAAATCATTTAAGACTTTTGAAGAAGCGTTTGAAGCAGCTAAGCTTAGTGTTGATGGACGTTTGGGTCTTATAGGAATTACAGGCTCGCCATTGGTTGTAAGTGAATATTGGAAATATAAAAATATAAAAAAACTTAGTTAATAAAATTTAACTTAAAATAAAAAAAGCTCGCAAAATTTTGCGAGCTTTTTTTTATTTTTTAAATTACATTTTGTTTTTTACGGATCATTTCGGCTTTGCCTTCCATGACTACAAGATCACGGTCAAATCCTTTTAGAAAACTTGCTATTTCATTTGAATATTCTGGATGTTTTAGAGCCAGCGCGATATTTGTTTTTAGCCATCCCATTGGTGTTCCTGTGTCGTAGCGTGTTCCTTGTATTTTGTATGCAAAAACTTTTTCACCGTTTGAAATAAGTTCTTGAATTGCATCGGTGAGTTGAATTTCACCACCACTACCTGTTTCGGTGTTTTCTAGAGTTTTAAAAATATTTGGAGATAATACATATCTCCCTATGATTGCAAGGTTTGAAGGAGCATCAACCATTTTAGGTTTTTCTACTAATCCTCTAATTTGAAAAAGATTAGGTGAAAATTGTTTTTTTATAGAAATAACACCGTAACGTGAAATTTTATCCATAGGAACTTCTTGAACAGCAATTACACTGCATTTTTCTTGTATTGCGATTTTCATTAATTGAGATATTCCTGGAGTGGTTGCCGTTATGACATCATCAGGTAGAAGGATGGCCGTATATTCTTTTCCTATTGTATGTCTAGCTTTCCAAATAGCATGTCCCAAACCCAATGGTTCGTGTTGGCGAACGTAAGTGAAATCTATATTTTTTATTATTTGGTTTAGAGAAGCAAGTGATTTTCCTTTACCGCGCTCAGCTAGTAAATATTCCAATTCAGGTGCTGTATCAAAATAGTCTTCTACTGATTTTTTGTTACTACCTGTTACAAAAATAAAATTTTTTATTCCAGACTTAACACCTTCTTCTATTGAATACTGAATAGCTGGTTTATCTATGAGAGGCAACATTTCTTTTGGTACAACTTTTGTTGCGGGTAAAAAACGAGTGCCTAGACCTGCGGCAGGGATTATTGCTTTTTTGATATCCATTCTGGTGTCCTCTACCTTTTGTGAGAAATTTATAAAATAAACACCCACATTTTAAAGACTATGAAAAATTTTGAAAGGAAAATAAAAAAAGAAATTTAAAACTGTTCTAAAAATCTAATTTTACCGCTATGGAAAAGTCTAATGTCGTTGATGTTGTATTTTATCATTGCTAGTCTGGTAAGCCCAAACCCAAAGGCATATCCAGAATGTTTTTCTGGGTCTATTCCGCTGGATTTTAAAACATTTGGATGAATAAGTCCGCAAGGAAAAACTTCTATCCAAGTTGATTGTTTACAAACGGAACATCCATTTTTACAGAATGGACATCTTATATCTATTTCAACCCCAGGTTCAACAAATGGGAAAAATCCTGGCCTAATTCTGATATCAAGATTTTTTTTATTAAGAATAGCTTGTAGAAGATTTTGCGCTGTTGCAAAAAGGTGAGGAAGTGTAACCGTTTTGTCTATTAAAAATCCTTCACATTGCATGAACATGAAATCATGAGAAGCGTCTGTTGCTTCTTGTCTGTAGCAACGTCCTGGTGCAACTGCTGCAATTGGTAACTCTTTAGATTTCATAGACCTAATTTGTACAGGAGAAGTTTGTGTACGCATTAACATTTCTGGAACATTAACCCAAAATGTATCATGCATATCGCGTGCGGGGTGATCTTCTGGGATATTTAAAGCGTTGAAGTTGTTTTCAACACTTTCAAGTTCTGGGCCGTCTAAAATTTCATATCCCATAGATGTGAATATATCTTCAATTTCTTTGCAAATTTGAGAGTAGACATGAAGATGACCTTGTTTAAAATCTGTTTTGTATGAGCTTACATCAAAATTTTGTTTTTTTTGATTTGCAGATTTAATTTCGTTTTCGCGTATTATATTTTCTTTCTCTTTTAATTGCAGGTCTATTTTATTTTTAAGTTGGTTTAAAAGAGGTCCACAAATTCTTTTTTCTTCTGCGGAAATTTCTTTTAGGTTAGTAAAAAGAAGTGTTATTACGCCTTTTTTACCTAGGAATTTAATTTTTGTATTTTGGATATCTTTTTTATTTTTAGAATTTTTTAATTCTTCTGCAAACTGATTTGAAACTTCTTGGATTTTTTTTTCTAATTCTGGCATAAAATAGCCTCCGCTTAAGCAGATTAGCTTTGATGTAAACTTAATAATTAATAATTATAAAACCAAACCGATAGCATAAAGATTAACATTTTTTGGCGTTTTGGCCAGAACGAATTATCGTTCAGTATTTAGAAAAGATGAGCATATTTTAATAGCGCTGTATGGATTATCTCCAAGAACATATTCTAAACTAATCTCAGAAACATTGTGATATAGGGTAATTTTATCAAAAATTTCCTTACATCGTTTTTGTGCATTTTTAACATTTGTGAGTAATGTATTAAGACTAAAAAGTTCTATGGTGGTTTGATGATATTCTATGGACCCGAATTCTTGTATTAAAGCTATTAATTCATCCATTTTGTTTTCAAGTTTAGCGCGAGCATCTTCAAGTTGTGTTGATGTTTGTTGAATGGCTGCTAAGGCTTCTTGTTTTAATGTTTCAAAGTTATCTTCTTGTTCACGAGCTTTTTTGCGGAACGAATCTAAAATATGTTCAAGATCATCAAAGACGACAGTGCGGGGGATGTGTATTTCATCTTTTTGCTGAAATGGTGCGGGACAATGTGGTCCTGCGTGTATTTGACTTGTACTTAAACATCCAGCGACTAAACTGCATGCAAAAATGTTTTTAAATTTAATCATTTTAATTCCTGTTTAGTTATAAAATATTTGTAGTTAAAAAAACGCTCTTAATTATTCTAAGAGCGTTTCTTTATTTTTTGACTTTATTTATTGTTTAAGTTGAATAGGCGTGTCTAGACGAGGATCATGATCAAGTATTTCAGAATCATTACCATCGCGAACATCATGTAAAAATTCTAAACATTGAGCTTGAGCATCAGCTATGCGTGCTAATTGTGTATAAATTTCTTTGGTTTGGATTTTGGTTGCTATTGTTTGGCGTTGTGTTTTAATAACTTCAATCTGTGTATCAAGTATGGACACATAATTATTAAGTCTTGTTTGTATTTGTCTGATGCCTCTTGATGCTTGTTCTTTTGTTATATTTTGGTTTTTATATTTGTTGAGAAATCCTTGAAGTTCGTCAAAGATTTCATATTGGAAAAACTCATCTCCTGCCGGAGTTAAGCTTCTTGCAGGCGAAACAAACCCATATCTTGGAGAAACGTGATGTACAGGCGACTGTTGTATTGTTCTAAAAAATGGAGCTACAAAAAAAGCAGACTTTGGTTTTGATTGGGAGTCTATGCGTCCAGCTTGCATTTGACTTGTGACTAAACATCCAGTGACTAAGCCGAACGCAAAAACGTGTTTAAATTTAATCATTTTGATTCCTTTATTTTAAAATGTTTGTAATTAAAAGAAACACTCTTAATTTATTGCTAAGAGCGTTTCTTTATTTTTTTGACTTTATTTATTGTTAAACCTGAGCAGTATCTTCATCATGCTCGTTTAGGCCGTGTAAAAAACTTAGACATTCGGATTGCACGCCATAAATTCTTAATATTTGCGTATGTATCTCTTCGGTTTCTCTATTGTCGCCTCTAGTTTGTTTTCCTTTGAGTGTATACCCCATAAGAGAATTGCTAAGTGTTACCAAATAAGATTGAAGTTCTGTTTCTATTTCTTCCATGGCTTTTAAGGCAGTTGTTTTAGTTATCTCTTTTTTACGATAAGAATCTAAAGTTTTTTTAAGAGAACCAGATAGGCCAGATTCAAACAACTCGTTTCCAGCGGGAGTTAAACTTCTGGATTGAGGAGTTAAGACAGATCTATTTGGTGAAGAAGCGGAAGGTGATTGTAGTGGCGTAAATGCAGAACCTTGTCCGAATGGTCCCGCTTGCATTTGATTTGTGCCTAAACATACAGCGACTAATCCGAATGCAAAAACGTGTTTAAAGTTAATCATTTTGATTCCTTTATTTTAAATATTTAACCGTCCATTTTAATTACAAAGACTTCAGATAGGAAAATCCAATTTGAAGTCTGATTAAATTTTATACTAAATAGAAATTATTGTCAAATGGGCAAGAAGCCAAAAAGGCTGTTTTTTGGCTAAAAAGCAGCCTTTTGTTTCAAATGGGATAATTTGATTGCAAGATAACAGAACGGATTTTTTATGGTTTTTTTTAATTATTATTCAATAATTAACAGTTTTCCATTGACATTATTGGGTTGAATTTGTAAATTTATTTTGCTTAAAAAATTCTCAGTGCCGGGATAGCTCAGGTGGTAGAGCAGAAGACTGAAAATCTTCGTGTCGTCGGTTCAACTCCGTCTCCCGGCACCATTTTTTAACAATTTCTTCAAAATTTCACGTTTTTTCTTTTTTTTATTATGCTTTTATGACAAATAACTTAAAAAAAATTATGTGATTCATGTAAACTAGGTGGAAATAATGTTTGATTTTTTATCAGAGAAATTTTCTGGTGTTTTAGGTTGGTTAAAAGATAAAGGTCGCCTTAGTGGTGAAAATGTTCAACAGGCAATGGATCAAGTCAAAGAAGCGCTTCTTGAAGCAGATGTTCCATATGAGCTAGTTGATGAATTTTTATCTTCTGTTAAGCAAGAGGCTGTTGGTCAAAAAATTGAGGCCAAATTAAATCCGGGTCAAATTTTCATTAAAATTGTTCATAATAAATTACTTTCTTTCCTTGGTGGGGATACTTCTGCTGGTGCGGTTAGTTTTCAAATTCCTTCTATTATAATGTTTATTGGTTTGCAAGGAAGTGGAAAAACTACAACGATATCAAAGCTTGCTTGGTGGATTTTAAAAGAAGCAAAAAAGAGAAACAAAAAAAGAAAAATTCTTTTAGCTTCTGTTGATTTCTACCGTCCAGCTGCTGTTGACCAGTTGGAAATCTTAGCAAAAAAAGTAGGAGTAGATTTTTATAGAGCACAAAGTAATAACCCACTTAAAGCAGCTATTGAAATAGAAAAATATTTTAAAATCAATGGGTATGCACATCTTTTTCTAGATACTTCCGGACGATTGCATATTGATAATGAAATGATAAAAGAATTGCGGGAGATTGATGGACGCCTAAAGCCTAAATATAAAATTTTGGTACTTGATGCAATGAGTGGGCAAGAGTCTTTACGCGTTGCAAGAGCCTTTGAAGAAGGAGTTGGTTTTTCTAGTGCAATTTTAAGTAAAATGGATAGTGATGCTCGCGGTGGTGCCGCATTTTCTTTTAGATATGCCCTGAAAAAACCTTTAAATTTTGTAGGCTTTGGTGAAAAGTTTGAGGATATAGAGCCTTTTATACCAGAAAGAATGGCTACAAGGATTTTGGGGATGGGCGACATTATGACACTTCTTGAGAAAGCAGAAGAAAGCAGTGATGTAGAAGATCAGGAAGAAGTTTCAAAAAGGTTGATGCAAGGAAATTTCACATTAGATGATTTTGCAAAACAGCTAGATATGTTGGAAAAAATGGGTTCGCTAAAAAGGATTATGCAATACGTTCCAGGGATGCCACAATTTTCTGCCGAAACCATTGAAGAAGGGCAAAAAGAAGCAAAACGATTTAAAGTTATTATTTCTTCTATGACTCTCAAAGAAAGATTTTTCCCAAAAATTTTAGATTCATCAAGAAAACAAAGAATAGCAAAAGGTTCTGGGTCTAGTGCGCAGGAAATAAATAAACTTCTTGTAAAGTTTGAACAAGGCAAGCAGATGGCTAAAAAATTAAAAAAAATGGGTAAATTAAATTTTTTTAAATAAAAATATTACAAAAAATAGGGATAATGAGCATAGAAGTTGGCGGAAATTTTTGTACATGCTAACATATAATTTCTAAAATTGGTTATAAAAAATTTAAGTTACATTAACTTTTGTTGAATATTTTTATCAACATTGTATTTCTCATAAGGAAAACTAAGTATGTCAGTAAAAATTCGTTTAAGTAAAATTGGTAAAACAAATCGTCCATATTGGCGTGTTGTTGCTATGGATTCTAGAAAAAAAAGAGACGGAGCTTATTTGGACAATTTGGGAACCTATGACCCAATTACACATGAGATTATTAAAATTGATCTTGAAGGAATTAAGGGTTGGGTAGCAAAAGGGGCTCAATGTTCTCCGACTGTAAAAAAAATAATTAAAATGTCTAAAAAAACAACTTCCACAGAAGTCAAAAAAGCAGCTCCCAAAAAAGCTTCAAAGGCAAAAGAGAGTACTAATGTTGAAGCTAAAGTAGAAAAAACAGAAAAGAAGCCAGCTGAGACAAAAAAAGCAGAAAAAAAAGTAGAAAGCAAAGCTTAAGAATTTAGGCTTGGCTTTTTTTATATTTAGGTTAGGGATTTTTATGCTTAGTAAATTAGTTATGTACGTTGTTGAAAAGGTTGTAGACAAACCAGAAAAAATTTCAGTAAATGAAGTTGATAGCGGAGATGCAATAGTTGTTAAATTAAGTGTTGCGCCAGAAGACCTTGGAAAAATAATAGGAAAAGAAGGTAAAATGGCTCGCGTTATTCGTACGTTAGTTCATACTGCTGCTATTGTGCAAGGCAAACGTGCTGTGTTAGAAATTGTAAAATAAATTATTTTGAGTATTTTCTTTCGTGAACATTTCCATTATCACTGTATTTCCACAATTATATGATAGTTTTCTTCAAACTAGTCTGATTAAAATTGCTCAAGAAAAGGGCATTGTAAATTTTAATATAATTAATGTTTCTGATTTTTGTTCTCCTAAAGAACGTCTAGATGAACCAAGTTGCGGCCCTGGTGCAGGGATGATTTTAAAACCAGACATTGTTGCTAGTGCTATTGATGATTGTGAAAAAAAATGGGGCAAAGGTTTTAAAATTTTTTTCTCCCCTCAAGGTAAAAAATTAGACCAGCCATTTCTAAAAAAATTATCCCAAAAATTATTTAGTTACTCTTTGGAGCAAAAAGAGTCAGAACAAAATAAAAAATCTAAAAAACATATCATTCTTATTTGTTCCAGATATGAGGGAATGGATGAGAGAGTTGAAAATTATTATGCAGATGAAATAATTTCAATAGGTGATTATGTTTTAATGGGTGGTGATTTACCAGCACAAGTTTTTATTGAGGGAATCTTGAGGCTTTTGCCTGGGATTGTTGGTAATGAAGAATCTGTTAAAAATGAATCATTTGAGGGTCCTTTTTTGGATTATCCAGAATATGGGTTACCCAAAGCTTGGCGGGGTTTGCAAGTTCCAGAAGTTGTTTTGAGTGGTAATCATGCTGCTATAAAAAAATACAGAGAAGAGAAAGCAGCAAAAAAAACAGTTTTAAATCGTTTTGATTGGTTTGTTAATCACGCAAAAGAAGAAAAAGATTTAAATTTGTCTAAAAAATTTATTCCGAATCATTATGTTGCCCTAATGCATACTCAAATTTTGTTAAAACAAGGCGAGGAGGGTGATTCTTCAATTACTTCTATAGATATTCATGACATTGCACGTTCAAGTGCAACATATGGAATTAATAATTTTTTTATTGTTTCAAGGCTTGAAGATCAGCATTGCATTATGAAGAGATTTCTTAAATTTTGGAAATCAGATGAAGGTTTTAAATATAATCCTGTTCGTTTTGAAGCAGTTTCGCGAATTATTCCAACCCATAATTTGCAAGAAGTTATTGAGAATATTACACAAAAAGAGGGCAAAGCACCTTTGGTTGTTTCTACATCAGCACAAAAAAATTCAACAAATACCCAAATTGACTTTTTTTCTCAAGAAAAGTTGTGGAAAAAAGAGCAACCGGTTTTATTTATTTTTGGTACAGCGCATGGTTTAAGTGAATCGGTTTTGAAAAAATGTGATTATATGCTGCTCCCTATTGAGGGTATGACAAATTTTAATCATTTGTCGGTAAGATCTGCCGTTGCTGTTGTTTTGGATCGTTGGCTGGGGTTGAATACTAAGATTTAGGCTGAAATAGGGTGTTAATAGTGAGGGCCTTGATAATTTAGTTAAATATAGATATATTAATTTTTATCTATTATATGAAAAAAATTTATAATAAAAATTCAAGATTTGTATTTCAAAGGAAAAATGCATGAAAGCTAGTTGCTTAACCAAAGAAACCGTCTTAGATGTAGGCGTCAAAGATAGAAAATTTCCTGATTTTAGAGTAGGGGACAATATTGAAGTTTCCATTTTGGTTAAAGAAGGGAAGCGTGAAAGATCCCAAATATTTCGTGGAGATGTAATATCATTTCACAAAAAAGGAATTTCTACCACATTTACTGTTCGTCGTATTGCTTCTAATGGTATAGGAGTTGAAAAGATATTTCCTTACTATTCACCAGTTATTGGCGATATCAAAGTTGTTAAGTGCGGAGTTGTTCGTAGAGCAAAATTATTTTATGTGCGTGATCGTATAGGTAAAGCAGCAAGGATAAAAGAAAGAGTTTTAACAAAAAAACAAAAACAAGATAAAGCTGCACAATCTAAAGTTGAGAATTCTAAATAAATTTTTAGTGGGATTTTTAACAAATTATGAATGATTTAAGTGATGATTTATCTAGCCCGAAGGGAAATGGGCTAGATAAGCAAGAGCCTTTTTCTTCGGTGTTATATTTTTTCATAATTATTCTTTTTTTATTTACATCATGTCAACATAAAAAAGTTTCAAATAAATCTTTAGATGATTCAAAAGAATCTATTTCACAAACTGACTCAAAAATTTCTTTAATTCAAGCCAAGTATTTTCACGTTCCTGTTCCTGTTGGGTATAAATTCGTGGAAAAAGAATCAATGATTGATATTGGTGACAAGCAAAAAGAAAATGTTACATTTTGTTATGAGGGTGACTTGAGTGTTGATCAAGTTAAAAACTTTTATAAACAAACCCTAGAAAGACAAGGTTGGGATATTAGTGACTTTTCTAATGCCTTAGAAGGTTTGCTGATTTGTAATAAAATCAATAAAGTTTGTGCTATTTCAATAAGGTGCCAATTGCGGAATGAAAACGCAAAAGTATATTTAATATTTAAAGATAAAATTGAATTAGATAATTTAGATAAAAATGAAGAAATCGATATAAATTCAAAAGAAGTTCCAAAATTTTTATAAGCGAATTGGGGTATAAAATATGTGGTTGGTTATAAAGATGTTGACCTTGTTTTTGTCTATAGTCTTTGTTATGCCTATTGTTTTTTTTCTTTTAATAGGACTTTTTGGAAAGTATTTTGAATTCACTATAGATAAAAATTCTTGGATTGCGAAATCAAAAATTGGTTGGGTTAAAACAATTTTTCAAAAATTTTTATTTGTTTTTATTCCATTTTTGTTAATTCTTTTGCTACGCAGTTAACTTTCCCAGCACCTAGTGTTAGAAGTAGATCATCTTTATCTAAAATACTTTTAATGTGTTTTGTTGCAGCAGTATAAGATGCAAAATATGAAATTTTTAAATTTGAATTTTTTTCTTTAATTGCGTTGGCTAGTTTTTTAGAAGTTATATTTTCAATAGGTTCTTCACCTGCTGGGTAGATGTCTGTTAAGATTAATTCATCGATTTGGTTTTGTGTGAATGTCGAAATAAAATCATCCCAAAGTTTTTGTGTTCTGCTGTATCGGTGTGGTTGGAAGAAAACAATTAATTTGTTTTTTGCATTTTGTTTGGCTATGGAAAGTGTATTTTTTATTTCTGTTGGGTGGTGTCCATAGTCGTCAAAAATATCTGCGTTTTTGTATGTTCCTTTAAATTCAAAGCGTCTTTCAACGCCTTTAAAACTTTCTATAGCACTTTTTATTTGAAGAAATGGTATATCTAATTCAAGGCATAATGAAATTGCAGCGAGTGAATTAAGAACGTTGTGCTTCCCTGGAATATTTAGGTTTATTTGACCAAGGTTAAAACTTTGTTTGTAGGATATTGAATAAACATTAAAAGTTGAATTTGTTGAGTTGAGTTCTAAAATTTCACCTTTGATGTCGGCTGTATCATCTAGTCCATATTTGATAGTTGGTACATGAGTTAAGGGTAGGATAGATCTAACTCCAGGGTCATCACTGCAAACTATTGCTTTGCCGTAAAAGGGCAGCCTGGCCAAAAAGCTTTTAAAAGTATCTTTAACATCTTCTAGATCTTTATATGTATCCAAATGTTCTGCGTCAATATTTGTAACAACAGCTAAGCTTGGGTTTAAGTATAAAAGGGATCTATCACTTTCGTCTGCTTCTGCTACTAAAAGATTTCCTGTACCAAGGTGTGCATTAGAAGAAATATTTTTAAGTATTCCGCCAATTATGATTGTAGGGTCTTTTTTTGCTTCTAAAAGAATGTGTGAAATAATAGACGTTGTAGTTGTTTTTCCATGCGAACCTGCAATTGCCACACTATCTTTAGTTCGCATGATTTCTGCTAGCATTATTGCACGTGGAATAACTGGAATTCCTTTTCTAATTGCGGCGGCGACTTCTGAATTGTTTTGGTCTACAGCTGATGAGTAAACTATAATATCGGCTATATCAATGTGACTTGGGTCATGATTTTCAAATATGGGACAACCAAGTTTTTTTAATCTATCTGTGATAGGAGATTTAATTGAAACATCACATCCAGAAACTCTGTAACCTTGCATTTTTAGTATTTCTGCAATGCCACTCATTCCTATTCCGCCGATTCCGATAAAATGTATGTGTTTTTGTTTTTTATACATTTTTTATTTATCCCAATAGTTTTCAAAATAGTTAAGCAAATTATTTAAGCCTTTTTCTAAGATATGTCTTTCTCTAGCGTAACAAATCCTCATGAACGGTTTTCCACTTGGCCCAAAAGATTCTCCAGGCACAATAGTAACTTTGCTTTTTTGCATTATTTCAAAACATAAATTAGTAGAATCGTTTACTTTGTTTTTTAGAAATAGATAAAAAGAAGATTTGGGCATTTTGTAGGAAATAATACCACTATTTACAAGCGGTGTTAGCATTTTATTTGTAAGTATTAAATTATTGTGAATTTGTTCTTTAAAAGTTTTTGTTAGTTCTGGATGATCAAGGGCATAAAGAGCTGCATATTGAGCAATAACGGAAGGGCATACTATTAGTGTGTCTTGAATTGCACTTAGAGTAGGAATAAGCTTTTGTGGAGCAACTAAGTAACCAACTCTCCATCCGCTCATTGAAAAATTTTTAGAAAAGGAGCCACAACGAATTACATGAGATGATTTATTTATAAATTTTGTGCTAGATTGAAATTCCCCATCAAAAATATAATCATCATATACTTCATCACATACAAGGTAGATATTTTTTTCTTCACACCAGTTTACAAGTTCGTTTAATATTTTTGGCGGTATAATTATTCCTGTTGGGTTTGAAGGATTTGCAACGGTTATAATTTTTGTTTTTGAAGTTGTTGCCTTTTTAATTTTTTCTATATCAATTTCCCAGTTAACTTCTGAAGAATTGGAGTCTTTTAAGCAAGATACAAAAACAGGTTTTGCTTGTGCGATTTGTGCAAGTTTTGCATATGATGGATAAGTTGGTTCTGGGAGTAAAACTTCATCGCCTTTTTCTAGCAAAGCAAGGAAAATGTTTGAAATTGCGCCGCTACTTCCATGTGTTACTAGAATTTGTTCTGGAGAAATTGCTACATTGTTTTTTTTGGATAGAGTTGCGGAAAGCTTTTCTCTTAGTAGTGGAATCCCATAGGTATTTGTATAATAGTCTGTTTTGTCTGTATTTAGCATTTGTTGGATATATTCTTTGATTTGTTTTGGAATACCACCAACTTTAAGACTTCCCTGAGATAGTGAAATGATTTGTGGGTCTTTATGAGCAAAAGATTCCATGTATTTGATGCCAGAAAGTTTTATTTGTAACATGAATGAGCTTTCATTTTCGTGTTAAAAATTTTTTGTAAAAAATTATAGTACTATTTTTATAAAACATTTTTGGATAATTTTCTATAAAAATATTAACGAAACAAAAAAAGAATGTGCCGTAAAACACATTCTTTTTTTGTTGTTTAGGTTTGTCGTTTACTTGAGTTAATAAATTTCTAGAAACTGAAAACTTGTTTAAAAAATACTGTCCATTGGCTCATGGCTGTATTTGAGTCTGCAACTTCATAGGAAAAACCAATTCCAGTGAGAGATGGAACTCTAAAAATGAAACTATTAAGTCCAGCGGCTAAATATACTGTTTGAGAAGATTTTCTTTTTTGTGCGGCAGACTCTAAATCCAAATCAGTTGATTGAATTCTTGTAAAAGTAGCATCTTGGGTTGGGTTAGCGTTATTAATTGTTGCGGTACTTGCAGATATTGTTCCATTTTGAATGTCATATATTCCTATGTTATATTCATCGGCGTAATCCCAAGGGTTCTCTAATTCAACGTCTTCGCTATTTTTAAACCACAAATTATAACCAAGTTCAACATTAATTTGTTTATATTTGTAGTGTAAGGCTCCTAAGAACTCAAAATTATTTCTTGGGAAAACTTTTAATTCTTTTGTGAAAAAGTTTATTCCTGGGTAAGGGGTTCCTGGGGTTCCATCGCGGGCTACTTGTAAATATCTTGACCATTGACCGTTTTTAAGGTCAAAAGATCTTAATTCTTTTGCTGGATATAAATGTTGAAGGTTTGCTTCTACTAACAAATCAAGTTTGACATTACTTTTGTCTAAGATTTGCCAACCGTATGTGAAACCTAAACCAAGGCCAACATGGTGTCCATTTCCTATAAGTGGTTCAAAAATGTATTCTGCCGTTGGTTTAGTTCCTGTTGGTAATATTAGAAATCCATATGCACCAAAATGATTTTGTTTTTTTACTTTAAAATTAAATCCAATTTTTGCATTTATATCATCTAAACCACTGACAGATCTTTTTGAAGCAAATTTTCCATAACACCAGTTTTTGTTATTTAGTGCATCAAAAATTGTAGTTATACCTGCGGTTGTTCCTTTTGGTCCTGTTATGGTTTCGCTGAATGCTAGTTTATGTGAAATTTTTACTATTGGAAGTGATAAGTTTAACCAAGTGTGTGGTAATATTTTGCTGAAATCTTGGAAATAACTGACGGTTGTTCCTAGTGTTCTTCTTAATGGTCGTATTTTAAATGTGCCAGAAAATGTGTCATTTCCGTTGTTAAGGTTTAGCCATAATGAGCCAATATCACCAGAATTATTTTCTTTTACGCTTAATTCTGTTTTGTTGCCTAAAAGAAAGTAGCGAGCCATATTTGCTTTGTTTGTTGATTCACCGTAAAAAATTACGTTTTCAAGACTAAAAATAGCGTGTTCTTGTGGGAATGTGTAAGGTTTTTTTTCATAGTTGTTGTGATAAAATTCGTAGTTAGATAATACGTTCTGAAGGGCTAGGTTTTCAGAAAAAGGCCTTGGTATAAAAGTGGTTTGACTAGTTTGATTTGGTAATATTGGTTTTGTTGAAATTAATAGCAAAAGTGAAGTGCAAATTACCATTAGCGATTTGTTGTTTTTCATTCTTCTCCTTTTTAAAATAAAAAAACACAATTAAACAAATTATGAAAAATTTCAAAATTATGAAAAATTTCATAAGAACATATTTTTATATGAAAACAAATATATTAAATTATAAAAAAAAACTACAAGTGTTTTTATTTATTTATATACTTCCGTGTGAACTAAAAACAATAACAAACTCTCTATAGCTTAAAAGTATTGTTATTGTTATAGACACTAAAATAAATAAAATTGCCCATTTTTGGTGTTTGGAACGATAAGTTTTTGGTACTAATCGCAAAATCGCACTATAAAAAGTTGCAATAAAACTACAAATTATAACTATCCAAAATGGCCACGGATTTGTCAAAATGTTATATAAAAGTTGTGTAGTGTATGTTTTGAAATATATGCTAGGGGTTGTGATGTAGCTTATATAGTTTCCAGCAATTGCGATACTCCAAGTTATAATTTCAGGTATTGGTAATTTTCTTTTAAAAATCAACTCAAATGGAATTGCAAAAAAAACTTTTCCGCGTGAAATTGGAAAACACAAAACTAAGATGGTCCATGAAAGAAATGTTATGTGAAATGCTTGGGCTATTCCGAATTGCGAGATTAATGGTTTTGCGTAGAGAAAAACAAGAAGTAATGCAAAAACAAATAGTTTAATTTTTGTTAGATTTTTTATTTTCATTACATTCCTCCAATAAAAAATTGGTGGAGCTAACCGGGTTCGAACCGGTGGCCTCATGAATGCCATTCATGCGCTCTACCAACTGAGCTATAGCCCCATATCTAAGATAGTTTTACGAAATATAAAAGAAATAGCAAGACTTTTGTTAACAGAAAATGATATCTTATCCGAGATGTCAAAAAAATCTGTGTCCTAAAGATTAAAATGTCAAAGTTGGTTGGAGATGAGATGTTAAATTTAAATAATTTTTTAGATCTGAAAGAAAATTCCAAATTGCTAGATATTTTTTTTCAAATTAAAAAAGCTGTGGGTATTTCATATTTGGTTGGTGGAAGTGTACGAGATCTTATTTTAGGCGGGAAAGGCAAAGATATTGATATTGAAGTTCACAAACTGTCTCTAGATGTGTTGCAAAAAATATTGGAAAAATTTGGCAAGGTTAAACTTGTTGGAAAGCAATTTGGCGTGTTTAGAGTTGAAAGTTTTGATATTGATTGGTCAATTCCTAGAATTGATAGCAAAGGTAGAAAGCCAAAAGTTGAATTGTTCCCTGACATGACAATTAAAGAAGCATGTCAACGCAGAGATCTTACAATAAATGCTATGGCAATTAATTTAGATTTTCTTTTAGATAAAAATTTTAGTGGAGAAGTGAAAATATTGGATCCATATTATGGTTTAAAAGATTTAAAAAATAAGGTTTTATGTGCTGTTGATGAAAAATTATTTTTAGATGATCCTCTAAGATTTTATAGAGTTATGCAATTTATTGGACGTTTTGAGATGAACCCAGATGAAAAACTTTCGAAAATTTGTATATCTATGGATTTAGGTGGTGTAGCACGTGAGCGAATTTTTGATGAGATTGAAAAACTTTTTTTGAAATCCAAAAGACCGTCATTAGGGATTCGTTGGTTAAAAAATATTAAAAGACTAAAAGAAGTTATGCCGCAAGTTTATGATTTGATAGGGATAAAACAACGTTCAAATTATCACCCAGAAGGAGATGTTTTTGAACATACCATGCAATCTTTGGATGCTGCAGCAATTTTAGATAAATATGAAAGTGAACATGAAAAATTAATGATTATGTTTGCTGTTTTATGTCATGATTTTGGGAAAGTTGAAAAAAAAACTGAAGATCTACGCTTTATTGGGCATGAGAAGGCGGGTGTAAAAATAGCAAAAAAATTTATGAAGAGACTTACAAATAACTCCTTGCTTACCAAATCTGTTGAAAAACTTGTTTGTTATCATACATCACCAGTTGATTTTTTAGATCAAGGATCAAAGATTAAAGCATTTAAGCGTTTAGCCAGTAAATTAGCCCCAGAAGTTACACTTAGGCAATTAGCTCTAGTTTCTCTTTGTGATGTTAGTGGTAGAAATAGCAAAAGAGATGATCCTTTAGATGCCGGAGAGCAAAAATTTAATTTATTCATGAATAAAGTTTATGAATTGTCTTTAGATAAAGGGCCAGAAAAGCCAGTTTTGCTAGGGAGGCACTTAGTTGGAATTATCCCGGAAGGCCCTAAAATGGGAGAAATTTTAAAAAAGGCATATCATATTCAAATTGATGAAGGTATTGTTAATGTTGAAGAATTAAAAAAACGTGTGTTAAAGCCGTAATATTCTTAAAATTACAATGAAGCATTTCTTAAAGATTGGATTTTTCGTATACTAATCAACAGTTTAGAAAATGTTGGTAAAGTTAAAGTTTTATAAACACTAAAAATAAGGGGATAATTTGTGTTTAATAATATTGTTAAGGATTTAATTGGCCAAGCGGATATAATGACAAGATGTGTTTTGTTTGGTCTTTTTATAGCATCTGTTTTTTGTTTTGCTATTGTTTTGTATAAATATTTATTTTTCAAAAAAGAGTTAAAAAGCTTAAGGATGCTAGAAAAAAAAGTACGAGAGGTAAAAAAGTTTGATGATTATTTAATTCTTCGAAAAGAATTTAGCGGTACTCTTGGGGGAGATTTTTTAGATCGAAGTTTAGCAGAACTAAAAAAGTTTTTGCAAAAAAATATTAAAATACAGCCTCATTCTGAAGGGGAGCTTGAAAGTGCAAAAGGCTTGCTTTCTGATGACGATGTTGTGCATTTAGATGAAATTTTAAATCAAACAGTTGATCATGTTTTAATTGATGCAGAACAATATTTGCCTGTTCTTGGAACAAGTGCCGCTGTTTCACCGCTTGTTGGTTTGTTTGGAACCGTTTGGGGGCTTATTCATGCTTTCATAAATATTAGTAGAGAAAAGTCTGCAGATATTGTTGCGATTGCTCCTGGGATTGCTGAGGCGCTAACAACAACGCTTGGAGGTTTGATTGTTGCAATTCCTGCAATGATATTTTTTCATTACTTTTCAAATAAAATTAGAAAATTAGAACAAATTTTAATTGCCATTTCAGATCACTTTTTCAATAACATAAGACGAACATTTTTAAAGCGATAAGGAGAAAATAATATTATGGCAAGAATAAAAAAAAGAAAAACTCGTCGCTTTAAGATGCCTGAAGTTTCACTGACCCCTCTAATTGACACAGCCTTAACTCTTTTGGTTATATTTATGGTTACAGCGCCTATGATGCAGCATGGTCTTAAAGTTGACCTCCCGCATGGAAAAGCAAAAGAAGTTTCAGGGCAGCAAGAACTTGTTGTAACAATGTCAAAAGATGGAAAATTATATTTTAATAGTTTTCCGGTTGAGAAAAAAGATCTTGCAAAAACTATAAAAAAAGAGATGGGTTATAATGCAGACTTACCTGTTTATGTTAGGGCTGACAAAGAGTTGGAATATGGAAAAGTAGTTGAGGTTGTTGACGAGCTTAAAGGTGTGGCAAAACTTGTTGCATTGTCTACAAGATCAATAGGTACTAAGTAATTGAAGCTTTTAATTAAATTTTTGAGATTATGAATAAAGGTTTAAACCTTCGTTTTTTTGTTTTTTCATTTTTGTTTCACCTTGTTTTTGTAACATTGTTTTTTTATGCAGGTTCTTTTCAGAGAATCAATAAGAGATTTATCGTTTATGGTTCTCCAATAAAATCAATCGCTTATTTTAAGCCATTGCGTGTTGCCAAAAGAGTAAAATCTTCTGGAGGCGTGCATATTAAAAATAGAAAAAAAACAAAGTTAAAAACAAAAAAGAATAGAAATGTAGTTAAAAAAGTTAAAGCAAAGAAACAAACAAAAAAAACATTAATACCAAAGTTAAATGAGAAGAAATTAAAAAAACAGGCTTTGGCAAAAAAAGAAATAAAAAAAGAAGTATCTAAAAAAAATATAGAAAAAAAGAAAAAGCAATTAGATGAAACAAAAAAACTAGCAAAAGAAGATATTAAGAAAAAACTAGAATCAAAAAAAGAAATTAAGAAGAAAGTTGAAGAAAAAATAGAAGAAGTAAACGAAGAGTCTTTATTTGGTCCAGGTGAAGAGTTAGGTCTTGTTTTAGGTGAAGAAATGGATCTTAAGTATGCAAAATATCAGAATGAGATACAAAAAGAAATTAGTCGAGTTTGGCATCCACCTGTAAATTTACCAAAAGATGCAGAGTGCACTGTTGTTATTGTTCCTGGTTTTGGTGATGTTATAAAAAGTGTTGAGATTGTTAAGCATTCAAAGATAAAAGCTTTTAACTCAAGTGTTAAAATAGCTGTTCCTCGTATGAAATTTAGTAAAGATTTGCACGGACAAAGATTAAGCATAACTTTTAAGCAATGGGTTTAAAATTAAACAGGATTTTATTATGAAAAGAAATCGTTTTTTTGTGTTATTGGTTTTTGTTTTTTTATTTCCAATTTTAAAGGCTCAAGGGAAAGAAGGTATTTATTTTGAAGGTAAAGATTTGCCTTTAGAGTATGGTAAAATTAAATGTTTGGTGTTGTGTCTTGGTAACAACGGAGAATTAGCAAAAATAGCCAAAGTTATTGTCGACGGATTAGCTTTTACAGATCAATTTGAAACTGAATTAAATACTACAAAAAAAATGTTTTCTCGTCGTGAGAATTTAAGGCTTTTCCGGCAAGGTTATTCGTATTGTATTTTTTTAAAAAAATTACGTTTAAAAAAAGGAAAGATTAAATTTCAAGTTATTATAAAAGATACAAGTTCTAATGAAACCGAATATAGCGGTAAGTTTGAAGATGAGACAAAAAATTATATTTTGGTAGGGAATCGTGTTTGTAGTAACTTATCAAAAGATCTAATTGGAAAAGAAGGAATCTTTTTAAATAAACTTGCTTTTTGTCAGCAGCTTTCATCTTGGAATAAAATTATTACACTTTCAGATTATTCATGTAAATATCAAAAAACTTTAACTTCAAGAAATAAAGTTAATTCTGTTCCTTGTTGGCATTCAACTTTACCAATTCTTTTTTATACATGTGTATCTAAAATTAGCAATAAACTTATGGCATTGGACTTAAGAAGAAATAAACAAAAAGTTATTTGTTCTTTTAGAGGGATAAACTCTCAACCATCTGTTTCGCAAGATGGTAAAAAAGTTGCTTTGTGTATAGGGATCACAGGAAATTCAGAGATTTATCTTTATGATCAAATGGAAGCTAAAAAAAGAAAAAAAAGAGTTTTTAGGCAAATAACAAAAAATGGCGGGAACAATGTATCGCCGTGTTTTTTATCTAATGGTGATATCATTTTGTGTTCAGATTTTGAGTTAAATTCTCCTCATATTTATTATTTTGATATGAAAAAGAAATCTTTACGCAGGATTACAAAAGGTAACTATAATGCTGGTCCTTCTTATTGCAAAATAAATAATTCAATTGTTTTTTCAAAAGTTGTTGATCATGTGTTTCAATTATTTACTATAAATTTAGATTCAATATCAAAAAGTATTAGCGAAAAGCAATTAACATTTGGCAGTGGGGATAAGCATGATCCTAATTGGTCAGAATGTGGTGATTACATTTATTTTGCCTATCGTTGTCCAAACGATAAAGGCAAAAATTATTACCAAATTGCAGTTTTGAATATAGCCAGTAAAAATACACGTGTTTTAACTTTTGATGATAAGCCAAAAAGCTTTCCTGTGCTTAAAAGATTAAAAACTTAAGAGTATACTAAAGGAGCTCCTTTAATATTTAAATTTTATAATTATTATTTTTGCTGAAATGTTTGTTTTTATTGTAAATTAAATAAAAATTTTAGAAAAAACCATATTTGTTTATACTGATAATAACTAATAAATAAAACTTTTTAGGCTTTCTTGATTATTAAAAATCATCCAAATTTTACTTGAGGGGTTGATATGAAGAAAAAATTTAAGAGAATGACAAAATTGCCAAAAGGAAAAGGACCTAGCCCAATTTGGCTACTTATATTAATTTTCGGAGCAATTTTAGGATATCTTTTTTGGTTTAACAATGTTAACAGAGACCGCCAGCCAATTAAGTTTTCAACATTTTTGCAACAAGTGGACGCAGATAATGTTCAATCTGTTTCTGTTCAAGAACAACAAGTTCAAGGTTCATTTAAAAAACCAGTTAGATTTGAGCGTGAAGGCCAAGTAAAGCAGGTTAAAGATTTTGAAACAGTAATTGTGGCCACAAATGAACTTTGGAATTCGCTTTACAAACACAAGATTTCTATGGAAATATATCCCAAACAATCTACTGGTTTTGGTTCATATCTAATATTTTCTTTCTTTTTATTTTTAATTGGCATGCTGTTTTTTATGTATTTTATGCGTCAAGGAGGACAAGGTGGTTCGGGTGGTAAAATATTTAATGTTGGAAAAAGTAAGGCAAAATTTTTCTCTCCAAACACAATTAAAATTAAATTTAAAGATGTTGCGGGTGTTTATGAAGCAAAAGAAGATTTACGTGATGTTGTTGATTTTTTAAAGAACCCAGAAAAATTTAAACGTTTAGGAGCAAAAATTCCACAAGGTGTTTTGCTTACTGGAGCACCAGGAAATGGTAAGACTATGCTTGCAAAGGCTGTGGCTGGAGAGGCAAGTTGTCCATTCTTTAGTGTTAGTGGTTCTGACTTTGTTGAAGTTTTTGTTGGAGTTGGTGCTTCTAGAGTTCGGGATTTATTTGTTCAAGCTCGTAAACATGCGCCTTGTATTGTTTTTATTGATGAAATTGATGCAATAGGGCGTCATCGTGGTGTTGGAATTGGTGGTGGGAACGAAGAGAGAGAGCAAACACTAAATCAGTTGCTTTCAGAAATGGATGGTTTTACAACTGAGCCGGGTTCCGTTATTGTTTTGGCTGCAACAAACAGACCAGATGTTTTAGATAAAGCTCTTTTGCGGCCAGGAAGATTTGACAGAAAAGTTGAAGTTCCATATCCAGATCTTATTAGTCGTGAGCAAATTTTAAAAATTCATGCTGCAAAGGTGAAATTAGGCGGCGATGTTGATTTAAACAAGATTGCGCGCGGAACTCCTAGATTCAGTGGTGCTGATCTTGCAAATCTAATTAATGAAGCTGCTTTAATAGCGTCAAAAGCAAATAAAAAAAGTGTAGGCATGCAAGATTTTGAAATTGCACGCGATCGTGTTTTGGTAGGGCCGGAAAGAAAGAGTCTTACCAGAACAAAAGATGAAATAGCAAAAACATCATATCATGAAGCCGGGCATACTTTGGTTTTAATTATGTGTCCTCACGCACAATCTTTGCATAAAGTTACTATTCTTTCTCGTGGTGGCAGTCTTGGTATCACTTGGTATTTGCCAGAAGGGGATGAAGTTTCTAAAAGCGAGATTGAGATTTTAACAGAAATAATGGTTTGTCTTGGTGGTAGAATTGCAGAAGAATTAATATACGGTGAAGAAAATCGTACTACAGGTGCTTTGAGTGATTTAAAAGTTGCTACTCAATTGGCAAGAGATATGGTTTGCAGTTATGGAATGTCAGAAATTGGACCTATTGCACTTGGTAAAAAAGATAGTGGTTTAGCTGAATATTCTGAAGCTACTGCTGAAAAAATTGACAAACAGGTTTCAAAAATAATTCAAGATTGCTATGACAAAACAAATAAGATTTTAGTTGATAATAAAGAAAAATTAGAAAAACTGGCAAAAGATTTGGTTAAAAAAGAAACTTTAGATGCAACAGAAGTTTATGACTTGCTTGGTCTTGAGCCTAAAAAAATTGTTAAAAATTTTGAAGATGAAGATTCTTCTAAAAAAGAAGAAGAGTCACAAAATGATTCTTCACAAGGCGAATCTTTGAGCGATGAACCAACCAAGAAAGATTAAATTTAGGATTTAAGGCAGAATTGTGGAAAAATTTGATAGAACATTTCAAGATAATTTGTGTCAAATTGTAAGAGAGGCAGGTAGATTGCTTTTGGTGTATTTTGGCAAAAAACACAAATTTAATCACAAAGAAGATGGTAGTTTTGCAACTGAGGCAGATCTTGCAAGTGAAAAATATCTTATAGAAAGCTTAACAAAGCTTCTTCCTATCTCGGCTGTTTTAGCTGAAGAGTCAGGCCATAATGGTGAACATGATAAAGATTATATTTGGGTAATTGATCCGCTGGATGGAACAAATAATTATTCTTATTCTATACCATATTTTGCTGTTTCTGTTGGATTGGTTTATAAAAATGAGCCAATAATTGGTGTGGTATATAATCCTGCTAATGATGAATTGTTCTTTGCGCAAAAAGGCAAAGGGGCTTTTTTGAATGAAAAAAAAATAACTGTTTCAGATAGAGAAAATATTTATAAAACTTTAGTTTGTTTGGCCATTCCATGCAGAAACAAAGGGAGTTTGGATTTTCTGGATATTACCAAGAGAGTGCAAGCTAAAATTTGTTCTTCAATCAGAAATTTTGGAGCTGCGGCCTTAGATATGGCATATGTTTCATGTGGCCGGATAGATGTTTCTATTTTAAAAAATTTAAATTGGTGGGATGTTGCAGCAGGAATTGTTTTAGTCCGTGAGGCTGGTGGTGTTGTTTGTGAGTTTGACAAAGAAAGCATTGGTCCAGACTTTTCTACATGTATAGCAACAAATTCTTTATTGGTTGATAAATTTAAAAAATTGCTTATTTAGAGAAATATTGAAATAAATACCTTAATTTTGAAAAAATATATTATTTTGATAAAATTAACACTTAACTAATGCAAAAAGATTAAGAAAGGCAAAAAAGAACATGGCGAATATTTGTGTAATATGCGGCAAGCGTCCTCGTTCGGCTAATAATGTTAGTCATGCTAAAAATAAAACAAAAAGAGTTTTGTTTCCTAATGTTCATGTTATGAGATTTAGGCTTCCTGGCAAACCTAGTATTAAAAGAGGTAGCGTTTGCACAAAGTGTGTTAAAGCTGGGAAAATTGAAAAAGTAATTAAAAATTAAGGATTCTTTTAGGGATTTAACTATATGGCAAATACAAAATCAGCAAAAAAAAGAGTAAAACAGAACGAAGTAAGGCGAGTTCGAAACGTTGCACGCAGATCTGAGTTGAAGACTGTTTGCAAAAAAGTCTTGGAAGCTTTAGAAAAAGGTGACATGGAACTTGCAAAATCAAATATGAAGATAGCTGAGTCAAAGATCGCTCGGGCTCAGGGAAAAGGTCTTCTAAAAAAGAATACCGCTTCTAGGAAAATTAGTAAATTATCTAAAAAAGTTGCATCTGCTACAAAAAAATTGGCAAGCTAAATATAAGATTTATTTTAGTTTTTTTAATTTTGTTTAAGTTTTTTTGATGTTTAGCCAGAAAAGGAGAGATGGCTATGATGAAATCAGGATACCCAATTTTGATGGTCGATTCTATTGCAGAGGCTGTCAAGTTCTACACTGAAAAGCTTGCTTTTGATATTTCTGAACTTCATTGTGATGAAGAAAGCAATACTTTAAATTATGCACAACTTCGTAAAGGTAAATGCTTTATTCTTTTTAAAGTTCCAACAGTTGAAGAACTAGTGGAATTCAGTCAAATCAAACATTGTCTCAGTCGTGGTAGTGGTGCTTATGTTGAAATGAAAAAGGGAATTGATAAATATTATAATAGATGCCAATCAAAAGGCGTAAGAATTGTACAAGAATTGCAAGATAAGCCTTGGGGAGACAAGGTTTTTGTAGTCAAAGATCCATTTGGATTTAAGTTGGCGTTTGCACAACCAATTGAAGGCTATCAATCTCCTTCACCGAATCGTTTTTGTGGTTTAGAACAAGATGTTTCAAAGGATGATAAAGCATTATTAGAAGAAATGATACAACATCTTCTTGGTTTTGGTTTATCCAGAAGAGCTGCAAGGAAATATGGAAAAAAAAGGTTAAAGGGATTGAGGAAGTAAATAAGAATTGAAAAATAAAAAAAGAAGGTGCGGAAATTTTCACACCTTCTTTTTTTATTTTATTTTAGCTCTTTTTTAATGTTCTTCGTTGTGAGGAATATCATCAATAAGATATAATCTTTCGTTTTCTGGATTAAGTATAAAGGTATCGCTAAGAGGTAATGGCATTGGTTGTCTATGTTGTCTAAGATGGACCCTTCTTCTTCTAGGAGGTCTTAGGTCAGAATCTCGTCTTGTTCTTGTTTCTCTTCGTCGTCTTTCCATGCTTAGTGTGGCTATTTCCATTTCGGTTAATCTGGTTTCTGTAAGACCCAGTGGTATACTTATTACGGCTAATCTTCTTTCAATTATTTCGTCGATTTCTTGAATGTGACTAATGTTGATTTGATATAAATTCCAATGATTCTTAAATGTAATTTCTCCAATTATGTATCGTGTTTCTTCTTCTATCAAATTACCTTCAAGTTCATTATAAATTGGAACAATTACTTTATCACCAATTTCAATATTTATGTGTCGTTGTCCAAATACTGTATTCCGATAACTTTGTCTTTCTATGTTTGGCATATCTGCTGTTACATCTGTTCCAATTGGTAGATCTGACCAATCTGTTCTATCTGCCTTAATTGCTTCTAAACAAAAGAATGTTCCGGCTAAGATTATTACATTTATTGTTTTTTTCATTTTGTTTTCCTTTTAATAGTTAATTCTTAAAAATATAAAATCAATCTAAGCCTAGAATAAAAAGTATAATTTTTCAAATGGTAAATATTTTGCAAATTTGGTATAAAAAATGAAAAATAATAAGTTTTGTTACAAATTTTTCATTTTTTTTACTAAAAACTTTAAAGAAATTTTAAGAAAATTTCTTTTTTGATTTAAATTTTTCTGTTTTTAGAAGGTTTTTGATATTTTCAATAGAAATTAAGTGTTTTTTTATAATTTCTAAATTCTCTATATTTCTCAAATTTATTGTATTTTCTAATGTTAGTGGTCCGATGGCAGTTCGTTCAAGTTCATGGCAAGTTGCAAAATTGCCTAAATTTTGGGCAATATCATTCATTAAAGAACGAACATAAGTTCCTTTAGAAACTTTTGTTTTGATACTAAAAAAAGGTGGTTTGAATTCTAAAAGTTTAATTTCATAAAGTTGAACTAATTTTTTTTTGCTTAGAATAATTGTTTCAAGTTCGTCAGTTTCTATTTTTTTATTTCTAGCTAGCTTGTAAAGAGGTTTGCCTTTGTATTTGAGGGCAGAATAGATTGGTGGTATCTGTTCGTATTCATTTCCAAGGTCTTGGATAGATTTTTCTAAGGTTTCTTGATTTATATTCTTTATATCTTTTGTTTTAATAATCTCACCTGTGTAATCAAGCGTATCTGTTAATTCCCCTAATTTAGCTTTAACAATATAAGTTTTATCAAGGTTCATTAAGGTATCAACAAGTTTTGTTGCTTGTCTGCTTATGCAAATTATGATCAATCCAGAAGCGAAATTGTCTAATGTTCCACAGTGTCCGATTTTAGTTTTTTTCCCAAGAAACTTTTTTATGTGCCTAATGCAATCAAAAGAAGAAATTCCGGTTGGTTTGTTTACAGGTAAAAATCCGCAGATTTCATTTGTATCAAAATTGTTTTTCATTTTTCCATTTTGTGCTTAAATCTTTTTAAAATAATTTTCTTCAAACTACTTTTATAGTGTAATTTAAGCTTTTTTTCAATTTAAAAATGAAAGAGCGGTCTATTAAAGTTGGATTTGTTTTTGTTATTAATTCAGCAATTTTTGAAATTTTGTCAGTTGTTCTTTTACAAGATGAACCTGGTCTAGAAATTCTTGTGGTATGTATGGAACTAACTTTTCAACTTCTACTATTTTTTCCACTTCTTTAACCAAAATTTTTTCTGCTGGTTGCAGTTCTGGTGCAGGAATAGTTTTTTTTACTGGTGTGATAGTCATTTTAGATAAATTCTGAAGTTTTAATTTATCAGGTTTTTTTGTAGATTCAGTTTTTAAATCTATTTTATTTTGTTGTTTTTGTTCTACTATTTGAATAGCAGTTTTTGTTTTGACGTTTTGGGGGACTGTTTCTTTAGGTGTTTCTTGTACTACTTTAGGTTCAGCCATTTTTTTTGCAGGAATAATATCTTTTAGTTTGTTTTTGGCATCATTTATGGTTAAACCTTTATTGTGAACAAGAGTTTTTATTGATTCAAAAACCTTTAATCCGTCCCGATTGTAAGTTTTATCTGTAGAGTTTGATGGTTGAACATTAAATTCTTTTCCCCAAAAGCGAATGACATCTTTTTTTAAGTTAAGTGTTTTTGCTATATCGCTTATTTTGAATTTACTTTTCATTACATATTCTCCTTAATTTGTTACTTTTTACACCTTTTTTTGTTCCAATGTTATTAGAACTTGGTTAGGTTGTACCAAATCACCTTCCTTTATGGGAATAGTTTTAATAAAAGAATCAATTTCTGCTCTTATTTCGTTTTCTATTTTCATTGACTCAATGATGAATAAGCACTGATTTTTCATAACCTTCTGGTTTTGTTTTACGTTGCATTTTGTAATTCTTCCCGCAAGAGGAGAGTAAATTGCTGGCTTAAACTTCAAATCTTCTATTTTGGATATTTTTTGTGATTTTGATTTGCTAAGTTGATTTAAGCTAAATTTATTTGTTTTCCAGTCTTTTGATGCATTTAAAAAGAGCAGATTTAGGATGTTTTGGTTTTTAGAGAATTTAACCTTATGTAGTTTGTTCTTTATTTTAAAGATAATTTCTTTTTTTGAGTAGTTCCAATTTATTATTTTAACTTCAAATTCTTTATTGTTAAATAATTTTATTTTAAAAGTCTTATTGTTTGTTGTTTGTATTTGAGTTTCAAGGTAAATTTTAGAATAGCAAGAATTTAATTGTAATTTTTTTACCTCCATGTCGTTTCTTTCCAAGAATTGTTTTGTTGTTGTTTATTGTTTGTTTTATTGTTTTCGTTAAGTTTTTCAAAAATCAAAGTAGCAGCAATTGCAGCCATTACATTTTCTTCAGATGATTCATTGTTGTTCTTTTCCTCTAAAAAATTTTTTCTAAGAGGATCATTGCTATTGTTTAGTGAGGCTGTATGGAACTGTCCATTTTGAAATTGTGGTGATTCTAACAAATATTTTAAAAAACTAATATTGGTTTTTATGTTTGAAATATTAAATTCGCCTAATGCACTGATCATATTTAATTGTGCGGTTTCTCTATTTTTTCCAAAAGATATTAATTTTGAGATCATAGGGTCAAAAAAAGGTTGTATTTGTAGATCTTCTTCAAGGATATGATCGTGCCTAATAAATGGGTTAGTTGGAAGATTCAAATTTTGTATTTTCCCACAGCAAGGAATGAAGTTATTTGCAGGATCTTCTGCTAAGATTCTACATTCTATTGCATGGCCATTGCGAGTTATATCTTCTTGACAAAGAGCAAGATGGTTTGTTTGTGCAATCTCAATTTGTAGTTTTACTAAATCTATACCTGTTGTTAATTCGCTAATAGGGTGTTCTACTTGAAGTCTTGTGTTCATTTCCAAGAAATAGAAATTATCATTAGAGTCTAAAATAAACTCTACAGTTCCAATGTTTTTGTAATTAATTGATTTAGCTGCTTTTATAGCAATTTCATACATTGCAGATAAAGTTTCTTTTTTTACAAAATTACAAGGGCATTCTTCTATGATTTTTTGGTGTCGTCGTTGAATTGAACATTCTCGCTCAAAAAGATGTATGAAATTTTTGCCGTCTGCTGCTATTTGAACTTCAATATGACGTGCATTCTCAATATATTTTTCTAAAAAAATTTCTGATGAGTCAAAAAACTTTTTTGTTTCTAAATTTACAATATCCCAAGTTTGTTCAAATTCGGATTCATTATTTATTTTGCGTATAGCTTTTCCTCCGCCTCCAAGAGCCGCTTTTAGTAAAACTGGGTATCCAATTTTACAAGCTTCTTTTTTTGCTCTTGATTTGTAATTAGAGTTGCAGTGGTATCCTGGAATTATTGGTACGTTGGTATTTTGCATTAATGTACGTGCTTCTATTTTGTTGCCCATTAGTTTGATGCTTTTAGGAGACGGGCCTATCCAAACAAGATTTGCGGCTATAACTTTTTGGGAAAATTCAGACATTTCGGCAAGAAATCCATAACCAGGATGAATGGCATCTGATTGGCATGTGTGTGCAATTTTTAAAATTTCGTCTTGATTCATATATCCAGCTATACCACTTAAAGACAGTGGGAAAGCTTCACTTGCTTCATATACATATTTTGATAATTGATCTTCTGGTGTATAAATTGCAACGGTTTCAATATCTAAGGCTTTACAGGCTTTGATTATTCTGGAAGCTATTTCTGATCTGTTAGCGATTAAGATTTTTTTAAAATTCATTTTTAGTTTTATTTTGGTTAAAAATTTTGTTGATTAATAACTTAAAATTTTTTTTTAAGAATAACAAATTGGTATGAATTTGAACGTTTTTTTATTGTGAAAAATTCAATTTATGTTTAAATCCGTTTTTTTACTATTTTTTTATTGCCAAATTAGTGTAAAATTTATCCTTTGTTATAATGTTTATACTTTATTGTTTTAGGGTAAAAATTCTTAAATTTTACATATTTTACTTGTTTGTTTTTGAAAGGGAAAATTTTTAATGAATAAGAGATTGTTTTTTGTTTTATTAATGTCTACAGCCACTGTTTTTTTAGTTCAGTTTTTTACTAATAAAAATAAGGTTCAACAAGGGATAGAGAAAATTCAACCAGGTCAGTCATATAAAATTCCAACTAAAGAGGAAATTCTCAAGCCTCTAAATCGAGAAATAAATTTTTCAGAGAAAAAAATTGTAGCAAAAGAAGTTTTAAGTGAAGTTGATACTAAACTTTGTAAAGTTGTATTCACAAATTTTGGAGCAGTGCTGGATTCTATTGAATATAAAAAACGTCCAGGCAAAGAAAACGTTCCTCTAAAAACTGTTCATCACAAAGATTTCTTTCACAGAGAAGATGGTTGTTTCTTATTAGCTTTGCAAGAAAAAACTCCATATTTTTATAAACCGGTTTCTCAAGATGATTTTGATGACAAAGTAGAAGTCAAATATCAGGCAGAAACGTCTGATTGGGTAATTAATAAAACCTATTCTATCTACAAAGATAAATATAAATTTGATTTAGATATTGAATTTACATCAAAGCATGGAAAAGCTAGCCCAATTCAAAGCCGTTTGTTTGTGCCAGCTCCATTTGTTAGTGAAATTCCAAAGGATTCTTCAAATGGGTTTGCTTTTAATATTAAAAAAAATTCAATCAAAATTATTCCACAACGAGAGCTTTTAGAAAGTGCTTGGCTAACACCTCAAATGTTTGGCTGTGAAGATCGTTATTTTGCTCACTCGCTTATTGGTGATAAAGAACACTTTGTACAACGTGCATACTACAAAAACAGTGGTGATAAAAGACTGATTTCTATTTTTGAAGGTGTAAGCGTAGAAAAAAATAAAAAATATTCTCTTTCTTTTTATGTTGGACCAAAAGATATGGAAGATATGAATTTGGTAGATCCTAGGCTTGAAGGTTTGCTGAATTTTGGTTTGCTTTCTTGGATTTGTAAGTTGTTGTTAAAGTTTTTGGGTATTCTTTATGGCTATGTTCATAATTATGGTTTTGCAATAATCTTGTTAACTTTATTGATAAAACTTCCGCTTCTTCCTATAACAATGAAAACTTCTGCGATGACGGAGAAGTATCAAAAACTTCAGCCACAAATTAATAGAATTCGTGAAAAATACAAAGGTGATTCTCAAACAATGCATGCGGAAATTATGCGTTTTCACAAAGAGAGGAAGATTTCTCCTGCAACACAAATGGTTGGTTGTTTACCCCTTCTTATAGATTTACCTATTATTTGGTCATTATATAGGGTTCTTGGTAATTATATGGATCTTTATAATGCTCCGTTTATGTTGTGGATAACAGATTTGTCTGCCAAAGATCCGTATTATATTTTACCAGTACTTATGGGTGTAACAATGTTTTGGCAGCAAAAAATGGCACCAGTCGCTGATGGTAAACAAAAAGTTATTATGATATTTACAACAATTTTTGTTACAGCTATTTTTTCAAATTTAGCTGCGGGTCTTGTTTTATATTGGTTATCTAAAAACTTACTAACAGTTGGCGAAACTTATTTGCGAAAAGCTTTGAGAATAAAATAATTTAAACTTTTGAGAGTATAAAAATGCTTAGAGATTTACCTTCACTTGAAAAGTTGGTTAAGCATTTGCAAAATATACCTTATTTGGCTTCTAGAAATATTTATCGTGTAGCTACGCGATTTTTAGAGTTAGACAGTCGACAAGTTGATCAATTTTGTTCGGCTGTCTTAGAAGCTAAAAAAAAAATTAACCTATGCAAAATTTGTTTTAATTGGTGTGAGAGTAATTCTCTTTGTTCTATATGTTTAAATTCTAAGCGTGACCAGAAATTTGTTTGCGTTGTTGAAACTTGGCATGATTTGTTTGCACTTGAAAAGGCAGGTGGCTTCGCTGGTGTTTATCATGTTTTAGGTGGGGCTTTATGTCCCCTAGAGGGGGTAGGCCCAGATGAGTTAACGATTGATTCATTAATTAAACGTGTAGAAAATTCTTCAATAAACGAACTTGTTTTTGCGACAAATCCAACACCAGAGGGTGAGGCTACAGCAAGTTATATAGCTTCAAAATTAGAAAACAAGTTGCTGAAAATTTCTAAATTGGCGAGTGGTATGCCTATTGGCTCTAGCCTTAATAATATGGATCGTGTAACTATATACAAAGCATTAATGGGTAGAAGGCCGTTTTGAAAAAATTCGTCTTTTTTAAATTCTTAATTTTTTTATTTTACTTTTCTTTTTCTTATTCACACGCAGTTGTTAGAGATCTTGTGGAGACTATTAAGGTTTTGCGTATTAATAGTCTTTCTCAAAAATTAATTGATTACAACAAAGTTGAACTTGAGGGTGACGTTGAAGTTCTTATAGATTTTGCTTCACATATTTGGGCAGACAAAGTTGTAATTGATAAAGAAGAACAAACGGTTATGGCAACTTCTGAGCCAGAAAGTTTTGTTGTTTTAGAAGTTTCTGAATTCATTATGCTAGCAGACATTATTTTTCTGGATATAGAGAAAAAAACGGGTTGGGCCAAAAATGTAAAATTTCATTTTGATGGGAAATTTGTATCTGCTCAAAACGCTGAAAAATTAGATGATTTAACTTGGCGATTTACAGATTTGGTTTATACGTCTTGCGACAGGATAAAACCACACTGGATGTTTAAAGCAAAAGAAGCGAAATTAACAAAATATATGATTCGTGGTAAGGGTTTGGTTTTGAAGGTTGGGAACATTCCTGTTGCTGCTGTGCCAGGAGTTGTTTTGCCAGCCCAAAGCCAATCAAAGTCAGGGTTTTTGATTCCAAAATTATCTTTAGACAAACGTCTTGGGCTTGGAATAGTACAAGAATATTATTGGGATATTGGTCCAAGGTTAGATACAACAGTTGGTATAAATTGGCGACAAAAAAAAGGTTATGTTTTATATGATCAATTTCGCCATGGGCGTGGTGTTGATAATTATACGCTTATAAATTCAAAAGTTGCAAAAGAAAAAAACGCTTTTCTTGAACGCAACATGAAAATAGTACAAGGAAAAGATTGGCGTTTTTCGGTGGATGGTCAGCATTTTCAACCATTTAGTTTGGCAGACTTGAAAATTGATAATTTAATTAACATTGATATAGGAACGGATCAAAGAATAGGCTATGATTTTCAAAGTAAAACTGATGCCGTTGAAGATAGTTTTTTAAATAGCTGGATAGCAAGGTTACCTACTAAGCAAGGTTTGGTTTCGTTGGGATATGGTAGATTTAAGATTTATCGTGAACAATTTACTTTTAATGATGGTAAAAAAAGTCAAGATGAAAGATTTGTAAAAGATATATTGAATCATATTGAGTGGGACGGTCTTTATAATTCGTTTTTTAAAGTTTTTAAATATAAACATAATTTTTTTACTGATCGTGCAATTTCAGATCATAATCAAATAGAAAAAACTTATGATGGTAATACTATTACTAGTGAGACCACAATTGCTCCACGGGAGAAAACAAATACTACTCGTTTATATTATCAGGGGAATCTAGAAGCTTCCGTAAATGTTAAAAACAATATTTTGTCTTGTTATTTTGCTCCTAATATTCAGGTTCGCGATTGTTTAAAAAATTATAATCAACCACTTATTAAGCATAATGCATTTGAATGTCGTTTTGGTCTTGAAGGAGCTGCACGTATTATTTTGCAAGGTGGTTTAGAGTGGGCATTGCCTGAGTATGTAGCTTTTAGTAAAGACTATAATCATAGTTACTATATGCAGCCAATATTACAGTGGAAATATACGCCAAAAGTGCAACAAGATAATTGGTATTATGTGGATCAGTACGATAGGCTTTATCCTAAAAATCGTTTTAATGTAGGAATTAGAAATAGCTGGTATTTTACGCGGGGCCGAGTCGAATTTAATATTTCTCAAGCTTATGAATGTTATAGTAAAAATGATATTTTTCCACTAGATAGGCCTCTAAGAGAAAATCATTTGTTACCTTTGAATTTTGATTTTTCATTTGATTATGATTCGTTTCATATTGGAATTTTTCAAGGTTTTGATTTTCGTAATCCAACATTAGTAGAATCCGAAATAGAAACATCATTTCAACTAAAAAGATTAGAAGCTAGTTTAAGCTGGCTGTATCAGCATCCAGATCTTCAAAAAACTCAAGAGATGCTTTCTGATACACCATCATTTTTATTAGTAGGTTTGGGTTTAAGGCTAAGTAAAGCTTTAAGAATTACCTACAATGGGCAGTTTTTTTCAAAATATGCGTCTATTATTGCACCGTTTAAAGGGATTGATGCATTGTTTCATAAACTTTATTTTGATTTAAAAGGGCATTGTTGGGGGCTTTCAATTGGTTTTGAAGAAAAACGATATAGAGAACAAGGAGATGTGAAAAGTGAGCGTGGTATATTTTTATCATTCAAATTAAACTCATTAGGTTCTTTTTCAAGTAAACTTAAGAGAGTCCCTGTTATTCTAAATGATGAGGGTTTAGAATCTTAGAAAATTTCATATATTAGTAGATTATATAATTAAAAGTTTTAGTGGGTAAAATTCATGGTTACAAAAAGAATTAACAATTATTCTTTGTTTAAAAATCGTCGTAAAAATTTTATGGCAAATGTATGTCAAGAAAATCCGAATGTAAAAAATGGTGTAATTCTTTTATTTGCTGATTTTGAAAATGATAGAAATTCTTTTATTCAAGAAAGTTCATTTTTTTATTTGACAGGGGTTAATGAGCCAGGTGCTGTATTGTTTTTGTATTTAGATGGGAGAGGGGTTTTATATATTCCAAGCTATGCTGAAAATAGAAAAAAATGGGTGGGAGTTGACATAGAAGCAAATGAGCAAGAAGCAAAAAAAATTGGTTTTGATGAGATTAAATTTTTAGGTAATGAGAGTAAAGGTTATTTCATTCAGCCAATATTTGATAAAACGGTATATGCAACATTATTAGAAGATTTAGAAATTTTTTTGAAAGAACAAAATTCTAAAGTTTTTTTATGTAGTGTTTCAAATTTTCAAAAACAAGCATTTAGTTTGTTATCTTCAAATCTTTTAAATGAAAATTATGCAATTTCTGATATTTCCAAAAATATTCATGAGTTGAGAAGAAGTAAGTGCAAAAGCGAAATTGAATGTATAAAAAAAGCTATTAGAGTTACACATGATGCTTTTATTAATGCTTCAAAAAAAATAGTTCGTGGAAAGGTTGAGTGTGAAATTCAAGCAGAAATAGAATCGGTCTTTACTTCAAAAGGTTGTGGTGTGGCTTTTCCAACGATTGTAGCAAGTGGTAAGAATTCAACAATTTTGCATTATACATTGCGGAACAGAAAAATAAAAAAAGGGGATTTGGTTGTTGTTGATATTGGAGCACAATATCAAAACTATGCAGCAGATTTAACACGAACATTTCCTGTTGGCGGGAAGTTTAGTGTTAGGCAAAAAGAAATATACAACATTGTTTTAGGAGCACAAAAGTACATTGCAAATTTGGCAAAACCCGGAATGTTTTTAAATAATCCATCTGCTGGTGATCAATCTCTTAATCATTTAGCAAAAAAATATTTTGAAAGACTTGGGTATGGCGAATCTTTTTCACACGGAATAGGTCATTTTTTAGGTTTAGATGTTCACGATGTTGGGGATGCTTCTCAGGCTCTTGGCGAGGGTTGTGTAATTACAATTGAGCCTGGAATTTATATTGAAAAAGAAAACTTGGGAATTCGAATTGAAGATAATTTTTTAATAACAAAAAATGGTTGTTTGTGCTTGAGTAAAAAATTGCCAAAAGAAATTGATGAAATTGAAAAAATGATGCGTTAAGGATTTGGAACAATTATTTTAGTTAAAGATTTAATTTCTAGTGTTGGAAAACTAAATTAATCATTATTTGTTTTTTAAGGCATTTATTGAGGCAATCGTTAAAAAATGAGCCTAAGTTGACCCTAATTTTTTTTTGCTTTAAACTCGTAAAACTTTGAAATAAGTTATTTTTAAGCCTTTTTAGGTTTCAATCTATATTATTTTTGTGATATATTATTGATTCAATTTTGATAATTAGCTTACAAGTTGTTAGGTAAACATTATGGATATGAATAAAAGTTTTGTTCTGCGAAAAGAAGATCGCAAGCCAGATTGGCGAATAGTTGATGCTACAGATAAAGTTTTAGGTAGATTGTCTACAGAAATTGCGGACGCTCTTCGTGGTAAAGATAAACCAGAATATACACCGCACACGGATAGTGGTGATTATATCATAGTTATTAACTGTGAAAAAGTTCGTCTAACAGGCAATAAATGGAAAGATAAGTTGTATTCCAGGTTTAGTGGTTATAGAAGTGGGCTTAAGCAAATTAACGCAGAAACTTTATTCAAAAAAGATCCAACTGCAATAATTAGAAAATCTGTAAAGGGAATGCTTCCAAAAAATCGCCTAAATGCTCAAATCATAAAAAAACTTAAAATTTATGTTGGCAGCGAGCATCCACATAAAGCACAAGTTGGAAGTGAAGATAAAAAACAAAATTAAAATATTATTATTATGTATATTGTGGCCGTTTGTCCTAATAGGATCAAGCGGCCATTTAATTTTTAATAAAAAAGATATGAAACAAAAAACTATAAAAAAAGAAATTTATTTTAAGGGCATAGGTGTTCATTCTGGTTTGTATTCAACAGTAACCCTAAAACCTGCGGCACCAGATAGCGGTATTATAATCAAAAATACTGCGTCAGATGAATCTTGTCTAAAAGTTGGTGATGTTGTTCCTGTTGAATCTAAGTTTGCTACAATTTTAAGTAATGATGAATGGCAAATAGGTACACTTGAACATTTAATGGCAGCCATAAGTTGTGTTGGAATTGACAATTTAATTATTGAAATTGAAGGCATTGAGGTTCCAATTTTAGATGGTAGTGCGTTGCCTTTTGTTAGAAAGATTTTAAAAGTTGGCTTTACACAACAAGATTCTAAAAAATTATTTTTGACTCCTAAGAAGAAATTGGTTTTTGAAGATGAAAAAGATGGTCGATATTTAGAATTTTTGCCAGCAGAAGAGCGTGATGGCAAAAAAGATAAAAATTTGTATATAGACTATTTTGCTAGTTTTGAAAATCCAATAGTTGGTGAGGGGCAAATCAATTGTTGTTTGACTAAAAATTATTTTTGCAAAGAAATTGCTCCAGCTAGAACTTTTGGTTTTCTAGAACAACTTCCAATGATGCAAAAACTTGGTTTAGCTAAAGGTGCATCGCTAGAAAATACCGTTGTTATTGGAGAGAAAGGCTATCTAAATGCACGTCGCTTTGATGACGAATTTGTACGTCATAAGTTACTTGATATGCTTGGTGATTTGGCATTGATGGGAGCACAGCTTTCAGGCAAAATTGTGGCAAAAAAAACGGGCCACTCTTTTAATCGTTTAGTTGTTGAAAATTATCTGTCTAATTCTGATGATTGGATGTTTTTTTAATTATTTGCAAGATATGCTAGTGTTACGAGGGCGGCTACTGTTCCTCCCGTTGTTGCTATCCATAATATTGTAGAGCAAGTTTCATACCACAATTTTGGATGTGCGCTTGCAAATTCCTCTCGAATATAAAAATTTACATTGTTATCATGTTGTTTGCCAGTCATACAGACTATAAATTTTTCGTTAGGATTTTTGCTAATTTTATTTTTTAATCAAAAGCAAAATGTCTCTGTATGTAATGTATAGGAATAAGGCTAACAGTAATGCGATTGAAGCTAAATGAATTACATTTTTTATTGATATTGGTATTTCTTTTCCAATAATTGATTCAATTGTAACAAATACCAACTGTCCTCCATCTAGTGCTGGAATTGGTATTAAATTCATGATTGCTAAACTTATGCTAATTATTGCAAGAAAAATCAACAAATAAACGAACCCTTGTTTTGCAAGTTTTGTTCCTTGTGAAAATATTAAGACGGGTCCGCCAACGCCTTTTAGACTTCTATTTTTAATTAATGTTTTGAGAGCCTTAAGAGTTAAAACAATATATTCATTGGTTGTTTTGATGCCTTTTTTAATTGCTTTTATGAATGGGTATTTTGTTCTTTCTTTGCTGAAGCCAGACTCAACGACTATCCCTAGGCGTCCTTTTTTTTCTGAATCTACTTTTGAAAGAGATGGTAATAAGATTTTTATTTCTTTTATTTCTTCATCATCGCGAGATATGGTAAAAACAATTTCTTTATTTTCAAGTTTTTGTATTTTTTGCCATTCTTTTGTGAATTGATCTGGGTTTTTATTTATATCTATATTGTTAATTTTTAAAACTATGTCATTTGTTAAAATACCAGCATTAGCGGCAAGAGATGATACTTGAACTGATGTAATTTTTATTTCTGGTTTAGTTGGGGCTCCCACCATGAACAGTATTATTAGAGCAAGATAGGAAAATAATAAATTAAAACTAACACCGCCGGTGAGTATTAAGAATTTTTGCCAATATGGTTTTGAGCTAAAAGCGGTTTTGTCGTTTGCCTGAGCATGTTTTTGTTCGCCTTGTCCAACCTCCTGAAGACCTGCAATTTCAACGTACCCACCTAGCGGTAAAGCAGAAATGCAAAAATTAGTTGTACCGATTTTTTTTTGAATAATTTTGGGTCCAAATCCTATGGAAAAATTTGGTGTATGAACACCAAACATCTTGCAAAATATAAAGTGGCCGAATTCATGAACCAAAACTAGAACTCCAAAGCCTATGATTGCATATATGATTGGTAAAATTTTTGATAATTGTGTAGTTATCATTATTAAATTCCTTTTTTAGGTTTAGTGATTGATAAATAAAAAAGATGTAAAATAGTATATCTGTGTTTTTATTCTTATCAAATATATTATTCTTATCAAATCTATTTTGTAATTGAAAAAAAAATTCTGTAAGGCCTGATTTAATACCAGTTTATTTTTTTTTGGCAGAATCTTACAGATTAAGTGAATTTTTGATTAATTTTGTAAAAAGTGGGCGTTATTATATTTTTACTTGAAAAAAATTATAAAAAATATATCATTATCCTTGTCTTTCTCTGCTTTGTAAGGAAAATATATTCTTCCATAAAAGCTAGAAATTTATATTTGAGTACAGAAAAATCCTTACATTTTTTATTGGATTTTTTATTTTTTGTCGTTTTTATACTTTTTAGGTTTTAAACCTTTAATTTAGGATAGATTTTATGCCTACAATAAATCAACTTGTTCGAACTGGGCGCAAAGTGATGCGCGAAAAGTCAAAATCTCCTGCGCTTGACAATTGTCCTCAAAGAAGGGGCGTTTGTGTGCGTGTTTACACCGTAACTCCAAAAAAACCAAACTCAGCTTTGAGAAAGGTTGCTCGTGTGCGTTTAACTACCGGGAAGGAAGTTTCCGCGTATATTCCAGGAGAAGGGCATAATCTACAAGAACACTCTGTTGTTTTGGTTAGGGGCGGAAAAGTTAAGGATTTACCAGGTGTAAAATACCACATTGTTCGTGGTGCATTAGATACAGGTGGGGTTGAAGCTAGAAATCAAAGTCGTTCATTGTATGGCTCTAAAAAGAAAAAAGTGGGGAAAAAATAAATGCCTAGAAGAAAATCTGTAAATTTAAAAAGAGATATCGGTGTTGATTCTAGATTTAAATCTGCTTTGATTCAAAAATTAATTAATATAATTATGGAGCGCGGTAAAAAAAATATTGCCCGCTCCATTGTTTATGATGCCATGGATATTGTCAGCAAAAGAATAAAAGGTGATGACAATAAAGCCTACGCCGTTTTTGAAAAAGCAATTGATCAATTAAAGCCGGTTGTGGAGGTAAAATCACGTCGTGTTGGTGGTGGTGTTTATCAAATACCAGTTGAAGTTAGAAGCGATAGATCGTTAGCGCTAGCTTTAAGATGGCTAATTTCATGTGCTGCAACACGTAAAGACAAAACCATGGGGCATCGTTTGGCTGCTGAATTATTGGAAGCTTCTGATGGGCGTGGTAATGCGTTTAAGAAAAAAATAGATATTCATCGAATGGCAGAAGCGAATCGTGCATTTTCGCATTACGCTTGGTAATTTAGGAATAGGTGTAAATAATGAGTAACGAGTATTTAAAAAAATATAGAAATATTGGGATAATGGCTCATATTGACGCAGGTAAGACTACTGTTACTGAGCGGGTTCTATTTTATACTGGAATTTCTCATAAGATTGGTGAGGTTCACGAAGGTGAAGCTACCATGGATTGGATGGAGCAAGAGCAAGAGCGTGGCATAACTATTACTTCTGCTGCTACAACATGTTCTTGGAACGATTATCATATAAACATTATTGATACCCCTGGTCACGTTGATTTTACTATAGAAGTTGAGCGTTCATTGAGGATTTTAGACGGTGCTGTAGCGGTGTTTTGTGGTGTTGGAGGCGTTGAGCCACAGTCTGAAACTGTTTGGCGACAAGCAGATCGTTATGAAGTTCCGAGAATTGCTTTTGTAAATAAATTGGACAGAATTGGGGCAGACTATTTTGCTGTTGTTGATGAGATAAAAACAAAATTATCCGGAAATCCTTTGGCTATGCAAATTCCAGTTGGAAAATCCGAAAAATTTAATGGCATTATTGATGTTCTTACAAAAAAAATGGCTATCTTTGACGAGTCGTCAAAGGGTGCAAGTGTTGATTGGCAAGATGTTCCCTCAGAATATACACAACAAGTAGAAACAATGTACGTTGAAATTTTGGAACGAGCTTGTGATTTTGATGATGATTTGGCTGAAAAATATCTATCAGGCGAAGAAGTAAGCGTAGATGAAATAAAAAAAGCTATAAGGAAAGGTGTGTGCGACCAGGAGCTTACTCCTGTGTTTTGCGGTTCGGCATTTAAAAACAAGGGTGTTCAATTATTGCTTGACGCTGTTGTAGATTATCTACCTTCTCCTCTTGAAGTTAAAGCTATTGAGGGCATTGATCCTGTTTCTGGCGAAACAATGTCTTATGAACCAAATCCTGATGGTTCATTATGTGCATTAGCTTTTAAAATTATGACAGATTCTTTTGTTGGAAGTTTGTCTTTTGTTCGTGTCTATTCTGGTACGATAAAATCTGGTTCTTATGTATTCAATGTTGGTAAAGATAAAAAAGAACGTGTCACTCGTTTGCTTAAAATGCATGCAAATAAAAGAGAAGAAATAAAAGAAGCCAGGGCCGGAGATATCATTGCTGTTGTTGGTCTTAAGGATATAACAACGGGAGATACAATTTGTGGAGAAAAAGATAAAAAAGTTCTTTTAGAATCTATTAATTTTCCTGATCCAGTTGTAAGTGTTTCTATTGAGCCTAAAGAGCGTGGTGGTTATGAAAAGTTAGTTTTGGCCTTGCGTAAAATGATGAGAGAAGATCCTTCTTTTAAGTTTTCTTACAATGAAGATACGGCCCAAACGGTTATTTCTGGAATGGGCGAATTGCACCTAGAAATTATTGTAGATAGATTGAGACGAGAAAACAAGGTTGAAGCTGTTGTTGGAACTCCTCAAGTTGCTTATAAAGAAACAATTAGAAAAGATGTAAAGTGTGAGGGTAAATTTATTAGGCAATCTGGTGGTCGTGGACAATATGGTCATGTTTGGATTGAGCTTTCGCCTAGAAAGAGAGGCGAAGGTTGCTCTTTTGAAAATAAAATAATTGGAGGAAAGGTTCCAAGAGAATATATTCCTGGAATTGAAAAAGGTATAAAAGAGGCAGAAAGTGCTGGGGTTATAGCAGGGTATCCAGTTGTAGATGTGAGTATTTCTGTTTTTGACGGGTCTTATCATGAAGTTGATTCTTCAGAAATAGCATTTAAGATTGCGGCTTCTATGGCATTTAGGGATGGAATGGCCAAAGCTTCGCCTGTTTTGCTTGAGCCTGTAATGAAAATTGAAGTTACAACACCAGAAGAATACTTAGGTGATGTAATGGGAGATTTGACATCTAGGAGAGGTAAGATTTTGGGGATGGAAAACAAGAAGGGGGCACAAGTGGTTCGTGCTGAGGTGCCTTTGGCTGAAATGTTTGGTTATACGACAGCATTGCGTTCTATGACTAAAGGTCGAGCAGGGTCTTCTATGGAATTTGAGGCATATCATGAAGTGCCAAAAGTTGTTCAAGAAGCCATAGTCAAAAAGAATAAATAGAAAATGATGCATATAGAATTATTCATTGATTAGGAAGGAATAAATGAAATGGCAAAAGAAGTATATAAGAGAACAAAACCTCACGTAAATATTGGAACCGTTGGTCACGTTGATCACGGAAAGACCACCTTGACTGCGGCTATTACAACAGTATTAGCTAAAAAGGGAGGCGCAAAAGTTGTGCCGTTTGATCAGATTGATAAGGCGCCAGAAGAAAAAGAGCGTGGAATCACAATTTCTGCTGCACACGTTGAGTATGAAACAGACAAAAGGCACTACGCACACGTAGATTGTCCTGGTCACGCTGATTATGTTAAAAACATGATCACAGGCGCAGCGCAAATGGATGGTGCAATTTTAGTTGTTTCTGCCGCTGATGGTCCTATGCCACAAACAAGAGAACATATTTTGTTGGCAAGGCAAGTTGGTGTTCCAAGCATTATTGTTTATCTTAACAAAGTTGATATGGTTGACGATCCAGATTTAGTTGAATTGGTTGAAGAAGAAGTAAGAGAACTGTTAACTAAATATGGTTTTCCAGGGGATAAAACTCCTATAATTAAAGGATCTGCTCTTAAGGCCTTAGAAGGTGATGAGGGTGAAATTGGTGCACAGTCTGTGCAAAAATTACTTGATTCAATGGATGAATATATTCCAGAGCCAGAGCGAGATGTTACAAAGCCTTTCTCTATGCCAATAGAAGACGTTTTCTCAATTTCGGGACGTGGAACTGTTGTTACTGGCAGAATTGATTCTGGGAAAATTAAAGTTGGAGAAGAAGTTGAAATTGTTGGTCTTGGTGAAACAAGAAAGACAACAGTAACTGGTGTTGAAATGTTCAACAAACTTCTTGATGAAGGTCAAGCTGGTGATAATGTTGGGTTGCTTCTTCGTGGAATTAAAAAAGAAGATGTTCAACGCGGTCAAGTTATAGCTAAACCAGGTTCAATAACTCCACACAGAAAATTTAAGGCTCAAGTTGTTACTTTGACAAAAGACGAAGGCGGAAGACATAGCCCTTTCTTTACAGGTTATAGACCACAATTTTACTTTAGAACAACAGACGTTACTGGTAATGTAACACTTCCAGAAGGCAGAGAAATGGTAATGCCCGGTGATGATGTTGAGGTAAATGTTGAGCTTATTTCTCCTATAGCAATGGAAAAAGAGCTTAAGTTTGCTGTTCGCGAAGGAGGCAGGACTGTAGGTGCTGGTGTTGTAACCGAAGTTATTGAGTAAATTATTTTATGAAAAAGCAAAAAATTCGCCTAACGCTCAAATCGTATGATTATCGGTTGTTAGACACAGCAGTAAAACAAATAGTTTTAACGGTTAAAAGAACAGGTTCTGATTTGGTAGGGCCTGTTCCCCTACCTAATAGAAAGAAAATTTTTACTGTTTTGCGTTCGCCGCATGTTGATAAAAAGTCACGCGAGCAATTTGAGTTGATTACGCATAAACGTATTTTGGACATAGTTTCACCTACCGAACAAACAATGGATGCGTTAATGAAGTTGAGTATTTCAGCTGGAGTTGATGTAGAGATTCGATAAAGAGGCTTGATATGCTAAAAAAGTTGATGGGAAATAAATTAGGAATGACGCAGATATTTGATGCGAATCGCAAATCGATTCCAGTAACAGTCATCAATATTTCAAATTGGTTTATTACTCAAATCAAAACAGAAGAAAAAGATGGTTATTGTGCATTACAGGTTGGATTCTTGAAAAAGAAATATAAAGATGAAGGTTTTTCTTCTGATTGGCTTTCAAAGAAGAAGAAAAATTTTAGCGCTTTAAGAGAAATTCCTATTGATGCGGAAAAGCTTGCCGATGTAAAAATTGGTCAATGTTTGAGTGTAGATAACATTGGATTTGGTGAAGGTGATTTTGTAAATGTAACAGGTACTTCTATTGGTAGAGGGTTTCAGGGTGTTGTTAAAAGGTGGGGTTTTGCTGGTGGGCCAAGTGGTCATGGTTCCAGATTTCATCGTACTCCTGGTTCTATAGGAAACATGTGTTCGCAAGGTAAGGTTGTTAAAGGAAAAAAGTTGCCTGGACATCTTGGTGTGCAACGTACTACTGTTAAAGCTTTAAAGGTAATACGTGTGGATAAAGATTCTGAGTGCCTATATATAACTGGTTGTGTTCCAGGAAAAAAGAATTCTTTGCTAGAAATTTCTAAACAAGGATAAACATGGTAAAAGGTATAGAATTATTTGGTGCAGAAGGTAATACACAAGGACAGGTTGATATCAAGTTTAATTTGCTTGATGAAAAAATTTCGACTAAAGCTTATTCTTGTGTTATCAATGTTTTGCGTCAAAATTGGCGTCAAGGTACGGTTTCTTGTAAAGGAAGAAGTGACGTTGCTTTTTCTGGAAAAAAGCCTTGGAGACAAAAAGGAACAGGTAGGGCCAGAGCAGGGACTCTAAGTTCGCCGCTTTGGAGAAAGGGTGGCGTAATATTTGGGCCACAAGCAAGAAGTAAAAAATTAAAGGTAACACAAAAACAATCTAAAAAAGTTTTAGGTAACATCTTTAATTTTTTGTATGAACAAAATAAAATCAAATGTTTAGATTTAGATCTTGGCAAAGATAAGTCTTTTGCAAAAACTAAAGTAGCAAGCAAATCTTTGAAAGATATGGGGATTGCAGGTGAAAAAATAGTGATGTTTGTGAATTTTAATGATTCGGCTACTTTTTCATCTTTTAGAAATTTGTCTAATGTAAACTTGATGTATTTTGATCAGCCGAATGCGTTTGATCTTTCAAGTGTAAGTAATTGGGTTTTTTTAAAAAAAGACATGGATTTATTTAAAGAGATGGTTTCAAAATGGAACTAAGTATTTATGACATCATAAAGGGTATAGTTAGTACCCCTAAGAGTATTTTATTACGGAAAAAGCTAGGTAAAGTAACATTTTGGGTCACTAGATTGGCTAATAAATCTATGATCCATAGAGCAGTTGAACGCATTTGGAACGTTAAAGTAGATAATGTTCGTATTATAAATTTGCATGGGAAAACCAAAACTGTTGGGCGTAAAGTTTTTGCAATGGCTGACAAGAAAAAGGCTATTGTAACTTTGAAAAAAGGTTACAAAATTGATTTGCCCGAACAATTTGAGACCATGGGAATATCGGATGCTGAAGAGAAGGCTCCAAAGGGTAAGGAATAAATTATATGGCTATAGTAACAAGAAAACCTAGAAGTTCTTCTTTGCGTGGACAACAGTTTATTCGCGTAGAAGATTTGACAAAAAAAGAGCCTGAACGTGGGTTGGTTTCTCCTCTGAAAAAAAAGGCTGGGAGAAATGCCTACGGGAGAATAACAGTACGGCACCGTGGTGGTGGCGCAAAAAGAAAATATAGGCTTGTTGATTTTCGACGTGTTTATAGAAATGTTCCAGGTGAAATTAGAGCCATTGAGTATGACCCAAACAGAAATGTCCCAATTGCTTTAGTTGTTTATAGAAACGGAGCTAAAAGTTATATTTTAAGACCCGATAAACTTGTGGTAGGCAGCTTGGTAGAGGCTGGTGTCGATGTTGAGCCGAAAGTTGGCAACTGTTTGCCTCTAAAAAACATACCAATAGGTTTCTTTGTGCACAATGTTGAATTATTTCCAGGAAGAGGTGCAAAATTTGCAAGAAGCGCTGGAACATCAATTCAATTAATGGCCAAAGAAGGCGAAGTTGCTATTTTAAAAATGCCTTCTAGTGAAGTTAGAAAAGTTTCTTTGGATTGTTGGGCTACAATTGGTACATTGTCCAATGCGGATTATAGAAATATGACATTAGGAAAAGCTGGTAGAACTAGACACATGGGTTGGAGGCCTTCCGTTAGGGGTATGGCTATGAACCCTGTTGATCACCCACATGGTGGAGGTGAGGGTCGCTCTAAATCTGGATCACACCCAGTAACTCCTTGGGGGAAATGTTGTAAGGGAATGAGAACTAGAAAGAAGAAAAGTTCGGCTATTATTAGGCGACGTAAGTCAAAATCTAAATAATTAAAGGATAAATTAAAAGATGACAAGATCTATAAAAAAGGGACCTTATATAGCCCCTTCGCTTGAAGAAAAAATAAAAAAAGCAAAAGCTTCTTCTAAAAAAGAAGTTATTAAAACATGGAAGCGCTCAAGTGTTATCACACCGGATTTTGTAGGTCTTACAATAGCTGTTCATGATGGTCGTAAATTTCATTCCATATTCATTTCAGAAAATATGGTTGGGCATTTGTTAGGGGAATTTGCTCCTACTAGAACTTTTAGAATGCATAGTGGCCAACGTAAAGCTGGTAAAGCTGGTAAAGTTGAACAAAAATAATTTGACAAGGTAATATAAAATTATGAAAGCGATAAGTAAATATATACGTGTTTCACCATATAAGCTTCGTGTTTATGCTGATGTCATCAGAGGATACAATGTTGAAGAAGCTTTGGCTTGGCTAAAGACGCATATGATTAAACGTGTGAAACCTATAGAAAAAATTATTTATTCTGCTTACTCAAATGCTAAGGATTTGGATAAAGATGTTGCTATGAAGGATCTTTTTATAAAAGAAATTCGGGTAGACCAGGGTCCTACAATTAAATATTTCAAACCAGCTGCTATGGGCAGAGCGGCAGTGCAGAGAAAAAGATTAAGTCATATGAAAGTTATTTTAGAACGTTCTTAACATTCGAGGTGTTTTTGTGGGACAAAAAGTTCATCCTTTAGGATTTAGAGTAGGAATTTATGAAGATTGGCGGGCTCATTGGTTTGCTAAAAAATCTTATGGGGCAGAATTAATAGAAGATGTAAAGATTAGGGAATATATTAATAAAATTTTGTCTTCTAATGCAGAAGTTTCTAAAGTTGTTATTGATAAAGCTGGAGACAGTGTAAAAGTTGTTATATTTTCCTCTCGGCCAGGAATTGTGATTGGTAAAAAGGGTCGCGGGATAACGCAACTTAAAAAAACATTATATGATAAATTTAAAAAGAACATTGATGTTTCTGTACAAGAAGTTCGATCTCCAGAATTAAGTGCCCAAATCGTTGCTTCTAGTATCGCTGCTCAATTAGAAAAAAGAGCAAGCTTTAAAAGAGTTATGAAAAAGGCCGGTTATTCAACAATGAAGAACGGTGCAAAGGGTATAAAAATTTGCTGTGCGGGCCGTTTGGCTGGTTCGGAAATTGCAAGGTCTGAATGGTTGCGTTTGGGTTCTGTTCCTTTGCATACTTTGCGTTCCAATATTGATTTTGCTTCTGTGCAAGCAAGAACAACATATGGTGTGATTGGGGTTAAGGTTTGGATTTGTAAAGGCGAATATTAATTTTAAAAGTAAAGAGAATACGTCATGTTGATGCCTAAAAAAACTAAATATCGCAAGATTCAAAGAGGGCGGATGACTGGTTTAGCAAAAGGTGGTCGTACGTTACTTCATGGAGAATATGGTTTGATGGCGGTAGAGCCAAATTGGGTTACTGCTAGACAAATTGAAGCAGTTAGGGTAACTATTTCCAGAAAAATTAAAAAGTGTGGAAGTATGTTTATACGTATTTTCCCAGACAAGTCGGTTACAAAAAAACCAGCTGAAGTTCGAATGGGAAAAGGAAAAGGAAATCCAGAGTTTTGGGTCTCTGTTGTAAAGCGTGGGCGTATTTTATTTGAAGTTGGTGGAGTTAGTGAAGAAGTAGCAAAAGATATTTTGCGTGGGGCGGCGTATAAATTGCCACTTAAAACTAAATTTGTAAAAAAAACAAGTTAGAGAATTTTCTAAGTTAAGCTTGAGGTTGATTTGAATGGATAAAACAAAATTATCTTCTTTAGATAAAGAAGCATTGAAGAAAGAAGTTATATTACTGAAAAAAGAATTATTCAATTTAAAATTAAATGCTTCTACTATGCACGTTAAAGATTATTCGCAATTTAAAAAAATACGCACAAGTATTGCTCAGGCTTTGACTTTTTTAAATCGAAAAGCCCCAAAAGATGCAACAAAATAATACAGTCTCTAATTTAGGTATGATAATGGTAACAAAAAAATTGAATGAGATTAAAAGTACAAGTAATGTTTTAGAGGGGACCGTGGTTTCTGACAAAATGCAAAAGACAGTTGTGGTGAAAGTTGTTCGCACTATTAAACATCCATTTGTTGGCAAAGTAGTTAGAAAATTTAAAAACTATAAAGTTCACGATGAAGAAGAAATTTCTAAAATTGGCGATGTAGTTGAAATAGCAGAATGCCGTCCTTTGTCTAAAACAAAACATATGGTTTTAAAAAAGATTATACGCAAATCTAGTTAGGGGAAAACTCAATGGTACAAAAAGAGACTATGCTTAATGTTGCAGATAATTCAGGCGCAAAAAAATTACAAGTTATAGGCCTACCTGGTGGTACCCGCAAGAGATTTGCTTATTTGGGCGACATAGTTAAAGTTACAGTTAAAAGTGCAATTCCTGGTGGAACTGTTAAAAAAAGTGAGGTTATGCACGCACTTTTGGTTCGCACAAGAAAGGAAGTGCGTAGAGACGATGGTAGTTATATTAGATTTGATGATAATGCTGCCGTTATGCTTGATAAATCAAATCAAATTATTGGGACACGTATTTTTGGTCCGGTTGCACGTGAATTAAGGGCAAAAGGGTATACAAAGGTTATATCTTTGGCTCCTGAAGTTTTATAAAGTTAGGGAATTTGCATGTTAAGTAGAATTAGGAAAAATGATCTAGTCTTTGTTCTTTGTGGAAAAGATAAAGGAAAGCAAGGGCGTGTAATTAATGTTGATAAAAAAAATGAACGTGTTTTAGTTAAAGATGTAGCCGTAGTTACTCGTCACGTTAAAGCAAAAAAACAAGGCCAACAAAGTGGAATAGTTAAAGAAGAATCATATCTTCCTCTTTGTAAAGTTATGCCTGTTTGTTCTTCTTGCAAAAAGTTTTGTAGGGTGGGAGTAAAAGTTTTGGACGATGGTAAAAAAGCACGAATTTGTCATCGTTGTAAAGAACAATTTTAAGAGATGCAACTAAAGGATTTTGTATGAGCATACGCTTAGAAGAAATGTACAAAAAAGATATCCGCGAAAATTTAAAAAAGGAGCTTGGTTTAAAAAATATAATGCAAGTTCCTTATATTAAAAAAATTGTTGTTAATATTGGCGTCAAAGATGCTGTTTCTGATAGCAAAAGTTTGAATCTAGCTAAAGAAGTTATTGATCAAGTAACAGGGCAATCTTCTGTTAAAACAAAGGCTAAAAAATCAATTGCTGGTTTCAAATTGCGTGAAGGAATGCCTATTGGCGTAATGGTAACTTTACGTAAAAAGAAAATGTATGAATTTCTTGATCGTCTTATAAATTTAGCTTTACCGCGAACAAGAGATTTTCAGGGTGTAACAACTAAATTTGACGGACATGGAAATTATAATTTGGGAATTGTAGATTGGATGATTTTTCCCGAAGTTGATTATGAAAAGGTTGAGATATCCAGAGGTGTAAATGTAACTATTGAAACATCTACATCTAAAGATGAAGAAGCACGTGCTTTGTTGAAAAGTTTAAATATGCCATTTCAAAAGAACTAGGAATTAAATTATGGCTAGAAAATGTCTTATAGAAAAAGCAAAAGGAGAACCTAAGTTTTCTACACGCAAGAGGAATAGGTGTCAAATTTGTGGTAGGCCTCGTGGTTTTATGCGAATGTTTTTGTTGTGTAGATTATGTTTTAGAAAACTTGCTTTACAGGGGGAATTGCCTGGTATTAAGAAAGCTAGCTGGTAAATCATTGAATAGGATGCAAAATGTCTAAAGATATAATTGGTGATTTTTTAACCGTTATTCGTAATGGGATAGGTATTTCTAAGCGGTGGATTGTTGTTCCGTTTTCTAACGAAAAAATGGAAATCGCAAAGGTACTAAAAGAAGAAGGTTTCATAAAAGATTTTCAAAAAATTGAAGATAACAACAGTAAATATTTATTGAAGATTTTCCTTAAATATATGAATGGCGAATCAGCTATTCATGAACTTGTTCGTGTAAGTAAACCAAGTAGAAGGTGTTACGAAGGTCTTCGAAATATGCGTTCGGTAATTGGCGGCTTAGGAGTTGCTGTTTTATCTACTAATGTAGGTATTATCACAGACAAAAAAGCTAAAGTATTATCTGTCGGCGGTGAAGTTATTTGTCACGTGTGGTAAAAGAATAGGTATAGCAATGTCAAAAATAGGTAAAAAACCAATTATAATTTCTTCTGCAAAAGTTGAAATAAAAGACAATTTAGTTTCTTTAAGCGGGGCAAAGGGAAAATTAACTCATCAATGTCCAGATTGTTTATTAGTAAAACTAGATGATGGAAAATTAGTAGTTAGTCTTGTAAGGGCTACATGTAAAAACAACATGTTGTGGGGATTACACCGAGCTTTATTAGCCAATAAAGTAAAAGGTGTAGAAGAAGGGTTTGAATTAAAATTAAAAATTGTTGGTTTGGGATATAAAGCACAACTTGCTGGTCGCAAATTAACATTTTCTTTAGGTTATAGTCATAAAATAGATTATACATTGCCTGATGGTGTAGACGTTGATGTAGATAAGAGAACTGGTCAACTATTAACTTTTAAATCTATAGACAAATGTTTACTGGGAAAAACTTGTGATATTGTTAGATCTTTTAGAAAACCAGAGCCTTATAAAGGAACAGGTATCATAAGAGAAGGCGAAGTAGTTAGACGTAAAGCTGGTAAAGCAAAAGCTACAGCATAAAACACTGGTATAACAAAATACGATTGAACAATTAGATGTAAAGCTGGCAAAGCACAAGCTTCAGCTATATGTAATAGAGTAAATAAGGAATTTGCTTGTGAGTTATCAAAAAAAATTAAAAGCAAAAAGAAATAGAAGAAAATTTCGAGTTACAAATTGTTTTAAAAGCAAGGGCGTAAAGCCTCGGGTTTCTGTTTTCAGAAGTTCAAAACAAATATATGCACAAATCATTGATGATAGTACACATTCTACATTGGCTAGCTTTTCTTCATTAAATCTTGAAGAAAAAAAAGGCAACAAAAAAGAAATAGCAAAACAAGTTGGGCTTAAGCTTGGTGAGATTGCAAAATCAAAAAATATCGAGGTGGTGTTTTTTGATAGAGGAATATGTGCATATCATGGAAGAGTTGCTTCTTTGGCAGAAGGTTTAAGAGAAAAAGGCTTAAAGTTTTAAAAAGTTTTTTATTAATTAAGGACATAGAAAAGACATGGCAGAAGTAAGAACAGAAGATTTGATTGAGAAGGTATTAAAAGTCCGCCGTGTATCAAAAGTTATAACTGGGGGCCGCAGGTTTTCTTTTTCGGCTCTTGTAGTTGTAGGTGATGGACAAGGACGTGTTGGTGTTGCGTTGGGAAAAAGTCGTGATGTTTCTTCCGCAATTTCTAAGGCTGCAAAGCGAGCCCGTATGAATATGGTTTTTGTGCCCCTCTACAAGTCAACATTGCCGTTTACAACTTTTGGTAAGCATAGCGCAAGTAGAGTTTTAATTAGATCCGCATCTAAAGGAACAGGAGTTATTGCTGGAGGTGCTGTACGTGCCGTTATGGAATCTTTGGGTGTAAAAGATGTTTTAGCAAAATCTCTTGGTTCAGAAAATGCTCACAATGTAGTATTAGCTACAATGAAAGCGTTGTCAAAGCTTAGATCTGCAAAAGAAATTGCTGCGTTGCGTGGCAAAAGCATAAAAGAGGTTGTCGGAGGAAGTTATGTTTCAGCTAAATAATTTAGACAAGTTAAAAAAGGATCGTAAGAGGGTTGGCAGAGGTGGAGATCGAGGTGGCACCTCTGGTCGGGGACACAAAGGACAAGGTTCTAGGTCAGGATCAAAAATTAAAGCTTTTTTTGAAGGTGGTCAAATGCCTCTTTCAAGGCGACTTCCAAAAAGAGGTTTTAATAATATTTTTAAAAAAGACGTTCGTGTATTAAATCTTTGTGACTTAGAATTGAAATTTAATTCTGGTGATTTAGTTGACAAAAAATCATTGTACGAAAAAGGTATTTTTAAAGGTAAAAAATCTTTTTTCATAAAAGTTCTTGGTGTTGGCGAACTTTCTAAAAATTTAATTGTTTGTGTTGATATGTTTAGTAAGTCAGCCAAGCAGGCCATAGAGAAAGCTGGTGGTACGGTTAAATTGATTGGGGAGAATGTAAGTGATAATTCAGCTTCGTAATTTTAAAAATATTTTTTTGGTTCCGGATTTAAGAAAAAAGATATGTGTAAGTTTAGGTATATTTGCAGTATATCGTTTCGGTGCACACATTCCTGTTCCAGGAATTGATCAGGTAAAACTTGTTGGTTTTATTAGTCAGGCTGCAAGTGGGATTATGGGTTATCTTAATCTTATTTCTGGTGGCGCCCTAACAAGATTTTCAATTTTTGCTTTAGGAATTGGGCCATACATTAGTGCTTCAATTATGATGCAAATTTTGACTGTTGTAATACCAACTTTGGAGCAGCTTCAAAAAGAAGGCGAGTATGGAAGAAAAATCATTAACCAATATACTCGTTATTTGACATTAGGATTAAGTGTAATACAAGGATTAGGGCTTGCTGTTTTGGCTGAAAGTAATGGTTTAGCATTAAATCCTGGTTGGGGCTTTCGTCTAACTTCAATTCTTATATTTTCGGTAGGTTCGCTTTTTGTTATGTGGCTTGGTGAACAAATAACAACTTATGGAATTGGCAATGGAAGTTCCATGATAATTTTTGTTGGTATTGTTGCTGGCTTGCCTGAAGGTTTAGCAAAAATTATAAATAATATTAGGCTTGGACAATTTGAACCACTATTAGGTTTATTATTATTGGCAATTACTATAGCGATAGTAACGTGCATAATTTTTCTTGAAAAAGGTGAGAGAAAAATTCCTGTTCAATATGCAAAAAGAGTTGTTGGTAATAAAATTTATGGCGGTCAAAGTTCATACATTCCACTAAAAATTAATTCTGCGAATGTTATACCTGTAATTTTTGCTGGTTCCACTCTTGCAATGCCAATGATGTTGGTAAAATTCCTTTCGGTTAAGTTTCCAACATTAAATTTTTTGGCAGAATGGTTTGTCCCAAGAGGTCCTGTTTATATGGTTTTGATGGTTGGATTGATTGTATTTTTTACTTTCTTTTATACGGCCATTATCATTAATCCTGAAGAATTAGCAGAAAATATGAGAAAGTCTGGTGGTTTTGTTCCTGGCATTAGACCAGGAAGAAAAACTGCTGATTTTTTTAACTACGTATTAACGCGAGTTAGTTTTCCGGGTGCTCTATATCTTGCAGCTTTGGCTATTTTGCCAGATATTTTATCAATTATTTTTAATTTTCCAGCAATGTTTAGTGGTACCGGGTTGTTGATTGTTGTTGGTGTAGCGCTTGATACTTCAGCACAGATTGAGTCGCAATTAATTGAACGTCGATATGAAGGGTTTTTGTCAACAGGACGCTTGAGTGGTAGATACAGGAGATAGTTTTAGAAATGAGCAAAAAAAAATATGGCTTAAGATGTTTTTTATTTTTGGTAGGTATGGCAATTGTGTTTAGAACATCAGCGCAAAATGAGGAATTAGTTAAAATGGATTTAAATCAATTAAACAACAAAACAGTAATGTCTTTCTTGGGCGCACCAGGTAGCGGCAAGGGTACATTAGCTGATCTTTGCCAAAAGGAACTGGGATTTGAATCTATTTCTACTGGAGACCTTTTTAGAAAAGAAATTGCGTCTGGTTCAAAATTAGGTGAAAAACTAAAAGCAATCATTAACACAGGGCGCTTAGTTCCAGATGAATTAACTGTTGAAATTTTAAAAGTTGCGCTTAGTGAAAAAATGAAATTAGGTAAACCAATAATTTTAGATGGTTTTCCAAGAACAGCCGGACAAGCAGAAGTTTTTGTAAATCTTCTGAATAGTGGTGAATTTGATTTAAGTTTAAAAGTTGTAGCTATAAAACTTTCAGATGAAGCTATTATATCTAGGCTTGCGGGTAGATTGGTTTGTTCTAGCAAAGAGTGTCAATCTGTTTATTCTACTCTAAAAGGGGTGTCTACAAATCCTAAAAAATCAGGTTTTTGTGACAAGTGTGGGTCGCCATTGATTATTCGTAATGATGATAATGAAGAAACTGTTCGTGAGCGCTTAAGAGTATATGCAAAAAATGAAGACGAATTAGTAAATTATTATAAAGAAGCAAATGTGTCTGTTGTTGATGTTGATATTGAGGGCTTGTCTCCTCAAGAAGCTTTTGAAAAGTTGAAACAAAAACTTGGTGATCATTTGGCTATAGAAATTGCATCCATTTGAGAATTTATGATTATAATTAAAGATAGCCAAGTTATTGACAATATGCGCGTTGCAGGGAAACTTTTAGCATCAGTGATGGAATTGGCTGAAGTAAAAATAAAACCCAAAGTAAGCACGCTTGAAATTGATGAATTTATAGAAAAAAATATGCTTGAGTTAGGTATGAAGTGTGTGTGTAAAGGTTATTGTGGATACAAACATGCTTCTTGTATTTCGATTAATGATGTAGTTATTCATGGTATTCCATCAAAAGATATTGTTTTGAAAAATGGTGATTTAGTAAAAATTGACATAGCAGGAAGCTACAAAAATTATTGTGTTGATATGACACGTTGTTTTTTTGTTGGAAAAGTTATTCCAAAGGTCCACAAAATAGTTGACGTAGCTCAAAATGCATTGGATGTAGGAATTAGTCATATTCGGCCAGGAGTTCACTTGTCTGATATTTCTTCTTATATTCAACAAGAAGTTGAAAATGAGGGTTTTGGTATAGTTAGAAACTTTGCTGGTCATGGAATAGGCAAGTCTTTGCATGAAGCCCCAGAGATTCCGAATTTTGGTAAGCCTGGTGAAGGCCCAATTTTGAAATCTGGAATGACTTTAGCAATTGAGCCAATGATTACAGAAGGTGATTATAAGGTTAAAATTGACAAGGATGGTTGGACCATAAGAACAGCAGATGGTGGTTTGGCTGCGCATGTTGAAGATACAGTGCTTGTAAATGATAACGGTTTTGAAATTCTTACTCGAAAGAAATAAAGGAATTTAATTTTTATGAGTAAAAAAGAAGATGTTATAAGGGTAGAAGGCGTGGTAGAAGAGACATTGCCTAATGCTAGATTTCGGGTAAGATTAGAAGGGGACCATTTGGTTTTAGCTCATATTTCTGGTAAAATGCGAATGTATTATATTAAGCTTGTTGTGGGTGATAGGGTAATAATTGAACTTTCAACATATGATTTAAATCGAGGACGAATTGTTTCTCGTATAAATAAGCCAAAAAGAGTTTAATTTTTATTAAAAATAGTATAAAAATTCAATTTATTGTGAAAGATTGTCATGAAAGTACGAACTTCAGTGAAAAAAATTTGTGCATATTGCAAAGTTATAAAAAGAGAAGGTGTTGTTAGGGTTATTTGTAAGAGAAATCCTCGTCACAAACAACGTCAAGGTTAATTTGTATTTAGTTTGAGAGATTCCCATGTTTAAAACAAATAAGTTATTAGGGAGAAATATTTAATGGCTCGAATAGTAGGTGTTTATCTTCCAAAGGATAAGCGTGTTGAAGTAGGTTTAACTTATATATACGGTATAGGATTAAAAACTTCAAAAGATATTTTAAAATTTACAGGCGTTAATCCAAATATACGCGTTAAAGATTTGACTAACGAACAGGTTGCTGCAATCCAAAAGGAAATTTCTCAAGATTGTGTTGTGGGTGGGGATTTAAGAAAAGATATTACTCTAAATATTAAACGGCTTCAAGAAATTGGTTCGTATCGTGGCTTGAGGCACAAACGTTCTTTGCCAGTAAGAGGACAAAGAACAAAAACAAATGCACGTTCGCGTAAAGGCCCAAAAAAATCAGGTTCTATAATTCCTAAAAAGAAAATTGCAAATAAAAAGTAATTAAGATTAGGTGAAAAAAATATGGCATATAAGAAAAAAACTAAGAAAAAACAGTGGAAGAATATAGAAACCGTTGTTGCTCATATAAGATCAACATTTAACAATACTCTTGTTTCTGTTGCAACAGTTAATGGTGATGTTATTGCTCGTGGTAGCTCAGGACAACTTGGGTTTAAGGGCACACGAAAAGGTACACCGTTTGCGGCAACACAGATTGGAACTAAAGTTGCAAAAGAACTTGTAGATATGGGTGCTAGAATGATTGAAGTAAACATGCAAGGGCCTGGTTCAGGACGAGATTCTGTTGTTAGAGCGTTTCAGTCTTCAGGTTTATCGGTTACTATTTTGCGTGATGTTACCCCATTGCCTCATAATGGATGTCGATCACCTAAAAAACGCCGCGTGTAAAATTTAGTTAATAAACCAATTTAAAAAAATATATGTATAAAAATTAAATTAGGGTACAAGAAAGATATGGGAATAAAGACATCCGAATATAAGAGATATCGTCAGTTAGAGATTTGTACAAAACCTGGTTGTCGTGTACTTGATCGTCGTCCTACTTCGCCTGGAGAACATGGAAAAAGGTTGGGGACTAGAAAGTTTTCTGAGTATGGAAGGCAGCTTCGCGAAAAACAAAAAGTTAAAATGATATATGGAGTTAAAGAAGCGCAATTTCGTCGATTCTTTGGGTTGGCGTCTAAGCAAAAAGGTGTAACAGGAGATAATCTTCTTTCTTGTTTAGAGCGTCGTCTTGATAATGTTTTGTATCGTTTGAAAATGTGTGTTTCTAGAAATCAAGCAAAGCAAATGATCGTTCACGGACATATTTTAGTGAATGACAAAAAGGTTAAGTCACCTTCATACCTCGTAGGTATTGGAAGTGTAATTTCTTTATCACCTCAATCATTAAAACAAGAGAACTTTTTAGAATGCGTAGTTCAAAAGCGAATAAATATTGCCATAAAAGTTCCTGATTGGTTAGAGTTGCAAAAGAAAGATTATAAAGGAATAGTTTTACGAGATCCTGTTCGTGAAGATGTTAAAGATAACATTGAGGAACACTTGATTGTTGAGTTATATTCCAAGTAATATTAGTGAGTTTATTGATTTGTTAACAGTAAATTAAATTGATAATAAGTTAACGGGGGCATGGATGCAAAAAAAAGAATATAAACCATTAACCTTACCTAAGTTAAAATGGGAAACTAAAAAATCTTCAGACACTTTTGGTGAGTTAATTGTTCAACCATTAGAGCCAGGGTTTGGTATTACTTTAGGTAATGCGTTACGCCGAACTATTTTGGCATCGATTGAAGGATCTGCTGTAACTTCAGTTATCATTAAGGGAGTGAATAACGAGTTTTCAGTTTTAGAAGGTGTAATAGAAGATGTCTTAAATATTGTTCTAAACATTAAAGGCATCATTATAAAAAATGACACAGGATTACCTGGCAAAATGCATCTTACCAAAAAAGGTGAGGGTGCTGTGCTGGTTGAAGATATAACAACAGATGACCATATTGAACTTATTAATAAAGACCATGTAATTGCACATCTTGCAAGTGATGGTGAAATAGATATTGAATTTTTTGTTGAATCTGGCCGAGGCTATCAAACTGCGCAATGGCCACATGGCGAACCATTACAAAAAGATGGCCGTATTTTTATCGATGCTGCTTTTTCACCAATTCGTCGCGTTGAATATGATATTGAAAAAACTAGGGTTGGTCAGGCTATAGATTATGACAAGCTAATTTTAGGGATACATACAGACGGGACTATTACTCCTCAAGATACCATTTATTATGCAACTTCTGTTTTAAGAACACAGTTAGAACATTTCTTAACTGCTCCGGAAATTCCTTTCAATGAAATTTCAAAAGTTGAAGAAGAAGATGTTGAAGCTCTAAGAGTTAAAGATCTTAGCGGTCCAACAAAAGGTCTTCCTGTAGAATTATTCTTAAAACCTATCGAAGAGCTTGAGTTTTCTGTTCGTGCACATAATTGTCTTATTAGTGCCGGAATTAAAAGAGTTATTGATCTTGTTAATTTGACAGAAGATGAAACTTTAAAAATCAAAAATTTTGGTCGCAAGTCATTGCGTGAAGTAAAAGAAATACTTAAAGCCTTTGAGTTATCTTTGGGAATGAGTATTAAAGAGGATGACTTGAAGAAGATGATTAAAGAACAAGAGGAAATTTTGCAATCATGAAGCATCAAATTGGAAGAAAAAAACTAAATATCAAACCTGCTCATAAAAAGGCTTTGGTTAGAAACCAAGTGATTCATTTTATTGAGTATGGATCGCTCAAAACAACTAAAGTTAGAGTTAAAGAAATTCAAAAGTCTGTTGAAAAAATTGTAACAATTGCTCGCAAAGGCTGGGATTTTAATACCATTAGGCGAGTCAAGCAACTGCTACCATATAATGACAAAGCGGTTGAAAAACTCATAAAAGAAATTGCGCCTAAATATGTAGATCGACCAGGTGGATATACAAGAGTGATTCCTCTTGGAATGCGTGCTAGTGATACGGCTACGATTGCAAGATTAGAGTGGGTTTAAATAGAATATATCAAATAAGTAGATATTGAATTATTTATTTTGATTTAATTTTTTAGAAAAGAAACACAACATAATATTTTATGTTGTGTTTCTTTTCTTATATTTTCTATGGTTAGATAGTTTAAGTGTTTTTGTTAAATGTATTTGTTAGTGAAGGAAAAAAAATGAAAAAGAAAATATTAACAATAGTTTTTGCAGCTTTATTGTTATGCAATTTTAATTTTATTTTACAAGCAGAAGATTCTTTTACTGCTGCATATAGAGGTATTTGGGAAGAGGCATCTAGTTGGTTTGATGGAGACTCTCCTTCAGTAGAGGGAACGATCTCTTGTTTAATTCTGGCTGCTATTATTATTCCTTGCATAAGCCGCAACGCAAGAGAAAGACGCGCCGCTGCCGCAAGAGAAGGAATAGGTGCAGGAATAGAATTGGTAGAAACTCAAGTTTCAGATCGAACACCTGAAGAGATGGTTTAATTAAATAAATAGAAATGGAAAAAAATGAAAAAGAAAATGTTAACAATAGTTTTTGTAGCTTTATTATTCTGCAATTTTAATTTTATGCTACAATCGGGTCGGTTGGATGATTTAGCTGCACAATTTGTTTCTTCTTATGGTATGGATGATAATGATGATGGTATTGATGATGATTATCCTTATCTTTTAGTATTTCCAGCTGTATCGGTAATGTTCATGTTGGTAGCTAACTTTGTTGCAAGAAGAAGACGCGCATTTCTGTTCCGTGAAGAAGGAATAGAATTGGCAGAACCTCAAGCCACAGATCGAACACCAGAGGAAGTAGGGAATCCTGAAGAAATCGTTTAATTAAATAAATAGAAATGGAAAGAAAATATTTTTTAGTTTTGGCATTAGCACGCCATCATGCGACTTAGAATTTATTTTATTTTTTAGAATATTTAACGTTTTTTTAGGGGATTTCTTGCCAAATCCCCTACGACCCCTATGCACATAAGGTCCCCTTATGTATCCCAAACAATCGTATGTACATCTTTTTCTATACAAAATGAATATCGGCACATCTCAGACGATAACATTTGCGCCTTGAAAACAAGTCGCAAAAATGTTCTAACTCGATGCATCGGTTCTAGAAAATTCAACGAATTATGACTTTTAAAATAAAAAGCCTTTGTTTGTCTATTTTGTAAAAAATGTATTGAGATTTATAGATATTGGTCTTGGTCTGCCAGGCGACGTGTGCACCGTCCAGCCGTCGTAGCCGTTTTTAAATAAGTAGTTAATCTTGGATTCTACTATGGCGGAGTATGCAAGCAGAATGCGAGGTGTAAGCTGCATAGCAGCGAAGAAATTTTAAATAGAATTGTATTATAGCAAGGGTCCGTCTTCACATCCGTCTTCACAAAAGTTTCGCCGGACAAGAGTGTTTCGCCGGACCCTCTTCGCCAAGATGGCTTCGCCGGTCAAGACAGTCTTCGCTCAATTGTTCTTTTGTAAAAAATCCTAAATTTTAAACTGGCCTGCCAGGCGTAGCTGTGTCACAGCGAAGACTGGTAGCCCCAAGGGGAATCGAACCCCTATTTCTGCCGTGAGAGGGCAGCGTCCTAACCGTTAGACGATGAGGCCATAATATACGTGAATAAAGATACAAAATAAGGTAAAAAGAGTAAAGAAAAGTTCAATACACCATTTTTGTAAAAAAATTTGGCCAAAAGTGTTTTGTTAAAGGTATAAAAACACAAAAAAAAATGATATCTTTACTGGGGGAAGATTTCTGTATAATTAATATATATATGTAACATAATTATTTTTGACCTCTTTGTGCGGTGTAATTTCAAATCATGCTATTTTATAGGTGAAAGTTGAATGAGAGCAATAAAAATTCAAAATGTTTCAAAGTCTTATAATCAAGAACTAATACTTGATGATTTAAGTTTAAATATTCCGTCAGGACAATTTTTCACTTTGCTTGGACCTAGTGGTTGTGGAAAAACTACACTTCTTAGACTGATTTCTGGTCTTGAAACTGTAGATTCTGGGAAAATATTTCTTGGTGATGAAGATATCACATACCAACCTGCTTATAAAAGAAGAGTTAATACCGTTTTTCAACAATACGCTCTTTTTCCTCATTTATCTGTTTTTGACAATGTTGCTTATAGTTTAAGAATAAAAGGCGTTAGTGAAAAAATTGTTCGTCATAAAGTTTTGCATCTTTTAGCTATTGTTCGCCTAGCAGGTCGTGAATTTAAAGAAATTAAAAATTTATCTGGTGGTCAACAACAAAGGGTTGCCCTTGCCCGCGCCATAGCATGCGAACCAGAAGTTTTACTTTTAGACGAACCGCTAGCAGCATTAGATTTTAATCTTCGTGAGCAAATGCTTATTGAACTTATGGATCTTCAAGAAAAATTTAAAACTACATTTGTATACATAACGCATGATCAATCAGAAGCCTTAACTGTCTCAGATAGTATGGCAATAATGAACCATGATGGACAAATTGAACAAATTGGAACATCAGAGGAGATTTATGAATTTCCATCGTCTTGTTTTGTTGCAAATTTTGTTGGTAATACAAATATCATAGAAGGTGTTTTGTATATTCGGGATAACCAAATTGAATTTAAAGTTGATGGACTTGGAGATTTTTGGGTTTTTGTTCCAAAGAAAAAATCGTGGATGGTTTCTGGCAGAAAAGTTTTCATGAGTTTGAGGCCAGAGAAAATTTTAATAAGCAAAAAGAAGATGGAAAATTTTTCTAATCATTTAGTTGGGACAGTTCTGAATGTTGTTTATAAAGGGCGTTCAACCCTTTATAAAGTTAGGCTAAAAAATGGAAAACTAATTTTAGCGTTTGAACAGAATGAAGAACATTTTCCACAACAAGAAGATATTTGTGCGCAAGATGAAGTCAATCTTTACTTTCAAAAAGAAAATATAGTTTTGTTGGAGCGTTAATGAATTTTGTTAAACGTATTTTACAAGAAGAATATCCTTTTATATTTGCTTTGCCAGCATTTATGTGGCAGTTGTTTTTTTTATATTTGCCACTAGTTTCTATAGTTGTTTTTAGTTTTTTAGAGTTTTCTCCATTACAGGGTTTTTTGGGTTTTTCATTTTCTTATTATGTTAAAATTTTTAAATTAGTTTATTTAAAGGTTATTCTAAATTCTTTTTTTCTTGCTTTGTTTACATCTATTATTTGTTTAGTCATTTCATATCCAGTAGCTTATTTTTTGGCACTTAAGGTGAAAAGATTTAAAACATTATTTCTTTTTGGGTTGGTTCTTCCATCTTGGACAAATTTAATTGTGCAAATATATGCATGGTTTTTTTTGCTAGAAAGAAGAAGCATTATAAGTAAGCTTTTGTGTTACATAGGCATATTTAGTGAACCTCGCCATATGATTAATAGTTATTTTTCAACTATGATAGGAATGGTTTATTGTTTTTTGCCTTTTATGATTTTGCCTATTTATACGGTTTTAGAAAAAATGAATAGAAGTTTATTAGAAGCGTCTTCTGATTTAGGAGCAAGCCGATTTGTTACTTTTAGAAAAGTTATATTACCAATATCTTTACCAGGTATTTATACTGGTTTGTTGCTTGTGTTTGTTCCTGCGTTTGGTGAGTTTGTTATTCCATCTCTTTTGGGAGGAGCAAAAAAAGCTTACTGGGGAACGGTTATAGTAGATAAATTTCTTATTAGTGGAGAGTGGAGGTCTGGTTTTGCTATAGCAACTGTAGGAGTGTTGTTTTTAGGGCTATTTATAGGATTGCTTTTTAGTGTTTTTAAAATTGTGAAAGTTTTAAAAACTAAACGGTTTAAATTAAAAATTCAGGCTAGTAAAAAATAAGCGAAAAGTGATTTAGTATGGTTGAGAGAAATATCTTTGTTAGAATTTTACATCCAATTTTTGTTTCATTAATTTATATATTTTTATATTTACCAATTGTTGTTTTGGTTCTATTTTCTTTTAACAAATCTTCTATCGCTTCTGGTTGGAGTGGATTTTCACTTAAATGGTTTAAGGCTCTTTTGCAATCGCCGGAAATGCTAGAAGCTCTAAAAGTTTCTTTGATTGTTGCTTTAACCTCAACTTTTTTGAGTGTGTTAATGGGTGCGGCTTTAGTATTTGCAAGTAGGTGGTGGAAGAAATCTTTTTTGTTTAATATTTTTAATATAAATATTATTTTGCCAGAAATTATTATTGCTGTTGGTCTAATTTCAATTTTTACTTTTTTTAAAATACCTCTTGGTTATGAAAGTTTAATTGCTGGGCACACGCTAATAGGTCTAGGATTTGTGGTGCCAATTATTCTTTCAAGATTTAAAGAATTGGACCCCATGTTAACAGAAGCATCTACAGATTTGGGCGCTCGTCCATTGCAAACATTTTCAAAAATTGTTTTACCTCTTTTGGCGCCGGCGATTATTGTTTCGTGTTTTTTAGTATTTACTTTATCTTTAGATGATTTTTTCATTTCATTTTTTTGTTCTGGGGTAAAAGTACAAACTCTATCTGTTTATATATTTTCACTTGTGCGTCAAGGAATAGATCCACGCGTGAATGCAATTTCTACATGTCTTTTAGCTGTTAGTAGTATATGTGTTTTGGTTCTTTGTTCATCTAAAATTGTAGGACAAGTTTTTGGGTATGGTAAATAAGGTTTGGAGAAAAATTTGAATTGGTTTTCTTTGTGGCGAAAGTTAATAATATTTATTTTTTTTAGCGCTATTGCGGCATGCATTTTTTATGCACCTCGTTTTTTTGATTATTTTAAAACGCAAAAAGCAATTAATGTCTTAACTTTTGTTGAAATGATATCTCCACAAACGGCTAAAAAGTTTACTGAACAAACTGGTATCAAGGTTAATATGAATTATTTTGAGTCTAATGATGAATTACTTGTGAAGCTCAAAATAAACAAGGGACGTGGTTATGATTTAATCTTGGTAACAGATTTTATAGTAGATCTTTTAATACAAAATGATCTTTTGGGTTCTATTGATGTAAACAAAATTAGTAATTTCAAAAATCTAGATAAATATTTTCTTAATCGCTATTTTGACAAAAACAACAAATATTCTATTCCTTATATTTGGACAGTTTTTGGGCTAGCTTATAATAAGAAATTTTTTGGTGAAAAACTTGATCCTAGCTTAGGTGAAATTTTTGAAAATCTTGATAAACGAGATTATAAAATTTCTATGATAAATAACGTGAGAGAAGCCGTTGATTTTGCAAGGATTTACTTATTTGGAAAAAGTATAAATTTAAGTAATGAGCAGCTTGAAGAAATCAGAAATCTTCTTGTGAAACAGAAGCGAATTGTTGAATGTTATACAAGCGAAAAACAAGACTATCTTTTATATGCTGAAGTTGTTCCTCTTGCCGTTTGTGAAAGCTCTTTTATTAGAAGAATGCATATTGTGGACGAAACAGCACACAAAGAGTTTGGATTTGTAATACCAAAGGAAGGCTCAATAATTAGCATAGAAAATCTTGCTATTTTAAAGTCATCAAACAAAAAAGATTTAACATATAAATTTTTGGATTTTTTACTAAGTGCAGAAGATTCTGCGTTTAATTGTAATTTGTATGGAATTAATCCTATAAACAAATTATCATACCAATTTTTGGATCAAGAGATTGTAAACGATAAAAACTATTTTCCACATAAAGAGATGATTGAAAAAATGGATATATTACATAATGATATATCTTTAGATAAATTAGACGATATTTGGTTATCGGTTAAAACGGCATAAGTAAAAGTTATAATTTTTTTTGATATTTTTTAGTATAAAGGTTGTTTTGAATGGAAAACTTAAAGAAAAAGTTTGAGCATTGGAATTCTAAGTATTTAGCAAAAAAGAGTGAGTTTGAAAAAAAAGCAAAAAAAAGTAGAGGCAAAAATAAAAGGCAGCTTGATGATTTGTTAGGAAAATTAGAAAATTACTCACAAAACATAAAAGAAAATTTAGAAAAAGAGCCTGGTGAGAGTAATGTAACTTTATTAAAGTCTCAAATAAAAAAGTTTAAAAAAACATATAAACAATTAAGTGAATCTGTTAAACCTGAATGGCGCCAATGGCTAGAAGCTTTGGTAGTTGCTGGGGTAGTAGTTTTTTTCTTGAGAAATTTTTTCTTTGCATTCTATCATGTTCCTACTGGTTCTGCTGAAGTAAGTATTTTAGTTGGTGATCGTATTTGTGGAAATAACATGGCATACCGTTTTGGCCGCAAGCCAAAACACGATGATTTTGTAATGTTTTTGGATCCAACATTTAAATATGATAAAAAAAATAGCTTTAATTATTATTGGCAAAAATATATTGGGTTTAGTATTCCGCTTCTTGGTTTAAAACAAGGACCAGATAATTTTGTTAAACGAGTTATTGCTATTCCGGGCGACACTATTGAAGGGCGTGTTGAAGATGGGAAAACATATATTTATCTAAATGGTCAAAAATTAGATGAACCGTATTTGAATAATTATCCTCTAATTGGTCTAGAAAAAAATAAGGGATTTCTTGATTTAGACCATATAGGCATGTTAAAAATTCCAGATTTTTTACGTTATAAAAAAGAATTTATGTTTTACAGTTATGATCCTAATAAAGATTATAACAAGCAACCATTTTATAACATGAAGTCAAGTGAAGTCGTCACAAAACCAGGAACCCTTCTTCCTTGGCTTAAGATGTCACGCACTCCATCAACAGACAATTTTGGTAGAGTTGTAGACAATTTCGGCCCTTTTGTTGTTCCTAAAGGAAAATATTGGGTAATGGGTGATAGTAGAAAAAACAGTCAAGACAGTAGATATTGGTTTTTCTTAGATGAAGATCTTATTTATGGTCGTGCAAGTTTTGTTCTTTATTCTATTGATAGTGTAGAACCATTTTGGCTTTTTGAGTTTATTAAGCACCCAATTGATTTTTGGACAAAAGATATTCGTTTGAATAGATTTTTCAAAAAACTTAAATAAAAAAATTAATATTTTAATGTCAGAGGTTTAGTTATGAGAAATCTTAGAAAGTTTTTTACTCCTTGGCATAAAAAATATCTTGAAAAAAAACCTAAGTTTGAAAGAAAAACAAAACGATGGTGCAGAAAAAAAGATAGTGATTTTTGTAAACAAAGCAAAGTGATTTTAGGAAGTTTAGAAAAACTATCTGTACAAATTCAAGATGAACTGAATTCTGAAAATCCAGAAAATAATAAAACTCTAAAGGCAAAAATAAAGCAGTTTAAAAATTTGTACAAAGCTATGTTGGAGCTATCAAAATCTTATATTCGAAGGTGGATTAAAGGTTTAGTTCTTGTTTCTATAATCATTATTATTATAAGAAATTTATTTTTAGGTTTTTTCCATGTTTCATCTGGTTCATGTGAAGTGAATCTTTTGGTTGGGGATAGAGTTTGTTCAAGTAAATTGGCTTACTCTTTTGGCCTAAAACCAAAACGTGGAGATCTTATAATATTTGAAGATTCTTCTTTTAAATATGATGAAAAAAATAAGTTTAATTATTTTTGGCAAAAACGTGTTGGGATACCATTTTTTGGTTTAAAGAAGGGGCCAGATAATTTTGTTAAACGTATCATAGCGGTTCCTGGAGATAAAATTGAAGGACGTGTGGAAAATCACAGAACTGTTGTTTATTTGAATGATAAAAGATTAAATGAAACTTATGTGAATCCATATCCTCTTATAGCTTTAGAAGAAAAAACAGGATTTATAAAGTTTGGAAGTATATTCTTTTTGAAGATTCCAAAATTGCTAAAAGAAACAATTGATGTGGTTCATTATAGTTATGATCCAGAATTAGATTTTTCACAGCAACCTTTTTATCACATGCATTCATATGAAATTGTTTTAAAGCCTGGAACGCTTATTCCTTGGCTAAAAATGCCAGGTGTTCCAACTAAAGATCAACAAGGCAAGGTTGTAGACAATTTTGGTCCTATTGTTGTACCGAAGGGTAAATATTGGGTGATGGGAGATAGTAGGCGCAACAGTAAAGACAGTAGGTTTTGGGGAGTGTTAGATGAAAAGTTTATTAAAGGTAAAGCAAGTTTTGTTTTGTATTCAATAGACAGCGAAGAACCTTTTTGGTTTTTTGATTTTTTAAAGAATCCAGTTGGTTTTTGGGTTAAAACTATTCGTTGGCCCAGGGTTTTGAAGTTTTTAAAATCTCCAGAAGTTGGTCAATAAAAAATAGCCGTACTGCCATTTTGGGGTACGGCCTTAATTTTGTATTCATATTAAAAAGGGGAGCTGGTATGAAAGGTTATTTATTTATAGCGGGGACAATCTTTTGTAATGTATTAGGGCAGATGGTACTCAAATTTGGAGAGAACACATTTTATTTTCCTAAAAAATTTACTTTCCAAGAAGTTGGGAAATCAATGGTGCACAACTTTACCAACTGGCATATTATACTTTTTCTTTTTATTTCATTAATCGCGGTTTGTTTTTGGGTTTTGGTTATACAGAGATTTACATTAAGTGTTGCGTACCCATTTTTAAGTTTGAATTTTGTTTTGGTAGCTCTTCTTTCATGGTGGTTGTTTAATGAGCATTTGTCTATTCCGGCAATTATAGGTATAGTATTCATTGTCGCGGGAACAATTTTTTTAGGCTTAAGGTAAAAATTTCAGAGGTCTTTTTTTTATGAACAAAAATAAATTCTATGTTACAACTCCTCTTTATTATGTAAATTCCAAACCACACTTAGGAACTCTTTATTCAACACTTCTTGCAGATGTTGCTGCTAGATGGAATAAATTTTTAGGTAAAAAAGTTTTTTTTCTAACAGGGACAGATGAACACGGTCAAAAAATTGCAGAAAAAGCAAAACAAGAAGGTTTGGCTCCAAAAGAATTTGTAGATTCTATGATTCCAAAATTTAAAGAAACTTGGAAATTATATGAAATAGAATATGACAAATTTATTCGTACAACAGATAAAGAACATGAAGATGCTGTTGTGAAATGGATCAACAAATTAGAAGGCAATGGTGATATCTATAAGTCATCATATACAGGTTGGTATTGTGTGCCTTGTGAAACATTTGTATCTCTAGAAGATGATGCTGAAATTGTTTGTCCAACTTGCAGGCGAGAACTCAAAAAAATTTCAGAAGAAAATTATTTTTTCAGACTTTCTGCCTATGAAGATAGACTTTTAAAATTTTATGAAGAAAATCCAAATTTTGTAATTCCAAAAGGAAGATTAAATGAGGTTATATCTTTTGTTAAATCTGGTTTGAAAGATTTAAGCATTTCACGCAAGGGATTGAAATGGGGAATTACTTATCCTGGCGATGATGATCATTCAATTTATGTTTGGGCAGATGCGCTAAACAATTACATAAGTGCGATTGGTTATGGCAGTGATGATGTAAAAAAACAAGAAGAATTTAAATTTTTGTGGCCTGCAGATTTGCAAATAATGGCAAAAGATATTTTGCGTTTTCATGCAGTTTATTGGCCAGCTTTTTTGATGGCTGCCGGTTTGCCATTACCTAAACGTTTACTTGTTCATGGTTACATTTTGTGTGGTGATTCTAAAATGTCAAAATCATTAGGCAACGTTGTGGAGCCTGAAATTTTGGCAGAAAAATATGGTGTAGAGCCAATTCGTTACTATCTTCTACGTCACATGTCAATAAATCAAGATGGCCATTTTGATATTAAAAATTTAGAAAATCATATTAGTGGAGATCTTGCAAATAATCTTGGTAATTTACTTAGTAGGACTGTTGCTGTTGCTGTGAACAACGGTTTGGATAATGTTAAAGCACCAGAAGCTTTTGAGCTAGAGTCTTTAGCTCTTCATGAAAAATGCGGAGAAGTTTTTAAAGATTTTTGGGACAATATGAATCATTCACAATATCATCTTGCTCTTTCACATCTTTGGAAATTTATTTCAGAGGTTAATGTTTATTTTAATGATCAAAAACCTTGGGCTTTAGCAAAAGAAAATAAAGAACTTTTTGAGGAAACAATATCTGCAACATGCCATTGCTTATATGTTATAGCAATTCTTGTTTGGCCGGTAATGCCTAAAAAAATGCATGAGTTGCTTTCTTGTTTGGGGCATTCTTTTGATTTAAAAAATGATTATGAAGGCGAGTTAAGGAAAAATATTTGGAATAAGAATTTTAAATTAACAAAGCCTTTAAATCCATTATTTGTACGTCCAGAAAAAAATAAATTTCAATGAAAAAATTAATCTATTCGGGAGTTTTAGTTGCGGTGTTGTTTTGTTTTTTTGCAAGCGTAAGTGCAGAAATGCCTTGGTGGTGGAGATTGCCTCATGGAACAGTTGTTAAAATGTGTGAGGATGATTTAAGCAGATTACATGATGTTTTACAGGATGATTATTATTACTTTGCAACAGGCGAGAAAGTAATTTGTAAATACTATACACCAGTATCTATTTCAAATTACAGTTATTTCTATGAATGTATTTATGTAGTGGAGAGATGTATAGGTCCTAAAAGAATTTCTAATTTCCGTGGAAAGTGTTTTTTAGAAATTCTACGTGATCCGAGCGTAATGCGGATTTGATCAAATTAAAAAGATTCAAGTTTGAAATTAGTTAAAACAATTTGGAGAAAAAAATGAAAAAGTTATTTTGGTTAGGAATTTTAGCCGTATCATTATTTTGTTCTTTTGGGAAAGTTGTAGCATCAGAAGATCCTTTGATGGACAAGTTAATAGGAATATATTTTGAACGTATAAGAAAGACAGAATTGTTTAGCGATGATGTTATTGAATACAGGAAGGCAATGTTGTCTGAAAAAATGGAAGAAATAAAAAGACAGTTTTTATTATTGTTAGAAAGAAGGCGCCAAAATAGAGAAATTAAAAGTGAAGGTGCTGTCACTAGGTCAATGTCATCTTCACCAGAGTATTTTTTTGGGAATTTAAAAAAATCCATAAATAAAAAAAGGAAAGAGTTTACTAGGATTGTAACTAGGTCGTCACAACAAAATCAAGATGCAATTGATGATGTATATTTAGATTTATTATCTTTTGATGAAATTGAATTTACGCCAGAAGAAATCCAACCTTTTACTTGCTTGTTGAATATTACTCCTATTGCTGTGATTAGTCCAAGATATTGGGGTGGCGGTTTGTGTGGCGAAGTGATTCTTGTTCAAAATCTTGCAGGGAATTTCTGTGTAAAAAGATTTGTAGGGTTTTCTTCGGGTTTATCTGGTTACACAAGGCCTTGGAATCCTTGTGAAGCTACTGTTTTTTGTAACGTGTACGATGGCCGTGACAATGATCAATTGGCAGAAAGTTGTTATGTAGAAGCTTGGAAAGGTTAAAGATGGAAAATATTTCAATAAATGAATTTGCAAAAGTTTATCTTTGCGTTGGAGAAATTTTATCTTGTGATGTTGTTGAAGCATCATCAAAGCTGTACAAGCTTGAGGTTGATTTAGGCGAGCATGGAAAAAGACAAATTTTAGCAGGAGTCAGAAAATCTTTTTCTCCAGAAGATTTGATAGGCAAGCAAGGAGTTTATGTTGCCAACCTTGATCCAAGGAAAATTTTGGATTTAGAATCACAAGGAATGATGCTTTTTGCAAAAGATGAAAATGGTTTGCATTTAGTGACTGTTGACTCAAAAGTTGAGAACGGAACAAGATTGAAGTAAAGAAAGATCCAAAATTTTGGATCTTTCTTTACTTCAAATTAGGCGCAGATTTGTTGTTAAGATTCCATTACCAAGTTTTATTACTAGTAAATTGCCAGTCACCTTCGCCGTCGCCAGTTATTTTTAAATATCTAGTTCTGGTAAAACCTTTTTGTTCATCTAGTTTATGATAAACAGTGTAAGTTTTTTTTTGTTTTCCGAGATGTCGGATTCTTACCTTATATACCCAACCACTTGGGCGGTAAATAGTTTTTAAGTCTGTGTATGTTCTTATTCCTAATTTATTTTTCATACCATGTTTTTTTGCTGTTTTTGATAGTTTCCAGTCAACAACAAGGTTGAAAAGTTTTTGGGAATCTTTGCCATATGCTGTTACTTTTACCTTGTGATCCGTGTCATTGTTTATCTTTATGTTTACAGCTAATAAACCGTTCTTAGCCATAGCAAGCAAGCTAAAAGTTAAAAAAGTAAATATTATTTTTGATTTATTCATGATTGCAAGTTCCTTTCTTTTTATAGTTTTATAATTGAATTTGGAACAACTTTTTCTTAAAAAGCCATGCTTTTGTTTATAGAAACTTTGGATATTTTTTTAATGGAACATTGGAGAAGCTTTTGCATTACCAAGTTTTCTTTTTGGTAAATTTCCAATCATTTTTGCCATCGCCAGTTATTTTTAAGTACCAAGTGCCTGTTCTTCCATAAGGTTGAGTTCCACTGAATCCTTTTTTTGTTTCAAATATAGTATATGTTTTATCAGAGTCTAGGTGTTTGATTTTTAATTTCCATGTCCATCCAAGATGTGAAATAGTTTTTAAATCCTGGTATGATCTTATACCGAATGTATTTTTATGTGCGTGTTTTTTTGTTGTTCTTCTTTTAGTCCAGTTATCTATTTTACCTGTTAAAACATTATTTACTTGTCCATACGCTGTTACTTTTACCTTATGGTCCGTGTCATTGTTTATCTTTATGGTTACTGCTAACAAATTGTTTTTAGCTAAAGCAAAAATGCTAAAAGCCAGTAAAACAATAATTATTTTTGATTTGTTCATGATTCGATGTCCCCTTTATTTAAAATTAAACAAACTTCCTATGTTTTTAGTGTAGATAACTATGTCTTCAAAAATCAATAGTTTGTGTTATAAATATTCTTTTTTTATTTAAAATTCATTGTAGATTTGTTATGAAAATTTAATTACCAAGGTTTTTTTGTTGTAAACACCCAATTGTTTTCTTCATCACCAGTTATTTTTAAATACCAAGTACCTTCTTTAGATCTAGTAGTATGTTTATTAGTTTCAAATATAGTAAATGTTTTTTTTGATCCTCCTAGATGTTCAATTTGGATTTTATATATTTTCCCTTTATGGGCAATAGTTTTTAAGTCTTTATATGTTCTTCGTCCAAATATATTTTTATGAAGATTTTTTTTAGCTGTTTTGGATTTTTGCCAATTGAGTTTTTTGAGCCATATACCTACACTTTTATAGTAATATCCATATGCTGTTATTTTTACACTATGATTTGTGTCATTGTTAGTTTTAATAGTTACAGTTGAATCTTTTGAATCGGCAACTGGTACTCCTAATAGATTGTTCTGAGCTAAAGCAAAAATGCTAAAAGCCAGCAAAACAACTATTATTTTTGATTTGTTCATGATTCGATGTCCTTTTATTTAAAATTAAACAAACTTCCCATGTTTTTAGTCTAGATAACTATGTCTTCAAAAATCAATAGTTTATGTTATAAATACCTTTTTTTACTTAAAATAAGACTTTTCTGTGCCAAATGTGACTTATCCACCCAATGTTTTAAAATATTAAAAGGAGTTTTTTATTTAAATTTGGGGTGGACAAGAAATGAACTTCAAGAAAATACGAGCAGATTTTCCGATTTTTGGCGAAAAAGGGATACCAAAAGAGTTGGTTTACCTTGATAGCGCTGCAACTTCACAAAAGCCGCAGCAAGTTATTGATGCCATTTCAAATTTTTATCAAAATTATAATGCAAATGTTCACCGTGGTGTGCATGACTTAAGCGAGCAAGCAACAAAGCTTTATGAAGATGCACGTCAAAAAGTTTCTAAATTTATCAACTCTTCTGATTTTTCTCAAATAATTTTTGTTCAAAGCGCAACTGCTGGAATTAATTTTGTAGCAGATGCTTGGGCCAGAAAAAATCTAAAACCTGGTGATGAAATTTTAATTAGTCAGGCAGAGCATCATTCTAATTTTTTAGTTTGGCAACGCTTAGCAAAAGAGACTGGTTGTAAAATTAAATTTATTACACTAAATCAGTCTACTTTTACTTTTGGTTGTGCAAATAAAGAACACTATGATTTAGAAACAGTAAGTTTTTATAGCAATGAGAGTTGTGGAAATAGCGGTGTTTGTATAGATCCAAAATGTGATTTTTGGGAAAAGCTAATCACACCAAAAACAAAGCTTGTTTCTATAACAACAGATTCTAACGTTTTAGGACCAGTTTGGGGTGAAGATGAAACTAGGTTGCAAAAATTAATTGAATCTGCTCAAAGAGTTGGAGCAAAAGTTTTGCTTGATGCAGCGCAAACTATTCCACATAAAAAAATTAATGTAAAAAAATTAAATCCGGATTTCCTTGTTTTTTCAGGTCATAAAATGTTGGCTCCAACTGGAATTGGTGTTTTATATATTAAAAAATCTTTGCATGATGACGTTGAACCATACCAACTTGGTGGTTCCATGGTTGCGAGTGTGAGTTTAGAAAATTCAATATGGAAAAAGGCGCCATTAAAATTTGAGGCTGGAACTCCTCCTGTAAGTTCTGCAATTGGTCTTGGTGCAGCAATTGATTATTTTAATAACAATGTAGATTTTTTTGAGCTTGCAAAACATGAAGCAGAACTGTGTTCTAAATTAATTAATGGACTTAATTCTTTTGAAAAAATAAATATTCTTGGAAATGTTGAATATATAAAAAAATATGGCCATCTTGTAACTTTTGAAGTTGAGGGAATTCATGCGCATGACATTGCGGCGTATCTTGATATGAGAGGTATCATGGCGCGAGCAGGTCATCATTGTGCACAACCTTTGGCAACACAACTTGGAGTAGATTCTTCTTTGCGTGTGAGTTTTTACATGTATAATAATCTAAGTGATGTTAAGTTATTTTTAAAATCTTTAGATGAAGCAATAAGATCTTTGTCTTAAATAAAATTCTTTATTTAAAATGAGTAATCAAATAAAAGATAAGCTTTATCAAGAAGAGCTGATGGAGCATTTCAAAAATCCTTGTAACTATGGATCTCTAAAAAATCCTGATTTTGTAATTTCACAAGATGTTCCTTCTTGTGGTGATGTGATTGCTATGGAAGGAAAAATCTCTCAAGATAAATTAGAAGAAATTTCTTTTAGTGGAAACGGTTGTGTTTTAAGCATGGCAACAGCGTCTATGCTTACTCAAAGGTGTAAAGGTTGCAAAATTAAAGAAATTCTTGCCCTTTGCAAAGAAGATGTATTAAAAATGGTAGGGTTAGAACTTGGTCCAAATCGTTTAAAATGTGCATTGCTTTCTTTGCAGGTTTTAAAAGAAGGGATTAATTCTTATATAAAAAAAAATTAAGTAATGAAAGGTTTGAAGTATGATTACAATTCAATTATCAAAAGAAGATTTTTGGGCAAATAAAGCCGAAGGTTATTTTTTCTTATTACGTGAAGATTTTAAAATTACATCAGATTTGAATGTAATTGAAAGCGAGAATTATCCAAGACTTAAAGAAATATTAAAAAAACATAAATTTGAAGGCAAAAAAGATCAATCATTTGTCTTAACAGGTGAGCGAGATGGCAAATTGGTTCAATTTGTTTTCTTAGGGCTTGGCAAAGTTAGCAAGAGTTTTCATAAAAATTTAACAAACCTAAGAGCTACAATTCACAAGCTTGTTGCGTTGGCGAAAAATTTAGAAATACCAGAAGGTGTTTTAAAAATTTCTGATGCAGACTCTTTTGGTGATACCATGAAAGAAGTAGTAAAACAAATTTGTGTTGCTTCACATTTCGCTGATTATAAATTTACAACATTTAAAACTAAAGAAGATGAAAAAAAAGAATTTAATCTAAAATTAAATTTAATTGTTGATACACATGAAAAACATAAAGATTTGCAAGAGTCTTTGAATCAAGGAAACATTATAGGTAGTGCTGTTAATATTGCACGGAATTGGGAAGATCTTCCACCAAATGTTTTGAATCCAACTTATTTTGCAAAAGAAGTTGAAAAAATTGCAAAAGAGCGGAAATTAAAAAGTAGAATTTTTGGACGCAAAAAAGCTGTTGAATTAGGGATGGGCGGTTTTGCTGCTGTTGATGCTGGTTCAGATCAGGATGGTAAATTTATTGTTATTGAATATAAAGTTAATTCCAAAAAAGCTCCTACAATTGTTTTGGTTGGTAAAGGTGTAACTTTTGATTCTGGTGGAATCAGTCTAAAACCTTCTAGGGCAATGACTGGGATGAAATTTGACATGTGTGGCGCCGCTGCTGTTATGGCTACATTGCAAGCGATTGCACAACTCAAGCCAGATATCAATGTTGTAGGTCTTGCTGCTGTTGTTGAAAATATGCCAAGTGGAAAATGTACAAAACAAGATGATATTATAACGTTTATGAATGGCAAAACTTGTGAAATTCAAAATACAGATGCTGAAGGTCGTTTGATTTTAGCAGACACTCTTTGCTATGCAGAAAAATTTTGCAAACCAGATGTGATTTTAGATATAGCAACTCTTACAGGAGCGGTTGTTGTTGCCCTTAGCCATTTTTTTACTGCTGTTTTGACACGTGATGATGAACTATTTAAGAAATTAGAAAAAAGCGGAAGCTTGACTGGCGACAGATTGTGGAGACTTCCTCTTGATGATCTTTTTTCTCCAGCTTTAAAATCTGATTTTGCGGATATTTCTAATATTGGAAAACCTAATTATAGTGGTGGCACAATTACTGCCGGAATGTTTTTAGAAAATTTTGTAGAAAAAACAAAATGGGCACATCTTGATATTGCAGGAACATCAAATGAAGTTCCAGGAATTAGTGGAGCAACAGGAGTTGGTGTTAAATTATTTATTGATTATATTTTGAACTATAAGTAAAAAAGTATAAGTAAAAAAAAAGGCCGCATATTTTGCGGCCTTTTTTTTGTAAGATTTTTTATGGTTTTGGAGAGTATGGAGGAATTGGTGGAGAAGGGCATGGAGAGTTCGCGTAAAGTGTAACATAGAATCCAGTTGGAATTTGAAGGTCATCTAATTGGTCTGCTATATCTACAATTATTTTTTCTCTTTTGGTGGTTGGATCTATAAAGCGATATTTTATTCTATTTTTTTCTTTTGCTCTTTGAGCGCATTGGTGTATACGTAAAGTTTCTTCATTCATGACAATTGGTTTTATTGTAAAATCCACGTGGCGGAAAATAGGGTAGGCTGTTTTGACAATGTGGCCACGACTGTTCATTACTGCTTCAATTAAAATTTCTGTTCCATCTTCTTCGATGTGTCTTCCTAATATTACACCATTATTTATTGCAATGCGGAATTCTTCGCTGCTTATTCTTTGAATATTTTCTATTAGTTCTGATCTTGACCATTTTGAAGGAAAAAAGGTTGAATATTTTGTTGGCATAGGTCTGGTTGGAAAATTTGTTCCAGGGGAGCGTGTTAAAATTTCTGCGCCAAAAACTCCAGTTTTGTGATTTCTGCTAGTTGGTCTGAGTGTTGGGGTTCTTTCTGGTTGTGGAGTATGGTGAAAGCCTCCTTGGTGTGTGATGGCGTGTGGTGATTGTGTTGGGATCGCAGGTGTTAAATCTCTAGGAGTTCCTATATGTGGAGTGTTGACTATAGGGAATATTTTTTGTTCAAAATCATCGGAACACATTTTTAATGGACTTTTTGCGGGGTCTTTTGAACATAATTGTCCTTTGTATATTTTAAAATGTGTTAATAGTTTGCTATGATCTGTTCCTACTTCTCTTTGTAATATTTGTAATATAGATACTGCCTTAGCTTTTTTCCCAATCGGTTTGGGAGAAGGATTTACTGGCGTTTGAGGCGTCTTTGGAGAACCAATTGCTAAATGTGTTGGCATTGGTCTGGGTGTATCTGTTGGAGTCTCAGAAGGAACGAATAATGAGCTAGGTGTTTCTTGCAGAGGAGGACCATCTAGAAATTCATCAAGATGACGTTGAATATCATCATCTCTATTTTGTTGTGTATCTTCTCCAAAATACAATCTTCTTACACAAGCTGGCGGTTGTAGGCCATCTTCAATTTTTGGTGCTGTACGCCATAAATGCTTCATTTGTGGTGTTAATCCTGTTGGCATTTCAGTTCTAGCCATTTTTCGGGGAGGTTGATCTGGAGTAGGAGCTTCTTCCCTTGTTCTTTTTCCAGGAGTTCTTCCTGGCGTTCTTGTGAAAGCACTTCTTCCTGGTGAGCCAAACATTTGTTGAAATGTTTCACCTTCGCTATCACTTGCCAATTCTTCTGAAATTTGTGCTTCTTCTTCAGATGGAGATTCATGTGGATATGCAAAAATATGATTTGAATTTATTGAAAATAACAAACTTAGTAAAAAAAGAATTTTTATTTTTTTTAACTTTTTCATTTTTATAACCTCCATACATTTTTACTTTTTAAATTGTCTTATTGTTTGATCTTTTAGCTAATAAAAGCTTACCTAAAATTTTTCTATTTGTCCAATCGGCACCATTGAAAAACGTTGTGTTTTAGGGCGTTTTTTTTAAAAAACACTAATTTTGTTTAAATTTTAATTTTATTTATTTAATTTAAAAAAAAATGGTAAATTTGCCTGTATTTACGTACTTTTTAGTAAAATTTATCTAAAGTATGGCTTTTGTTCTAGAAAAGGTATTAAAATTAATTAAAGTTAAATATAAAAAAGAATGTTTTTGGGGGAGTTTATCATGAACGCATATGTTCAAAATTGGACTTATTTAACAACAGGGCTTGTGCAAATGTTATTTTTTTTGGCTCTCATTCCACAAATAATTGTTAATTATAAAGCTAAGTCAGCTTATGGTATGAGTGATTTTATGCTTTGCGGACTTTTTTTGGGATATTTTTGGGATCTTTTTTATTTTTTTTCATCTGAAAATTTTACACTTGCTTATAAAATAAAAACCCCGCTTGCTATTATTGCAGTGTGTGTTTTGATATACCAGAGAATTTATTATTCTAAAACAGTAGTTTCCAGGTTAAGGTTTTTTAAAATTATGGGAATTGCCTTAACAATTTCGTGTGTTTTAGTATTTTTAATTTTCAAAAGTGATTTTAGCCACGAATTATCTTTTGGTTGGATAGCAACCACAGTATGGTCAACGTATCAGTTGCCGCAAATAATTAGGATTTTTGTAAACAAATCTGTTGCAGGATTCAGTTTAGGTTTTGTTATTGTGTTACTGTTTGCTTGTGGCATTGAACTAGTTAATATTATTGTTTTACATTTGTCTTTGCCGTATCTTATTGGTGTATCTCGTGCCATTTTGGCAAACGGGATTTTAGCCCTTCAGTTTTGGATATATAGGCATTAAGATTTATAAAAAGTAGGTTTGATGTTAGACAGATTTAAATTAATAAAAGAATTTTCAAAAATACGCTCAAAATTATTTCCAGACAAATCTAGTCAAATCAATCTTGCTAAAAAAATTTGGCAAGAGATTTCTAAAAGTGAAATGTTCCCATCACGTGTTTTAGCCTCACACAGTTCTTTTCTTATTCCTGGTTGGAAAGGAAACTTAGATGACGCTTTTGATGTAGATTCTAAATTGTCAAAATATTGTGTTTTAGCTGTTGATGGTTCACAAATCTATCCAGACCGCAATGCTCCAGGAAGTGGTTGTTTTTTAATTAATGTTGGAGGAGCTTTGTTTGAGTATGGCCAAAAAAGCTCAGTAGATTTTTTTTCAGATCCATATGTTTTTGTTGTTGAAGATTTTAAAGATAATAATTTAGAATTTTCATTTTCTAAAGATTTAATTGATTTAAGGCGAGAAGAGTTTGAACTGCAAATTGCATTTGAAACAGCCTTTGAAAAATTAAGTAACAAGAATGTTCCAGCGGTTTGTTTGTTTGATGGTTCACTGATTTTTTGGCACTTGGAAAGTAAATCACCAGATACAAAAAATTTATTTTTAGATTTGTATCTTTCAAATTTAGAAAAATTTTATGAAGAGAAAATTTTAATTGCTGGATACATAAGCTATCCCAAAAGCAAGGAACTTGTAAATTTAATAAAGCTTGGACTTTGCAGGTTTAGCATAGCAGATTGTATTTCATGTCATAAAAAACATGATTCTTTTCCTTGCAAGCAAGCAGATTATTTGTTGGACACGCATGTTGCTAGGTTTTTTTTAAAAAAACATCAACGAACTACGCTTTTTACGAGTAACTCAAAAATAATAGAAAATTATCCTGATCACCTAAAACCACATTTTTTTTATTTTGATATTGGTACAGAAATTGCTCGTATTGAAATTCCCGCTTGGATTGCTGAAAATGATTCTTATGTTGATGAAATTTGCAGTGTTATTTTAAATCAGTCTCAAAAAGGAAGTGGTTATCCTGTTTGTCTAGCTGAAGCGCATGAGCAAGCAGTTGTTAAAGGTGTTGATAGAGATTTTTTTTACCAACTTATTTATAAAGAAGGTTTTGAAAATAAGAAGCCTTTGTTTTTTTCTCAGAAGAGTTTAAAGAAAAAAGGAATGAAGGTTTAGGTAAAAAATTGTGTTCCTGTCCGTTCGTCCTGAGGTATTTGCTTTGCAAATAGTCTCGAAGGATTTGAGCGGTTCTTTATTTTAAAAATTGAAGATAATAAAGCCTTCGTATGCTATCATGCGACTTAGAATTATTTTTATTCTTTAGATAATCCAACGTTTTTTTAGGGGATTTCTTGCCAAATCCCCTACGACCCCTGGCACATAAGGAGACCTTATGTATCCCAAACAATCGTAAGTCTCTCTTTTACTATACAAAATGAATATCGGCGCATCTCAGACGATAACATTTGCGCCTTGTAAACACGTCGCAAAAATGTTCTAACTCGATGCACCGGTTTTATAAAATCCCACGAATTATGATTTTTAAAATAAAAAATTGTGTTCCTGATTGTTGAAGAAGTAATGTATTTAAATGGCGACTTAATATATAAAAGACTACAACCGGTTTCTTTATTTAGAAAAATAGGAAAAAAAATTAGGTTTGCATTTAGTAAATTATTTAAAAGAAAGAGTTCTTAATTTTTACTCAAGTGCAATAACTCCACTATCTGTTCCAGCTAAAAGTTGCCCATTGCCAGAAATATTTTCTATCCAATGGACTCTTGAGACATCTGTTAGTTCACCATCAAGATATGAACCTTCAATATTCCATTCATTTCCATAATAAGGAAAACTATACAAATTATTATATGCGGTATGATTTGCAGAAAATGAAGAATAAAATCTTCTACCACCATCACTATAAAAATACAAAGTTCTGTCTACAGATGAAAGTGCCGCCGTTCCAGTTGCAAGATCTGCATTTGTAAAATTTTGTTGTGCATAAGCAAAAGCAGGGCCTTCTGCTTCATCAAACCTATTTGAACTTAAAAGACGGAAAGCGCTATTTTGGTAATAACTTTTTCCACTTGAATCATAAAGCGAAATTGAAAATATTTTTTGGCACAAGCCATCATAAGATGAGGCGTCTGTTGTAGGAATTCTTTTAATGGAAAATAGTGATTGGTATGCGCGTGTAGAATCAATTGTTGTCCAATTTCCTGCTGTTGCAGAAACTATTTCATACAAATCATCTGGTGCATAATAAATTCCCGTATTTGTTGTAAGTAAAGCACGGTTTTTTTGGCCATTATTGTCTGTAAAAAATTTTATTCCTGTAAAAAAAGTGTTTGAAGGAATTGCGTGAGTTCCAGATTTTACAATAGTGTTAGTTAAAAGATTGCTTGTCATACTGTTAACATCATTTTCTAAAATTATTCTCCATAAATTAGAAGTTAGACTACCAATTGAATTTATATCTTGTTCTATCAAATATACAGCGCGGCCATCACTTTCTATTTGTGTAACAGGACCGGTTATTTTTGAAGATGCCATTCGCATCCATGAAGATGTGCCGTCAAAAGGATCTGTAGACAAATCTGTTAGTCCGCCAGTAGTGGAAGTGTCAAACCCCGCATTATTACCAGCAGTTTTTGCATAAACATACAAGCCGGTATCTGTTCCAGCAAAAAAGTATCCTTGTGTTGTGGTTCCACTGAGTAATTTTCTTGAATAACCCAGACAACGAACTATTCCTGAATCTGCAGGGATGGTTGTTAGTAAATGATTTGTTGCAGCAGAAAAATCTGTGATAACGGTATTAAAGTTTCCTGTTGTTGTTCTAGCAAAAGAAACTTTTTCTACTCCACCAAAAAGAGTTAGAGCATTGTCTGGATCATTAGCATCACCAGCTTTTCCGATGGACGGAGTGTCTTTTGGTAAATCAAGAACTGCAGTGCAACCATCTGAAAGATTACTTGTAATTATTTCAGAAAGAGCATTGGAAGAAAAACTTGATGTATCCCATTTTGTTCTTGCAACAACTTTAGGATCTTCTGCAGAATCTTGTCTGATTTGCCAAATTTTTCCAGTTCTGCCATCAACAGAAAAAAAGTATGTTTTATCTTGATTGTTTACATCATTATTAACAGAAGGGAAGGCTCTTTGCCACGCGGTCCAGCACGTTATGGTTCCGTTGTTGTCAAACATTGCTTGTGAAGACCAGATTCCTGGATCATTATTGTTATTTCTATTTGCGCCGTCAAAAGAAACATAAACACAATCCCCAACAACATCTATGTCAGATGCTGGGCCATTTGCTGCCGTCCAGGGAGCAGGATCTCCACCTACTAAAAGACCGCTTAGTTCTAAATCAGCAGCTGTAAAACCGTCTGTCCATTCAGTTTTATCATTATCATTTTTAACAATTTGCCCTTTGTTGGTTCCGCTAGAGGCAACTTGAAAAGCATAAAAATTTCTTCTGAAATCGGCTGTTGAACTTCCATTAATAATTACATAATATCTTCCGGTACTAGTTTTCATTACGCGAACTTTATAAATAATTGGATTGTTTGCGCTCCCTCCATTGGCAACATTTGTTGCAAAAATTGTTTCTTCTCCTGCTGCCGGGTTTACACTATCTGGTAAAATGTCACTTATGCTTAAAGCACCATTACTAATTTTTCCAAAAGACAAAGCTGAAAAATAATTATTTCCTGCGGCTGGAACTTGAGAGGTTACATTACTTGAGATATAAAGAAGTTCAAGTCTTGGGTCCCAATACATATCTGTTACTGGTGCAACAGTGTCTAAAGAGGTGTCATTGCTGTCTGTCCTTAAAACGTGGTTTCCTCTTTGATTATCTAAAACAACAGCATTGGCAGAAATTTTTGCAAGTGCGTTGGTGCCATCAACGGTAACTGTTAGAACTCCAGAATATTGCGTGTTGCTTCCGCCGCTCCCATGAATTCTTAAAAATGCATATTGGTTACTACCTGCTAAGTTTGAAAAACTACTGGCTTGGGCTCCATTGCTATCTAAAATGCTTGTAACTGGCAGAGATAAAACTGAATTATCTGTGAGATAAATAACTTTTAGTGAAGGCGTTGTGGAAGAGTCATGAAGTGCCACGTGTGTTGCAACTTTACTATCATTATTTATTAATGCCATAGAATCAAATGGTTTTTTTGCTGCATCTGCGGTTGCTAAAGCTTCAAAATAGGTAGCGGCTCTTGTTGCTCTGGCTACTGAATATGTAGCGTTTGCCGTTCCTGTTGCAACATAAAGAGTTCCTTCATATCTATCATAAGCTTTAGTATTTATGCTTTGTGCAAAATTACTTTGGCCAGAATTGTCTTGAGAGATTTGTTCTAGGGCATTTAAAAAAGCAGGGGATAGAAAAAAAATTAAAGTTAAAATTTTTTTTGCTTGCTTCATGAATTCTCCTTTTAGAAAAAAACTTTTTTTAGAAAAAAAATTTATATTTTCCAACGAATGTCAATTCCCAGCCCAGCTCCCAGCATGCTGGTTTTGAAGGCGTTTTTGCCGTTAAATGGATAGTTGTAAAAAACATTTATTTTTGGGGCTAATTTTTTATTTTTTAGTTGAAGACTAAAATCATAATCAATCATGAAGTGGAGAACATTCATATCCCATGCTTTTAGAGAAAGATCATAATTTACTGTAGCCATGTCAAACAGAGAATTATCACTAGGGGTTAAATGATCTTTGTCTTTTCTGTTATAAGAATAACCTACAAGCGCAGATAGTCCGCTGGCAAAATGGTCAAATTTGATATCAAACTCTAAGTGCCATAAGGAACCTTTTCTTTCTTTAGTTTCTCCTATTGCAAGTTTCATTAAACCCTGTTGTTTGGAATGTGTTTGCATTCTTTTGGTTAGTGTTTTGTCAAAAAATATAATGGCACCTCCGTTAAGAGTGAGGGTTAACCAATCATAAGGTCCTATATCAAGTTGACATTCTAGTGGAATTCCCCAGTGTTTTTTATAACCAGTGGGAATGGAAAATACTTGATCTGTTTTTTCTGCTTTACCTGTTGGAAATAAAATTCCGCTTTTTAAGCCAAAGCTTATAAGTTTTATATGTTCATTATCTATATTTGTTTCAATATCTTGCCAACCTAAAAGTATACTGGCATCACCCAAACCAGTTTCTGAGTAAGATGTATTGTATTCTTTTAAATTATGATTACTTAATATTGTATTTAAATTGTTTTTAAATATTTTCCAAGCCCAATATTGCTGTGAAAATATTCCTGTTGCAGGTGATTTGTCTGTGTAACTTATGTTGTATAGTTTGAGATTTCGAATTGGGAGGTGGGCTTCTAGATAAAAATTTGATACTAGGTTTTGACGTAAATCAATATTAAAATTATTAATTCTAAATTTCCCATCAAATTCTAGTTGTCCAAAAGTATCATTTGTTTTTGAATGGTTAATTATTGCATCACCTAAAAATTCTGCAAAATTTTGTTGACTAGGTTCTAGGGCGACATTTTCCATCAGATACAACATGTTGTAGTTGCCTGTTGGATTTAGCAGAGGAGCCGTATGGCCGTTTTTATCCCAACATTTACTTGTAGAACCGTATGCATAACTGGCGTCAATTTTTGTGTACCAGTCAGAAACTTCATATGATTTTTTTCTATCAAACCAACAAGTTGTTGAAGAGCGATGAAGTTGTGGTGCTTTGTAAAAATGTGCGTTATCAGTAAAGACAATTTTTGGAGTATAAATTAGTAGGATTGAAAACATTAAATATTTTTTTAAGCACATTATGTTTTCTCCTTTTTAAAAATTAAATAAAAGTTTTTGCTAGTTGAACAGCTTTGACCTAAATTGTGTTTCTATTTAAGGCCGTTCGCCCTGATCCTTCGAAAAGCTTCCTCCGTCGCAAAGCTATGGTGGACACGCAGGATGCTCGGCATGTTTTGTAAATCGTCTTGAAGGGTTGCTAGAATGGCCTATACAATTTTTTTTTACTTTATGCTTTTTTTGTTTGTAACGTTGGTTGATTGCTTAATGTTTCTATTCTTTTTAATTCATTTTGTGCAGTTGTTGCAAACCATTCAGGAGCATTTTTTATATTGATTATTGAGTTAAGATATTTTTTTGCGTCAGCGAGTTTTCCAAGTTTTTCTAAACAGTTTACAATTCTAAAATGTGTTTGCGCAAGTGAGTTAGGAAGAGATTTAGATTTGTTAAATGCTTCTAGAGCTCCCATGGTATTCCCCAATCTAAAAAGTGTTTCTCCTAGATTGTAGAGGTAAAGAGGATTTTTTTGGTCACTTTGAGCAAGTTGGCCATAGATTTTTGCGGCGTTTTGGTACCCACCTGTCATAAAGTAAGCATTAGCTAAGTTGAAGTAGGTTTGTGTTTGCCTTGCTCCCATAGAAATTGCTTTATTAAATGCTTCAATAGCTTCAGGAAATTTTTGTATTTTTATGCAAGCTTCACCTAAAGCTCTAAATCCCATTTCATTATCTAAATCACCTTTGGTTGCCTTTACAAAACTTTCATATGCTTTATCATTTTCCTTTTTTTCTAAATAAAGTCTGCCCAAATTCATGAATGCTTTTCCATAATATGGACGTAGTTTTAGTGCAAGATTAAAGCAGTGTTCTGCACCAGCAAGATCTTTTTTTTGAAGATAAAAAGCACCTAAATTATTATATGCTTCTGGGTAATGAGGGAAAATTTGAATAGCTTTTTTTAGTGCCATTATGGCCATATCAATTTGATTTTTTGTTGAATATGCTACTGCTAAATTACTCCAAGGATCAGGGTAAGCTATTGAATCTAGTCGAATTGCTTCTTTATAACATCTAATAGCTTCGTCCCATTTATGTGCTTCTGCTTTTGCAACGCCCAAATTATTGTGACCTCGTGCTTTGAGTGGGGCTTTTTTTACAATATCATCCCAATATGCTTCATTAGTTTCAAAAACTTTATTTCGCTCTAAAGCACCGTAACCAATTGGAAGAAGAAACATAATTGAAAATAATATTTTATTTGTTTGTGCATAAAGTTGTGGTTGTTTTTGATTTTTAATCATGAAATAAAGAAAATATGCAAATGTTGCAGGAACTAAAAAAAAGAAAACTCCAAATGCCTGCATGCTTTGTGGCATTTTCCAAATTAAAATAGAAGCGATTGTTGTGTAAAAAATAATAATCAGAGAAAAAATCGCTATAAAAGATTTGTTGAATATAGATTTTAAGTCATGATTTTTGAAAAAATCTGCAATGTAATTAATGATGTGTGTTATGCCTATTGCTATCGCAAATAACCAACCGACAGAAGAAAGATAAGTTTTGTAATCACAAATAAGTTCAGCGGATGGAATAATGCTAGATCTTGGTGCAATTGCTATTAAAAACCAAACAAGTCCAAAAGTTAAAAATGGGTATTGTTTTTTTACAATATTTCTTATGATGAAAATTACTATTGCGCTTAAAATTAAAAATGGAAAAAATGCGTCAGGAGCAAAAAATCCGTCTACTAGTTTCCAGTCATATTCAACACTCATATTGATGGGCCAAATAAATATTAATAGGTAATGCAAAATAACCTTAAATTCTGAAATAAAATATGTACCAGGTGTAATGAGATCGGTATGTTTTTTTGTTAAAATATTTCCACGATTGTTTAAAACAGCAGAATTAAAACTAAATATTTTTTTTATCCAAGCCCAAGATTTGAAATATATAAAGGAGCCAAAAATTGTAATTGCAAAAATAATATAAATCCAAAATCTGTTTTTAAATGTTTTCCAAGATTGTTCTGATAGTAAAAACCAATCCAAAGCGATGGCTAAAAATGGAACCACAACTACGATTTCTTTTGTACTAGAAGAAAGAAGCGCAAAGGCAGCCATTAAAATTGTAAATATAATTTTTGAAATAATATTTTTGGACTGAACTATTTTTACAAAGAAAAGTAATGTTGTAAGGATAAAAAGCGTAGCCAGACCTTCTAGGCGTGACTGGATAACATAAGAAACTAATTGTGTTTGAACAGGGTGAAGCAAAAATAATGCGGTTGTTAGAGATGAAATTAAGAGTGCATTGTTTCTAACAAATTTGCTTTTTTTAATGTGTGTGCAAATAGTTAATATCAAATAGAAGAGCACAACTCCTGCTAAAATGTGAATTATGAGATCAACAACTCTATATGAAAAAGGATCAAACTTTCCAATTTTATAGTTAACTTTATTTAGCCAATCCGCAAACCAACGAGGGCTAAGAACATGGCTCCATCTCCATGATTGATAATGGCGGATGTGAAATTTTTTAGTTATATGTGCAATGTCGTCAAATTGAAAAGGGTTGTGGAGTGATGGGTAGTAAAAGATGATTGTAAGTATGCTAAGAACAGCAGGTGGTAATAATTTCTCCCAAATGCTGTAGGTTGGTGCTACGTCTTTAGGTTGATTTTTTTGTAGCTTATTATTGTTTACTTTTTCTTTTTTTATGCGTTGTGATTTTTGACTCATTTTTGTGTCTCCTTTTAATCAAAAACTTATTGACATAGCATAGTAAATTTTTTTAATTAAAGAAATTGAAAACCAAAGTTTATATATAGAAATTTTCATTTTGTAATGGAATTTGACCTTATTAGCAATATTTTTTATCATTTTAGTTGGTCTTAGTATTGAATAACTTTAAGAGTATAAAATTATGAACAATAATATTCAAATAATTATTTATCAAATTGTAACTTTAATTCCAGCATTTATTTTAGCCCTTAGTTTTAGGGGGTTTTTTAGAGCGCTTGCAGCAAAGCTTATGGGAGATGATCTTCCTAAGCGTGAAGGCTTTTTAACTCTTAACCCTCTAGCACACATAAATTTTTTGGGTTTGCTTTTGATTCTTCTTATTTTAGGTGTGATATCTTCCATGTTGGGTATTGCTGAAGTTCAAAGTTTTATATTTATAGGTTTAATTTTAATAGGAATTCGTTGGTCTTATGTTGTTCCAATCAATGTTTCAAGTTTTAAAAAAATAAAACTAGGCATGGTGTTAGTTGCTTTGTCTGGTCCCGTAGGCGAATTTGTTTTAGCTCTTTTAACTATGTATTTTTTAAAGTATTTTCCTTTTAAATTATGCCCACTATATGTAATTAAAACATTTCATTCTATTTGTCAGTCAACAATAAGTTTGGCAATTTTTTTTGGTGTAATTCATTTAATTCCACTGCCACCATTTGACGGCGAAGGAATTTTAAAGGGTTTGGCGCCAGCTTCTTGGGGGAATGCAATTTCTTGGCTTGAGAGTAAGTCCCTGTTTGTTTTTATTATTTTTATTTTCTTTTTTGACTTCTTTGCGGTCTTTATTAATACATTTTCTTTATATATTTACGGATTGCTTTCTTCTTTGGTATTTTAGCTAAAAGACAATCTTTATTAATTTTTATTTGAGGAGTAATCGTGTTTGGTGTAAATATTGGTTCACAGATTCTTGCAAGGATTGCAATTTTTTTACCAGCATTTTTGCTGGCTATAGCATTTCACGAATTTGCGCATGCTTTAGTTGCAAATTGGCTTGGAGATGATACTGCAAAGAAAATTGGAAGATTAAGTTTAAATCCATTTAAGCATTTAGATTTTTTTGGAACATTTTTTTTGCTAATTTTTGGAATTGGTTGGGCGCGGCCGGTTCCTTTTAACCCTAAAAATTTTAAAAAGCCCAGGCTTTATTCTGTTTTTGTTGCGCTTGCAGGTCCGCTAGCAAATTTAATAATTGCATATATTACTTTGTATTTTGTGGTTTATTTTCCAAATAACTTGTTTTCGCCATCTGTGCAGATAAGTCTTTTGCAGATTCTAAATGCTATTGTTTATATCAATGTTATGCTTGGCGTATTTAATTTACTTCCTCTCCCTCCGCTTGATGGAAGTCATCTTTTGTTTGCTATTTTGCCTGCTAATTGGCAAAAAGTGTATTGGGCAATCCAGCGGTATGCAATTTTAATTTTGATTTTACTTTTTTATGCACCTCCAACGCGTAAGGTTTTTATTAATACCATTGTATTTGTTTTGGATTTGTTAAAATCTATGGTTATAAAATTTACATTTGTTTAAAAAAAAATCGTTTATTTGTTCTCAGGTTGAGTTTTGTTAGTGTTTTGAAGTATATGAAGTGACGATTTATGAGAATTTAGGAATATAGATTATGGTACAAGAAATTAAAGAAGTTTTAGAAAATTTAAGCATGGGCTGTGAGCAAATATTACCAAAAGAAGAATTTGCAAAGAAATTTGAAAGCAAAAAAAAGTTAAAAATTAAATTCGGGATGGACCCAACTGCGCCAGATATTCACCTGGGACATGCTGTAGTTTTAGAAAAGCTAAAACAGTTTCAAGATTTGGGCCATGATATTGTTTTTATTATTGGAGATTTTACTGCAAGAATAGGGGATCCTTCTGGAAAGAGTAAAACGCGCCCACCGTTAACAAAAGAAGAAGTAGATAAAAATTCAAAAACATATTTTGACCAAGTCGGTAAAATTCTAGATATCAAAAAAACAACTATTCTTTATAATTCTCAGTGGCTTTCAAAGTTAAATTTAGAAGATTTTATTAAAATTGCTGGCAAGATTACTTTAGCCAGAATTATTGAGAGAGATGATTTTCAAAAAAGACTAAAAGAAAAAGCTTCTATTGGAATACATGAACTTTTCTACCCAATTTTGCAAGCTTATGATTCTGTAGAGTTGGATTGTGATATAGAAGTTGGCGGAACAGACCAAACATTTAATTTATTAATGGGCAGATATTTGCAAGAACATTTTGGGCAAGAACCACAAGTTATAATGACATTTCCGCTGCTTGAAGGTTTGGATGGCAAAAAAAAGATGTCCAAAAGTTATGGCAATTACGTTGGTTTAACAGAAGAGCCGTCTAGCGCTTTTGGAAAATTGATGTCTATTTCTGATGAGTTAATGTGGCGTTATTACAAACTCTTACTTTGTAAAAATGATAAAGAAATAAAAGAAATGCAAAGTGGGGTAGTTTCTGAAAAACTTCATCCTATGAAATTAAAAAAAGAAATGGCGTTTGAGATTGTTAAAAAATTTTGGTCACAAAAAGATGCGCAAAAGGCACAAGAAACTTTTGAGTCCCTTTTCCAAAAACATGATTATTCAAAAGCTAAGCAAATCAAACTTCCAAAAGATTTTGCTAATCCTGTTTGGATAGTTGAATTGCTTAAAGAACTTGGTGCTATAAAAACTTCATCTGAGGCAAAACGTTTGATAGAAAGTGGGGCGGTTTCTTTGGATGATGAAGAAGTTAAAGATTTTAAGACGAATGTTTCTTGGAAAAGTGGGATGATTGTTAAAGTTGGTAAGCACAGAATTTACAAACTATAAAGATATCTTATCTCATTAATAGAACGCAAGCATCTGTGTGTACAACCAATTCCTTTTTGTCCATCGCGGCTCATTATACGTTCTATGAATACTGTTCCAGTATCGATGACGCCACCTATGTTGTAAATAATTCCTTTGCTTTCGTCTGAAAATTGAAACATGCAAACAACTATGTCGCCTCTAACTGGGTCTCGTTCTAGTTGTGAATAAGGTTCAGCCTTGTCCCATTCTTCTTGTGTTGCCGGTCTCCAGGGAGTATTATTTTGAACGTAAGTTATTGAAGGCAATATTCTTAGGACCTTTTTACTTTTAGGTTGTTGAGGGTGTGGGCCAGCTTTTCTTTTATCCCTTTGTTTATGACCTTGCATATCTTCTTCTGGATAAGCAAAAACATGCTTTGCATTTATTGAAAAAATTAATGTGAGAAAAAATAAGATTTTTATTTTAGTCATTTTATTCTCTATAAAGTCTGATTTGACCTGGTTTTACGTTTTTGTGGTAGCCTTCTTCTATTTCCATAAAATATGAATGCGTTCCAGAGATTGGGTGAGTGAAAATACGTATGATTTTTCCTCTTAAAAGGGTCTTGCCGTAGAAACTCCCAGGATTTGGGTTTTTAAAGACAACTACATCATACATTTGTGGTTGTGGTTCGTTTGCTAAAAATTCTGAGGCACAGTTCCATTCATCTTCTGTGGCTTCTATGTATGGCGGATCTTCTGCCCAAATGTTTTTGTGGCTTATAAAAAAGATTAATATGAGAAGGAAAGAAATTGTATTTTTTTGTTTAAACATATTTTTATTCTTGTTGAGGTGGATACGGTCTAATACATTCTAAAGGGCTAGCAAAAGTTTGTTGTGTTCCTCTAAGTGTTACATAATATGTGTTTGATGCATTTGGATAGCGGTCAATTCTTGTAATTTTTCCAATGTAATAATTAATTCTTGGAATATGTAAGATAACTTGTTCGCCAATATTTGGTTGGGCTTCTTCTGAAAAGCGTCTTGCTGCTTGCCATTCGCTTTCTGTTGCAATATTGTCATCAAAGATTTGAATAACTGGTTGTCTGATTTGTCTGATTCTTTCTTGAGCTTCTCTTGTTAATCCAGCAGGTTTTAGATGAAATGAAAATAAAATTAAAATTATTAGATGTTTTTTCATGTTTATTGGTTTCGTATTTTGTTTATTTTTACCAACGTGAATGGGATGTTTCTGTTTCAGAATCAGAAGATGAATCTTCTGGATAATCTTTTTCTTGTCCTTCTGTATCAGAATCTTCAAGATGATCAAAAAGATTTCCGGGTCCAAGTTCAATTAGACCTGGTAGAATGTCGCTATGAGTATTTAGTATTTTAACAGCTTCTTCTCCATGTCTTTCGAGAGCTTCGCGTCCCCATGAAGTTCCCAATGCTATATTTAACCAATTTTTCCCTGCAAAGATTGTTTGAGTGTTTATTGTTAAAAAAATTGTTGCTAAACAAAAAAATATTATTTTTTTCATGAATTTACCTTTCTTTGGATTTATGCATCTTCAAATTCAATATCTAAAATTTTTACATCAAAATTTTCTGTATCTAAATCGTGATTTTCAATTAATTCTTCTAAATTTTCTGGACTAAAACTATCTAAAAACTCATAGTGTTTCATTAGTGCAGAGGCTACTGTATGGATTCCATGTTTTTGTATTGCTTGCTTGCACCATTGAGTTGATAAGATTTTTTCTATTGGTCCTTTTGAAAAAAATATTTTGTTGTTTGTTGTTAAAAAAAGAATTGCAAAAATAAATACTATAATTTTTTTCAAGATTTTATCTTTTTGGCATTAAGATTTACATTTGTTTTATTGCTGTGCAATTATAAAAAACAACTAAGAATAAAGCAAATTTCGGTGTTTTTTGTATGTTGTTTTGAAAAATAAAAGTGATTAGCCTGGTTGTTGAATAGTAATTCTTGGGGGCTTTCTTCTAAACCGATCTCTAAAGGTTTGAAGGCGAGTTCTTATTGCGTTTATTTTTTGATTTGTTGTCCTAACAAGTCTTATAGTGTTCCATATATTTTTTACATTTGTGATTATGACTACTGCTACCATAATGAGTACTGCGGAGATTTCGTATTTACCTTTTGGCGCAGCAACTTTATATTTTTGTTTTTCTTTGTCTAATTTTTCACTTGATTTGGATTGGATTATTTGTTTTTCAGCACCTATTAATTTCATTATTTTTTTAATTTTTACAATGAGCTCTAAGTCATAAGGTATTTCTTTTAGAAGTTCAAAAAATTCTTGTTCTCCTTCGCGCATGAAACGTTTTATAATTTTTTTAGTATCAACTCTTCCTTCATAGCCTTGGAGTGTTTGAACGGTTATTTTAAATGTTATTAAAATATTTCTAATAATGAAATAGCGGAGAGGGTATAGACAAATCTCATTTCCTGTTAGTTGGTCTATAAATTCCATTTTGTAGTCATACAATTCTCTAAGCCCGGTATTTACGTAAATATTTGCTCTATCAAGGAAGCAAACTGGTAGCCATATATCTTCGTATATTGAGTCATACAATCTTTGGAGAAGCGCATTGGTTTTTTTGTTGTAGTTATTTTTTAAAATAAAATGTGTTTCTTTTGTTAGAGAAAAAATAATATCTATAGAGCGGATGCGCTCTTCTTCTAATTTTGCTATGAGAGATTTTTTCCCTACATGTTTAACAGGATCTTGGTTATATAAATGTTTAGCAAGGTTTTGGGCACATTTTATGTTACGGCAAGAAACAAAATCTCGTTGTGTGATGCTGCACTTTAGGTTTTGAAAAATTACAGGAGTTAATAGTAGAAGAGGGATTGTGAAAAAATATTTTTTTATTTTTTTTAACATGATTTTTCCCTATTTTTTATTTTTAAACGAATACAAGTTGTGTTTAGGTTAAGTTTTATATTACACTGCCGTTCGTCCTGAGGGATTTGTAAGGCATTTTAATGCGAAACAAATCGTCTCGAAGGATTTGAACGGTATTTAATAAAAAGTGTCCGTATCGGCCCTTTGGGCAACCCTTCGAGACAATTTGCAAAGCAAATTCCTCAGGGCGAACGGCCAAAATAATCTGGCCCTGAGAGCCTAAATTATTTTTATGTAATTTTTGAAGTTTTTTATTATTTAAACAGAAAAAGGTTTTTGTTTTAGATAAAAGAAGCCCTGGTTTTTGGCCAGGGCTTTTCAGATAGTTTGATAATTATAAAGCAATTTATTCTGATTGCTTTTGCTCTTCTTGGTCTTGCTTTTCTAATTCTTGGATGTGGCAAATGTATTCATCTATTTTTCTTATCATGCGGAGATGACAATCTGACGTTTGTTCACATGCGCTTATTTCTTTTTTTAATTGACTCAATTGTGACCAAAGAAGTCTTTCACCGTTTTGTGATTGTGATGCTTGATGACGTAAGATTCTTCCATCTTGATCTAATCCTGCTATTTGAGTTTCTTGTGTTGCTAATCGTTTACCCAAATCTTGTCCGGTTTGATGTAAACTTGCCACTTGAGGTTGTAATGTTGCTAATTGTCCACCAAGAGCATGTAAAATTGTTTCTGCTTTTTGTTTGGTTGTTTCTAAGTCTGTGCGAAGTTCTTTGAGCTTTGTTGTCTGGGTAGAATTTTTGACAAAGAGACTCAAGTAAACAAGGCTTGATGGTGAAATGCGCTTATTATGGTTTGTTGGTTTTTTGTGTGATTTTCTAATTTCTTTTAAAACAAGATCGTTTAATCTTATTATTTTTTTCCTGATTTTCCGTTTAACAAGTTTTTTTGCAAAAATTTCATTTGTATTTTGTTGTAATTGTTTGGCAAAATCTTTTATTTCTCTTGAATATGCTAGCGATGGCCTTACACCCATTTGAAGTGAAAACAAAATTATTTTTGTAATGGGATAGCAAAATGGCCTTGCTAAAATTGTTGTGGATGTTTCGTTTGAGATTTCAATTTCATAATTGTAAAGTTCTTCAATTAAGCGAATAATTTCTAAATTGTGTTGTTCTTTAGAAATTAAATTTAACCAGCAATCTTCATAAATTGCATCATAAAGATTTTGTAAAAGATTGTTTGTTTTTGAGTCTGTTGTTGCGAATGGATGTGAGTGTTCTATGAGTTTTGTGATGAGGTCCATGCAATGAAATTTATTTTCTTCTATTTGATTGGCAAGAGATTCTTTGTTAAGTGAAGATGCAAGCTTATGAGAGCTTCGGACAATTCTTTGTGAAATAAAATCTGCTTGTGTTGGAGTGTTTGCTTGTAGCGCTATTGTTGATGTAAACAAAAGCGTTGATGCTAAAATTATGTTTAGTTTGTTTTTAAACATTGTTGTTTTCCTTGGAGATTAAAAGAACGAGTTTATTTATAGTAAGTGCTTTGTTTATAGTATAATATCTCGAAAATATTTTTAATTCAAATAAGAGACAATAAAGAAAAGTTTATAAAAATTAAAAACAAAAAATCTTAGATTGTCTTAATCTTCTGGAGTTTCTTTGCTGCGCATTTTTTTAAGTTTGCTTCTAAGTGTTTTGGTTTTTAAACGAGCTTCGTTTACGGCTTTTGATTTTTTTGTTGGGATTCTTTTTTTAGGAACGCTCAGAGCTTTGCACACTTCTTGAACAAGTTGCAAAATGGCTTGCTCTTTATTTTGTTTCTGACTGCGTGATGCACTACTATGAATAATTAAGTCTCCATCATTTGTTAAGCGCGTATGTAGATTTTTCAACACACGTTCTTTTTGTTTTGTATCTAATGCATTTGTATTTTTTACATTCCAACGAATTGTGATCCGTGTATTTGTTTTGTTAACATGTTGTCCTCCGGCACCACTTGACCGACTTGATGTTAATTCAATTTCATGGCCAGGAATAACTATACTATTTTTAATAGGTAAATCATTTTTCATAATTAACCCTTATCTAAATATAAACACTAAAATTGTACACAAAATCATTGCTACAAGATGCAAATAACAAATAATTATGATTTATTTTACATGCTAGCAAATTTATTTTAGTTTCTTCAAGAAAGAATAAACGGGAAAGATATTTTTGGGATAAATAAAGGTATTAATTAAATAAATAAGGAAAAAATGAAAAAGAAAATATTAAAAATAGTTTTTGCAGTTTTATTGTTCTGTAATTTTAATTTTATTTTACATGCGAACTGGGCGTTGGATTTCTTAATTTGGTCGGCAGAGACTTTTGCTAATCAGTGTTCGGAGCAAGATCGTTTGGAAGGTAATCTTTGTCGTGAATTTGATTTCCCAGAATTGGTAGGAGGAATTGCTTTGTTATCTGTTACAGGCACAGCAATTGTTGTTACATCCATAGGGTGTATAGGGTGTAGGAGAATGATAAGAGAATGTTCCAGAAGATGTCGCGATAGAAGAGCAGCTGTCGCAGGTTCAGGAATAGAATGGACCGAAACTCAAGACCATGAAGAAGCAGGCAATCCTGAAGAAGCCGTTTAAATTAAATAAATAAGGAAAAAAATGAAAAAGAAAATATTAAAAATAGTTTTTGCAGCTTTATTGTTCTGTAATTTTAATTTTATTTTACATGCGGACTGGTTTTCGGATGTCTTAATTTGGTCGGCAGAGACTTTTGCTAACTGTTGCGAGAAAGGTGAAGAACCGGGTTTTAGCCATTGTACTGACTGGACTGACCCAGAATTGGTGGGAGGAATATCTTTAGCCGTGCCATCTGTTGTTATAGTTTCTGTTTTTGGCTGTTTGATTTATGAAAAAGTGGAAAGATGTTGCAAAAAAAGGCGTGTCATCCCAACCGATGTTGAGTATGATTCTCAGTCCAGTGCAAGAGTTCCTGAAGAAGCCGTTTAAATTAAATAAATAGAAATGAAAAATGAAAAAGAAAATATTAAAAATAGTTTTTGCAGCTTTATTGTTTTGCAATTTTAATTTTATATTACACGCGGACTTGGACTTGGACTCAGTAGACGAAACGATATTCGTAGTTGCGTTTATCGTCGATATAGCCTTAGCAGTTAGTTTGATATCAAATGGATGTAGAGAAATAAGAAGAAATTTAAGAATAAGAAGATGTTTAAGGCAAACTGCAGGAGGAAATACAGATGGATTATTGCTTGAATCTCAAGATGATTTTTGGAATTCTCAAGGCCATGAAGAGGCAGTCAGTCCTGACGAAATCGTTTAAAGAATTTGGCCACAATATTCTATTCAGTTTTATTTTTGTTTACAACATATGCAAATAAAAATTTCATTTTTTTAGCTAGCTCTTTTTTTATATTTTGATGAAAATTAATTCTAGCTCAAAGTTGATGCTTAACGCTGCAATATTCTTATTTTGGGATTAGAGTAATTTATTGGAGAAAGTGTAAATGAAAATAACTTTTTTAGGTGCCGTACAAGAAGTAACGGGGTCAAAATATCTTATTGAACATGAAGATACAAAAATTTTAGTTGATTGTGGTTTGTTTCAAGGTGTTAAAGAACTGCGGATTCGTAATTGGGATGAGTTTCCAGTAGATCAAAGTAGTATTGATGCTGTTTTCCTAACTCATTCTCATATAGATCATACCGGTTATATTCCTTTGTTAGTTAAAAATGGTTTTAAAGGTAAAATATATTGCTCATATGCAACATTTACTTTGTGTTCTTTATTGTTAGTTGATAGTGGAATGTTGCAGGAAGAAGATGCAAAACATGCCAATAAACATGGATATTCTAATCACAATCCGGCATTACCTTTATATACTAAAATTGATGCTGTGAAATCATTAAAATTTTTTAAAGTAATTGATTACAATAAAGTTTTGGATATAGGTAAATATTTAAAGATAACCTTTACTCGTTCAGGCCATATTCTTGGTTCATCAAGTGTTACTATATCAGATGGAAAAAAAACAATAACTTTTTCTGGAGATCTTGGACGTTATAACCATCCCATAATAAAGCCCCCTACACAAATAAAAAAAACAGATTATTTGGTTATGGAATCAACATATGGTGACAGTCTCCATGAAAAAGATGATCCTATTGAAATTATAGGAGATCTTGTTAATAAAACAGTAAAAAAGGGAGGGGTGATCATAATCCCGGCTTTTGCTTTAGGACGTACGCAAACAGTTTTGTATTATCTTTATAAATTAAAACAAAAAAAGGCTATTCCAAATATCCCTATTTTTTTAGACAGTCCTATGGCTATAAGTATTACTGATGTATTTTGTAAATTTAAAGATGAATTAAAAATATCACCTATTATGTGTAAAGATATTTGTGGGGTTGCTACTTATACGAGTACCGTGGATCAATCAAAACAGATTGACCGGGTTAAAGGCTCTTCAATAATTATTGCAGGAAGCGGTATGGTATCCGGTGGCAGAGTTTTGCATCATTTTCGACATGGTATTTCTGATTCTAAAAACACAATATTGTTTGTTGGTTTTCAAGCAGAAGGGACCAATGGGCGAGCCTTGGTTGAAGGTGCAAAAGAGTTGAAAATACATGGAAAAATGTACCCGGTGCACGCAGAAATAAAAACAATGAACGTTTTGTCTGCGCATGCTGATTATAATGAAATTTTGGAATGGCTAGAAAATCTTGAAAGTAGTCCTAAAAAAATATTTATTACGCATGGCGAAATTACATCTGCTTTGTCGTTGAAAAATAAAATAGAAGAGCGTTTTGGTTGGTCTGTGGTTATTCCAAAGTATCTGGATTCCTTTGAGTTAGACTAGTAGCTTTTCGAAAATTAAATAATTTATTTAGATTTTATAGTAAAACCTTTAAAAAGATGGCCTGCCAGCTGACTGTGTCCAACATAGCTCTTTTGAGCGACGGTGGAAGCCTTGGCGAATAACAATAATTTGGAAGTTTAAAGAAACCGCTTTTTTAGGAATGCTCTTCCCGAATGGGACTTTAAGTATTTTTCAAAATTTAGGGCTTTAGATTTATCCTTGAAACAACAATAAAAGATTAACTGCCAAGGTTTATGATTTTTGGTGTAAATAGAACTTCCGGTATTATGCTTTTCTAACCTAGATTTTAAATTTGCACTATAACCTATGTAAATTTTATCTGGGAAATTTATAGATTGGATTATGTAGACATATTGCATAAGAAAAGAATTTTTTGAGTTGAATTTAATTTCTAGAAAGTCCGTCTACGCTCTTCCGAGCTACGCCGGACAGTCTTCGCTATTTTCTATTGTTTATTTATGTATTTTGCCTTAGATTTTGGCTGTGCCAGGCGAAGCCCTTTAGGGCGAAGACTGGCGGGGTTGACGAGACTCGAACTCGCGACCTTCCGCGTGACAGGCGGACGTTCTAACCAAACTGAACTACAACCCCAAAATTGGCTCCCCGGACAGGACTCGAACCTGTGACCTAACGATTAACAGTCGTTTGCTCTACCAGCTGAGCTACCGAGGAAAAAAGATATTCAAAGACATTTTTTGATTTCTGGTGGGCGAAGCAGGACTCGAACCTGCGACCCCCTGCTTGTAAGGCAGATGCTCTAACCAACTGAGCTATTCGCCCTGAAAAGTTTAACGTTCCAGGAGTAAATTGAATTTTAAATTAAAAGATATCAGAAGTCAAAGAGTTTTGTGCTTTTGGCCTATTTTTGCTCATTTCTTTTGTTATGAACAAATTGCGAAATTCTATATCTAGCAACTTAAATAATTTTTCTTTGTTTTCATAAAATTACTCAATACTGATAAGATCCAACGCCATCAATAACTTTAAAGCCTGAAATTCTTTTGAGCCTTCAATTGAATAAGAACCAATATTACACATGGTTGCATCCTCTGACTTTCTTAGAAGGTATGGAGCTGATTGTTTAAGATAAGATTCTAAAATGTCCTGATCTTTAAATAAAATGACACCAATTCCATGTGGCATTTTAAAACATTTTGGTAAATCCAATACTATGGAATCAGCAACGTCAGAAAAGGTTTCAATTAAATCTTCAGATACTAGTTACATTTAAAAAAATCTTTTCCCGCTTACAGAGTTCGGTGAAATTTTTTGTATCAAATTCTTTTTCATTAGACACAAAAACATCTAAAGCAATAATTGTTTTATTTTGTTTTTTTAATTCAAGTATTTTTTCTTGTAGCAAATTTATATTTGTGTTTCCGTTAATTTCATCAATTGCTATTACTTTTTGTGGTCCAAATCCTAAAACATTAGCCAGGTCTTTCATTATTGATTCTTGAGACTTAGAAGTAATAAAAACTAAATCATCATGTTGTGCAGCAACTTGTAACCCAATTTCTGTGACGTCTTTTGTATCTTTTTGTTTTTGTTGAAGCAATTTATTTCTTGCAACAAGAAGCATTGTTAACAAAGAAAAAGATAAACAGTTTGTTACTATCCCGCCAGGCTTAACCCAAACTCCAGAATTACCTTCTTGTGCCAAAAAAGATTTATAACCAAAACGTTTTGTCAGCTCTTCTACTAGCCTATTTTCAATTACTGTTGTTCCCGGAGCTAACTCAAATGCTAATTGATTCTGATTAAACGCAGCCGAAAGAGGTGCGCCAAGAATTGCAAGAAACGAAACTTCTTCTTTATTATATTTGCATGCATCTTCATAGATTGTTTGTAAAATAGATAATACGTGCTCTAGGGAGGAAGGTTCTTTGGGCGCAGATTTTTGCAAATCTAGATCAATTTTTTTTACATCAAGCTTCCTGAGAATAATATCGATTAAGGTTTTTCCTGCTTGACGAACTTCTTCTCTGTTTTCTGGTGTTGCGAAATATTTTCTAAAAGAAGCGGCGCTTGCGATAACATCTTTAGAAAGACTTATTCTTTGAGGGAATTCAGATATATGTTCTTTTACGCCAGCAATTTTTTCTGCTGTTTTTCTGATTGCTAAGAAAAACTCATCTAATTTTTGCGGTGTTACAAATACATTCATTACAACAACTCGCAGTACACTCAGATCTATATTTGTTTTCTTTACCTTTGTGTATGACAAACGAAAGTTTCCATCTTTGTGTAATGCATCTTGAATTTTCGCAGTGAACTTATTTAATTGTTCATTGACGCTATTTATTTTGTTTATATTCTTTTCAGCAACTGCTTTATTTAATTCTTCTTTTAAATGTTTTGGAACATATCTAAAAATAAAAATGTTCATGTCTGGAACATTAATATTTTCAAAATCTTCTGCGTTTTCGAATAACTCATAAAAATAAGCGGTCATATCTATTGAATAGTCAACCAACTTAGATAAATTTTCTGTTCCCATAAATTGTAATGATGTCCACAATTTTAAAGCATCAAACCTTTTTGCTTTCTGAACTGTTTTGCCTGCAAGTTTTATGTTTTCTACTCCTTTTATGAAACGTAAATTACTACGGTCCTTTACTAAAAAACTTCCGCCATTGCATGGAGTATGTAAAAATTTGTGAGGATCAACTGTTATTGAATCAGCGAGTCTCATTTCATGTATAGATTTTTTTAATTTTTCGTGCCGTTGGGTTAGTGCGCAACCTCCACCATGAGCAGAGTCAGCATGAAGCCAAAGGTTGTGTGTTTTTGCTATCGCAGATATTTCTTTTATTGGATCAATTGCACCTGTTGAAGTTGACCCTGCATTTGCAATAATACCCAAAAGAATTTTCCCTTCTTTTTTGGCTTGGCTTATCTTAGATTTAAGATCTTGAATATCCATTTTAAAATTGTCATCTACTTCTACGCCAACAACATTGTCTGTCCCAATACCAACATAACCACCAATTTTTTTAAGTGAGTAGTGAGCTTCTTTTGAAATAAAAATAGTTAAATTTTCATTTTCAGGTAAAGACAGTAATCCATCGCGTGTTAAATCTATTCCTCTTGAAGATAAATATTTATTTCTTATAACAAGAAATGCCATAAGGTTTGCGATGGTGCCACCATTCGTTATTATTCCGCCAGAAAAAGAATCAGAGCCAACCTCGCGCTTGTATCCCATCATTTCTGCTAACCAGTTAACAGTTTGGTCTTCAATCTTGCGAATAAAATCTGGAATATTGTCGTCAGATAAATCAAAATTCATAGCATCTATGACGGAATTAACCAAAATAGGCATAAATGGAGAAAGCGTTATCATGTGTGACAAGCATTTTCCATTAAAACAAAGAAGATCCCCAATAATATCATTAATGTTTTTAAATGATGTTTCTTTTAATTCTTTATAAGATTTTCCTGAATAGGTTTTTCTGTCGTTAATATCACTTAGATAATCGATTATGATATCAACAACCTTATAACCCAATTCTTGTTTTTCATTTATAGGAATATTTGTGGGGAAATGCTTTTTTTGTAACACGACAACCTTTGTTTTTTTACAGATACGCTAACAATATGGTCAAAAGATTATTAAATCTTATATAAATTTTTGTATTAAGCAATAATCTGTTATGACAAATTATCCATTAGTTAGTGGGGTTTGTTGGTGAGTATCGTATCTCAAAAAACAAATTAATAATTATTTGTATAAGCAAGATTCCAAATTTTCAGTGACACAAAATGATGATGTTGTAGAAAACACATATTCCTAGTGTAATTTTTATTGAGAGGAAAATGATTCTTTTTCAATTTTTGTATTAGGTGTAGGTTTCGCAATGCTTTTATTAAAAAAAGCATCTAATTGATTAGAAAAATATATAATTTTTTGTGGATTTTGTGCAAAATTTTCTGATGCATCTAATACTAAAACAGGCACATTTTTTATATTTTCAAAAATATCTTTTTTCTCAATTAAAAATTGTTCATGTTGGTTGTGGATTTGTTTTATATAATCAAGTGTTATATTTTTTTCACTAATACGATTTCGTTTTTGTATACGCTCAAAACAAATTTGCGGGGAGGTTTGCAAATAAATGAAACCTTTAGGGGCAAAGCATTTGTTGGTAATTAAAAAAGTCGCCCACTCGTTATATATTTGCCATTCCAGATCGCTTAGATATCCGTTATGAAAATCATTTTTTGCAAAACAATAATGTCCAGAATAAATAGAGCGTTCAACTAGGCGATACTGATTTTGTTTGATCTGTTCTTTTAGATGAGCTTTTGTTCTGTAAATCATCGTGAGAGTTTCTAGTGTGTACGCCCAGCGTGAAATATCTTTGTAAAAATTAGCTAATAAAGATTGGCCATAGCTTTCTTTGGTCCAATTTTCTTTAGGCTCAGGAGAAATTTCTATGTTTGGATTGTATTGGTTTATAAGTTTTAAAAAACTAGACTTTCCAACACCAATATTTCCTTCAACTATAAACATAAAAAATCCTAAACCTTTAATTTTTGTGTGTTTTTTAATTCCTGGGCCGTTCGCCCTGAGGGCGAACTTTGCGAGCGTCTCGAAGGGTATACGGCCGTTCAAATCCTTCGAGACGATTTGTTTCGCATTAAAATGCTTTACAAATCCCTCAGGACGAACGGAAATGACATTTATTTTTATTATTATATTTTGTTTTACATGTTTTTTATAACACGAACACAATTTAGACTATTTTATTTCAAATTAGTCACTAATTAAAGTTTTTTGTAGATTTCATAAAAACAATTTTTTTGATTTCAATTAGCATAATAAAGAATTTAAAATTTCTCTTGTCTTTTCTTCTTATAAGCTATTAAAATTATATTTCAAAAAAGTGTGGGGTGGTTTATCACATAATTAATTTTCTAAAATTATTTAATAGATTTGTTTATAATCGGTTGCAAAATTTGATTAGATTAAAATGGGAAGAGTAGATGATAGGCAAAATAGCAAAAATAGCTACATCCTTTATTGATGTGCCAGATGAAATAGCAGTAGCTATTTATTTTGCTGGTTGTTCTATTCGCTGTAAGGGTTGTCAAAATCCGGAGCTTTTGGATTCTAAAAGTGGTAAAGAAATGACAATTGAGGAAGTTTTGGCAAAAACAAGCAACCATCCACTTGCAAAATATGTTGTTTTTTTAGGCGGGGAACCAACAGATCAAATGGATTTTTTGATTGAACTTTGCAGAAAATTAAAAAACTTAAAAAAGGCAATGTATACTGGACGTGAGTTTGAAAACTTGCCTTTGAGTCTCACAACCTTATTGGATTATGTTGTTTGTGGCCCGTATAGAATTGATCTAAGTACTGGTGGCAGAATAGCCTCTTCAAATCAAAGAGAATTTAGAAAGGAAAATGGTATATGGAATTGTCTGCGTGCATAAAAAATATTTCAGCGGATTTTTTAGATTTATATAAAAGCATAGACCCGAAACTTCTTGAGCTTGAAGGCATTGCTTTTGAAAATTTAGATGTTTTTGCTATGTCAGATAAATATTTTAATCATAGATTAATTGATGCATCGATTGATGGTAATGCCAATGCGCACGAGACTAAATCGTATGGAAATTATATTTTAGAAGTTTCTAAGGGCTGGCTGAAATTGTTGGGATACTACCAGTTATATAAGCAATTTAAACAAGAATATGGTCAAGCTAGAGCTGCAAAATTGTTTACTTCCATTGTCAATGGAGATTTATATTTTCATGACAGTACTTCAGTTGAGATTCCTTATTGTTGGTCTTTTTCTACATATTTTATTTTGCAGGATGGTTGCCAGTGGGGCCAACTGAAATCTGTTGCAGCAAAAAATAGACGTTCGTTTTTAGACCAAGTTAGAGAAGTTAGTATCGAGCTTGCCCAAGAATTAGCGGGTGCCGTAGCTATTGGGGATGTTTTTGTTAATTATTCTTATTACATAAAACAAGAAAAATTAAATTTAAATGATATTAAAGACAGAAAAAGCGTTGAAAATGATTTTCAATCTTTAGTGCATACACTAAATAAAAAATTACGCCCATCTCACCAATCACCTTTTAGTAACCTTTCTATTTTTGACAGAGCAAATCTAGAATATTTGTTTGGATCTCTTAGGTTTCCAGATGGTTCTGCTCCTGACATTGATCTTATTTTAGATATACAGAAAATTTTTTGTGATTGGTTTTCCAAAGGTGATCCTTCAACTGATTTACCATACCGTTTTCCAATTGTTACGCTCAATTTACGCATAGATAAAGAACGTACCATTTTAGATATGGAATCATTTAATTATTTTTCAAAAATTAATTTAGAAAAGGGCTGCTTTAATATTTACATATCTTCAGGTAATAAAATTGCAAGTTGCTGTAGGCTTGTTAATGATTTTGATTTAGCGGGTTGTGATAGTTTTGGAAATGGTGGTGTTTCTTTGGGTTCTCATCGTGTTGTTACCATAAATCTTGCGCGTTTAGGAAAATTAGCAAATTCATTTGAGGATTTATTAAAATCTGTTCGTGAAAAATTAGAAGAATCAAAAGAGATTCTGCTATCACATAGAAATCTTCTCAAAGACAGAATAAAGCGTGGTTTGCTGAATTTCTTTCAGAGAGGTATTGTTCATGAAAAAAGGCTTTTCAGCACTTTTGGAATAAATGGAATTTATGAATGTTTAGAATCTTTGGGGTATTCCATTTTGAGTGAAGAAGGACAAGAGCTTACAATAGTTTTATTAGAAGAAATGAGACTTTTTGCAAAAGAGGCAAGTAAAAAACATGGTGTACCTTTTAATATTGAGCAAGTGCCGGCAGAAAGTTTGGCTGTAAAATTTGCTGCAAAAGATCAATTTTTGTATGGCATGGACTATGAAATATATTCAAATCAATTTGTTCCTCTTTGGATGGATTGTGATGTTATTGAGCGAATAAAAATTGATGGGAAATTTTCAAAAAGTATTACCGGGGGTGCAATTGTTCATATGAATGTAGGTGAAAAGTTGACCTCTGATAATCAAATGAAACAGCTAATAAAATATGCAATTGAATGTGGTTGTGAACACTTTGCAATAAATTATAATTTTGGTGTTTGTAAAAACGAACATGTGACTATTTGTGGCCCAAATGCAAATTGTCCAATTTGTAGTGCTGAAATGAAAGAACATTATACAAGGGTTATAGGATATTTGACACCCGTGTCTTCTTGGAATCGGGGACGTAAAAAAGAGCATAAAACAAGGATTTTTAAGAGTCTGTTAAAAAAAGAAGAAACTTTTGATAAGGTTGGTGTTGAACACTCAAAAGTCAGTATGTTAGAAAAATAGTGAAAATATGAAAAAAAGTAATAAAAAAAATTCTTCTCAAGTTTATGATGTTGTTTATGGTTCGCATGCCGTTATAGAAATGCTTAAAGCTAAGAGGCGTAAGTTAATTTCTATTTACACCATAAAGCCATTGCCAAAAATTTGGGATAAAGTTAAAAAGCATTTCCCAAAACGAGTTGCAAATATTCAGTATGTGAGTAAAGATGCTCTTACAAGAATGGCGGGCAGTGAAGAACATAATGGCATTGTAGCTTTAGTTTCACCGTTTATATTTTCAAAAACCATTTTTGATTCAAAAAAGAAACCATTTATTTTACTTTTAGATGGTATTCAAGATGTTCGTAATTTAGGAGCAATTTTGCGAACAGCATATTGTGTTGGTGTTGACGGTGTTGTGATTTGTAAAAAGGGTGGGGCTTCTATTTCTCCTGCGGTTTTTAAAACTTCAGCAGGATTGGCCGAATATTTAAATATTTACCAAGCACCAAGCATAAATTCTGCCATTTTTCAACTTAAACAAGCTGGTTACAACTTTTATATGTCGGTTTTAAATAATGGTAAAAATGCACTGGAAGTTGAATATAAATCTCCAATATGTTTGGTGATTGGGAATGAAGCCGTGGGAATTTCAAAAGAAATAGCAAAAAAAGGGGAATTGATTACCCTTCCTCAAGTAAGGAAAGATATTTCTTATAATGCTTCCGTTGCTACTGGAATTTTGATTTTTGTTGCTTTTCACAAATCTAATTTAAAATAAATTTTAAATTTCCTTTACTTTAATTCATTGATTTATATAGTTTTTTGAAGCAACTATATAATTTCTTTAATAATTTCTTGCAAAAGTGCGTAATCTTTTTCTACCTTGTATAACAAGATTTATATTAATTTTCATTCAAAAAAGATTGTGGTAATGAATAAAGGCTTAAAAAAAACAATTTTTTGGACAGTTTTTTCTCTGGTTATGGTTGGATTTGCCTTTGGTGGCTATAAATTATTTTGTTTGTTAAAACAATCTACAAACAAGCTTTTGTTGCCATCAGATTTTCAAATTGATATAAATGACATTTATTCAAAAGATTTAGAAAAAAACATAAATAATCATTTTGCAAAGTTTGTTGAGCAAAAACAAATTAAAGACTTAAAAGCTTTTTGTTCTAAATTAAAGCAAGAAATTAAATTAATTTCAGAGGTTAATTTCAAAATAAATATTTCAAATTCAGCTAAAATAATTGTTAAGGGGATGAAGCCACATTATTTTGTAGGTGAAAAGTTTGTTTTGTGTGAAGACCAAAAATTATATTCTGCACAAGATTTTGAATTGTATGATTGTTCAAAATTAAAAAGATTTTCTATTTCTTCTCCGTGTTTGGGCAAAAAAATTTCTGATGATTTTTATCAATTTTTAAAAAAAGTTTCAATTCAAATATGGGATAAATACAATATGACCTACGAAAAACCTACCTTAATAAGACTTCGGCAATTTAATAATGAATACGAAATTATTATTGATGAAAAAAATATATTTGACTCACATAAAATTCAAAAGGTTGAAGAAATTTTAAGTGATGTTAAAACTAATAAATATTTTAGAACAACAAGACGTGGGAAAAAAGTAAAAATTTTGATGTTTGATTTAAGATTTAATAACCGCGTTTTGGTGAAAACTCAGGGCCTTAGTGAGCCTAAAGACTTGATTAAGTCTAAAGACTTGATTAAGTCTAAAGACTTGAGCAAGCCTCAAGAAGATTTGCGTTAGGTGGAGGGTAGAATGGAAAAAACTTTATTAAACAAAGAATGGGCAGCAATAGACATTGGCACCACTAAAATTTGTGTGCTTATTGCAAAACTTAATGAAAAGGGTGACATTGAGATTTTAGGAATAGGTCACAATCCTTCTCATGGTCTAAAAAAAGGAGTGGTTGTTGATATTAATTCAACAGTAGAATCCATAAAAAGTGCCGTTGCATCCGCTGAAAAAATGGCTGGTACCAAAATTAATAATGCTATTGTTGGAATTTCTGGTGGGCACGTTCAGTCTTTTAATTCACAGGGTGTTGTTGCTATTCGTCATGGTGAAGTTGGTCAAGAAGATATTGATAGAGTTATAGAATCTGCAAAAACTATTCATATTCCTAAAGATAGAGAAATCTTACATATTTTACCTCAATATTTTAAAGTTGATGGCCAGCAATTTATAAAAGATTCAAGTGGAATGAGTGGTGTTAGGCTTGAATCCCAAGTTCATATAATTACTGGTTCTGTTTCGTCTGCTAGTAATATTATAAAATGTTGCGAAGACGCTGGAATTATTGTTAGCGATATTGTTTTAGAAACACTGGCTTCTGCTGAAGCTGTTTTAAGTAAAGAAGAGCGAGAGCTAGGTGTTGGTGTTGTTGATATTGGTGGTGGTACGAGCGATTTTGCAATTTATAAAGATGGAAGAATTTTACATTCCAAAGTTTTACCAGTTGCAGGAAATCTTTTTACTCGTGATCTTGCAATAGGTTTAAAAATTTCTCTTGATAGAGCTGAAGATATAAAAAGGAAATATGGTTTTGTTAGCAGTAAACAGCCATTTACTTCTTCCCAAGATTTTTCCAATATTGATCTTGGTTATGGAAACGACGGTCAAGCATTGGATCCGTATGCTTTATATGAAGTTTTACAACCAAGGGCACAAGAAGCTTTTGAATTTATTGTTGATGACGTTATTGATTTTAATTTACGGCCATTTATGCCTTTTGGTTTAGTTTTAACAGGGGGAGGTAGTTTGCTTGGAGGGATCAAGGAATTAGCATCAGAAGTTTTTGGGATGCCAACACGTTTGGGTCGGCCTCAAAATAATCTGAATTCGCAGGGAGAAAGCTTTGTTCCTGATGTGTTAAAAAGCCCTGTGTATTCTACGGGATATGGATTGTTAATTTATGCTTCAAGAGGTAAAGATTTGACGCTCGCTCAAAGTAGTAGTGGCCCTCTTGTTTCACGTGTATGTAAAAGAATGAAATCATGGCTTTATGATTTCTTTTAATAGATTTTAAAAAGTTCATGAGGAGAGTTTATGATAGAGTTTAATATTGAAGAGAATAAAAAACATCTTGGTGCATCCATTAAAGTTATGGGTGTAGGAGGTGGAGGGGGCAATGCTGTTAATTCTATGGTTGACAGTGATTTAATTGGCGTTGAATTTATTTCTGCAAATACAGATGCGCAATCTTTAAATTTATCGAAAGCAGAATCAAAAATTCAAATTGGTGAAAAAATTACCAAAGGTCTTGGTGCTGGTTCAGATCCTGATGTTGGCAGAAGGGCCGCAGAAGAAGATATAGATCTTGTAATGGAACATGTTTCAGATGCAGACATTTTATTTTTAACAGCTGGCATGGGTGGTGGAACAGGAACTGGCGCAACTGCTATTATTGCACGTGCGGCAAAAGAATTAGGAATTCTAACGGTTGCTGTGGTTACAAAACCATTTGAATTTGAAGGCCGCAAAAGGATGAAACAAGCCGAGATTGCAATTGAAGATTTAAGAAAAGAAGTAGATACATTTATTGTTATTCCAAACCAAAAACTGCTAGAAGTAGCAGAGCCTAATATTCCAATGCTTGATGCATTTGCTATGGTCAATGAAGTTTTAATGCGTGCCATAAAAGGCGTTGCAGACATTATTGTTAAACCTGGTCACATAAATGTTGATTTTGCCGATGTGCGTTCAATTATGAAAGGCATGGGTAAAGCAATTATGGGAACGGGCAGGTGTATTGGTGAAGATAGAGCCAGACAAGCAGCCATTGCAGCAATTAATTCTCCATTACTTGAAAATATAAACATTGAAGGTGCAAAAGGTGTTCTTATTAATATTAGTGGTAGCCAAAGTTTAACGCTTCAAGAAATTAACGATGCAGCTAATTTAATTTATGAGCGCGCAAGTGATGATGCTGAAATAATTTTAGGTTCAGTAATTGACCAAGAACTAGGCGATGAAGTTATGGTTACTGTAATTGCTACAGGTTTTGAAGATCAAGATGCTGCAAGTTCTGAAGTTTCATTAGAATATTTTAAGAAGAATGTTAAAGAAAACGCATACTCTCTAAATGCTAAAACTGGTAATGTAGATTATAGCCAGCCTGTTGAGAAAGAAAGATATACAAAAATTCAACAAGAAGAGAAAGTAGAGTTTTCAAAGGTTTTAGGCACAGATGAACCAATAAATTTGGATGATATTGACACGCCAACGTTTATGAGAAGAGCTCAAAGGCGAAAAGGTAGTGATTTATAATTCAATTATTTTTTCCTTTGTTTGGTTGTAAGGGGCGAAAACTTCGCCCCTTTTTTTGTGTAAGGTTTTTTTTGTTATGTTATTAAATTTAGATTTATGTTCGATTTTTTTTGGCGATGCGCAAGATTCTCTAATACGCAATGAGATAGGTTCACATCATAAAGTTTTTGAAAAATTAAAAAAGAAATTAGCTGTTTCGGAACTTGTTTTTGCAAATCAAGTACATGGGATTGATGGAATTGTTGTTGATAAATATTTTAACTCTTTTACTTATGATGCGGACTTTTTAATTACTAATAAAAAAAATATAGGGATTGGGGTTTTAACTGCAGATTGTTTGCCGATTGTGATAGTTGATGAAATAAAAAAAGTTGTTTGTGTTATCCATGCTGGATGGCGAGGAAGTGAAAAAAAAATTGGAATACATGCTATAAAAAAAATGCAAACAAGTTTTGGTTGTGATATTAAAAATTTAAAAATTTATTTTGGTTCGTGTGCCAAAAAATGTTGTTATGAAGTTGGTGAAGATTTTGTAAAAAATTTTGAAGACTTGAATTCTTGTTTTTCCAAAATTAAAGACAAGTTATTTTTTGATTTAGTTGAATTTAATAAAAGGCAATTATGCTCATTTGGTGTATCAGGAGAGAGGGTTTGTGATAAAAGTTGTACGTGTACAATATGCAATAAAAATTTTTGTTCATTTAGAAGAGATAATAATTTTGCAAGAGAAATAACAATTGTTTTTCTTAAATAATTTTTGTTTTATACTGTTGTGCATATTCGGCGGAATTTAATTTTTTTAATTTAGTTTTTTAGGAGTAGAGATGTTAAGGGAACTTAAGCTTTGGCCACAAAAAATAAGAGAAGGTTTAGACATTGCGCATAATTTTCATTTTGAACATTCAAAATCTCTACCCAAAAATGTAAAGAAAATTGTTTTTTTTGGAATGGGAGGTTCTGGAATTTCAGGAAGAATTATAAAAACATTTTTTGATCAAAAAAAGAAAATTCCAACTTTTATAGTTGATTCACCACAAGTTCCGGCTTTTGTCGATTCTGATACTTTGGCTGTTGTTGTTTCTTATTCTGGTAACACATGGGAAACAGTTGAGGCTCTGAGAGTTTTGGCAACTAAATTTATTCCAACTATTGTTCTTTCTCATGGTGGTAAAGCTGTAGAAATTGCCGAGGCCAAAAATATTCCATTCCTTCTTTTGCCAGACAGCAAAACTCCACGTTCTTCTTTGGGTACAGTTTTGGGAATTCTTTTGGGTCTATTTGACTTGATGGGACTTATTAATGGTAAAGAGATTGTAGGCGCGCTCCAAGAACAAGTAAAAATATACATTCCTAAGTTTGAAGATGATAAGTCTTATTTTGATGATTTCATAAAATATGTAGGGAAAAGTGATTATATTCATATTTGGGGAGTTAGCGGAGATAGTGCAGCTTTTGCTTACAGGGCACAAACACAATTTAACGAAAACAGTAAAATTCAGGCCGTAACTTCAATTTTTCCAGAACTTTGTCATAATTTAATGGTTGGTTTTACAAAGTTTGAAGAAAAGCCTAAAATTATTTTCTTTTTTACCAAGTTTTTGTCTACACCGCTTGAATTAACCATAGAAGCAACTGAAGAGCTGCTTAAAAGCAAGGGTGTAGCTGTTTACAATCCACCAGTTTTAGGTGATACTTGGGAACAGGAGCTATTTCATATTATAATTTGGTCTGACTTTGCTTCTTACTATTTAGGCCAAAGCAGGGGGGTTGAGACTGCGCCTGTAAAAATAATTGATGAATTAAAGAAAAAACACACAGAAAAGGGCATTAAATAAGGGATTTTTAAATGAAAAAAGATATTCATCCAAAAATGCATAGCATTAAAGTACAATGTGTTTGTGGTTTTGGTTTTGACACATCATCTACTAAAAAGTCTATTGAAGTTGATATTTGTTCTCATTGTCATCCATTTTGTACTGGTTCGCAAAAATTTATTGATGCGGCTGGTAGAATTGAAAAATTTGAACAAAGATATCAGTCAAAAACTAAAAAAAAGAAAACAAAATAAATTAAATTTATTTAAAGTTTGGTCGCTTTGATCCTGTATTAAGAATTGCTTTAGCAATTCTTTTAGGACATAGTGGCCATTCTTTATTTTATAGCTGAGGTTAGAATTTTTATGAATTGGGATTTGTTAAAAGGTGACTACGAATCTATTTTGCAAAAACTTTCTACTCCATCTCTTGATGTCAAAGAGCGCAGAGAGCTTCAAAAAAAAGCTTCAGAATATTCTCAAATTCTACAAAAACATGAACAAGAAGTTGAACTTACAAGTGAATTAGAAGAACTTAAAAAATTAGCTTCAGAGGATTCAGAACTCAAAGAACTTTATGAAGATGAAATTTCTAGTAAAGAATCAGATTTAAAAAATGTTCAAAATGAGTTAGAAGATTTGCTTTATCCTGCAGATGAAAAAGATAACGCCTCAGTTTTTTTAGAAATACGTGCAGGTGCTGGAGGGCAGGAAGCAGCTCTTTTTGTTTCTGATTTATTTAAGATGTATAACAATTATGCACTTTCTAAACACTGGAATGTTTCAATTGTAGATTCTAGCTCAACTGATATTGGTGGTTTTAAAGAACTCATTTTGTATGTAAAAGGCAAAGGTGTTTATAAACATTTAAAATTTGAGTCAGGAGTTCACAGAGTTCAGCGAGTTCCACAAACAGAGACTGCAGGAAGGGTTCATACTTCTACCGTTACGGTGGCTGTTATGCCAGAAGCTGAAGAAGTTGAAGTTTCCCTGGATCCAAATGATTTAAGGATTGATGTTTTTCGCTCAAGTGGTCCTGGTGGCCAGTCTGTTAATACCACAGATTCTGCAGTACGCATAACTCACGTTCCCACAGGAATTGTTGTTAGTTGTCAAGACGAGCGCTCTCAAATTAAAAATAAAGCAAAAGCTATGAAGGTTTTACGTGCGCGTTTGCTGAAAGCAGAAAAAGAAAAACACGATGAAGAATTGCGAACGCAGCGAAAACAGCAAGTTGGCAGGGGAGAGCGTTCTGAAAAAATTAGAACCTATAATTTCCCACAAAATAGAGTTAGTGATCATCGCATAAACCTTACTCTAAAGAAGTTGGATATGGTCATGGAAGGTGTCATAGATGATATTATTAATCCACTCATAGATTGGGAAAGATCTTTGCGCAGAAGCGAGGGCGAAAAGCGGATTTTGGATTGATTCATTTTGGGCGTGGACAACAAATTTCTTTTATGTCAGAGTTATTTTTGTGTCTTTATTTTGTCTTATAATTTATTAAAAAATTTGAAGGGTTATTAATGTTTTCTATATTTGCATATCTTGCAGATCAAAATCGTTTTCTAGCAATTTTTGGAATTATTTTTATTTTATTTATAGCTTTTTTATTTTCTGCCAATAAAAGAAAAATTAAGTTTGGTTTAATTTTGAAAGCTCTTTTACTTCAATTTGTTTTGGCTTTTTTTGTATTGAAAACGTCTGCAGGTCATGCAACTTTTAAATGTATTGCATCGGGTTTTACAAAACTTTATAGTTTTGCTTCTGCGGGAACAGAATTTGTTTTTGGTAAATTGGCATATATAAGTATGCCTTGGGGCATGATTTTTGTCGTAAAAGTTGTTCCTATTATAATTTTTTTTGGTGCTTTAATGTCGCTTCTTTACCATCTTGGAGTTATACAACTTTTTGTTCGTGGTATTGCTTTAGTTATGAAGCCGTTGTTGGGTGTTTCTGGCGCAGAGTCTTTGTGTGCAGTTGCAAATAGTATGTTAGGGCAAACAGAAGCGCCTCTTTTAATTAAAAATTATCTTAATAAAATGACAAAATCAGAAATTCTTGTTGTTATGGTTAGTGGCATGGCAACACTAAGTGGATCTATTTTGGCAGTTTATGGTTCTATTGGTGTTTCTATGATTCACATGCTTACTGCTAGTGTTATGGCTGTTCCTGGTTCCATTCTTATTTCTAAAATTTTAATTCCAGAAACCGAACTTCCTGAAACTATAGGTGGAAGAAAGATTAAAATGGAAAAAGATAGCACCAATGTTTTAGATGCTATTTCTACAGGGACAACAGATGGTATGAAACTTGCGGCTAATGTTGTTGCTATGTTGATTGCTTTTTTAAGTTTGATTGCACTGGTTAATTATCTATTTTCTAGAACTGGTGGCTATAGTTTAAATGATATTTTCGCAAAAATATTTGCACCTATGGCATATCTTCTTGGTATTCCAAAAGCGGATATTTATACAGCAGGTTCTCTTTTTGGTGAAAAATTAGTTATAAATGAATTTGTGGCTTATAGCAGTTTTGTTCAGCAATCATTATTACCAAGATCAAAAGCAATTATAACTTATGCTCTTTGTGGCTTTTCTAATTTTTCTTGTATAGGAATTCAAATTGGTGGGATTGGTGCTCTTTGTCCAGACAAGAGAAAACTTTTAACTAAGCTTGGTATGACTGCTTTACTTGGTGGCACTCTTACTAACTTTTTAAATGCCGCAATAGCATCTCTATTAACATAAGCGTTAGAATTGTTTTTTATCTGGATAAATAGGATTATTAAGAAAATGGTTGAAGATTGCCGCATCGGCCCTTCGGGCTACCCTTCGAGACGCTCGCTATACTCGCCCTCAGGGCGAACGGCCAGGTTGAAATTGTAAAGTATTTTTACTAATAAAAAAAGTTAACAATTGGATTTAATTATTCAAAAAATTACTATATCGGCCGTTCGTCCTGAGGGATTTGTTTTACAAATCGTCTCGAAGGATTTGAACGGTTATTAACATAAGCGTGAGTCTGAAATGGTAAAACAAGAATATAAAGATAAAATTTTAAAATTAATTGAAGAATTTTTGCCGGAAGCAAAAGTATATTTGTATGGTTCACGAGCAATAGACAAAGAAACTTGGGCATCTGATATTGATGTAGCAATTGATAATAAAAAAATTGTAGCCAGAAAAATATTTGGCGAAATGCTAGAAAAGGTTGAAGATCTTAATGTTCCTCTAAAAATTGATTTAATAGATATTTATGATATTCCTAGTGATTTTTTAGACAGAATTAAAAAGGAATGGGTAGTATGGAAAGATTGAAGATACACAGAGAAAATTTGATAAAAGCTTTAGCTACTTTAAATCAAATTTTAAGTAATAAGTTTATTTTTGAAGATGATATCGAATTATCGAAAGCCATTAGAGATTCAAAGATACAACGATTTGAATATTGTGTAGATCTATTTTGGAAATATCTAAGTAGATATTTGTTGGTATATCACGGTCAGATTATCAATACACCAAAGCCTGTTATTAAAGAAGTTTATAAAACGGGTTTAATAACAGAAGAAGAAACTCAAGAATTGCTTGATATGATTGATTGGCGAAACAAAACTTCTCATATTTATTTAGAGATGATTGCTGATTCATTAGCAAAAGAGATCCCTAAATATTATGAATTAATGAGTTTTGTTTTTGATAAAACGAATAAAAAATAATAATAGTAGGTAGATATAAAGATTTAACTTTTGGCCGCATCGGCCCTTCGGGCAACCCTTCGAGACGCTCGCTATGCTCGCCCTCAGGGCGAACGGCCTAGTTTGAATTACTAAGTATTTTTACTAAAGAGAACTAGGAGAGTTGAAGATTCTAAAGAGATTTACATGTACAAAAACTAGAATTATCTAAAAAAGTAACCCTATGATTTTCAAAATCCATTTTTAATATAAAGATTGTTACTTCCGTTCGTCCTGAGGGATTTGCTTTGCAAATCGTCTCGAAGGATTTGAACGGATATAAATTTTTTGTTTTAAATATGAACTTAACTCAAAGAATGCTAATCAAATTTCTTGTTTTCTGAAAGCCATTCAATTGTATTGTTGTGAATAATTTTTAAACCAACAGCTTGATATTCTAACATTTTTGTGGGCCGCGAAACCCAATTAATAATATCTTTATGTCTAAATAGTAATCCATAATCTGCGGCCGCCAAATAAACATACAAATTTTTGGGTTCTACACTTAATATTTTATAGCTATGTTCTGGCAATTTAGCTTTTTTAAGCTTGTCTTCTATTTCTTCTTTATCTTGTGAGAGAATAAGTAAAAAATTGTTTTTATTTTTTTTATATGCCTTTTTAAAATAATCAATGGTTTCATCTATGCATTGCCAAGGTCTAGCAGATCCACTGTAGCAATAAACGATAGCGTCTTGTGGTATTTCTAGTTCTTCTCTAGTGGCTTTTCGCCATTCTTTAATTTTTTCTTTATCTATTTTATGTGGGATATCTTCGTGTGCCATTGTGATTTTGTTTTCATCTGCATCAAATGTTTTTATAAGATAGTCCTTTAATGCAGGACTAACAACTTCAATTTTCATATTGTTCAGGTGAGCATCATTTCTTTTTTTGTACGCTTCAAATTCTATGTTTTTTAATTTTTTATAGCGTGCAGGGTTGAAGACTTTTTTTAGAACATTTTGTTTTTTTAGGCTGTTTGTGTATTTAAATTCTTCTGCAGCTAGACCTCTGGCTTGAATTATGATCTCATCAATTGCTGGTTGTTTTGTTTTTTTTAATGCGTTGATTGTAATGTATCCTGCAAGCGGACCACGGGCAATAATTTTGGTTGAAGGAGTTTCTTTTAGAAATTTTGATAATTGGCGTATTGGTAAAAGCAGGCTGAATTGTCCCAAAAAAAGGGGGCGTTTTTTTGCAACAATATGGATATGTTCATTGTCGCAAAGTGATAGGATTGTTTTTAGAGGTGGGATTTGTTTTTCAAATGAAACTATACAAACTTCAAGATCTTCGCTTTTTTCTACTTTTTTTATAAGAGGCATTAATACTTGGCTTTGGAATACAGAATTTAAAATACCATCATATACTACAAAAATGAGCTTGTTGGTCGCAGGCATAGTACTTTCCTTTTTTCATTTTTTTAAAAAGATTTCTTTTATTAGTGGATATTGTTAATTTATTCTAGTTCTTTGTAAAATTTAAAAATGAAAAGATTTTTAATCAAGTAATTATAATATATGACTTATTATGATTAAGAAATAAAGGCAATAAGGGAGAAGTTTTTATGAGATATATAAAGTGGTTTGAAGATGTGAATATTTCGGATATTCCTTTAGTGGGTGGTAAAAATGCTTCTCTTGGTGAAATGATTTCTTCACTTTCTTCTAAGGGCGTTCTAATTCCTTCTGGTTTTGCTCTAACAGCAGAAGCTTACCGTGAACATTTAAGGTACAATAATCTTGAAAAACCTATTCGCGAACTTTTAGAAAAGCTTGATAAAAATAACCTAAAAGCGTTTGCAAAAATTGGTAGCAAAATTAGAAAAATGATTTATGAAGCATTTCTTCCTGTTGAAATTGAAGAAGATATTAAGCTTGCCTACCAACAAATGGAAGGGCGCTACGGAGAAAATTGTGATGTTGCGGTTCGCTCTTCTGCCACAGCAGAGGATTTACCAGAAGCATCTTTTGCGGGACAGCAAGAAACATATTTAAATATTCGTGGAAGTGCTGAAATAGTTGATTCTTGTAAAAAAGATTTTGCTTCGCTATTTACGGATCGTGCAATTTCGTATCGCATGGACCATGGATTTGACCATATGGAAGTGGCACTTTCTGTTGGTGTGCAAAAAATGGTACGCTCTGATCTTGCAAGTGCCGGTGTTATTTTTACTCTTGATACTGAATCTGGTTTTAAAGATGTTGTTTTTCTAACTTCTTCTTATGGTTATGGTGAAAATGTTGTAAAGGGTTCTGTGGACCCAGATGAATTTTATGTTCACAAAGAAACGCTAAAAAAGGGTTTTAAGCCTCTTTTAAAAAAGCGAGTTGGTAGTAAAAAAATAAAATTAATTGCATCAAAAAATTCTAAACATCCAACAAAAGATGTAAAAGTTCCAACCAAGGAACAAATTCTTTTTTCTATTTCTGATGATGAAGTTTTAGAGCTTGCAAAACAAGCTTTGATTATTGAAGAGCATTATTCGCAAAAAAAAGGCAAATGGTCGCCAATGGACATTGAGTGGGGAAAAGATGGCATTGATGGCAAGCTCTATATTCTTCAAGCAAGACCTGAAACTGTTCACTCTTTAAATAAAAACCATGCAATCATTGAAGAATTTTCTATGAGCCGTGAAACGCGCTCAAAAGCAAAAGTGATAGTTGAAGGAAAAGGAGTGGGGCAAAAAATTGCATCCGGAAAAACAAGAGTTATAAAATCTGCCAGTCAAATGCATGAATTTAAAGAAGGTGAAATTTTAGTAACAGACATGACAGATCCTGATTGGGAACCAATTATGAAGCGTGCTGCTGGGATTGTAACAAATCGTGGTGGGCGAACGTGTCATGCTGCAATTGTTAGTCGTGAACTGGGAGTCCCTGCAATTGTTGGAACCGCTTACGGAACAGATGTGATAAAAAATGGAGCGGGTGTGACAATAGATTGTAGTAGCGGAGATGTTGGTTTTGTCTACGATGGTATTTTACCTTTTGAAAAAAAAGAAATTGAAGTGGGAAACATACCTAAACTAAATGTAAAAGTCATGATGAATGTTGGTAATCCTAATGAGGCATTTTCTTTTGCGCAAATTCCAAATGATGGTGTTGGTTTGGCCCGTCTTGAATTTATTATTAATAGTTCAATTCAAATTCACCCAATGGCTTTAGTTAAGCCAGAAAAAGTAACAGATAAAAAAGACAGAGAATTAATTGCAGAGTTAACGGCTGGTTATGAGGATAAAGAGCAATATTTTATTGATAAATTAGCTCAAGAAGCAGGAACAATTGCAGCAGCTTTTTACCCAAAGCCAGTTGTTATTAGACTTTCAGATTTTAAGAGCAATGAATATCGCCAACTTATTGCGGGCCATTATTTTGAGCCGGTTGAAGATAATCCAATGATTGGTTTTCGTGGAGCGTCAAGATATTATCATGAAAAATACAAAGACGCTTTTGTTTTAGAGTGTAAAGCTATGAAAAAAATGCGTGAAGAAATGGGCCTTACAAATGTTAAAATTATGATCCCATTTGTGCGAACTATTGATGAAGGCAAAAAGGTTATTGAAGTTATGTGCGAACATGGTTTAAAACAAGGTGAAAACGACCTCAAAATTATCATGATGTGTGAGGTTCCTTCAAATGTTATTCTCATAGATAAATTTTCAAAGATTTTTGATGGTTTTTCCATTGGTTCAAATGATTTAACGCAGCTAACGCTAGCAGTTGACCGGGACTCAGAAATAATTGCACCAATTTTTGATGAGAGAAATGAAGCAGTTGTTATAATGCTTAAATATGCAATTGAGGGTGCACATGAAGCTGGCAAACCAATTGGAATTTGCGGACAAGCGCCGTCAGATTATCCAGAAATTGCAAAAATGTTACTTAAGGCTGGGATAGATTCTATGTCATTAAATCCAGATACTGTTATGAAAACAATGAGACTTTTGGCGGAAAAAGGTGAGAAGGGTGTTGGTGGTTTTGCAAATTCTTCAAGGCAAAAATTAACCGAACATCCTGAGTAAGTTTAAGTGCGTCGAAGGAGCCTTGTTATAAACTCGTGTTGATTTAGTGTTTATCTTTGATACTTTTGTTGCCGTTCAAATCCTTCGAGACGATTAATTTGTACATGAACGAACAAATTAATCCCTCAGGACGAACGGCCTGGGATGAGGAAATTATTGGATTTTTGAAGATTAGGTTTGTGTTTAAATTCTTTGAGATGATTTGTAAAACATAAGGATTAGAAGCGAGCAGACCCGTGGAAAATGCTTTGATTGGAATAGAGCATTGTTAGATTTTTAAAAGTATGTATTTCAGATAATTTGAATGATCATTATGTTAAAGATTAAATTTGATAGAAATAAAATTTAGATAATGGGATAGGACAAGTTATAACCCGTCCGTTCGTCCTGAGGGATTTGTGAAACAAATCGTCTCGAAGGATTTGAACGGCAAGTTGCTTGGTTAAAAAAGGTAAATAAAAAAAAGGCGCCTAAAATATGGCGCCTTTTTTATTATTTTATTTAGTTTATTTATGGAATGATGTTAACTTTTGCACCCATTTTAACTAAGCCGGCACCACTTTTCCAGTCACTTCTTAGATTTTTCAAAGTAATATTCTTAAATAGAAGAGTTACACCAGATGCTACTGTAAATCTACCTGAATTATTTAAATCTAATATATATCCACCGCCATCTATTGTTGCATTTGATGTGCTAAAGCTTAAAATGTTATCGTAGGTTTGGTCAGAATTAAGGAGTATGGCATTGCCATCGCCTACAATAGTACCATTGCCAGTGATGCTGCCACCAGAAGCTAGCCAGAGATCTGTATTTACTAGTGTTAGAGTGAGGTCATTAAAATCTAAAGCCCCATATATGCTATATTCACTTTTATAATCAAGATCCATTGGTAATGTTAGGCCGCCTCTAAATTTGCATTGTGAGTCAAAATCTAAATTTCCTGTACCACAAACACAATATGGATCAGAGATGAAATATATGTTTTGAAAGGAGAAAGTAGAATTAGAATTTGCAAAATTAAACCAAGGAACTGTTGATGCTGTTGTGTCTATATCTCCATTTTTATAAATAACAGTTGGTGCCCATTCTATGACTCCATCATTGTGCCCAGCAGTAAGAGATGATGTTGCTGTAAATTCTAATAAATAATTGTTTAGTTCATGATAAATTCGTCTACCGCCTGTATGAGTAATATCAAAACTTAAACATTGCATATCGCTGCGTGTAATGATGGTTGAGTTATTATTTATGTCACCATCTGATTCATATATTGTGCCAATCCAGCCTTGCCCTATAATTCCGAAAGCTACTCTAGCAATACCAGCGATCGATATAGTTCCTGGATTGTTGGCACCTTTATCTAAAGAAATTGTCATTAAATCGCCAGGGTTATGATGAGCAACTAACAATGTTCCGCCAGAAACGATTGGTACGATCCAATCGGACTTCACTGCGGCCTTCCAACGAGCAAGTTCACCGTCTGTTGGCACCCAGTTAGCGGTATAGTCTTCCATAATACTATGTAAATTTGTATAAAAAAAACCAAAAAATAAAAACAGTAAACATGGAATCTGTTTGCTCAAATTTTTTAACTTCATAACTTATTTCCTTAATATTTAATACAGAATATAAAAATACTTTTACGGTATAATTGTGACGTTTTGACCAAGAACAACAGATCCAGTACCACTTTTCCAATCACTTTTTAAATTTTTAAGTATCATGTTTTTTAGAGTTAGGCTAACTCCAGTTACAACGAATGCTCCATTATTGTTCAAATCAAGTTCATAACCATTTCCCTCAATTGTTAAATTAGAAGTAATTACACTTAATGTATTTTCATATGTTTGATTAGACTTAAAAATCATTGATTTACCGTCACCTATTATTGTACCATTACTTGTAATACTTCCTCCTGCTGCAAGTACCAAATCTTCTGCAAGTGTTAATTGTCTACCTCTTAAATCTAGTGCGCCGTAAAATTTATTTATACTTTGGTATGTAAGATTTACCGGAAGGCTTAAGCCGTCCATAAATATGCATTGTTTATCAAATATCAGTGTTCCTGCAGCAGTAGTATCATTTCCGGCTATAAAACCATAACCAGGATCTGCTGTAAATATAATATTAGAAAAAGTTAGACTAGAATCTGTGTGACCTAAAAACCACCAGGCGTCATCTAGTCTTGGTTCTATAGTTCCATTCATAATATACAAACCAGAAGTTTGATGAGTTGCATCTCCAACGGTAAAGGTTCCCGCTGTATCCCATGTAGAACCATGCAAATATATATAAGGAGTATGGTTAGGGTAGCCATCAGGAGATGTAAATGTTATATTTGTGTCATTTCCGTAACCAGAATAAGCAGGGCCCCAGTCAACAGCTGTATGTATTGCTCCTCTTGTATTAATGTCCGTTGTTGTTGAGTCAATATATATAGATCCCGCCCCCTGAAAACCTGCTGATAAGCGAGTATCAACTTTACCATTTAGTGACATACAGCCACCATTTAAGTCTAGTCTTACCATGTCGCCATTTAGGGCGTTTCCCATTTGAGCCTCACTGCCTTCTGGCATAATTGCTGAATAGATGGCGGGAATTGATCCCTGACCAAAAGCGTAATCGTCTTGATCTGCTGTCCAGGCAGTATTTAAATAAACACTAAGATTGGCTGCCGATATTGATGAAATTAAGAAAAAAGGGAAAGTAAAAAGCAGCAGTAAAATTTTCTTGTTTAAATTTATTAACTTCATAATTTATTCCTTAATATTTTTTAAATCAAAAATTATCAAAAAGTTTTAGAGGATTATTGTCATGTTGTTGTGATCTAAAACGACAGATCCAGCACCACTTTTCCAGTCACTTCTTAGATTTTTTAAAACCATATTTTTTAATTTGAGTGTTTTTCCGGCTTCTACGGTAAATCTTCCTGCGTTATTAAGGTCTAGTTCATAACCTTTCCCATCTATTGTTGCACTTGAAGCGCTAAAACTTAAAATGTTTTCATAGGTTTGATTGGAATTAAAAATTATTGAATTGCCATCGCCTACAATTGTACCGTTTCCGTTTATACTTCCTCCGCTGTCAAGGTAAATATCGGTATTTTCTAGTGTTAGTTGTTTGTCATTAAAGTCCAAAATTCCGTTTAGCGGATATATGCTTCTATATATAAGGTTTAATGGTAATTTTAATCCACCATTAAATTTACATTTTGGATCAAAATTCAACATGCCTGCGACATTCCCTACGGCGCCGCTACAATCGCTATATGGATCTGATGGGAAAAAGATATTTGAAAATGTTAAAGCGCTGTCAGTTTTGTCAAATCTAAACCACCCGTCATATGTTCCACTTATCGTCCCATTTCGATATGTTAGATTTTCATCACACCAATCTTCTCCTGCTTCAACAATTCCTCCGATTGTAATAGTATTAACAGAGTCAAAGCCTAGCTCGCTTCCATCTAGATCATAGTTGAGCGGACTGTAATTTACTATTGAACAAAAACGTATATCAAATTGTGAACCTGTAAAAGATTTAGAAATATAAAGATTTGCTGGTTGGCTATCTTCATCCCATGTTTTTGGATCAACAACTCCTGTGCCACCTATTCCTTTTCCAATGCAACCATTATTCATTATAAGTCTGCCACCATTTAAATTAAATTGACCTATATTCCCACTAAACTGATCTTCAATCTTGGCGTAGTAATCTCCAGGGCCGATTACTGCAAGCCTATAGGAAGATGTTCCGGCAGCTTCTTTGGCTGAATGGTCAGTTGGATACCAGTTGTCAGTGAAGTAATTTGTTATATTGGCGTTCGTGTCTGCAGCGTTTATTGATGATATTAAGAAAAATGATAAAAATAATAGATATAAAATTTTCCATCTACAATTTATCCATTTCATGCTTCTCTCCTTTTTAGAAAAAATAATTATAACAATTTCTGTGTTGCACATAATTATAACTTATAAAAATTTATATCTTGCCAGAGTATGAAAGTCAACATTATGAATTTTTTTTTGTGTTGCTTGTGCGCTAATAATCAAAAAACAACCAATTCTAAACTAAAAAAAGAAACAAGGTTTTTATAATGGAATCTTAAATAAAAAAAAACGGCACCCAATTGGCGTGCCGTTTTTTTTGTATGAAGTTATTTCTTAATTTGTATTTGTGTAATTTGTATCAAAATAAGTATTATTTTCTACAACCTCAACTTGCGGAACACTAATTTTTGGTCTTGCGTATGAAATATCAACATTGTGGTTACAGCGTGTGCAAATTCCTTTTTCTGTGTGTTGGTATGCATGGCAGTTGCAAGAACATTTTTTGTATTTTATTGTGCCGTTACCATTGATGGAATAACATTGACCAACTAGTCCTACGCTTTTTGGTGTTAGTGTGAGAATGAAAAAAACGATTGAAATTAAAGTATATAATATTTTTTTACATATACTTTTTTTATTTAAATAATTGTGAGTATTCATAATTGCCCCCTTCATTTAAATTCCCTTTTTATCCCTAAATATATTTTACAAATTTTGATAAACAAAAAGCAATGAATTTGATTTTAGGGCCACTTTATTAAATATCTTGCGGCCTTTTGTGGTTGGAGTTAATATATTTTTGCTGCCGTTCAAATCCTTCGAGACGATTTGTTTCACATAAGATGTTTCACAAATCCCTCAGGACGAACGGCCGGGTGATAACTTTTGGTTGATTTAGTTAGATTTTTGACAATGTGGTTGCCGTTCAAATTCTTCCTTTGATGCGCTTGGCTTCCTCAGTATGCTTGGGACAAAATATACTTACATAAGATGTTTCACAAATCCCTCAGGACGAACGGCCGGGTGATAACTTTTGGTTGATTTAGTTATCTTTTTGACAATGTGGTTGTCGTTCAAATTCTTCCTTTGATGCGCTTGCGCTTACTTGGGACGCTCGGGACAAAATATACTCACATAAGATGTTTCACGAATTCCTCAGGACGAACGGCCCGGTGATAATTTTGATTAAATAGGTTTTTGAAATAATAAGTTTGTTTTTGTTTTAAAGATGTTTAAGAGTTGTTTTTAAAATTAAATTTGTGTTAGTATGCCCTGTCCGTTCGTCCTGATCCTTCGAAAACTCAGGATGCTCGGAATGCTTTGAAAATCGTCTCGAAGGATTTGAACGGAAATTAGGGAATAAGTGGTTTGTTTTATGTTAATTAGTGTTAAAAAAAATTAAGAGCCGCCGTTCGTCCTGAGGGATTTGCTTTGCAAATCGTCTCGAAGGATTTGAGCGGCATTACATTTGAGTATTAAGTGTTTTTTTCAGATATAATTGCAAATTCAATATTTTTGGGAATAGTAAGCGGATTTCTTTACGGTTGTATATTTACGTGGGAAAAAAAGCGAAGATACAAATTTTTGCTTTCAAGAAAAGAAAAGAATGAAAAATTAACTATTTCTAGGGCTTTTTCTTTTTCTTCTTCAACATTAATTCGTTATTTTCTTCTGCTTGTTATTATTTATTTGTTAGTATCAAAATATAAAATTTCTTTATTTGCTTTTGCCTTAAGTTTTATTTTTACATTTTGGTTATATATAATTTTGATGGTAAAAATTAGGAGTCCAAGATGAATATAAAGCCTTTTGATCATGCATCAATTGCGCCACTTTCTAAATTCGGCTTAAATCATCCTTTTTTTAACATTCACATAAGTACATTAGTTTATACGTGGATTGCCATGGCATTGCTTATTTGTGGTGGGTTAATTGCGCGTTGTTATCTGCAAAAAAAATTGCATCCAATCGGAATTTCTCTAGAAGTGATAATTAAATTTTTTATTAATTTATGTAGCGAAACAATTGGTTTTTTTAAATATGAATATTTTGCTTTTATAGCATCTTTGTTTTTGTTTACGCTGTATTGTAATATGGTGGGCCTTCTTCCATTTATTGATGAGGCTACAAAAGATTTAAATACTGCTCTTGCCTTAGGTGTGAGTAGTTTTTTTTATGTTCAATATCAAAGTATAAAAAAGAATGGTTTAGTTGGATATCTTAAAGACTATGTAGAACCGGTTGCGTTTTTGTTGCCTCTAGAAATTATTGGAAAAGTTGCAAGTGTTGTTTCTATGTCCTTTCGTCTTTTTGGTAATATTTTGGGAGGTTCCATAGTTTATATTCTTTTAGTCCAAGCAGTTTCTAGTTTTCAAGTTCCTTTTTTAATATTTTCATATGCTGCACTTTGTTTGTATTTTATTATAAAAAAAGTTATAAATCTTAAGGAACATAAAGCAGTTTCGTACATTTTTTTTACATGTTTTTTTATTATTTTTTTTCTAACAGGTGCACAAATATTCTTTGGTGTTTTTGAGGGTTTTGTTCAAGCGTTTGTGATTACTATGTTGACGGTTACATACTTGGCAGTTGCTGTTGCTGAGCCCGTGCAAAAAGAGAAAAAAACAAAGGAGTCTAATTCATGATACTTGCAGCTTTTTTGAGTTATTTAGGAAATATTTTTGCAATGGCGTTTAGTGCAATTGGTGTTGGGATTGGCCAAGGTTTAGCGGGTGAGGGAATTGTGGAAGGCCTTGAGCGGCAGCCCATGGGAGGGGAGCAAAGTTTTAGAACCTTTATTATTGGTCTTGCGCTAACAGAAAGTGGTGCAATTTTAGCACTTGTTGTTGTTTTGATGTCGCTTGTTAATTTGAAATTCCCTATTACTTTTGGTTGTGGAATTGCAGATCTTGGTGCAGGTTTGGCAATTGGTTTGACGGCTGGAGTTGTTGGTATTTCTTCTAGTTTGGCTGTAAGAAATGCGTGTTTATCTATTTCACGACAACCACTTTTTGGTGCAAAGATAACAACTTTTATGCTTTTAATGCAGTCTATTATTGAAGCTCCTGTAATTTTTGCTTTCATTATTGCATTGATTATTAAAACACATGTTGTGCACGGTTTTCTGGGAGCAGAAGAAGGTGTAAAGCTTTTTGCCGCAGGAATAGTTATGGCTCTTGGTTGTTTGGGGCCATCAATTGGTCAAGGAATTTTTGTTTCTAGTGCTTGCAAAAGTGTAGGTTTAAATAAATCTGCTTATAATAAAATTTTTCCTTTTTCTATGTTAAGTGCAGCCGTTATAGAAACACCAGTAATGTTTGCTTTTTTGGTTTCTTTTTTTCTTATTTATTTAGAGCCTAAGTCTTTGGCTATTGTAACAATGGTAACTGCTGTGTCTGTTGCGATTGCTATGGGTGTTGGTGCAATTGGAACAGGAGTGTCAAATGGATATATTGCATCTAAAGCTTGTAGAGTAATTGCAGACAAACCGCAACACTATACAATAGTTCTAAGAAATTCTTTGGTTTCTTTTGCAATAGTTGAATCTGCAGCAATTTATTCTTTCATTATTGCTTTACTTATTCTTTTTAGGTAAAAATTATGGGTGTCGAGCGTAAAAAACCGCATGTTGTACATATCATAACCCGGCTTGACCTTGGTGGAGCTCAAAAGGTTTGTCTTCTTTTGGTTGAAGGAATAAAAAAAGAGGGTGGGGGAGTTTCTCTTATTAGTGGAACACAAGGAGAACTCGCTGGGATTGCTAGTAAATTTGATTCTGTTTATTTGTTAGAAAGCTTTAGACACAAAATTAGTTTAAGAAACATTTTATTAGAATTTAAAGCTTTTTTCCAAATTATTTTATTGCTTAGAGCGCTTAAGCAAAAACATAAAAATATTGTTGTTCACACCCACACTCCCAAAGCTGGAATTATTGGTAGAGTTGCGGCTTTTTTTGCCGGTGTAAGAAAAATTGTACACACAGTTCACGGATTGAGCTTTAACTCTTATCAACCTTGGTTTTTGCGTTTTGCAATTAAAACTGTTGAGTGGTTTGTCAGTTTAATTACTACACATTTTATTTGTGTTTCAAAGTTAGATTATGAAGTTTGTAAAAAACTTTATCCGCGTTTTGTAAAAAAAAGTTCTATTATAAGGCCGGCCGTTGATTGGAAATTGTTTTTTAAACCGGCAAAAAAAGCAGGGAAAATCCAAATAGAGGGAATTAATTATGGTGAGGCGGCTGGTGTTTATGAAGAAAAAACTAAAAACCAAATAGTTATAGGTTGTATTTCTTGTTTTAAACCCCTAAAAAATTTAATAGATCTTTTTGAGAGTTTTCGTGAAGTTGAATTTAAACTTAGAGGCAAAATAGATATTTTTTTGCAAGTTGCTGGTGATGGCAAATTGCGATCTCTTTATGAAGAGTGGATAAGGAAAAATAATTTAAAAGAAAAAATCACACTTTTGGGATGGCAACATGATGTTGCAAATTTAATGAATAATTGGGATATTTTTGCTATGACTTCACTAAAAGAAGGTTTGCCTTGTGGCGTTGTTGAAGCTCGGTTTGCAAAGTTACCTGTTATTTCATATGACGTTGGGGGGATTGCTGAAATTATTCAACATGGGAAAAATGGATTATTAATAAAACCACATGATGTTTCTTCTTTTACTAAAAGTTTGACACTTTTAGTGGAAGATAAAAATTTTAGACAACGTCTTTCAAATTATTCAGATGAAATTTCTGATTATCAAAATGAAGTGATGTGTAAAAAACACATTAATCTTTATTCAGAATTATAAAAAAACACTTATTCTAAATTGTTTTTTATTTGCCGTAAAAAAATAAAACTTAAGATTTGACACATGTAAAGTTGGTTTGCTACATTACGGCCAGCTAATTTTTTTTAAAGAGAGAATGTATATGAAGCAATGTTTAAAAATAATAATAATTGGAAAGGTTCAAGATGTTGGGTATCGTGATTTTGTGCAAAAACAAGCGCAAATGCTCGACATTGAGGGGATAGCCCAAAATGAAGAAGATGGCAGTGTTCAAATTCTAGCATGCGGTGATGCTGACAAATTAGACAGTCTTATTGATGTTCTCTACAAAGGGACAAGTAAATCTAGAGTGGATAGCGTTTCTGCAGAACCATTAAATAGCAAAAAAGATTTTAGAGGTGTTTTTAGAATCATCGGATTTAACAAAAATTAAAAAAAGTATTGCATTTTGATTTTTTATTGAAATAAACTGTACTAGCTAAAAAAACTTGCGTGTTTGTAAGGCTTTTTGAAATTCATTTTTTTTTGTTTGATTCTTTTTTTTCAGCTGGTTATATTGAGCAAAGCAATAAAAAGGGTGGAGGTTTTGGCGTAAGGAGAGGAAGATTGTATGGAGAGTAGGTTCTATCTAGGTTTCTTCTTAGATTTTTCTAAAAAGATTTTTATATCAAAGTTTTTTAGGCAGTTTGAAAACAATTTTCCAAACAAAATTTATTTGAAAAAACGGGATTAGTTTTATTTGAATTAAGGAGAGAGTATATGAGAGAAGTTAGCAAGCTTGGTAAGATGCTTAGTTTTACCCTTAAGTCATTTTTAATTGTGTCATTGGTTATGACATTTTTAACTTCAACATCCAAAGCAGTCGCTACTGGTAATTTAATTGATGCTTTTATTGATGGAAATGCAGAATTTTTCAGTGGTGAATATATTGATCGTCAATCATTTATTACTGGAAATGCAAGGTTGGCTCCAGAAGGAAATATATTTAGTTCTTTGTATGGCGGTCAACTTAACAATTTAGATTTTCAGGATGGATGTATAACTTTAACAAGGGATCTTACTTTAACAGGGTCTTTTATATACAGTGGTTCAGTTTCTGGAACTATTACTGCTGATTATACAGGTGATAAAACTATTTTCTTTTCTAAAGACCAAACACTTTCTAATCATGTTACGTTTACTGGTCAAAGCGTAGTTTTAGACGGTGACGGCCAAACAATTGATTTTGATAGTGCGGGAACATTTAGTGTTGGAAAACGTGTTGCAGGTAAAAATTCAACACTAACTTTGAGAAATTTAATTTTAGAAAATTTGCCTACAAGTTGGATGTGGCTAGAAAATGGAGCAAACCAAGTAGAAACCTTTGCCCAAACATCTTCGGTAAGTTTTGATCGGGTTGTTTTTGAAAGTGATCCATATAGTGATAATATGGTTGGAGATCGTAGATTATTAGCATTTAAAGGTGATTGTAATCAATTTAATGCTGGTTTCAAGCTTCCAGGTAATGTTGCACTAGGAACAAAATATCCAATATCTGGTGCGTTAGATTTAAATGTACAAGCTCTAACATTAAATTCTGATTTGAACTTTGAAGGTGACGGTTCTTTGGCAGATGAATCAGGAACATTGCTGGCAGATGCTGATGGGAATAATAGAACATTGTTTTTTAATGCAGATCAAACCTTTAATCATTTATTAAGTGTAAGTAGCAGCATGATATTGGATGGAAATCAATACGCATTAGATCTTAATAGTACAGGTTCGCTTGGAATAGGAAATGGCAAAACATTAAGGCTAAAAAATTGGTCTCTAGAGAATTTAAAGAGTAATTGGGTCATACCTGCAGCCGGAACATTGGCATTTGATAATGTAGTATTTGAAAGTGATCCATACAGCAGTGGTATAACAGATGGCGATGGTATGACATTTACAAATAATTGTAGGTTTGAAAAAGGCTTTACGCTTCCAGTAGACACTAACTTAGAAACGACAGAACCATTCTCTGGACCATTGGATTTAAATTCCGGTACACTAACACTTTACAGTGATTTACACTTCTCTGGTGAAGGTTCAATAGTTGGATCAGATGGTACAATTGCTGCTGATAATGATTATGTTAACAGAACTTTATTCTTTAATGCAGATCAAACTTTTGATAACGCAACATTAACATTTAATAACAGCGTAGTTGTTGATTGTGATGATCATCAATTTGATCTAGATCTTGGTGGTAAATTTGTTGTAGCAAATGGTAAGACATTATCACTCAGAAATATGACTATTAAAAATCCTCCAAGTGATTGGTTAACATTTAATGATGCTGATGCCAGATTAAGTCTTGAGGATGTTAAATTGATTGGACCACACAACTTGACTATTAATGAATTAGAACAAGTATATGGCCAATTTGACATGATATATTAATAAATAGAGGCTGTGAAAATGGGAAAATTTGATTCTTGTTTTCACAGCCGTTTTTTGAGAAAGTTTATCTTTGAAATAAAAAATGAGGGTGAGGTTTTAGGGAAAAATTTTAAAAAATTTAGTATTTATATATTTTTGAAATTTTAAGAATTTGAGAAATTGAGGATAGTGAAGTAATTAGAAGGAGAGTTAATATGAAAAGACGGTTGTTTTTAGTGGGAGTTATGTTTCTTGCAAGTTTTGGTTTGTTGCAAGCAGCTGATACCACAGTAGATGAAGATTGGGGAACTTACGATTTTATTAATGATGGTCCTTTGGCAGCAACAACTGGAGAGCGATTAATTTTAACAAAGGGAACTTTTGACCATTTATCTGGTACACGTTTAGTTATGCATGACGAAACGTCCAAATTAATTCTAAGAAATTGTACTCTTGCTCTTGATGATGATTATACGTTTACTCAAGGTTGCATTGAGGTTCGTGGTAATGTTGACATTATTGGTTTGGATAATAAAGATTTTGTTTTCCAAGGGCATAATTTGTTAATTGGTGATGGTGCAGTATTGCGAATAGGTAGGGGTATAAAATTAAATTTAACTCCTGGATGGAGAGCAAATAAACAGCTTATTAGGTTTGAAAGTGAATCTTCAAAGTTATTACTTGATGATGCAACATTAAATATTGATATGGATTCAGGATTACTTCTTCTTAATGGAAATTTGTGGGCTGATGGTAATAGTTTCATTGAAGTAAAAGACTATAGCAATGCAGAATCTACAATTACAACAACAATGCATGCTTTGCAAGTTGGAAACGGTGCTTTTGATAAAGCTGATTGTAATTTAATGATTCGTCCATATGCAAAGCTACTTGTTAGAGATGCTGGAATGATATTTAAAGATTATTCTGTTGGTAGTTTTGATATGTCTGGTGGTCGTGGTCAACTTGATATTGAAACGGGTGCTAAATTTATTATGTCAACAGAACCTGATTTAGAAGAAAATACAATTAATTTTGATTTCCCTCTCTTTAGAGGTATTTCTGAAAGTGTTTTTAGTGAATCTTTTAGGTCAGCACTTGCTGGTTGCAACATTGACCATGGTCCAACCGCTACAATATATTCAGTTGCTTGGACATCAACAGGTAACTTTTTAGCAGAAGGTGGAAACTGGGGAAATGATGGTAATGAAGTTGATATATACTCTTTTGCAAATGATGATTTAACTAGAGTATGTTCTCTTGATTATAGTTCAACTATTTATTCTGTAGATTGGAATCCTAATGGTATGTATTTAGCAATTGGTGGCGATGGTGGTGGTGATAGTCGTGATATTAAAGTGTTAGCATTTAGTGGTGTTAGCGTTACGACTACAATAAATACTGCCCATACTTCAACAGCTACCGTTAATTCTGTTTCTTGGCATCCAGATGGAAGATATTTGGCTGTTGGTGGAATACAAGGAGGCAATGTTAAACCTGTTAGGGTCTATAAATTTATAGACGGAACTTCAGCTTTACTTTCACTTTCAAATTGTGATGTTTCACTAACGCAAACTATTCAATCTGTAGATTGGAGTCCAGACGGTAAATATCTTGCAGTAGGTGGTAGTCAGGTAGGAGGTGTTTCAACAAGAGTTTATAGTTTTGATGAAACGGCAGAAACTCTAACCAGTAGAGATACTGTTGATCATGGAGCAACTGTGACTTCTGTTGCTTGGAATCCTTGTGGTTACTATCTTGCAACTGGAGGAGCATCAAATCTAGCAGATCAAGCAACAACAAGAGTATACAGTTTTGATGGAAATGCTTTGGCGCTTTTAGATTCAGAAAATCATACAACTACAGTAAATTCTGTAGTATGGAGTTTGGATGGAACAACTTTAGCAACTGCTGGAAGAAATGATCTTAATGGTAGGGCCATACACGCCTATTCTTTTGATGGTAGTGCAACGACAACATTAAGTAGTTGTAGCACTGCTTATGGAACTAGAAGTGATTATGCTTACGCATTAGATACAGTTTGTACAGGTACAAATTTAAGTACAGTTTCTGGCGGAGAGTATTTAATTACTTCTGCTGGTACCAGAAATCTAGTAACCGGTTATACTTCATTGACTTCTGAATTAGAATATGGAGCATTAAGGCCAGTAGTTGGTATTAAAGATGGACTAATCCATTTACTTGGAAGACATCTTTCACTTAGAACATTAGAAATTAAATCTAATAATTAATAAAAAAAAAGAGGTGCTCTATTTTTAGGGCACCTCTAAAAATAAAAGTTTTGTAGGTTTTTGAAATTTTATAAAAATTAATTTGGGAATAAAAAAATAGATAATTAAATTGGAGGTTAAAAATTTAACATTTGGTTTTTGTTGGTCATTTTAGTTTTTAGTAAAATAGATGAATTTTAAAAGGGAGAGAAATATTATGATGAGAAAATTGTTTCTTGCAGCCTTTGTTTTGCTTGCAAGTTTTAGTCTAATTCGAGCAGATCTTATAATAGAAGGTGGCGGAGGTATTTTAGAATTAGATCAAACTTCAACACTTAGAGTTTCTGCTGGTTCGGCTCTTACATTTAGAAATGTTACTGTTGATCGCTTGTCTGGTGTTGCTGGGGATTCGTTAGCAAGTCGTTTGGTTATGGATCATAGCACTTCAAAATTAGTTTTAGATGATTGCACACTTGTTTTAGATGATGATTATACTTTCACTCAAGGGTCTATAGAAATTGTTGGTGATGTAACAATTACTGGAAGTGGAAAAGCGTTTAATTTTAGAGGTCACGATTTGTTAATTCGCAGAGATGCAACTCTTAGAATTTCTGACTATGCAAAATTTGTTTATGATCCTTCAATAACAGACACAAGTTCTGCTAGCACTAATGAGCTTGGAAGTCGTCACATTCGTTTTGAAAACGGAACATCAGCTTTCTGTTTATCAAATGGTATTTTTAGAATACAAAATACGTATGGATGTATTTTTGTAGGTGGAAATTTCTTAGTTGAAGGAACCGGTATTCTTGAAAATAGTAACACTCTTTCTTCAAATTCTTTACAACTTGGAAACGGTGTTTATTCAGATGCTGATTGTAAATTGTTAATTAATCCTGATGCACGTTTACACCAAAATCAACCAGGTTTAATTAACAGAAATCTTTACACATACAGTGTTGTTGATGTTACTGGTGAAGGTAGCAGTTTGACTCACAAAACAACTGCTTATTCTATGGTTGAAAATATAATTAATACCAGAGATGAACAAGTTTTATTAAGTCAAACAGCAACAATTACAGGCTTGGAAGATTATATTTATTATGCTGACGATACGCTAACATGGAGTGGTCATTCTATTCGTGACAGGAGTGATTTAAACGATATTTCTTGGAGTTCTAGAAATAATTATTTTGCTGTAGCGTCAGATGATTCTAACCAAATTACGATGTATCAGTTTACCGGAAACGGTGCAACATATATAACCAGTTTTGACTTAACAGCTGATAATGCTTGGGCCATTAATTGGTCACCAGATGGTCAATATTTGGCAGCCGGAATGCACAGTGCTGCTACAAATGATGTTAGAGTTTTTAGGTTTAGTGATGACAATAATGTATTGATTGATTTATCTGGATGTCAACTTGAAGATTTGGGAGATGTCAATGCTGTTCTTTGGAGTCCAGATGGTAAATCTCTAGCTGTTGCAACTGATACAGGAGCTGACTATCAGGTTTATATTTATGATTTTAATGGTACTAGCCTAACGCTTATTCAAGATGCAAATTTTGCTATAGGAAATAACGCAAATGATCTTTCTTGGTCTCCTTGTGGTAGATATTTGGCTGTAGCCTCAGAAGGAAATGAAGTTACAATTTATGATTTCCCAAATCTACAAGAAATTGTTTCTTATACAACAAGTAACGCTGCAAATTGGCTTGCTTGGAGTCCAGATGGTTTGTATATTGCTGTTGCTATAGATGGAATAACTAATACGGTTTCTATGTTGCAATTTAATAGAACAGATCAAAAACTTACTCTAGTATGTGGTCCTCCTGCTGTATATTTAACTAATGGATATTCTACAAACTGGAAAGCGGATGGTTCATATTTACTTGCAAGTGGAACTCATGCTACTTTGGCAGCAACAGCTGTTATTTACAGCTTTAATGGAAGTAGTTTAACTAATGTTGGAACATTAGCTACTTATGGGACTGAGGACAGTTTTGCTTGTTGGGTTGCGGGATTTGCCCCTTATGGAAGTACTTTCTGGAACCAGTATGCGTATACAATTTCAAATGTTGACGCGATACCAGAAGGTTATTTTTTAACATATTATATTGATATGGCTGGGCACAGTGACATGTATGACAGAACACCTTGGTTAAGATTCCAAAATTCATATTTAAAATTACGAGAAGATGTAAAATTACATAATATTAGACTGCAAACAGCAACAGCAAGTTAAAAATTAGAGAGGTAAAAAGCTATGGGATGTGAAACATGGTCAAAGAACTTGACTTCTTATGTCTTCACATCCCATGCTAGTAAAAAGTTTATTATTTTGATTATTATGTGTAGAGGGTATTAAAATTGAAAGGAAAATAGTATGAAGAGGAAGATTCCTTTTCTGTTGATGTTCGCGGGTTTGATGCTTTGCAGAACATTAATAGCAGATGTAACGATAGATGGTGATTTTAATCATTTAGTTTTAGATCAAACTTCTGGATTAGTTGTTGATGCAGATGAGCGTTTAATTCTAAAAAATTTAGTGTTAGACAATCTACGTGGAATAGGTAGTGGTGTAGATGATAGACTTATTATGAAAGCAGCAACTAGCCAGTTAACTCTTGATAATGTAGATGTTTATTTAGATGGTGATTATTGTTTTACTACAGGAAGTATTTTATTTAAGGATACTGTAAAGATTGGTAATACCAGAAAAAACCTAGGATCAGATATGTATTCTGGGTATCATTCCTGGGGATTTAATTCTATTCAGAATTGTACCATTGACTCTTATGCTACTTTAGTTTTAGATGATAATATAACTGTAAGTTTTGGTGCTATTGCCCAAAGTGCAGACACTTATCCAGAAGCACAGGGAAGAATAGAGTATCAATGGGATGAAACAGATCCAGATAGTCTATATGTTGCAGGAACAAGCAATGGACCTCTTCCAGATTATACTACTCAACTTACAACTCTTTGGAATTTTAATTCCGGTTTAACAAATCTTATAAGTCTAACTTTGGCAGACGGTGCTAGATTAGCTTTGGCTGATACTCATGTTGATCTTCAAATATCAGATACACTTTGGGTTCATGGTGAAGATAATCAATTTGAAGTTACAAGAACATTCTCAATATTAGGAACACTTTATATTAAAGCAGGTGCCGAATTAACATTTGTTTTTAATGATCAGGCAGACGATGCTACAATTTATTTTAAAAATGTTAATAATACCTTAGCTCTTAGACCAAACGCAAGACTTGCATTTTCTGGTAATGGTACCGTTGAATATCGAGATGGTTTCATTATAGATATGCAAGGAAATTCTGAAACTGATAAACCACAATTTGCTGTAATTGACTCTGCAGTTAGTACTGTCCAAGCACCAGCAGATGGTTATGGACCTTCCCATATGTATCTTCAAGGGGTTGGTTCCATTCTCATTGATAATGGTGGTGAATTTAATGTAGATGCGCATCGTCAGTTAATAGTTGGTGGTCAAGGTGTAGGTACTGATGATTTCACAATCAAAGTTGACCGAAATGGAATATTTAAAGCCTCTGGTGACGGTGCAAGAATTTCTATTTACAAAACCACTGGAACAATTAGGGTTAAGAAAAAAGGCGCATTAATTGCAGGTGAAGGTGGTACTTTTGAGATAAACGCCTATGAACCTAAGGAAGAACAGCGCGGTGCAAATGCCAATGGCGGTGCAATAACAAGTTTTGTATTAGAAAGTGACGGTGCTTTAGATATTAGAGAAGGAGGCACTTTGATTCTAGGTGAAAATGCTGATGGTTCTGTTTTTGCTTGGGATAGTAGAGGAGCAGACTTCACCGGTACTGGAGTTGTGAAACTTGCAGAACAACTAACATTCCAGGGTCAGTTGGTTGGTGTTCAAAAAGTATTTAAAGATGATCAAATGACAGCTGAAACAGTAGTGCGCAGCTTAGTTAATACTGTAGCAGAGTTAAGACAAAGTTCTGTTATGCAATATCGAACTGGTTATCTACGGCTAAGAATCAAGGATAGTGCATGGGTATCTGGTGGATCAACTTATTATGCTAGCGCCTATGCTGTTCCTATACTAGATTTAGAAGCTGGCGATGTAATCCAAAGAGATACAAGAGCTGGTGTTGGAGGTAAAAATAGCGGCAATGACCCTATACGTTTTGACCTTAGTGGTAACAGACTTTCAGGTAGATCAAGCAATAGAAGAAGATAAAATTTTAGGTATGTAAATGATGGTTTTTAAAGAAGGCGAGGGAAGAGTATGAAGAAGAAAGTACTAGTGTTGGGAATAGTGTTTTCCTTTATGGCAAACTTAGTTCAAGCAGGATACGGGATAGACTATGACGCTGTTGAAGCACATAAAAGTTCCAGACTAACTCAACGGCAAAAAAGATCTTTAAAGCTTGCACAACGCAAAGCAAATAAATCTCAAATAGCTGCAGACAAAAAATATCAAGAAGAACAAAGAAAGTTAGAAAAAAAACAAGCTGAAGAAATTAAGAAAGCAAGAAAAGAAGCTGAAAGAGCAGAAAAAAAGCGAGATAAAGAGTTACGCGCAGCAACAGAAAAAAGAGAAAAAGAACTAAAAAAACAAAAAAAAGAGCAAGATAGAAAACTTGCAAAACAACGCGAAGATGCAGAAAGAGCAGAAAAAAGACGAGTTCGTGCTGCAAGAAAAGCTCGTGAAAAAACAGAAAAAGATGCAAAAACAGCCGCAAGACGTCTGAAGGAAAAAGAACGCAAAGAGATGGAAAAAAGAACAGGGAAATGGGATTTCTTGTACTTAACACCAGCTTGGGAATTTCCAGCAATTCCATATCGTGAAAAAGATCTTGCAACAGTAGCCGCCGGTTACAATGAAGCAACAAAGGCTTATTCTTCTTCTGATCACGGTCAAGATATTACAAAACTTGCATTTGGAGAGAAAACAATCTCTGTAAAAGAAATTTTACTTGCAAGTAAAGTTATAAAAGATGGTTATGCAGAAGCAATAAATGAAGCTGATCCAAGAGATCTATTTTTGTATTACCTAGCAGATGATTCTATTTCTTTTGATGGTAGCCAGTCAACATGGTGGATGTCATTGGATCTAGCTAGACATTTAACAAAGGATATTTCTGTTGGTTTCCAAATTCCTCTAGCAGGATTAAGACAAAAACTTGACTTACAAACTAATGTAAGTTCTGCAAGTCAGACTAAAATGACTGCTGGTAGTGGACAATTCCCTTCAGCATATGATGGTAGCTTTACAGCCTTTATAGATGACATTTTAGAAAAAAAAGGAATTGAAAGAACGACTAGAAATACAATGTATAGCCTTGGCAATGTTTCTGTATTTGCAAACTTTGCAATCAAATCTAAACATCTTGAAAGTTTCATGGCCGGATTAGAATTTGTTTTCCCAACTCCAAGAGACAGAAATGTAAATCGTTTGTGGAGTGCTGTTATAGGAAAAGAATTCTCAGAACTTTCAGCGTATGTTGCAATGTTATACAAAACAAAATGTTCAGTTTTTAATCCACATCTTTACCTTAAGGGATCATATGTAATTCCTGCAAAAGTTGATCGTAGAGTTCCTAGAGTAAGAGCCTATGATGGTACAGATAGTGCAGGGACTGCTTTCACTGCAGTAACACAAACAGACTTTAATGATCTTCCATTTTTTAATGAACTTCAAACCAAAGCTAATGGCGCACTTTCTACAGAATTCACAGAAAGAGATACAACAATTCGCGAATTTTCAACAGATACAAAGAATGTGAAAATGAATCCAGGTGCTATTATTAATTTACGCGTAGGTAATATGTTTCAAAACTTTATTACAAAACGTGGAACACTGGATATTTTCTATGATCTTGTAGCCGCAGGCAAAGATTATGTAGGAAGCAATCTTGACACAGTTAACTGGGATGGCTCAATTTTGACAGAGAATTCATTTTATGTTCATAACAAAATTGGTTTAAATCTTTGTTACCAATTTGACAGTCATTTTAGATGGGAACTTGCTGGATTGTACACATTTGCAGGTCGCAACGTTCCAGAACTTTGGGAAGTAAATACTCACTTTAGATGGGATTTCTAATTTAATTTTCTTCCGTTTCTAAACAAAAAAAGGGATGCAAACTTGCATCCCTTTTTTTATACTTTTGTATGGCCGCATCGGCCCTTCGGGCGACCCTTCGAGGCGATTTGCAAGGCATTCCGAGCATCCTGCGGTGTCCGCCATAGCTTTGGCAACGGCGGAAGTTTTCGAAGGATCAGGGCGAACGGCCATGGGTAAAATTTTGGATAGTTTCATAATCTGAAAAAACTCAAATTTAAGTATCTATGTGAATTATAAAATTCATTTTATAAATGCGTAAGTAAATAAATTTTGTAAAATCAGCCAGAATACAATGGTTTTTTATTATTCCCCTCCGTTCGCCCTGAGGGATTTGTCTTGCAAATCGTCTCGAAGGGTTTGAACGGAATCAATTCTTTACACATAATTATACTTTGTTTTAAGACTATCCTAATTTTTTTATTTCAAAAACTAAGTTGCTTTTCCCCCTCCGTTCGCCCTGAGGGATTTGTGAAACAAATCGTCTCGAAGGGTTTGAGCGGAGTTTATTTTTTTTAATAATAATTATCCTTTGTTTTAAGTATAAATATATTTTTTTTTTCTTAATTGTTGATTCTTAATATTGATTTTTTTAATACTTTTTGAAGCGTTATGCAAAGTACAAAAAATAATATCTAAATGATGAAATTTTATTTGGTTATGCAATATAAAAGTTGCTATCCAGGCCGTTCGTCCTGAGGGCGAGCATAGCGATCCTTCCAAAGGCTCAGGATGCACGGATCTCGAAGGATTTGAACGGCTATTAGTAAAAAATGTTTGTATTGGCCATTCGTGTAACCCTTCGAGACGATTTGCAAGGCAAATCCCTCAGGGCGAACGGCCTGGTAATATTAAGTTCGATAAAGATACCTTAGGTTGTTTATAAGAAATTTTTATTTAATGAATCCAAAGAAAAAGGAGAAAGATGAGTAGTTGTTCCAGAATTTTAAAAAAAGTTTCGGTTTTATTTTTTATTAGCTTATTCACTTTTTTTGGCTTGAAAGCTTTGATAATTGATGGAACTTCTACTGTAACTCTTTGGGATGTACAGGCTGCATTTCCTACAGCTCCAGCGGTTAACGCTGTTTCTGGTTTTGCTGTAATTGACAGTGGTTTTGCTTTAGCAGACGCAGATACCACCCTTACTTTTAGCTCATTTTTTCCGCTTAGGGGAAGTTCAGGACTTGCTGGCGGTTACATGTATTTGCAAAGAGATTTGTATATTGAAAAGCCTTTTGATATTGCATCTGTAGGAAAACTTTATGGAAATAACTACAGTATTTATTTTGGTGCAAGCATAACAGAGTTAGATTTTCCAGATACTGCTGGAAGTGGTGCAAGTTTTAATTTAATAGATGAAAAGTCAACTTCTGGTGTTCAAATAAACACTATTGACTGGTCTTACACAAATTCATATTTGGCTATAGGAACAAACCAGTCTAATTCGCAACCAGAGCTTAAAGTTTATTATATGGATGGAACAAGTCTTACTTTGACGGCAGAGGCAAATGCTGTAACAAAAAATAATGAAAATGTTAACAGTATTCGTTTCCATCCAACACAAAGTATGGCAGCAACGTATATTGCACTAGGATCTGCTTTGGCTGGTGGAGAATCTCGTGCTGATATTTATAAATATCAAATATCCAATGGATCTTTTTCTCGTGTTTATGCTAATGACCCTGATGCAGATGTGCAAGCAGTTGGTTGGTTTCCTTCTAGTGGAGACTATTTGGTTACTACCAGTCTCACAACTGCAAATCAGCAGATTCATTTGAACGCATTTGTGGCAGAAGCTTTGATTGGTCAAGATGATTCTGGAATAAATAGAACAGCAACTGTACAAAACGACACCATTGCTTGGGATGGAGTAGGCCAATATTTTGCTGCTGGTTTTGATGATACTGCAAGTGATTCTAGCCTTGGTATTTTTCATTTTGATGCAGCAACTATTACGGCGACTCTTGGTAGTGGTGGAGATCTAAGTATTTCTAATTCTATAGGTGCGAATGTTCTTGCCCTTGACTGGTCTCCAACTGGTTCTTACATAGCAGTTGGCGTTGATGCTGGAAGTGCAAGGCTGCAAATTTTTTATCATGATGTTACAAGTGGGTCTCTTACAAAAACATTTATAATCTCAGAGTCAAAAACTGTTAATTCATGTCAGTGGTCATCAAACGGAAATACTTTGCTTGTGGGTTTTGAAGCAGGATTAAATTCAGAACTAAGAACATATGATTTTAATAAAAATTTAACAACGCTAACAGTAAATGCAGAGTTAGAAGATCTTCAAGGTCCGCTTGCCGTTCGTTGGCGTCCTTTTACTACAAATTTAGCTTCAGGTAGTGAGGTTGCCATTTCTGTTTATGGTTCTGGTGTAAATATGGAATTTAACAATGTAAAATTGTTTTTTGATAATGATGTTACTTTTAAGGGACCGGTTACTTTTTCTGGAACGTGCTTAGTTCATGCTAGAAAGAACCATTTGCTATTTAAAGAATCTGCAGGGTTTAATGTTCCGGATGGTAGCACTTTGTCAATTGAAGTTGCATATTTAGATCATTATATTCCCGCTCCGTTCACAATGCAGGGTGCAAATTCCAAATTGCGCTTTTTAGATACTACATGGAATTTATTAAATGATGTGAATTTTGCTAATGGTTCAATAGAGTTTGATGGTACAACAGATATTCATGGAACATATAGCTTTTTGTATTCAAGTGATTATTCATCTACTGTTACAGGTAATTCTCTTTTGTATGTTCGTGATGGAGCCACGCTTTCTTTAGGAAAAGAAGAGTCAACCTCAGAGCAACCATTAGAATTCTATAGTGGTACATCTAAGTTGGAAATTAATGGGGCTACTCTAAAAATTACGGGAACTGGTGCGCAGTTTACAAAAGGGGAAATTATTTTTGATGAAGAATCTTATTTGGATGTTGAAAATATACAACCAACATATGGTTTAATTCTTGGAGATGGAACTTCAGCGAACGATGCAAAATTACATGCACATTCAGGTGGGCACATTAATTTACAAAATGGTACTTTGGTTTATAACAACTATGATCCAGATAAGTTAGAGTATGATGCATATACTTCTAACTTGCATGTTGCAGATGGCACCAAACTATATGTTAAAAAACCATTAAACCTAACTGGAGGAACAACGTTTTTTGAAAATACAAACGGTTTAGAGTTCAATGATGGCGCTTCTCTTACCATGGTTGAAGGAAATATTGGGTACGGAACTGGTAGCGAAATAACAAATTTATATTTAACAGGAACTGTTGTTGGTGTTAACACGCTTGTTTTAGATGATAGTGATGTTATTTCTTATGGTGCAAATACCTATTCACCAAACATTACAGTTTCTGGTACTAATGCCGTAATTGGTGGTTCTGGAAATTATAGTGGACAAATTGATTTAGGAAGTGCAGACAAATCTTTAACATTTAACCTTAACTCACAGATTTCTGAAAATATTATTTTAAATGATGGAACAGTTACATTAGGCAGAAGAGTAGCATTTCTTGAAGATAATATGTTTACAGGTTCTGGTACAGTAGATATGTCTGTTTATAGAATTGATCTAGGAGCAACGTCAGACCAAATTTTAACAGGATCAATTTATTGGGATGGAAATGGCGGTGGTTTGAGTTTGAATTCTAATTGTGAACTTTCTTCTACTTGGACATTTAGTCAAAATTGTAAAATTTATGGTAATGGTTTTAAGATTAAATTTGATACTGCTGGTGCAATAGAAGTTGAACAGGGATCAACGCTAGAAATAATCAACGCAGAGTTTGGAAGTATGAAAAATAATGACATAAGGTGTCTCAATGATGCAGCTAAAATTATTTTAGACAATGTAACACTTGCGATTAATGGTAATTACACATTTACGCAGGGGGCTTTAGAGTTTTACAATAATGTTGAATTCAAAGGCGCAAAAGACCAAACTCTTACATTTTCATATGATACAGCCATGACAAGTACCATTCAATCTGATGGAAATTTTAAAATAACAAATGCAAAACTTTCTATTGGCAAGAAAAACTTAGATTCTCCTAATCAACCAATAGAATATAAATCAACGAAAGGAAGTTTGGTTTTAGACAAAAGTACTTTAGAAATTAATCCTTATGGCATGAATATAAAAAAAGGAAATATAGAATTTGCGGGTGCTTGTAATTTAGATATAGACAATACTGGGAATACAAGAGGTTTAATAATTGGAGATGGAACTTCTGCAAATGATCCGCTATTTACAATTCATTCAGGATCAGATGTTGACGTTGGTAGTGGTGCTTTGGTTTATAATTCAAATGCAAACAATATATTAAATTTTGAGTCTTATGAGTCACACATGCATTTTGATTCTGGGGCACTTTTGTATGTACAAAGACCACTAAATATTACAAAGGGAACAACTATATTTTATGATGCTAATAGTTTAACAATTCCTGCGGGTTCATCTTTGACTGCGGTTGAGGCAAATTTAGGATCAGGAACTAGCGAAATAACAAATTTATATTTAACTGGAACGGTTGTTGGAGTTAACACACTTGTTTTAGATGATAGTGATGAAATTTCTTATGGTGCAAATACATATTCACCAAACATTACAGTTTCTGGGACAAATGCCGTAATTGGTGGTTCTGGTTTATACACTGGCCAAATAGATTTAGGAAATGCAGACAAATCGTTAACATTTAACCTTAACTCACAGATTGCTGAAAATATTATTTTAAATGATGGAACTATAACATTAGGAAGAAGGGTAGAATTCCTGGAAGAAAATATGTTTACGGATTCAGGAACAATAGATCTTTCTAGTTTTGTTATTGATTTAGGGGCAAAGGAATCTTCACTAACAAGTTCGCTTTATTGGGATGCTTCTGGCGGTGGTGGATTGAGTTTAAACGCGGACATAGATTTGTCAGGAACATGGACATTTAGTGCAGATGCTGTGATTTTTGGAAATAATCATGAAATAGATCTTAATCGCTTAGGAGTAATAGCTGTAGAGAGAGGAGCACAGTTAGAGTTGCATGATATTATTGTCAAAGGCGTGGATGGATTTAATCTTAAATGTTTGGATGATGAGTCTGTTATAAAAATGCAAAATATGACTCTAGATTTGTCTAACAATTTTACATTTACTACTGGTAAAATTGTAATTAGCAATAATGTAGATATTACTGGCGGATATATTTTTAATTATGAATCAGCTAAAACAAGCAC